>Ga0209777_10004148_pt1 | contig 17345 bp, 11 predicted proteins | sample FrelakmetHBP12HB_FD_187147 | JGI IMG/M metagenome (GOLD analysis project Ga0209777, IMG submission 187147) | Freshwater lake sediment microbial communities from the University of Notre Dame, USA, for methane emissions studies -HBP12 HB (SPAdes)... | ecosystem: Environmental > Aquatic >...
CCGGCTTGCGGACCTGCTTCCCGCGCGGCTGGCTGCCGCCGTTGGTCGGGTCCCACACCGCCACCACGATCTCCTGCTCCCCACCGGGCTTCAGCGCCGGCGTGATGTCGAGGGTGAAGGGATCGTAGCCGCCGCGATGCTCGCCGACGTGACGCCCGTTGACCCAGACGTGCGCCTCCCAGTCCACCGCCTCGAAGTGCAGCAGCACCACCTGCCCCGTCCAGGCGGCGGGCACCGTGAACGTGCGCCGGTACCAGAGCGAGCGCTCGGCGCCGACCGTGTCCCTGACGCCGGAGAGCGCCGACTCGATGGCGAACGGCACGAGGATGCGGCCGGCGTAGTCCTGCGGCCGCTGGCCCCGCGGCGCCAGGGCGTACTCCCACAGGCCGTTGAGGGTGAGCCACCGCTGGCGCGCCATCTCGGGCCGCGGGTACTCCGGCCGCGCGTTGGCGGGCGAGACCTGCGAGGCCCAGCGGGTCATCAGCGGCCCGGCCGCCGCGTGCCACGCCGGCACGCGGGAGCACATGGCGAGCAGGCTCGCGGCCGCGAGCGCGAGGGCGGCGCCGGCGCGCGTGGCGCCGAAGGCGCGCGCGGGGGCGGGGCGCCGCGTGCGCGTCACTGCGCGCTGAAGCGGTAGACGGTCGTCGAGTGGAACTCCTCGCCGGGGCGCAGGACGGCGGACGGGAAGTCCGGGTGGTTGGGCGAGTCGGGGAAGTGCTGGGTCTCGAGGCAGAAGCCCGAGCGGCGCTGGTACCGCGCACCGCCCTTCCCGACAATGGTGCCGTCGAGGAAGTTGCCGGTGTAGAACTGGATCCCTGGCTGCGTGGTGCGGACCTCCATCACGCGGCCGCTGTGCGGCTCCCGCACGCGCGCCGCGAGGCGCAGCATGCCGGCGGGCCCGTTCACCACCCAGTTGTGGTCGTAGCCCTTCCCGAGGCGGAGCTGCTCGTCGTCCTGCCCGATCCGCGCGCCGATCGCCGTCGGCGTGCGGAAGTCCATCGGCGTCCCCGCGACGCTCCGCAGCTCGCCGGTCGGGATCAGCGTCGAATCCACGGGCGTGAAGCGGTCGGCGGCGAGCATCAGCTCGTGGCCGAGGATGTCGCCCGATGCCTGGCCCGCGAGGTTGAAGTAGCCGTGGTGCGAGAGGTTCAGCACCGTCGGCTTGTCCGTCGCCGCCTGGTAGGTGATGCGCAGCTCGTTGGAGTCGGTGACGGCGTACGTCACCGTGACGTCGAGCCGGCCCGGGTATCCCTCGTCGCCGTCGGGGCTCGCCAGGTGCAGCCGCACCCCCGCCTGCGACGAGTCGTTGAACGGCGTGGCGGCCCACGGCAGCTTGTCGAACCCCTTCACGCCGCCGTGGAGGGTGTTGGCGTGGTCGTTCGCGGCCAGCGTGTAAGCCTTGCCCTCGAGCGCGAACCGCGCCTTCGCGATGCGGTTGGCGTAGCGGCCTACGATGGCGCCGAAGTACGGTGTGGCGCGCAGGTACCCCTCGAGGGAGTCGTAGCCGAGGACGACGTCGGCCCCGTGGCCCGCGCGATCGGGGACCACGAGCGACGTGACGATCCCGCCGTAGTTCGTGACCGTGGCGCGCATCCCGCGCCCGTTGTCGAGGGTGAAGAGGCGGGCCTCGGTGCCGTCGGGGAGCTTCCCGAACGGCCGTTCGGTGGCGGTCGGCATCGGTCGGTGTTCCATCCGGCAGGCGGCGAGGAGGAGCACGGACGCCACGGCGCCCGCGCGGAGAAGTCGGAAGGTCATGGTCAGTCCCCTATCACGTATCACTCATCACCCATGTCTGACCCCAGTGCGACACGCGCCATCCGCACCCCGATGCCAGAGAGGGTGGCCGGCATCGCGCCGGCCACCCTCCAAGCTACCCGCCGACGGCGCCTCGTGCGACTGGCTAGCGTGCGCCTCCGCTTGCCACCAGCGCGCGGTTCATGACCACCGCGGCCGCGCGCGAGAGCCCGTACGGCTGCCGCCCAAGCAGCGCCAGCAGCGGGACGTCAGGATCGCCCTCGGCCGGCACGTGAATCCGATACCAGCCGCTCGCCCGCAGGAGATAGCTCCGGCTGAGCCCCGGACGCCGCGGCGGCACCCGGTACGACAGCTCGGTCACGTCGCCAGGCTCGGACACCAGTTCGCGCTCGTCGGCCCGGGCAAGAAGGTCCGCCACGTCGAGCCCTCCCGGGATCACCGCGTGCTCCGACGCCACCGCCGCCACCTGGAGGACGGAGTCCGGCACATCCTCCGCCAGCCGTACGCGATCCACCCGCCAGAAGCCGGCCGCCGACTCCAGCCGCACGAGGACCGTGTCCCCGACCACGCCCGACAGGTCGAGTGCGACCACGTGCCGCTTCATCGCCTCCGGCCCCGCGAGCCACGCCGAGCCCTGCCGTTGCCAGGCCTGGGCCGTCAGCACCCACGCGCCGAGACCGGCTTCCTGCTCCATCAGGGCGTCCTGCATCCGCGCCATGAGCGGCAGAGCATCCAGGGAGTCGTACCACGCCTGCGTAGCCCGGCCGTGCGCCCGGACGTACCCGCCTTCCAGTTGTGCGGCGGCCGTGGTGTTGGTGGCGTCGATGACGAGATCGGCGCGCTGGGCACCGCGAGGACGAGCGAAGGTCAGGACGATCCCCTCCCGCAGGTCTTCCGTCCACGACGTGTCGCGGATCGCCGGCTCGGTCACCCACGAGCTGCCATCCTCGGCTAGCAGACGCGCCAGGACATCGTCCCCGCTGCGGTCGTGCGCTGCGAGCGGCGCCTCCGCATTGCGGAAGACACGCAGCCGCCCCGACATCTCGGGCGCCACCTCCGTGCCGCGGGGGTGGTCCACCGCGAGGACCGTGAGTTCGTCCACGTGATCGGTCTCGGGCAGTTCGCTCACCAGGCGGAGCCGGAGGATGTCCCCCTCCGCGACCGCGCGATCGAGATTGTCCACGTCCGTCCGCCGCCCCGCGTGGCTGATGGCGAAGCCGAAGGTCCCCGAGTCGATCCGCCAGTGCGCGCCGTCCCAGCTGTACACGTGGGGACAGGAATTGCCGTACCCTGGTTCCCCACCTCCGAAGCCTGGTGCACCTCCCGACCCGGACGGACCCGAACTGCCTCCGCTCGAGCCGCTGTTCTCAGCCACGAGCGCCACGATCGCGGCGGCCCCGGCCAGCAGGATCGCAGTACGCCCGGCCGAGAATCGCTCGATGGCTACCTGGCGCACATCGGCAATGGGGAGCTTCACCTGGCGGCCCGACCCATCGTCCGTCCGCAAGCCAACGAGCGTGTCGCCGACAATCCGTGGGCCCCCGGCAAGCACCATTCTCGATCCATTCGTCAAGGTGACCCGGACGCTCCCCGGGTGCCGTTCGCCGACGACCTGCTGCACGGGCTGGTTCTGGCTGTGCCACGACACGCAGGCGGCGAGCGTCACTGCGAGGGCGGCGAGGAAAAGATCACGGCGCACGGATTCCACGTGACGACCTCCGGCGGGGAGCGCCGCACGAGCGGGCGACCGGCTCGGCACGGCGCGGTGTGAATGGGCACGCTGGCACCCGGCCGTCAAGTAGACGTCAAGCGCGGGGCGTCAGCTGGCAATTGCCGACCGTCGGCGTCACCTTTCGACACGCCAAGCGCAGCCCGGCACCCCGCAACCCGGAGGACCCGTGATCGGCACCATCGCCGAGTTCGAGGAGACGTGGACGCAGGAGTCGGACGAGACCCGCAAGCTGCTCGCGGAGCTGACGGACCGCTCCCTGGCTCAGGCGGTGGCCAAGGACCACCGGACGCTGGGCCGCCTCGCGTGGCACATCACGACATCGGTGGGGGAGATGATGCGCCGCTGCGGCCTGCACCTCGGGGGTCCGGCGGAGGACGCGCCCGTGCCCGCGACGGCGGCGGCGATCCGCGCCGGCTACGATGAGGCGGCCCGCTCGCTCCTCACGGAGATGAAGGCGAGGTGGACCGACGCGTCGCTGCCGATCGAGGACGAGATGTACGGCCAGAGGTGGAAGCGGGCGGCGACGCTCGCGGCCCTCATCGCCCATCAGACGCATCACCGCGGGCAGATGACGGTGCTGATGCGCCAGGCGGGGCTCAAGGTCCCGGGCGTCTACGGTCCCTCGAAGGACGAGTGGGCGGCGATGGGCGCCTCCCCGCCGGAGGTGTGATGCTCAAGACCATGATCACCTTCATCGCCGCCACGATCCTGGGCTACCTCGGGCAGCTGCTGCTGGGGATGTACGGCATGATCCTCGGCTCCGTGGCCGGGGCCATCTTCGGCTGGTGGGCCGCGAGGCGGCTCGTGCCGAGGTAGCGCGGGTCCTAGCGGCCACCCAACTCCAGCCCCGCGTGGAGTGTGAGCGACGACATCTGCTCCGCCCGCGCGAAGCCCGCGACCATCGGGAAGTCGAAGCGCTCCAGCGCGTAACGGACGCCGACCGCGACCGCCCCGAAGCGGTACTCCAGCCCCGCGCCGGCTGCGTAGGCCCGGTTCGGTCGCTCGAGGCCCGACACCGCCACCGAGGGCAGGATCTCGGCGCGCAGGATCCCGGTCACGCCGCCGCCGACGAACGCGAGGCGCACCTCTCCACCGAACCGCACGGCGATCCAGCGCTGGCGTGCCAGCGTCGTGGTATACGAGCGCGCCGAGACGCCGGCGTGCAATGCGAGCCACGGCACCGTTAGCACCGCCGCGCGCACCTCGGCCTCGGCCACGTGGCGGTCGTCGGCGGAGGCGGAGTCGGCGTTGAGCTGGCCACCGGCCGCGTGGACGAAGACCTCCATCCGGGAGCCGATCAGGAGCTTCCCTTCTGCCCCCAGCAGCGTGCCCGACGCCTGCTCCACACCCCGGCCGGCGTTCACGCGGTGCTCGGCCAACGCCACGACACCTACGGCACGGATACCGACCTGGGCATACGCCGGCGCCGGCACACACCCGAGTGCAAGCGCCAGCACAGCCCCGGTTCCCCACGTGGCGCGGTTCATCGCGCACCTCCCGTCGCTGGCGCGACGAGGAGCCGCGTCTGGCGCAGGCGTTCGGCGTTCCGCTCCCGGATCGCGACGTTGCGGCCCTCGCGGTCCGCGCGTCGCCGGGCGTTCTCGGCGATGTTGGCCGGGATGCCTCGGTCCCGCTGCCGCGCCGAGAAGCTGAGGATGCCCGTCAGGGCGCCGGCCCCGCCGACGGCGCCGGAGAGCAGCAGGCTGCCCCCACCGAGATCGCCGGACGAGAGCGCCGCCTGGATGAAGAGCGCCCCCACTGCGACGCCGAGGCCCTTGAGCAAGTTCCCCGTCGCGACCGAGGTCGGGTACTGCTCGGGCAGCAGGTCGCCGGTGCCGAGCAGCGGAAGCGTGTCTTCCAGTGGCGGATGGAGGCGCGTAATGTCGAGGTAGACGGTGGCGGTGTCCGTCAGCCGCACGAGCCGGCTCTCGCCGATGACGTCCAACTCCATGCGCCCCGCCGGGGCCAACGCGCCGTCGCCGAGGAGCCCGTCCCACCGCACCTCGCGCAGCCCGTCGTTCTCCCCGTCGTAGAGCACCCGGCTCGCGCCGTCGGCCGCGCGCAGCTCCACCCGCAGCCGCGCCACGTGCGTGGTGAGCGCCTGCAGGGTGATCTGACCGGTCCCCGGCACCAGCGTGTCGAGGCGCGGCGGCCGGATCGCCGCCGCGAAGGTACGGTTCCGCGCCTCGGCGAAAGCCGCCAGCTGGCCGGGGCTGAAGCTCTGCGGCTCGAGGTCCACGAACGGGTCGCGCTCGAGGGCCGCGCGGAAGTAGGTGACGGCCGAGTCGCGCTTGACCTGCCCCTGCTGGAGGGCGAGGGACGCACCGAGGTACTTGTACGCCTCGACCCGCTGCTCCGGGCTCACGACGTACGGCGAGGCGGGAGAGATGATCTGGCGCAGGAGGACAAGCGCCTGCTCGACCTCGACTTGCTCGTAGAGCCCTTTGGCGCGCTGAAGCATCTCCGCCGTGTTGCTCTGGGCCGCGAGCGGCGGCGCCAGGGCGAGGAGACACAGCGCGATCGCTGCCAGTCGTCTCACGGGCCACCTGGGTTGCGCAGGGTGATGGTGTGGAGGTTGAGCGTCGTGTTGCTCTCCACGACGATCATGGTGTCGAGCGTGACATACCCCGGGGCGCTGATGCGGAGGCGGCGGCGACCGGCCGCGATCTCGACGTCCATGGCGCTCCCGTCGGCACCGACCTTCTGCCCGTCCACGAAGATCTGCGCCGTAGGCGGAACGGTGCGCACACGCAGAAGACCCACCCCGGCAGGAGCGGCCGGAGGCGGAGCGGCCGCTGCCGGCGCGGGCTGCTCCGGCGTCGCCGTGACCCGCTGCGAACGGTCATTCACGCGGGCCGGCCCCGCCGGTGGCTTCCGGGGGGCCGCGGCGATCTGCGACTGCACCGCGGCCCTGGCGCTGTCGGCGCCGCCGGAAGGCGCTGGTGCCGCTGGCGCCCGCCCCGTCGGCACCGCCGGCTGCGCCGCTACCTGACTGCCGGCGACCTGCGAGAGTCCCCGCTGAGCGAGCGTGTCCGCAGTGGGAGAAGTCCCCCCGCCGCGACCCTGCATCGCCAGCCACGTCCCGCCCGCACCCAGCGCCACGACGACGACCAAGGCCGCCGCGACGAGCAGCGCGCGATGCCGTCCCTTCGGCACCGCCTTCGCGCTGGCGGTAGGACCGGTGACGGTGGGCGGGGCCTGCGCCGCAGGCGCGGGGATCGTCGCGGCCGCCGACGCGAGCGCCGCGGCCCCGATCGTCCGCGTGTCCGCGAGCGGTGGCAGCGATCCGGTGCGCACCCGCGGGAGCGGCTCGCCGCGCGCCAGCTCCCGCAGCATCTCCTCGCTGCGCGAGCGCTCCTCCGTGGAGAACGGCACCGCCTCGAGGGCCGCGAGCATCTCCTTCGTGGTCCCATACCGCTGCGCGGCGTCCTTGGCGAGGGCGCGGTAGACGACGGCGAGCAGCTCCTCCGGCACGCCCTCGCGCACCGCCCGCACGTCCGGCACCGGCGTGAAGTAGTGGTGCTGGATGATGGCGATCACCGAGTCGGCGTCGAATGGCACCTGCCCCGTCAGCATCTGGAACGTGAGCACGCCCAGCGAGTACTGGTCGCTCTGCGGGCCGACCTTCTGGCCGGCGCACTGCTCGGGGCTCATGAAGTGCGGCGTCCCAATGACCGAGCCGCTCGCGGTGAGCGTCTTCTCCTCGGAAGCGCGCGCGATCCCGAAGTCGGAGACGAGCACCCGCCCATCGCGGTCCACCAGGATGTTGGCGCCCTTGATGTCGCGGTGGACGATCTGCCGCTCGTGGGCGAACGCCAGCGCGCTCGCCGTGGCGCGCAGGATCTGGAGGACGACGGGGATCGGCAGGGCGCCCTGTTGCTCGAGGATCGCGTCCACCGCGCGCCCCTCGACGAACTTCATCGCGAAGAAGTAGGTGCCGGCCGCCTGCCCGACGCGGTAGATGGGGATGATGTTCGGGTGGTCGAGGGCCGCCGCCATCCGCGCCTCGCGCCGGAAGCGCTCGGCCATGTCCGGCGAGCCGAGGCCGGGAGGCAACACCTTGAGCGCGACCAGCCGGCGCAGCTCGATCTCCTGCGCCCGGTACACCACCGCCATCCCGCCGCGCCCCAGCTCCTTCTCGACCTCGTAGTCCTTCGCGAGATCGCGGCGGAGCTGCACGAGGAGCTGGTCCTGCTCCTCCGCGGTGGCGACCAGTACCGTGGCGGCGCCGGGGTCGGTGACGGTGGCACCGCAGGCGGCGCAGAACGCCGATCCCGGCGCGACTTCGGCCCCGCACTTCACGCAGTGCATCAGGTGCCCGTCGCGGTGAAAGTGATGCCGGGCAAGCCGCCGGCGCTGACCCGCACCGTGTTGGTGCCCGGCGTCGTACCGGGCGTCAACGTCGCCTCCGCGAGGCCGCTCACATTCGAGACCACGGTGACGGTGCCCTGCCCGCCGAAGCTCCCGCCCCCTCCGGTGACCGAAAACTGCACGCTCACACCCACCACCGGGAGGCCGTTGGCGTCCACGACCCGCACCGTGAAGGCCTTGGCGAGCATCGCCCCCGCCGACGCCGGAGCCGACTGTCCGTCGCCGCGGACCTTCCGCAGCGCCGCCGCCTGCGTGCCGACGTGGCCGGGCGCCGCCGCCGCCGAAGAGGTCAGCGCCAGCGAGTTGGCGGCGATGATCGTGTCGCCGGTCGCGGCCAGGTTCGATCCGGAGCGCGGGCCCCGGCCGTCGCCCCACCAGTACTCGTTCGCCAGCGTCAGCGGGGAACTGCCGGTGTAGTCGAACCCCGCCGAGTCGTTGTCGAAGACGTCGTTGACCACGGATCCGCCCGTCGACGGCACGGCCACCCCGGCGCCGACGAGCACTCCGACGCGGTTGTCGCGGATCACGTTGCCCTGCATCCCGAGCGACGTCGTGTTCTCCACGCCGAGGCCGGGGAGGGTGTGGAAACCAGAGATCACGCTGTTCCGGATGTCCACGGCGTAACCCTCGGCGCGTACGCCGGCGCACGGGATGAACGCACAGGGGTCGTTGCGCGGGGACGTGATGTCCTCGCCCCCGATGAAGACGCTGGAGTCGGCGGTGAGGTTGCCGCCGCGGACCCGAACGGCCGTCATCGTCTGCGGCAAGCCTCCAACGCGGACGCCGGTCAGCGTCAGCCGCGCCCCGCCGCCCACGCCGCTCGCATCCACGCTCACCGCCCCGGGCCCGTGCCAGACCGCGCAACCGTCGAGCGCCGCCCGGTGCAGCTGGTAGTCGCCCCCGACGAAGACCGACGAGTTCGCGCCGTCGGCGAGGATGCAGGGGTCGGTGCTCGCCCGCACCGTGTCACCGTCCGACATCAGGACATCCGCACCCAGGGCGTGGTAGAACGAGGTGACGCTGTCGGCACGGTTCTGGTACGTGGACATGGTCTCGTTCTGCGACGTGAGGACGACGATGCCGCCGTGGAACGTGTTCCGCCCCACCTCCAGGAAGTTGCTCCACGGGGTCGCGGTCGACACGCGATCCTGCGACCGGATCCAGTCCTGACCGACCACCGGGCAGAAGACCGGGAAGCACAGATCGAGATCGCCCGAGAAGGTGTTGTCCGTCACACTGATCTTGTTGCTGGCGCGCTGGATCCAGACCGTTGGCTGGGCGTACTGGCCGACCTCTCCCTCCACTTCGGCGAGAACGAACGTGTTGTTGCTGATCGTACTCAGGCCGCTCACGCCCTCGAGGAGCAGCATGAGACCGCGCCCCTTGAAGTCGCTATACTTCACGTTCACGTTGCCCGCGGTGTCCGTGTGGACCATCGGGCCGTAGGTGCGGCGGAAGACGCTGCCCCAGACGTCGACGCCCCCCCCCGTCACCCAGAGGCCCGCACCGTCCTGCCCCGTAGTGGCCAGCACCAAGTCCACGCTGTCCCCGACGAGCCCGCCACCGATCACCTGGTTGAACCGAATGCCGTAGCCCGTGACGTTGTGGATGCGCGAGTTGGCGACCTGTGTGCCAGGTGTCGACACGTGGGCGATCGAGATCCCCCTGCCGACGGGCGCGGTGACGGAACCCGGCGGGTTCACGGCCACGAACTGCGCCTGTACGAGCGAGCCATCGGCGTCGATGGCGACGCCGTCGAGCGTGTGCCGGATGGCGAGGTACTTGATCTCGACCGGCGCCGTGGTGTGGGCCCGGATCGCGTAGGCGCCGGTGTCGTGTGAGATGAGGACGAGGTCCGCTGATTTCCTCCCGCTGCCGTAGAACGGCATGGAGTCACCCATGAGCACGATCCGTCGCACCAGATTCACCGACTCCGAGTAGCGCCCCAGGCCGTGGAGAACCACGACGGTGTCGCCGGCGTCGGCGGCATCCACGCCGTCCTGGATCTTGGCATAGGGCCGCGCCAGCGTCCCCACCCGCGGGGCCTGGTAGACCGCGTTGCTCACGTACAGGAGCGTCGGGTTTCGGGCGGTGAGGCTCATCGTGTCCGCCACGGCGCCGGCCCGCGCCACGAGCAGCGTCGTCCCCCAGCCGACGGCCATCGCTTCTCCCGTCGGAAGGACGGCGTCCACAGTCGTGCGGTTCGATGACGTCCACGCCACCGGGAAGTTCGCGATGGGCGCGCCACGGGCGTTGCGGACATCCACCGGCAGCGTCAGCGATTGGCCGACGGCCGTGAGCGTATCCACCGCAGGCCCGCCGATGACGACGCTCGCCGGCATGTTCAGCACGGTGACGTCCACCGAGTCGGTCACCGACCCGCTCGTCGCGCGCACCACCGTCTGCCCGGTGTCGCGTGCCGTCACGACGCCGCCGGTGCTGACCCGGGCGATCGTCGCGTCATCACTCGTCCACGTCACAGCGCCCCGCGGGAGCACGGCCCCCCGGGCATTGGTGATCGTCACCGCCAGCGTGTCCACGTCGCCCAGGCTGGTGTAGGTGCGGGAGACCGCAGTGATGTCGATTGCGACCGGGACGTTGGTGACCCGCGCCAGGCCGGTATCGGCCCGGCTCCCCACCGTCACGATCACGCGCGCCGTCCCGACGGTGAGGGCGAGTGCCCGCCCGTCGGCGAGGAGCCGCACCACCGCCGAGTCGGGCGTGCGCCACGCGAGCATCGCCTCCACCGAGTCGCCGCGGCCGTTGCGGGCCACCGCCCGGAAGACCAGCGTGTCGCCCAGGCTGGTGGCGAGCGCCGAGTCGGGCGCGATCGTCACGCTGACCGGCGCGTTCGTGATTACGACGGTCGCCGTGTCGGCAACCGCGTCGAGGGCCGCGACGATCCGCGCCGACCCCGTCGCCAGCGCCGTGACCAGCCCGTCGGTCACGCGCACCAGCGCCGGGTCGGGCGTGAACCACGCCGGCTGCGCCGCCTGCATCTCCACACCCAGGCGGTCGAAGGCCCGCGCGACGAGTTGCGTCTGCGCCCCCAGCGACGTGAGCGCCGGCGCGGGGTGGGGCGTCACCGCCACCACCGAAGCGCGCTGCGCGACCGTCACCGGCACGCTGTCCCGCACCGCGCTGCGCGTTGCGTAGAGGTACGTGGCCCCGTTGCGGAGCGCCGTCACCTGCCCCGCCGCGGTCACCGACACCACCGTGGCGTCGCCAACCGACCACGCCGACGGTGCGACCGAGGTAATGGCGTTGCCGCGGGCATCCCGCCCGGTCGCCACAACGCTCGCCGTCGCCGTCAGCGCGTCGAGGCGCAACGAAGCCGGGTCCATCGTCCAGCGCGCGAGTGTCTGCGCGATGGTCACCGCCACCACGGCCGTGTCGCGGTCGACCATCGCCCGCACCGTCGCGGTGCCGTTGCCGCGCGCCGCAACCCGGCCGTTCGCCGTGACCACCGCCACCGTGGTGTCCGATGACGACCAGCGGGCCGTCGCGCCGGCGAGGGCGGCGCCCAGCGCGTCGCGCGCGGTCGCCGCGAGCGTCACCGTGTCGCCCAAGCTCGAAAACCGCACCGCGGTCGAGTCCACGGTGACGGTGTCCGCCACGACCATGAGAGGACGCGTCAGGGTCGGTGGGTCCCGAGGGAGCGCGGAGCTCTCGAGCGTGACCGTCAGCGTCACGCCGCCCCGGCGCCTCGGCACCAGCGTGTCCCCGTGCACGGCGACGACGCTCGTGTCCGACGACGCGAGCCGCACGCGGGCCTGCGCGAAGGCGGCGCCGTTGACCGTGACGCCGACGGTGGGACGCGTCGGCGCCGCGACGATGAGGACCGTATCGCTGGTGAAGGTAAGGGAGACGTCCTCTAGCCCGGGCGACTTAAGCACGTCCGAGATCCGGCACGTCGTGGTCGCAGCGAGGATGCCAGCGGAGGCCAGCACGACCCGGACACCCGGAGTTGTCAGGCGCATAGCCCGCCCCGAAATCGAGTGCGCCTAACGTGTGGCTCTAAGTGCCTGCCCGCAAGAGACTTGGCCGGCGGATAGACTACTGTTCTACTCCTCTATCCCGGGATCGCCCGGAACAACTCCAGCCCTCGCTCGAAGTGCCGGCCGATCGCGGCCACCACCGGCTGCAGCGCCGGGGCGGCGAGCGCGGGGTCGGCATGGATCGCCTCGCGGGCCAGCCGGTGCGCGATGTCGAGGAGGTCGGCGTCCCGGGTCAGGTCGGCGAAGCGGAGCAGCACCTGCCCCGCCTGCCGCGCCCCCACCAGCTCGCCGTGGCCGCGCTCCTGGAGGTCGAGCTCCGCGATCTTGAAGCCGTCTTGCGTGGCGGCGAAGCGGCGCAGACGGTCGCGGTTGGCCCCATCACCCGGCAAGAGGATGCAGTGGCTCTCCGCCGCGCCGCGGCCCACCCGCCCCCGCAACTGGTGGAGCTGGGCGAGGCCGAAGCGCTCCGGGTGCTCGATCACCATCACGGTCGCGTTCGGGACGTCGATCCCCACCTCGATGACCGTCGTCGAAACGAGGACCTGCACCTCGTTCGCCCGGAACCGGCGCATCACGTCGTCGCGCTCGTCCGCCGCGAGACGGCCGTGCACCAGGCCCACGACGAGGTCGGGGAAGATCTCCGTGGCGAGGTGCTCGGCCATCTTCGTCGCGGCCTTGAGGTCGGTCTTCTCGCTCTCGTCGATCACCGGATAGATGACGTACGCCTGGTGCCCGGCCCTCACCTGGTCCCGCATGAATCCGTAGAGTGACGTCCGCGTGCGCTCGCCTGCGATGGCGGTCTTCACGGCCCCGCGGCCCGGCGGGATCTCGTCGAGCTTGGAGACGTCGAGGTCCCCGTAGAGCGCGAGCGCCAGGGTGCGCGGGATCGGCGTAGCCGAGAGGAGCAGCACGTCCGGCCCCTCCCGGGCGTTCTTCTCCACCAGCGCCGCGCGCTGCTCGACGCCGAAGCGGTGCTGCTCGTCGATCACCACCAGACCCAGTCGCCGGAACGCGACGTCGCCCTGGATGAGGGCGTGCGTGCCGACCACCAGTCGCGCGCCCCCCGCCGCCAGCCGCTCGCGCACCGCCGCCTTCTCCGCCGCGGGGAGCCGCCCGAGGAGCAGCTCCGGCCGCAGCCCCAGCGGCTCGAGGAGACGCGTCAGGGTGGCGGCGTGCTGCTCGGCGAGGATCTCCGTCGGCGCCATCAGCGCCGCCTGGTAGCCGTTCTCCGCCGCGAGGAGCATCGCGAACAGCGCCACCACCGTCTTCCCGGAGCCCACGTCGCCCTGCAGGAGCCGGTGCATCCGCTCGCTCGCCGTCTGGTCCTCGACGATCTCCTTGATGCAGCGCTTCTGGGCACCGGTGAGGGTGAAGGGGAGGTGCTCGCGCAGCTGCGTGGTCAGATCCCGCTTCACCTCGAAGCGGATCCCGGCGCGCGAGCCCTTGGCCAGCCGCCGCGCCCGCGCCAGGACCAGCTGGAGGAGGAGCAGCTCGTCGAACGCGAGGCGGCGGCGCCCCTCCTCGGCATCGGCGGGCGTCGCCGGCCGGTGGACCAGCTCCAGCGCCCTGCGCAGCGGCCCGACCCCCGCCGCAGTGCGCCACGCCGCCGGGAAGGGCTCCTCCACCAGCGGGAGGAGCCGGTCGAGGTGATCGGCCACCAGCCGCCGGATCTGCCGCACGGTGAAGTGCTCGGTGGCCCGGTAGACCGGGACGACCTTCCCCTCCTCCGGCGCCGGGTCGTCCTCGCCTCCGAGGATGATCCACTCGCGCGGCTGGAGCTGTTTGCCGTGGAAGTGCTTCACCGGCCCGCTCGCCAGGAGGAGCGTGCCCTTGGTGATCTGCTTCTCGAGGAAGGGACGGCCGGGCCAGCCGCACTCGATGAGCCCGGTCTCGTCGCGGAGCACCGCCTGGAACACGCGCAGCCCGCGCCGCGTGGGGATGACGCCCGTGGAGATGACGCGCCCCACGACGGACACTTCGGCGCCGGCCGCGGCTGAGCGCACCCGAGCGATGGGGGTGATGGACGTGGCGTCGAGGTAGCGGAACGGGACGTGGTAGAGGAGATCGCGGACGGTGCGCACACCGAGGCGGCCGAGCAGCTCGGCGCGCCGCTCGCCGACGCCCTTGAGGAACTGGACGGGCGTCTCGAGGCGGAGGTCAGGCATCGCGCCTAGTCCGCCAGCAGCCGCCGCGCATACGTCCGGGCATCGAACACCTCGAGATCGTCGAGCGTCTCCCCGACGCCCAGGAACCGCACCGGGAGAGCGACCTCGCGCCGCAGCGCCACGACGGCGCCGCCGCGCGCCGTGCCATCGAGCTTCGTCACCACCACGCCGGTGAGCGGCAGCGCCGCCGCGAAGAGCCGCCCCTGCTGCACCACGTTCTGCCCGCTCGACCCGTCCAGCACCAGCAGCGACTCGTGCGGCGCCCCCGGCGCCTTCTTCCCGGCCACCCGCGCCACCTTCTGCACTTCCTTCATCAGGTCGTCCTGGGTGTGCAGGCGCCCCGCGGTGTCCACGAGCACGGTGTCGATGCCGCGCGTGCGCGCCGCCTCCACGGCATCGAAGGCGACGGCGGCGGGATCGCCGCCGGGCGTCCCCTTCACGCACGGCACGCCGAGGCGCTCCGCCCAGCGCTCGAGCTGCTCCGTGGCGCCGGCACGGTAGGTGTCCGACGCCGCGAGCAGCACCGAGCGGCCCTCGCGCTGGAGGCGGCGCGCCAGCTTCGCCGCCACCGTGGTCTTGCCGACCCCGTTGACGCCGACGAGGAGGAAGACCGTGGGCCCCGGCTCCGCGCGCACGAGGCGTCCCGGCTCCGCCGGCGCGCCCTCGCCGAGGATCCGCGTGAGCCGCTCCTCGAGCGCCGCGCGCACATCGTCCGCGGTGCGGAGCGTGCCCCGCCGGACCCGCTCCTCGACCTCCGCCACCAGCTCCGACGACGCCGTCACGCCCAAGTCCGACTCGAGGAGGACCCGCTCGAACGCGTCCAGCTCCGCGCGCCCGGCGCCGCGCATCAGCACCGCGACGTCGGTGAGCGCCAGCCGCCGGATGCGCGACCAGAGCCCGAGCCTGGGGCCCCCGATCGGTCCCGTCACCGTCCCCACCCCGCGTTTCCTCGCGCCTGATCTCTCCCCTCCATCACCTCGATCACCTTCATCACCTCATTCCCTTCCTCCGCCGCGCGATCCACTCCAGGCACAACGCCACCAGCACCGCCCCGAACACCCAGGGTCGCTGCTGCAGGGGCACGCGCGCGACCGCCGCCGCGCTCCCCTCTCCCGCCTGCGGCGCGAGAAAGGCGCGCCGCGGGAGCCGCTCCGCCGCGCCGCGCGAGAGCGAATCGCGTAGCGCCTGCACGCCGGCGTCGTCCGTGGCGCCGCGCGCCAGGAGCCAGTCGGTCAGGCCGAGGACCACGGCCCGGTACGCCTCCGCCGAGACCCCTCCCTTCGCCGCCCAGCGCCATAGCCCGGTGCCCAGCAGCGCGACCGCCCGCCGCCCACCGCGCTCCGTCCCCGCAAGGACCGGCCGCGCCGCTCCCCGCCGCCCGGCGCGCGCGGGGAGGGCCGTCCACCCCGCGGAGTCCGCGGTCACGGGGCGCACCGCGGTGAGCGGCGGCAGGCTCTCCGTGCTGACGCCCGACAGCGCGGCGCCCACCGGCGAGGGCGCCGGCTCCGCGGAGACGTACCAGTCGCCCACCACGGCGCCCGGGCCCGTCGTCCAGGCCCACGTGCTCCGCCTCGCCAACGCGGCGACGACGCGCACCGCCGAGTCGGGCCCGTGGGCCACGACCAGGTCCGCACGCTCGACCGCGGCCCGGAGAGCGTCGGCCGTCACCGGCGCGAACGAGACGGCGTCGCGCCACGGGCCGTCGGCGACCCGGACGAACGATCGCACCGGCACCGCGCGCGCGGAACGGAGGGTCCCCGCCAGCCAGCGGAAGTCGTAGTCGGGGCTCGCCGAGAGGAGCACGACCGCCGCGGCCCGCGTCACCGCCGCCGCAGTGGCGGCGGCGTCGTCGCGCGGATCCGCGTCGGCCGCCCAGCCCGTCACGCGCGCCTCGTAGCGGCGGAGCGCCCGGTCCCCGACCGGAGGCGCGGGGACGAAGCGGACCCGGGCCCGCGCGTCGCCCACGGCGAGGCCGATCCGCAGCCGGCCGACCGGCCGCCCCTCCTCCCGCAACTCGACCGTCGCCGAGTCGCGCGGGAGGGCTCCGGCGCTCGTGACCTCGACCTCGGCGGTCGCGGTGTCGCCCGCCGCGATCACCGCCGGCAGCCGGATTGCGGCGACCGCGGCGTCGGCGAGGCGCGGCCGGGGGAGCACCACCACGTGCGCGGCATGCAGCGCATCCGGCGGGAGGGATGCCGCGTCGTCGATCTCGCCGTCGGAGACGATCACCACCGGCCCGCCGCGCGCGAGCGCCTCGCGCAGCGCCGGGAGGACGCGGCTGGTGATCGCGGTGGGCCGCGCGCCGGGGTGCCACGCCACCGGCGTGCCGCCGAAGAGGATCACCGGCCCGCCGGCGGCCAGTCGCCGCGCGGAGTCCTGCGCCGCCTCCCAGCGCGCGTCGCCGTGGACGTCCTCCATCGAGAGCGAGCCGTCGAGGAGGACGGTCGGCGGCACTGCGCCGCCCCGGCAGCCCGGGTCCATCAGAAGCGCGGCCACGCCCGCCCACGCCACCGCCCGGAGGACGGCGAGGGGCGCGCCGCCGGGGCCGGCGCGCTCGAGCACCAGGTACAGCACGAGCGCCCCGCCGAGGGCAAGAAGGGCGCTGGCGACGATCAGGAGGGACACGGGAGGGCGGCCCCGGCGCGCGGCCGCTGGAAAGTCAGTCGGCGCGCGGCGAGGCGGGCACCGCGCCCGGCTCGAGGACCTGCATCAGGCGCTGCTTCTCGGCCTCGAACGCGGCGCGCCGGCTCGGCGCGATGGGCGCGCCGGCGCCGACCCCCAGCGAGCGGCGGGGGTCCACCGCCTTGCCGTTGACGCGCACCTCGTAGTGCAGGTGCGGGCCGGTGGAGAGGCCGCTCGACCCGACGAAGCCGATCGTCTGCCCCTGCTGCACGCGGGCGCCCGCGCGGACGCCGTCGGCGAAGTTGAGGAGGTGCGCGTAGCGGGTCTCCACGCCGTTCTTGTGCTGCAGGGCGACGAGGTTGCCGTAGCCGGCGTCGCGCCCCGCGGACCTCACCGTGCCGTCCGCCACCGCCCGCACCGGCGTGCCGAGCGCCGCGGCGAAATCGGTGCCCTGGTGCGCGCGGAAGACGTGCAGGATCGGCTGATAGCGGCGGCGGCTGAACCGGCTGCTGATCCGCTTGAAGTCGACCGGCGAGCGGAGGTAGTCGCGCTTCATCGAGTGCGCGGTCTGGTCGAAGAACTCCGGCCGGTCGCCATCGTCGAACCGGAACGCGTACTGCGGCTTGCCGCCGACGTCGAGGCGCGCGGCGAGCACCCGGCCGTAGCGCACCTCCCCCTCCGACGAGACGAGCCGCTCGGCGA
>Ga0209777_10004149_pt1 | contig 17340 bp, 17 predicted proteins | sample FrelakmetHBP12HB_FD_187147 | JGI IMG/M metagenome (GOLD analysis project Ga0209777, IMG submission 187147) | Freshwater lake sediment microbial communities from the University of Notre Dame, USA, for methane emissions studies -HBP12 HB (SPAdes)... | ecosystem: Environmental > Aquatic >...
TGACACCAGCCAGCATTCTCTGCGTTGAGGCGCACGGCGACTTTGGGAATGCGGTTCGTTACTTTCCGCCTGGTATCGAGGCTACACTCCAGTCCGTAGACTCATGGTACAGTGCGGTCAACATGGTAACAGTGTATGGCGTGGAGAAGATCTCACTTGCCAGCGAACAACAGTTAACCTCCGTAGTTGCGGGCACCAAGTACACGCTCACTGCTGGCACCAACATTGGTATGCCGTTTACGATGGGCAGCGCCTGGACATATGATGTGACCGGTGAGGCAATTTCTGTTGCCGGCAGTCTAACGACAAAGAACCGCAAGGTTGTTGTTGAAGCGAACAACCAGAGTGTGACTCTGGCTGACGGCACGAGAACTGTCAACGACTGCGTGCAGGTCAGCAACTATGATACGTCTACTAACACACTGCTCTCGACTAGCTACTATTCACCGACGGTGAAGTGGCTGGTGAAACAAATAGACTACGGCGACTTTAACGGGACAGAGACTATGTTACTCAGCTCCTACAGTCTGGCACCGTAACGGCAGGGCAAAGACTCGGCGGGGCAATTTTGTCTGTTACGGGAAGAGTCTCCAAGAAATAAAACGATGGGAGGATCTAATTATGAGCAAATCAGTTAAAGGAACAGAGACCGAGAAAAACCTTCTCAAGGCTTTCGCCGGAGAGTCCCAGGCCAGAAACAGGTACACTTATTTTGCCAGCGCCGCCAGGAAAGAGGGATTCGAGCAGATTGCCAATATATTTGCTGAAACGGCGGAGAATGAAAAGGAACACGCCAAGGTATTCTTCAAATACCTCGAGGGAGGAGATACCCAGATAACGGCGGCCTACCCGGCAGGCATGATTCAGGATACAAAATTAAATCTTGAAGCTGCGGCTGCTGGAGAGAATCTGGAATGGACAAAACTTTATGTGGATTTTGGCAAAATCGCCGCGGATGAAGGCTTTCCGGATATTGCCCGCTCTTTCGAGCAAATCGCCAAAGTGGAAAAGTTCCACGAATCCAGATACCGAAAACTTGCCAGTAATATTGGTAATGGAGCGGTATTCAAGAAGAAGTCTGTGACCAAATGGCATTGTACCAATTGCGGTTATGTGTTTGAGGGCACCGAAGCGCCAAAGGAATGCCCTGCCTGCAGGCACCCGCAGGCATTTTACGAGCTACTAGCGGAGAACTATTAGGCATAATTCCAGGTTTGGGAGAGGTGTCCGCGTGGTTTATGGTACCGCTCTCGAAATTTGCCCTCAGGTGTCATAAATGGTCATTTTACGTTCAAATCAGAACTTTTGTGTTAGTTGATAAAATTCCGTAGTGAAGCTATAATATCAGCCAGTGATAACCCGTTATAAACAGATTATTGCCAAATTATTGCCATTTTAATAAGTACGGTTTGAGCGTAGGCTGAAAACAAATAACAGGGGTAGGCATACCGTAGCAGCACCTACCCCTTAAGACCCCTCAGAATGCTAGAGCCTCGTTAATTGTCAGGTTAGTTATCTCAGAGGACAGCATGAAGCGCTACAGGGCGGTGGTGGGGTAGGGGCTATCGACGAGCATACTTCCTTGACATCCCTAGCGTTTAGTGGTACAGTGTTCCAGAGGACGAATATCCTCTAAGACAAAGTTGTCAGTTCGTGTCCCTCTTTTTGATCTGCCCACGCTGAGGAGCAGACCTTTGTAGCAGGGTGGTGTGGATTGATGGAAAAAGGTTGCTTCTGCTGTTCTCTCTCTGAATCCACGGCCTTTGCCCACTATTTGTTCATCCCTTTTTGCTCTGCTCCCGCTGCGGGACAGACTATCATAGCATTCATAGTTGGAATCGACTAACAAACTCGGCTATCCAACAAAATGCAGTATTTTGCCTAGCTCCGAGCAGGGCTTAGGGTTGCCAGTAATCGATATGGGAAACCCTGCTTAGACACTTTCTAAAATAACTAACGCCTAAGGGAACAATGACTAAGAAATTGCTGCTAGTCAATCCAGCTGATTCGGCGAAGTTAAATGCAACTAGCGTTCGTCTTTTCACTCTTCCACCCCCTAGCTTAGCCTGTTTAGCCGCATTGACCCCGTCCGATTGGGACACAAAGATAGTCGATGAGAATATAGAGCCTCTAACTTTTGCGGATGCTGACCTGGTAGGTATAACTGCTATGACGAGCAGTGCTCCCAGGGCATATGAGATATCTGAGCAGTACAGGCGAAAAGGCATCAAGACGGTGATGGGCGGCATTCACGCCTCCATGATGCACGATGAAGCTGCGCAATTTGTTGATTCTGTAGTGATAGGAGAGTCTGAATCTGTCTGGCAAAGTCTACTCGATGATTTCGAAAAGGACGAATTGAGAAGGTTCTATAGAGGGAAGCGTAGTTCCCTAGAGAATCTCGTTAGACCGAGAAATGACCTCTATTCCGATAGATATAGGCTTAAGGCCTCTGTGCAAACAGCGAGGGGCTGCCCTATGGATTGTGAGTTTTGTTCTGTAACCACCTTTCATGGTCGAACGTATAGACAGAGACCTGTGGAAGATGTGCTGGATGAATTGGAGGCCCTAGATTGCAAGGAGTTCTTTTTCTCAGATGACAACATCTTAGGTTACGGGAAAGATGCAGAAGAAAGGGCAATTCAACTCTTCCGAGGGATGCTAAAGAGAGGATTGAATAAGCGGTAGGTTTCTCAAGTAGGAATCGATTTTGCAAATAATCCAGAAGTATTGAAGTATGCCCAAAAAACTGGTTGTATGGCAGTATTGATCGGTTTTGAGTCCGTAAATGAAGAGGCACTTCAATCTATGCATAAAGTTAGAAACCTAAAAGTGGGTGTGCGAAATTACAAAGAGGTAATCAAGAGAATACATGACCATGGCATTAGGATAGATGGGGCATTTGTCTTCGGAAGTGATGGGGACAGGAAAGATGTGTTTCAGAGAACGACGGAATTCATTTTGGATACAAAGATCGATATAGCACAACTTACCATCCTGACCCCTCTTCCAAGGACGAGATTATATGATAGATTGAGGTCTGAAGCGAGGCTATTGCGCACCAATTATCCCGATGATTGGAAGCACTATGATTTGTTCGAGGCCGTATTCAGGCCCAAGCACATGACCCCTGATGAATTGGAAGACGGTGTTTGCCAAGTTTATGAACGCGTTGCCTCTAGATTAACGTCATTGAGAAGAGCTCTCGATTTGCTTATCCAAAAGAAAAGCCTAGATCTATATGGAGCTGTTGTCACTTACCTCTGGAATCGTGGATATTATTCATTTTGGATGAAGAAGTACGAACATATGAAAAACGGATTGCCTTCTGGGGTTAGGAATTCTTCTACATTCTACCCCGCCGTGGATGAAGGGAGCGGTGACAGGGAATCTACCCTAGGCCGCCATGGCGCCCAGACACTATAACCCATGCTTGGATGAAACTGGCCCGTAAGCTGGGATTAAAGGGCATACGGTTCCATGACACGCGACACAGCCACGCATCGCTCTTACTCAAACAGGGTGTGCACCCCAAAAGTGGTACAGGAGCGCTTGGGCTATGCCTCTATCTCCACGACGCTTGACATCTACAGCCACGTATCACCGGGCCTCCAACAGGCGGCAGCGATGGGTTTTGATGAATTACTACAAGCCAAGAGAAGTGCTCAGGTTAAGAACAAAGCATGACTTCCTCAGAATAAGCACTCGGAGACCACTCCGAAACCACTTGATTTTAGAGAGACTTGAGTCTATGATAGGATAACCAATTCTCACAGGAATATCATCCGCTGTATGAGCCGGTCAGTTACCGTACCAAAGCAGTATCATTGGCATCAAGCATAAGACCAAGGAGCAAGGTGATAAAAGCATGAGATTCAGTAGCAGTATTGACATTGATGCTCCTGCAAACAAGGTCTGGGCGTTAGTCCATCGACTTGAGGAATGGCCCAGGTGGATGCCATCAATCAAGAAGATTGAGAAAGTCTCCGATAGCTCTTTGAGTGTTGGCTCACAGCTTTCCGTTACAGCGAAGGTTAGCAAGCTAACCGTTACACTCTTGATGACAGTCACTGAATTTGTTCAAGAACGTTCTGTGGTTATGCAGGGGAAGTCGCTGGGCACCAAGTTAACACGTTTTTACAGGTTGGAACCCATAGATGGCAGAACTAAGGTGACCATAGGCGGCGAGGTCTCGGGCCTCTTGGCATGGTTGGCACGTCGAGGTGGGCAGGCAGTATCAGAAGAGGTTGCACAAGCAGCCAAGAGAATAATCGAGTCATCGGGATAGGAATCCCGATGCGTATATGACAGCAACGATAACTAACCTTGGCTCGAACCACTCGCTTCTGTCTGCATGAATAGAACACTCTGATTACTAACGCCATCAAATCTGTTGAACATATGGAAAGAAAAAAAAGAAGTCTCAGCAGATCAATACCTTTGAATTGCGTTGACAAATGCGAGTTGGCTCTTGACAGCATAGGTGAGCGCGCGCTTATCCACGCATTAGTAGACCTGGAAGGTGAAATCGATCACCTTAGATTGAGTCAGGCAATCATGTCTGCCCAAGAAGCCTATCCGATAATGAGGACAATTCTGCGTAGTAAGTATTTCAGACATTTCCGCGAAATACAGGAGAATCCTGGAGAGGGAGCACCGACTGTACAGGACCTGGTGCAACCTAAAGACGTTGACTATGAAGGATATCTCTTTCAATGGATGAACCAGCCAATGGATTTAAGAAAGGTGTTCCCTATGAGAGTCCTTCTATTGAAGAAAAATGCTCTCGAATCGTGTCTGGTTTTTACTTTTCACCACTCTGCAACAGATGGACTCCGAGCCGTCATTTTTATGAGGAAGGTCATTGAGAACTACAACAACGTAGTCTCTAAAGATTACAAATCGGAGCAAGATATTCGAACATCCTCCCAAGGTGATGAGTTACTTAAATTCGCCAATAGTCAGAGGCCCAAGGTAAATCATTACTACACTAAAATGTTCGCAAGCCTTTTCCATCGATTTATTCTAGCCGCTTATCCTCCTCCGACACGGGTATTCCACGATAGAGCAGGAAACTCAAAAGAAGTGCACCTATGCTACAAAGTTCTCAAATCAGAAGAACTGAGGCACATTGAATCTAAAGCAAGTCTGGCCGGTGTTGAAATCAACGACATCCTTCTGGCAGCATGTTACAGGGTTGTAGAGAAGTGGAATAGCATGCACGGAAAAACTAGTAACAAGATCCGCATAATGGCTCCGGTTAACGTAAGCCCCAAGGGTTTCCGATATGTAGTGTCAAATCAAGCATCCTGGATTTCACCATCAACTACGCCAAAAGACAGGGCTGACCCCGTCAAACTATTAAAAAAGGTAAGAACAAACAACATAAATGCGACCAAGAATAGATTGGCTTTCTCCTTAGTTTATTTCTTCTACTTCTGTTCTAGGTTTCCCTTGGTTGTTACGAAGGGAATGTGCCACTTTTTGATGATTACCAGAACTTATGTCGATAGCATTCTGATTACTAATATCGGATTAATTTGGCCGAAAATAGGCTCTGAAGAACCTGCGGTAACCAGTATCGGTGGCGCCAGAATCATTAATGTTACAGGCTCAGCACCGGTAGTGACTCCTATGGGATTAAGCATCTGTGCGGGTATATACAACAGGAATTTAAGTATCTCTGTTACGTACAGGCCTGCCTTATTTTCAAAGGAGAAAGCAAAGAGCTTTTTAGATCTGTATGTAGAAGAAATACAGAACTATAGGGTTGGACTTGAGGCATCATGACCGTATCAGTGGTGAGGTTCGACGGTTCGCTCGACTCACTTCGTAGAGCTATCGAACTGTGTAACGGATTTGAGCAACTCGACAGTAATAGAAGAATCCTGATAAAACCAAATAATTGTTTCCGTCACCCCATACAACCGCCCTACGGAATGGTAACCACTTCAACTATCACGGAGTTAATAGTGCAATTATTACTTGAACATGGTTGCAGAGATATTTCCATTGGCGAGGGGGCCATCATTGGCATATTTGACGAACTTGCGCCATCTACAAAAAGGGGGTTCCAAGGTACTGGTATCGATAGGGTGGCTAAGAAATATGGAATTAAGTTGATTGATTTTAACAAGGGCCCTTTTCAAGAGCTGGATCTGGGAGGTATAAAGGCTCAAGTCTCAAAAACCGCTTTGGAGACACACTTTCTAATCAATGTTCCGGTACTTAAAACCCACTTTCAAACAAAAGTCTCCCTAGGTTTTAAAAATCTGAAGGGATGTCTCAACAAAGCTTCGAAAAAGCGGTTCCATACTTCAGACAAATTGGATCTTTTAATCTACTGGCTGAACGAAGCTATAAAAAGCGACTTGGTCATCATTGACGGTATCTATATGTTAGAAAAGGGGCCTGAGACACTCGCTGGCGTGGCTCACCGTAAAGATTTAATAATAGCAAGTCCTGACATATTTGAGTGCGATGTCATCGGAGCAACAATCTTGGGCATCGATCCGTCAGAAGTTGACCATTTAAGGGAGTTTGCCAAAAGACACAATCGATCTCTTGACATCAGTGCAATTCAAATCAAAGGGGAGGATATAGAATCTGTAAAAGAGCACCTTGAATGGCAATTTGTACCAGACAGAGAGTTATTGTCTCCGAAAGGGGTTACCGGGCTCTCAGCTCCCTACCCAGGACAGACTCTGTGCTGCGCATGCGCTGCTACTCTCGCTCTAGCACTATCGATACTGGCCAAGGACAATCCGAAAATGGATTTGGGGGGGGCACATCTGTATTATGGTCTGGAATTGAAGCCGGAAAGAGACGCTCGAGACGTTCTGCTTTACGGTAACTGTGCCATAAAAAACAGCAAGGGTTTGAAGAATGCTACCAGAATTGAAGGTTGTCCACCGACACTCACCAAAACTCTAATCGCTTTGATGAGAGTACTCCTTAATAGGCCTAGAATGTTAACAATGGTATTTGTGAGATTCATCAAGCTAATTGGTATCAGGCTTGGTATATACAAGGAGGTATTTCCAAAATGGGAGAGATACCGATCCAAAGAATTTAATAAAAAACACTTCTAACCCCTGGAGATTATCCCACTTTCATTTCTTCCTAAATCATCTTTTGAATCTACTGTTTTCTTGCCAAATGTAAAACACGTCGATACAGGTTAAGATAAGGCAAGAAGAACTTCCCGCCTTAAGGTCAAATGAAGGCTTCAAAATCGAACAGCGGTGGTTGTATAATATGCATGGGTATTTATTCCCTCCTTCTGATAGTTATTCGTCTTTTCAAAGCTAATTCTACGAGATTGTTTAGGGTAAACGCCCCTTTTTTCTACCCTAAACCCCCGTTCTAAATCGCGTTTCGCGGAGGGCTCTCCAAGGAAATTACTATTGACAAATTCAATAAAATGTGAGATACTCTTTCTGGATAGGAGTGCGTTGTAGTCTTAGACGAAAAATAGTTCAGCACGGCCCTGACAAAACTATATAACATGGGAGTGGGAGGCGTGTCCATCTTTGAACGTCTGATAAGATATGCACTGGATAGAGAAATGTCGCTAGGTATAAGGCTATATTCATCAAATAGACGGCTAGCGAGATTTTATTTGGACAAGGCGGCCTTACTTGATACGATATTTATTGATAGATTTGTCCCAGATATACTGCTTCTCCATCTTATGAATACTTTGGATAGAATAGTGCGTCCACACACGATTAACACGCTAATGAAGGAGATGGAAATACTTGTTTCTCCCAAGCTTCGCTCTTCTCTCCTTGAAGTTGCTGACCAGTGTGCGCTAGATGCAGTAGCTAGCTCACGCAAGGTGTCCGCTATAGTCGCTTTTGTTGGGAAATATATCCCGGATAGCTTTATCCCTCCAGAATCAGCCGAGGCTTGGTCAAATCTGAAGTTAAAGTTGCATGTCCCAACGTTGATATCAAGGAAGCCAGACAGTCTAATTAGACAAAATTAGGCTCTCTGCCCTCCTTGATCTTCTAAATGCGCAAATCCACGATATCAGCCATCGTCGTGCCTTTGAATACAGCAACATTGAATAATCAGGTATCGAGTTCTTTAGAGAGTCTATGGAATGTTGTACAGGCATGTTTGCATTGAGTCTCTTGGGTACGAACTCCCGAGTAATATAGTCACAACGCTGTCTCTCGAAGAGCGGTTGGCACCGGTATATGAGAGGCTTAATCTCTCTTTAGGTCGCCTAGAAATGATGACCGGAATCCATGAGCGTCGACTCTGGGACAAAGAAACACCTCCGAGTAAGACCAGTGCAATCGCCGCAGAAAAAGCCATCGCCAATTCAAAACTTGATAAAGACGACATAGAATGCTTATTGCACACTTCGCTGAGTCGCGATTTTCTGGAGCCCGCGACAGCTTTATTAGTCTACGATTCGATAGGATTGCCTCCCAGCGCTACTGTCTTTGACATCTCAAACGCGTGCTTGGGTTTCGTCAACGGTATGGTAGCACTGGCAAACATGATCGAATTAGGGCAAGTAAAGGCAGGAATAGTGGTAGCTAGTGAGAGCAGCAGGCAAATCACCGAAACGACGATAGAAGAAATCTTGAATGACCCCGATATGACTAAAGCGAAACTCAAGTTATCCCTTGCCTCTCTAACTCTGGGGTCCGGAGCGGTAGCAGCCATATTAGTTCACTCATCCCTATCAAAATGTGGACATAGACTCATAGGTGGGATAATCCGTAATGCCTCGAGACATAACGGCCTCTGCCGTATAGGAAATGATACTTGGTTCTTCGAACCAAGTGCTCATCCTACCATGGCGACAGACTCTGAGGGAGTACTGAAAAATGGGTTACAATTAGCGGACGAAACATGGAAAGCTCTGAAGAAAGAGCTAGCTTGGCATGACTCAGATGTGGACAGAGTCTTCACTCATCAGGTAACGGCAATTCACAGCAGCTCATTATTTGAAGCGCTGAAATTAGACCAATCAAAGGGTTTTGGTACTGTAGAATATCTGGGAAATATCGGAACCGTCTCGCTTCCCATTACATTAGCTTTAGCAGTCGAAGCGAATTGCCTCAATACAGGTGATAAGATAGCATTGCTGGGAATCGGTAGTGGCCTCTCGTGTATCATGCTTGGAGGCATATGGTAGCTTGGTAGTTTTGCAGGGCACTAATCGTAAGGATGAATAATCAAACACGAGAAGTGATAACGGGGGTAGGCTTAGCATCTCCGAATTGAAACAACTTGTTTGATTTATCCCCTCGGTTACCATGCTCACCCCCTTTTAGCTCAGCAAGTCCCGCCACATCACCAATTGACGCTCAGCAGCAGCAGACGCACTGACAGGCTCTAAAAGGACTTTCATTCCTCTATAATCCTCTTGCAAGATTCTACAGCGATTGGTATACTAGCGCAAGTTGTCAATTATTTCATAATCAACCATCATAGAAGGAGAATAATATGGAAAAGGATCTAGAAGAAACAGAGCCGGAAGGCATGAACCTGGGGGAAATACTACGGGGAATACTTATCTCCATATCGGGGATAGCAGCGACTGGTCTCTTCATATGGGCAGGTGTGAGCATGTTACAAATCCATTCGCAAGGCTCGGTGTCAGGTAACTTATCAATCGCGGAGGTGTATTATCATGCTGTGGGACTCGGTTTCATAGGGTTTGGCGCGTTGGCTATCCTGCTAACGATCAAGTCTCTTGGGGATAAATCATAGGGAGTGGCTGCGGAACCGCTCGCCTTCTTTATCTGTCTAGTCCTTGTTAGGTACTATGCTCAGTCAGCAGAACCAGTGGTTTGTTCAGCGCCTAATATAACCCGTATAACCCGCCCTTATCCCATGTAAAACAGGAGTGGGCCACACAAAGACACAGCCTACCCCTTAAAAACGCCCCTACGGGCATCGTAGGGCTTCTCGAGTCTGATTTCAGCCTCCGGTGAACTTGCCCTGTGTTTTCCTCCTATAAAAAACGCCTTATACCAGTAAGAAAGGCTTGATTTGATTTTTCTATGAGTGCCTCGCGCTTTTCAAGCCACCTGTTGAACGTGCTCCAGTGTTGCCCCTTGCGTTTGCTAATCCAATCATCGCTAATCTCACCCATCCAACGCGCCTCTATTCTATCTACGCGGTGTAGGGAAGACCAGTACCCGTCGCGCTCGCGCCGTTGCTCGTAGGTCAAGCCATAGCAGAACCTGCACAAGAACGACGCCACACGCTGGCCTCGCCCGTTGCACATTGTGCAAGGCAGGTAGACCTTGCCCACACGCCGCGCGCAAGATGGACAAGAAAACCACGCACGCTGTCCACCAAATGTGCAAGGTGTGAACGTCAAAGCGATCTCCTGCTCGTGCTTGCGCCTGTCGCGTGTGAATCGAATCACCGAGCTTTGCTGGCCTATCTCCCATTCAAAAGAATCTTGCGCATCACCTTCTGCCCACATTTGAGCGAACTGAAAGTAACCCCATGCGCTCAAAGAATGGCAAGACTCTACCGGCAAGCGCGCCCGCCCGTGCCGTCTTCCGCCTCTACTCATTTCACCGTGTCCCTGTTTATGCCCTGTATGTCATAAATCATTTGAGAATTTTGATTTCTTTGATTCCGTTTGAACCAGAGAAAAGGCGATTCCCTGCCACGAATGTGCCATTATTGTCCCGGCCCGTGTCCATCTTCTGTCCATCTCTCAAGACCTCTTTCCATTGGTGCTGCGCCCAGATTCCCCTCAAGAGCATTATCAGGTGAAATATGGTTATCCCCTAGCCCCCTGGCCTGCCTGTTTCCTTTGTTATTCCATTGTTTATCAATGGAAACGAACGCTATTTGCCCTCAGTTTCATTTGTTATTTCCTTGTTTATCAAATGTTTTTTACTTGATTCGGGGAGTTTTGCTCCCAATTACCCTTTTTTATAGGGTGTAAGAATTCTGGTAATAATGTCTAAAATCTATGCTGTTTTGCAGACGGGGGTTTCTATTACAAGAAAAAACGAAGATTCTAGCCCACCCCCAATCCTAACGCAATACTCTACACAAGAAGTGATTATTTCTGAGGTTTGTGAGGTTCAAATAGGGAGACAACAAGAAACACCAATGAGACAAAGGATATAATCGCAAAACAGTAGACATAGTTGGTGCCTATCTTTACCCAAGTAGGAGCAGAGGTAAGAATAGGCGTTCCGTGTGCCCCTGGGAATGGATACATGGAGTCTACGCAATGCTCAGGGCCGAACTCGGCGGCTTGTCCTTGGCAAAGCTCATAAGGCGGGCCAACTGGGATATGATAAATTCCCACAGATATTAGGAAACCAAGAGTAGCCAAGAAGACTGTAAGAAACAATAATCTCTGAAGCCAAACGCCCATGCGAAGATTATAACACTACAAATCGAAGTGTAGAAAAATACCCATTTTCAGCTACCCCGTAGCTTCAGGAAAAAGCCGGTGAAAATGAACGTGTAAATGACAAGAATGGGCTACAAAACGATTGAAAATGACGTTCAATTCCATTTTCAGCCCTCTAACTTCCCTACGTACAAAAACACGCCCTTGGCCATCCGCCCCCGCCCTTTTTTTATAGCGTGGGCAAACTAAGCCTTTTTATTGAGAAAACCTGTCAGGCACTATGAACACACGCACAACATACAACACTTTTCAGCTACCACCTCCCCCACCCCCTATGCCACACCACAATACCCAAACAGCGCCACACCCCTTGAAATCATGGCATCTTACCACGGTTATTGACAGCAGAAGCCATCTCTAGGTCCTTGCCGTGGTGGATACCCAACATTGTCCTTCTTGCTGCCTCTCGTTGCCTCTCCGAGACCTTCTTGGGTGGCTTGGGGAGCTTAACCCAGTTCTTAGGCACTTCGTAATCTTTAGCACAAACAACACCATCCGAGTCCTTGTGTACTTGAGTATGCTTTGTCCCCAGTCCCTCGAAATGCCTCCACCATTTAGGGTCGCAGGTGTAGATATATGCCTTATCTTCAGCCTGATTGAAATTGACAATAGTCTCCCGCTCTCTTGCCTTAAGTCTCATTACCATCCTCTTCAATTGCACCCTCTTTTAGCAATTTGGACTTCGGCTTTTCCAACGCCTCGTAGTTCGGCCTCGGTATTCCCGTAATAACCCGGATGTTATGGTCTACGTGGCCTTCTGTACGCTGTACGCCTTTGAAACCACTCTCGTAGGCATTGGCTAGGGCAAGGTTAGCGGTCAGCACCGTTTTGTCGGTTTCGAGTTCACCACTCGCTATTGCACGAATACGCTCCAGCGCTTCGTCTGCCATGCGTGTCACCCCAGCTTGTTTTGCTTCCACCACACGACGGCGGAATATTGCCGATTTTTGCTCCTCCACTCGAATCATCCAGGGTGACACCCCAGCTTCTTCGCAAGCCTTCTTTTTAGTCCCCAATCGCTCCAATGCCTCGAGGAAGGCTCGCTTTTGCGAGCTTGTCATTTTCTGCGCTTTTTCTTTATACTTTGCCATTTTTTACCCTCAAACACTTGTTTTTTTGCCTGATTTTTTTGTCTTCACGCCCTTTAGGGAGGGGTAAATCCCTACCCCTTCACAGATTCGAGCTATTTTTTCAGCCCCTTACGTCTCGCATATGCGCACTAGATTCATTATGGTAAACTAATTGAAGCTAATTCAGCTTTGCCAATATCCTACACTTATGTTAACTAAAGGAATTGAAGCTATTAAGCGGCTTATTTCCCCAGGGGAAATTACCATAATAAACAGGGCATCCATCTTACGTCCCAGCCTCCTTTTTTTAGCAACAGGATGAGGGAGACGAGAAGCACCCTCACGTTTAACTAACATCCATCATTCCTTTTGTTGAATTCGCAGCCTTCAGCCTCGTACAAACACGAAAAGAATTTGCCAGAGTCTGTCCTGAGCGTGCAAGTCCCGGCCCCCTGGATACACGGAAGCCCCTCGGTACCATTGCTATTGAGTCCCTGGGGGCCCTGGGTAACATCGCCAACATCGCCAAGTATGGCGACCTTAACTTCGTGGGGGTGATCTCCCCCCTGGTCAACATCGCCAAGTTTTTCAGGTGTACCTGTTTGGTAGCTTCGTGTCTTGCCAACATCGCCAAGAAAGCCTATAGACGATGTTGGCGATGTTGGCGTTGTCAAACACCAAAACCAGGCGTCACCATTTCTAATTGACTCAGCATTAAGGGTTGCTTTTGCCCTTTGCAGCGTCCTTCTTGCAACCCCCTGCCCTTCTGCGTCCCGGTAGACATCCTTTGCAGGTACCTGCCCCTCTGCCAGCTCTTCTTTAAGAAACTCGATAGCCTCGTCTAACTCTGAAGCCCCACTACCACTGTCAGCGGCCAGAATCTGCGCCGCAGTCAGTGTTGATTCTCCAGTCCAGTAAAAGCCGCCCTCCCGTAACTCAAAACCGATAGCAGGCCCAGTTGGGGCCAGATTGCTTTTAATGTGTACGAGTGCCTTGTTTTGGGGATTCTCAGGGTCACAGCCAGCCAGTAGAACCGAGCGGCAAGCCGCCGTTATATCGATACTACCCAGCCCTCTATAAATCGCCTTGCTCATGCTCCCTTTGGTTAAGTGTCTTACTGCCAAGATAGCAATATCGTGCTTCTCTGCCAGTCTTGCCAAACGAGCCATGACCGCCCGTGTCTCATTGGCTTTGTGAATGTCCACGTCAGACCCCACGAAGGCATACAGGGGATCTATAATCAGTAAAGAAGGCTTCAACCTCTCCAGGTAACCCTCGAGCAAGGTAAAACCAGTATCGTCTAACGTGAGCGGCCCGTCTATCGCATGAATACGAGACACATCCGCTCCCATATTGTCAAGTCTAGGTCTAATAGTATCCCCCAGGCCGTCCTCAGCGGAAGCCAATACCATGTTAGCAGGTTTGCTTACCTCTTGCCCTGGCAAGCCCTTTCCCAGGCTGACAGCGGTCGCAATTGCTAAACTAACCCAACTTTTACCTATGCCAGGATCGCCTTCCTCAAGCGTCACTTTGCCCTTTGGAATATACGGTTTCCACAGCCACGACACAGCCTCAGCTTTCACGTCAGCCATGCACCTTAGCTTAACATCGCTTTGAACTTGAGCGTCCGCTGACTTCGGCTCATACCTCGATACACTCCGGGCTATCGCCAAAACTTCCTTTTCCGGTAGTGGGGGCTGACATTGTGAAGCGTTCACTTCCAGTAAACCAGCCTCAATCGCTGACTGTGACATACCACGCCGCCGCATAGTACCCGCCAAGCTAGCAAGGTGAGCGTTTCGTTGCCCCTCTAGTATGACCTGCTCTTTAGTCTCCTGAGTAGTTGACTTGCTGCCAATCATGGCCGCTCTGAGCCGCTCCGGTAGTCTTGCCCAGGGTATTAGGTTATCCAGCGCAGGTAGTGTCAAGATATTGTACTCACCGTCTGGCCGTGTGCCTACAATGTTCACGAAGCCGCCGTCTCCCCTTACGTCCAGCCCTGGCAGTAAGGGAGCTATCGTTTTAACCAGCCCCCCTGGGTGTTGGAAGTACCAGTGTGCGCCGCCTCTGGGGGTGATAACGTGTGGCTTGCCAAGCTCTGCTTCCAACTCAGCCCTGGCCTCTGGGGTATCAGCATCTATGACCACTACGCCCGATATTGCGCCGGTGACTGTGCCCCACAATCTCGGATTGAATTTGTCTTGCCACGTCTCTATCTCGGCATCGGTAGGCTGGCGCTGCTCATACTCAGCCCAGTCCACAAGCGGCCTCTTATGGTTGTCCCCCCCGCCGCTGGGTATCACCGAGAAGCCCAGAGTGTGAAGTTTGAAGGTTGTGGTAAAAAGGTCGGTGCGATTACTGCCTGTCATGTCGCACCCCCTCAACATAGACCTGGGGGCCCCTACGCTTCTGCCTGCAGACTCTACACCGCTTTGGGGGGGCCAAGCCACGGTCGAAATAGTATCGTCGCTCACCCGCTGAGAATACAAAGGGCTGTTTACAGTCGCAGCAAATTAGACGCTCTGCTTCAAATTTGATATTCGAATCCATTCTCTACCTCACTATCTTTTTAGTTATTTAGTTGTCAGGTCTAACATCTTGGCAAGTGCCGCCTTCGGCACGAGTAGGCGCCTCGCAGATATACGAATTGAGGGAATCTTGCCCTGGCGAATCAGGTCGTATGCCAGAATCCGGCTGATCCCTAAAGCGTCTGCCACTTCCTTGACATCCATTACCAGTTTCCCATCATCGTTTGTCATACCGTTCCTCCTATTCGTTATCCCTCTTAACAGATCGCCTAATAAAAAAGGGCGACAACAAAAGAGTTCTCTCTCTTTTGCTATCGCCCTTTATCTCCGGTTAGCCTTACGCTATCTCTGTGTGCATACCCTTGGCTTACAGTTTTGCACCCAGGCACACCGAAAGCCTTAGTTTGACTAGCCTAATTCAGTTTTTAAAGGTACTGCTTATTACTCCCAGCCCAATTATGGTAACACATTTGTTCTACTGTGTCAAGTTTTACTCTTAAGGTACTCTTTTTATATCTGTTCCCCTCGCTTTCATTCGGTTTGACCTTGATAATACCCCTTCGATATAAGGTCTGTTAGCATACTAGCCACTAATGAAACGAGTGTCAAGCCCTATTGACAGGTACAAAACGCCGTTATCGTCGCTTTTAGTCATTGGGGCATTTTAGGTACCATCTTGACATTATATACAGTTATGTATATAATTAGGGCGTGGACGAGATACAGTTGCCCATGCTGAAGTGTGAACGATGCGGGTATACCTGGAGCCCACGGAAGCCCCGGAAGTCTCTGACCTGTCCTAATCCTAAGTGCCGTTCACCCTATTGGCAGACTAAGCGTTGGAAGGGGGTTAAGAAGCCATGAGAGGGTTTGTTAAAAAGCGGGGTAAGAACAGCTACCGGCTCGCTATCAGCCTGGGACTTGATTCTGAGACTGGCAAGTACCAATACTCATGGTACACTGTCAAAGGGACAAAGCGGGACGCCGACAAGAGGCTGGGCGAACTGCTTCACCAGCTCGATACCGGCTCGTTCATTGTACCGGGTAAGACAACACTGGCAACCTACCTTGAAAAGTGGCTCTCAGACTATGCCAAGCCTAACCTCACGCCCCGGTCATATGAGAGGTACGAAAATATCACCCGAAAGCATCTTATACCCAGTCTAGGCGGCATACTCTTAACCCAATTGAGGCCGGAGCATCTTCAGAAGCTTTATTCAGCCAAACTGCAGGAAGGCCTCAGCGCCCGTTCTGTGAGGTATCAACACGTCATACTGCACAAAGCCTTGCAGACCGCTATCAAGTGGGGATTAGTATCCCGTAATGTGGCTGACGGTGTGGACGTGCCCAAAGCCCACCGCAACGAAATGGAAACCTGGGACGAGGACGAGATAGCCCGCTTCCTTAAGGCTGCCGAATCTACACCCTATTATGCCTTATTCTACACGGCCCTTTTCACTGGCGCGAGAAGGGGGGAACTTCTGGCCCTGAGGTGGTGCGATGTGGACTTCCTAGACCCTCAGATTTCAGTGTCCCGGTCACTTCACCAATTAAAAGATAACAGCTTCGTCTATACGGAGCCTAAGACAGCCAAGAGCCGCCGTACTATAGCCCTGTCACCCTCTGTTATTCCTATCCTCTCAGACCACAAGGAAAAGATGGGAGCCATACTACCCCTTAAAGAGGATTCCCTGATATTCAGCACCCCGGAAGGAACGCCCCTCAGACCTAATACAGTATCACGCGCCTGGACTATACTCGCCGCCCGTTGCGGTGTTAAGGTTATCAGATTCCATGACGCCAGACACACCCACGCCTCCCTCATGCTAAAGCAGGGCATACACCCTAAGATCGTCCAGGAACGGCTCGGTCATAGTGGTATAGCCATAACCCTCGATACCTACTCCCACGTTGCTCCAGGGCTTCAAGAGGCCGCTGCAGCCCAGTTTGATAAACTCGTACCAGTTAAGTATAATGGTGTCGCTAAAAATGAGCCTGTTTAAAAAGATTATTGCCAATTTATTGCCAATTTGTAGTTATGTAAATCATGGGGAGGGCTTGCACCACAGATATTAGCTTCAAAAATGGGCGTGGAGAGGTGTCCGAGTGGTTAATGGTACCGCTCTCGAAAAGCGGTGTTGTCGTAAGGCAACCGTGGGTTCGAATCCCACCCTCTCCGCCATGAGAAGCTGAAGAGTTCAAAGTGTTGCCGTTAGGGCGGCAAAGCTGCGGAGAGGTGCTGGAGTGGTCTATCAGGCACGCCTGGAGAGCGTGTGATCGAGTAATCGGTCCGCGGGTTCGAATCCCGCCCTCTCCGCCAGTTCTTCTA
>Ga0209777_10004151_pt1 | contig 17336 bp, 16 predicted proteins | sample FrelakmetHBP12HB_FD_187147 | JGI IMG/M metagenome (GOLD analysis project Ga0209777, IMG submission 187147) | Freshwater lake sediment microbial communities from the University of Notre Dame, USA, for methane emissions studies -HBP12 HB (SPAdes)... | ecosystem: Environmental > Aquatic >...
TGTTCTTCCGGGCTGATGTCGTGGCCGAGGATCGGGTTGACGTTCGCCAGGCCCCCCGCCCGGAAGAACATCTCGAAGACCATCATGACGGTGTGCCCGCCGCCCCCGTAGACGTGGATCAGGCGGTCCTCGGCGTAGGCGTCGGCGATCATGGCCCCGGCCTTGCGGATGTTCGCGGCTTGCTTGGCCTCGACGGCCTCCAGTTTCTTCTCGACGTTCGCCAGGTACGCCCGCCCCAGGTCCTTCTTCTTGGCGCTCATGTGCGGCTCCTTTCGGCCGGTGCGCGGCACCCGCCCGGTCTCCCGGGCGCAACGGGACGCTATTTAGGCCACATTCGGCGGCATGATGCAAGTGCTTTTCGTTGCCGACGTTTGCCCAGCGTTTGCCGCGCGGCACCAGAGCCGCGCGGCAACTTGACGCGCGGCACGGCCCTCGTTATACTTCACGGTTGTCATCGGGCGGCATTTTTCTGAAGGGCGCGTGGCCGATTGGTCGACATCTTCATCGCCCGCTGACGGCGTGGCCGCAGGGCAGGGCGGGCGTATCCTCCCGCGGCCGACAGGGCGAGTTCCTCGGTAGCTCAATGGTAGAGTGGGCGGCTGTTAACCGCTAGGTTGCAGGTTCGAGTCCTGCCCGAGGAGCCAGAAAACTATCCGCCGAATCTGGCGGCCAAGTTGTTAACGGGGAGCCCCAAGGGCGAGAGTCCTTGGGGCTCTTGCTATAACCTTTTGTCCACAAAGGCTTACGACGAATCCCGCGGTTCCCGCCAAGCCCGGTAGGGCGCTCTCTCCTTTGGCCCCGCCGGGGTGTTACACCCGCCGACCGAACGTAACCGGCCACGAACTCTCGCGCTCTCTGTTTGACACCCGCAAGTGGTTAACAGCCGAGCGCTCTCTGGTTGGTCGTCGAGGCCGCGCGGCCCCGCCTGGGTAGTTGCATGTATGCACGACCACGCGAGACGGCGGCTTCTGCAATTCGACGCGTGGCCGATTCCTGACATTTCGAACCTGGCTCCGGTATGTTAACAGTAGAGAGAGCGCACGTCGCGAGACGGGCGAACAAGCCAAGCCACCAGACATCCGACTGGTCCCAAAGGGAAGGTCGTTGTGGGTGCTCGTTGAGGAGAACCCATGATTACGACCACCGACCCCTCGGACATGACCCCCCAGGACCGCCGCGCCGAAGTTGCGGACATTCTGGCCACAGGCTTCCTGCGGTTGAAACGGGGTGCGGGCCGTCCTCCCGGGCCTCCCCCAGCCGAGCCCGAACAGGCCGAAATCGCCGCGGATTCCCCGCCTGCGACGCCCGCCGGAATCTCCCGGAATTGAGTGGATGAGTCTTCGCCCCGTAGCCCTCATGTACTTATAGGTTTACGGGTTACGAGAGCCAGAGATAGGAGGTCGGCGATGGGCCTGAACGTGACGAAGGAGGTGGGCATCCTGAACAGGATGACCGTGCCGGAACTCCAGCGAAGATACGCTGAAGTGTTCGGCGAGGCAACCAGGGCGCACCACAAGGGGTTCCTCTGCAAGCGGATCACCTGGCGGCTGCAGGCACTCGCCGAGGGCGACTTGTCGGAGCGGGCTCGCCGCAGGGCCCTGGAGCTGGCCAACGACGCCGACCTGCGTCTGAGCCCTCCCAAGGCGCCGGCGTCCCCCGTCGTGTCCGGCGCCGCCGCCACTGAGGCGAGGTCGGTGCCGCAGGATGGCCGCCTTCCCATGCCGGGAACGGTCATCACGCGGGACTACAAGGGGCAGACGATCCGCGTCACGGTCCTCGACACGGGTTTGGAGTACGACGGCCAGGTCTACAACTCGCTCAGCGCCGTCGCCCAGGCGGTCACCGGCTGCCATTGGAACGGCTACCACTTCTTCGGCCTCAGGAACGGGAAGGACGCGAAATGACCAAGCCCACGGTTCGCTGCGCCATCTATACCCGCAAGTCCACCGAGGAGGGCCTCGACCAGGACTTCAACTCCCTGGACGCCCAACGCGAGGCGGGCGAGGCGTTCATCACCAGCCAGAAGAACGAGGGCTGGGTCCGCCTGCCGGACAAGTACGACGACGGCGGGTACACCGGCGGCAACATGGACCGGCCGGCGGTGAAACGCCTTCTGGCCGACGTCGAGGCCGGCAAGGTCGACTGCATCGTCGTCTACAAGGTGGACCGCCTGAGCCGGTCGCTCCTGGACTTTGCGCGAATCATCGAGACGCTCGACCAGCACAACGTCTCGTTCGTCAGCGTCACCCAGCAGTTCAACACCGCGACCTCAATGGGTCGGCTGGTGCTGAACGTCCTCCTGTCCTTCGCCCAGTTCGAGCGGGAGATCATCGCCGAACGCACGCGCGACAAGATGTCGGCCGCCCGCCGCAAGGGCAAGTGGGTCGGCGGCATGCCGGTCCTGGGCTACGACGTGGACCCCAAGGGCGGCCGCCTGTTGGTCAACGAAGACGAGGCGGCGAAAGTCCGGGCGATCTACGAGCTGTATCTGGAGCAGCAGTCGCTGATCCCGACGGTTCGTGAGCTACGGCGTCGCGGGTGGACCAGCAAGCAGTGGGTCACGAAGAAGAGCCACCTTCGGGGCGGAAAGCCCTTTGGCAAGACCAGCCTCTTCCGCCTGCTCTCGAACGTGATCTACCTCGGCAAGTCGACGTACAAGACCGAGGTTCACGAAGGGGAGCACAAAGCCATCGTTGACGAGGGGACCTGGGGCCGCGTGCAGGCCCTGCTGAAGCATAATGGCCAGAGTGCCGGCAAACGGACCCGGAACAAGCACGGCGCCCTGCTGTCAGGGCTGCTGCACTGTGAGTCCTGCAACTGCAGCATGATGCACGCCTACACGACCAAGAGGAACAAGCGGTATCGCTACTACGTTTGCGTGAACGCGCAGAAGCGGGGGTGGGACACTTGCCCCACGAAGTCGCTGCCCGCCGCTGAGGTCGAGCGCTTTGTGGTCGACCGCATCCGGCATATCGGGAACGACACCGACCTGGCCGCCGAAGCGCTCGACCAGGCCCGCAAACAGATCGCCGAGGGCATGGAACGGCTCAAGGTCGAACACCGTATCCTCGAGCGCGACCTCCAGCGATGGCATGCCGAGGTGCGGAAGGCCGCCAAGAAGGCTGGCCGGGGCGGCAACGGCGATTCCGAACATGCGGCCCGCCTTGCTGACCTCAAGGAACGTATCAGCGCCGGCGAACGCCGCGAGACGGAGATCCGCGAGGAAACCGCCGCCCTGGCCTGCGAGCGGGTGGACGGACGGGAACTGGCGGCAGCCCTGTCCGTCTTCAACCCGCTGTGGGAATCGCTCTCGCCGCGCGAGCAAGCAAGGGTGACGCACCTGCTGGTCGAGCGTGTGGCCTATGACGGCGAAGAGGGCACGATGGCCGTGACGTTCCGTCCGAATGGTATCAAGACGCTGGCCGACGAACTGAAGAGCCGCGAGGAGGTGACCGTATGAAGTCAGACGCTGGCGGGCTGACGATCCAGTGCAAGGTGCACTTCGGCACCGGCTTCAGGGGCCGGAAGCACATGCGCGACGGCGAGGCCCCTGAGCCGCCTGTGGTCGAGCCAGGGAACACCCCGCGTCTCTCCCGCCTTCTGGCGCTCGCTATCCGCTTCGACAGACTGGTGCGGCAAGGCGAGGTGGCCGACTATGCCGACCTGGCCCGCTTGGGCCACGTCACCCGGGCGCGGGTGACACAGATCATGAACCTCCTGCTCCTGGCGCCGGCCATTCAGGAGGAGATCCTCTTCCTGCCCCGCGTCGAGCGGGGTTTCGATCCCATTTCCGAGCGAGAAGTTCGCAGCATCGCCGCGGTGCCTGATTGGGGGAAGCAGCGGCGGCTGTGGCGCGAGCTTTGCAGCGGACGTGGCCGTGCCGCACGGAGCGCGGATGGTGAACAGGCAATTCATTCTTGACAAAGGAGGTCCTAATGTTTAGTATTCCTAAACGGCGGGGTGGCCGCAGCGGGCGTCGGGGGCGCGGCCGGGGAAATCGGGGTGGCAGAGTGGCGGGCAACAAGGCATTCGGCAAACGCATACGCGACCTGCGAGAAGCAAAGAAGAGGACTGACCCGAAGTATTCCCTGCGCCAGTTCGCGCTGGCTGCTGGGATCAGCGCAACGTTCCTGAGCAAGGTCGAGACGGGAGAGTTCAACCCGCCGGCCCCGGACAAGATTAAGAAGATGGCCGAGCTTCTCGGAGTGGATGCCGACGAACTCCTGGCGCTGGCGGGCAAGGTGGACCCTGACTTGCCAAAGATCATCCGCGAGCAACCCAAGGCAATGGCCGACTTCCTGAGAGCGACGCGTGAGAAGAACCTCTCCGCGAGCGACATCAGGGCCCTGACCGAGGGAATCCGTGGAGGGAAGAAGAAGTAGGTTGCATCGAAAGGCATGGGGAATGAAGCCGAAGTATCTCCGGGAAAAAGACATCGAAGCCGCGACGCTGTGCCTGCTGGCCGACTACGCCAAGCGATTCGGCGTCGTCGAGCGTCCCCCCATCCCTGTCGAACCCATCCTTGAATCACATCTTGACCTGCAGTTTTCCCTCGACGACCTCTCCAAGATGCTCGACATTCCAGACGTTCTTGGCGCTACCTGGATTCTTGATCGCCGCGTGGTCATTGACCAGACCCTGGACCCTTCGGAACATCCAAAGAAGGAGGGGCGCTACAGGTTCACGGTGGCCCACGAAATCGGGCACTGGGAACTCCATCGGCACGCCTACCTGGGCGAGGCCCGCCAGGGCGGTCTCTTCGGCCAAGTCGCCAAGCCGTCCATCGTTTGCCGCGCCCGGTCCAAGAAAGACCCGTTGGAGTGGCAGGCCGACACCTTCGCCGGCTATCTTCTGATGCCCAAGGAGATGGTCTTTCAGGCGTGGCGAGAGGTCCAGGGCGGCCTCGACCCCTACGTGGCCGTCGATGAAATCTCCGACCTCTCCGCACGATGGGGGCTTGCGGAGGACGAGACACCTACCGTTTCCGCGGCGCGCGACCTTGCCCAGCGGTTCCAGGTGTCCGGGCAGGCGATGCAGATACGGTTGGTGGGCCTGGGCCTCATCCTAACGAAGACTCCTGAGCCTGGACTTTTCATGCAGTAGGCCCTGATGTGGTTGGCGGGCCTTTTTCCTGGCCAGAGGCGTTTAGCGCTTACTTGACTAACAGCGCTGTCCGAAGCTAAGATAAGCGACGCCCGGAGACAATTCGACCGCGTGGGGCGGTCCGACGGACGGATGGACAGCATGTGGGAAAGGCAGGTGTACTATGTCTCAAGCAGTGGTCGAGGAGAAACAGGCATTGGCAGGCCCGGAGCGTACCTTCTGGGAGGACGACCTGGAGTTGGGGATGGAGAACATCCTGACGCTCGCCCAGGCGCCGGGGTTTATGAAAGACTGGATCACCCGCCGGAGCGGCCGGCAGTTGAGCGTGATGTTCGACTGTCTGGGGATGGAGACCAACCAGTCGGCCCGGCGCAAGAAACGGGATCTTCGCCCCGACAACCCCGACCTGCAGCCCTTCGTGCTGGTCGAGCAGTTTGCGAAGTTCAAGTCGAAGGTGGCCGTCGCCGACCTTGCCCAGGGGCTCTTGCCTCAGGATGTTCTTGATGCCTGCCGCATCGGCGCCGAGGACTTCGACAAGGTGGCGCTTCTGTTTGGCATGTACCGCCGGGACTGGCAAGACCTTCGCTTGGTGTTCCACCTCGACAAGATTCACAAGACCGGCTTCGCCCGGATGCGGCTGCGCAAACCGGTGCGCCGTCCCCGGCAGGCGCTCAAGGCCTTCCTGCAACCCGATGCGGTACGGGGCATCTTGGCCGCCTTCGACAAGGCAAAGGCCGACGGGCGCACCAGCGAACTGAAGGATGTGGTGGTGCATGACGGGCGCCATCTGGTGTTCATTCGCCGCGCGGAGCGTCCCGACCACATCTTGCACGCGGGCCAGATGGTGCATGGCTACAGGCCGGAATGGATCATCCTTGATTTCACCGAGGATGCCAAGCGCGTGAACATCTCGTCTGTCAGCGTCAGTGTGCCGCTGGAGATCGCCAACCGTCTTGCCTCGGGGTATTTCCACGCGACGTGCGAGTACGAGAACGAGCGCCAGATCACCTACGCCAAACAACTGGAGCACTTCCTGAAGACGCTCCAGGACAAGGATGACGGCGACCTGGTGCTCGTGGAAATCGTCGTCACGAACTCGCCACTGGATGGTGCGCCAAAGCTCAAGATCTCCGACGCGGACTCCAAGCCCATAGGCAGGGCCATCGCCCACTTCGAGCGTGCGGTCGGCAAACTGCTTGCTCACGTCGACCACATCGACAGCGTGAAGGTTCGGTATCGGAAGAAGCGCATCAGCCTCATCTTTGAGCCACAGGATGGGTCGGCTGGCGAATATGTGGTTCGGTACTCGGATCACCGGCTGAACGCCGGCGAACGTCGCCGGTTCGAGGAACTCATAAGGAGCGCCCATGGCATCGAAATCCTCTCGACCGAAAAACGGTTCAAGCAGTAACCCCGACGACTACGCCCGTCTGCTGTGCGACGGCTTCGCAGTGGACGAGCCGCCCGGGGCGCTTATCGCCGCCGGCGAGCGCCTGCGCACGCTCGGCGTGGTCGAAATCCAGTGGAAGGAATACGTCCGCTGCGCGGACCCGGAGGACAAGGATTTCCCACCTAGGAATAGATACTGCCGGGGCCGCATATACGTTGACGACGCATTGGATGAGGCGGGCCACGACTTCCGATGTCCAGAATGCGAACGGCCGGTGTTTCCGGACCAGTACCGCAAGCGCCGGCACAGGGAGATGCGCACGGCTGTGTCGGCCCAGGGCGTCTTGACCTACCTGGCGGACAGACTTCGGGAAGCCGGGGATCGCGTCAAAGATGTTGCTGCCGGCGTGTACTGCGTCGAGATGAACTGCACGGACGTGACCGTGTGCGTCGTGGACTATTGCGGAGATGAGGAGTATCTGGCCCGTGACTGGGCCAAGACGGACCGGCCGTGCTACGTCGTCGTCAACTCTGAGCATGCCGATGATCGGTTTCTGAACGAGGCATGGTTGGCTCGCATCTCGCTGGCGCAGATCATTGGCGGGGACGTGGACCTCAGGAAGCGATTGCAGGAGGTCGCCGCCGCAGGACAGCCCAGCACCGTGCTCAACGCATCGGTCGCCGTGTATGCGCGAGGCGCGCCGCCCGTCGTGCAAGCCGTTGCCCCAACACAACCCAAGCGGCGGTTCGTGGTGGAATGCGGCCCCAAGACCGTGCGTGTTGAAGGTGAGGTTGTAGTGGCCCCTCAGGCTGGGACGCGATTCGATGTCTTCCGCATTCTGTGGGACCAGTTCTTGGAGGACCTGAAGGCGGGGAAGCCACCAGTCGAGTTCAGTGTGCTCAGTATCGATGACCTGGATTCGCGCCTCCAGGAAAAGGGAACGCGCCACGACGACCTCGCCACGATCCGGCGAGCCGTCAACCGCCTCCAGGACGACATCGCCAAGGCCATCAAGAAGACTTTGGGTCCGTCCATCGAGCGGGAGGACATCATCGAGAACTGCCGCTGGAAGGGCCAGGAGGATAAAGACCACGGCTACCGGATCAACCCCTTCACGGTGGCCGCGCGGCCGTATCAAACCGATTAGGGCAGCAACCTGTCTTAAGTATTCTGGAACTGTCTCATCTCGTACCACTGGGGCTGTTTTCCGGTGGCGTTCCTCCTGTATGTACCCCACCCCACGTCTGCGACCTGTCCTATAGGCCACCCCACCTGTCCTCGAAGTGCCAACCGCTTTCCTCGAAGATGTCATCGTCAGCGGGCGACATGGTGTCGCCGGCTCGAAAACGATGGGAATGACCTATGGACAGAAACGGATCAGGCGTTGCTCTCATGGGCGAGGATGCACCGCGGCCGCCAGCGGCTGGCGAAGTCAGAAAACGCACGCTCTCGCCGCCGCGAAAGCTAGTGGTGGAGTTGATGCAGCGCATCAACTTCGGGCGAATCGAGGGACTTGTGGTGCGCGGCGGCGAGCCCGTGTTCGACCCGCTGCCGCGCGTGGTCCGCACGGTGAAGATCGGCGGGGACAACGGTCCCCGCCCCGAGTCCAGATCCGAGGACTTTGCCGTCAAGCAGAAGGTGGCGGAATTCCTCAGCCACCTCGAGCACCTCGGCAACGGCGTCGTTCGCTGCATCGAGGTCAAGTATGGTCTTCCGTTCACAGTCGAGATCGAGGAACTGATCGAGGCGTAGGGCCTCGACCAGCATTTACGCACCAGACAACCAAGCCAGCCGCGACGCGGAGGCCGTTGTGGGTGCCGGGAAACCGGCGAACTCGCAGCGGCCTTCGCTCTTCTTCGGTCACCTGGCACCTTCGCGTCCTCCCCGTCGCTGGGGAGCCACGAATGCACTTTCACAATCGGTACGATGGGGTTGACCAGTACGCCGTATGGCTGATTCAAGCCAAAGCAAAGCAGCTCGCCGGTCGGTATGGGTTCTCGCCGTCTGATCGCGAGGACCTGGAGCAGGAACTGATGCTGGACCTGCTTCGCCGCATGCGCCATTTCGACCCGGCGCGGGCGAAGTGGGGCACGTTCGTCTGTCGCATCGTCGAGCACAAGGTCGCGTCGCTCATCCAGCACCAGAGGGCGGCGATGCGAGACACCCGCCGTAGCGGCGCGCTCTTGAGCGACGACGCGACGGACTGCGACGGCAGGCCGGTTGAACTCGCCGAGGCCCTCGACTCCCAGATGAACCGCCCGGGCCGCCCGGACCAGGAAGCCCTCGAACTGGTGCTGGACGTTGCCGCCGTCGTCTCCTCCCTGCCTGAAGACCTGCGGGACTTCTGCCTTCGCCTGCAAACCCAGATGGTGAACCAGGTCAGCCGTAAGACTGGCGTCCCCAGGTCGGTTCTGCGCCGGAAGATCGCCAGGCTCCGGGACCGCTTCGAGAATTCGAGGTTGGGGGACTACGTGTGAGGCGAAAGGCGGACATCCGTCGCGTCTCGTCGGTACGAATGTAAATAGAGGGCTGAAAGAACATGGCCGAACTGCCTCCGCGCGCCGCTCACTCGTCCACTTTCGAGTCGAGCGTTCCTGAAAGCCTCAAAGTGCTGACCCAATGGGTCGGCTGGAAGTACATCGACCGGGGCGGAAAGCAGACGAAGTGCCCCATCGACGCCAAGACCGGCAACATGGCCGATTCGACCGCCCCGTCGACCTGGTCGACGTTCGACGAGGCCCTCGCCGCCTGGCGCCGTTCCGAGTCTCTGGCCGGCATCGGCTTTGTGTTCGCGGCGGGAGATGGATTCTGTGGCATCGACCTCGACGACTGCGTCGACCCCGCGACGCACGAGATGAAGCCCTGGGGCCGCGAGATCGTCGGCGCCCTGAACAGCTACAGCGAGATCAGTCCGTCCGGCACGGGCGTCAAGGTCTTCTTGAAAGCGCGGAAGCCCGGCAAACGTTGCCGGAAGGGCTACCAGGACGGCGAAATCGAGATGTACGACGCCGGCCGGTTCTTCACCGTGACGGGACGGCGGCTGGCCGAGGTCTCCGGCGAGGTGGAGGCGCGCCAGGCCGAACTGGACGCGCTCTACAAGCAGGTCTTTGACAAGCCGCCCCGACCACCGGCTGGAAGCGGGCCGCCGAGCCGCCCCGGCGGCCCGCCCGGCCTTACCGATGACCTGATCATCGAGAAGGCATCCGCCAGCAAGAACGGCGCGAAGTTCAGCGATCTCTGGGCTGGCCGCTGGCAAGGCCACTTCACGTCAGCCAGCGAAGCTGACTCTTCGCTCGTGTTCATGCTCGCGTTCTACACGAAGAGCGCGGCCCAGATCGACGGGCTGTTCCGGCGATCGGGGTTGTACCGCCCGAAGTGGGACGAGCGTCACGGCCAGGAAACCTACGGCCAGATGACCATCCGGAAGGCCCTGGAGCAGGTCACGGAGCAGTACGGCCTCGGCGGGCGCCGGAGAAGCCCTACGCCCGCTCCGCCCGACGACGGCGACGGCCCCGTGGCGCTCGGCAAGAAGGACCCCGTGACTGGCAGGACCGTCCTGTCCGCCAAACGGACGTTGCCGACGGCCGAGGCATTCATCCGACAGTTCTACACCCGCCCGGAAGGCCCCACGCTCCTGACCTACGCCGGGGCGGCGATGGCATGGCGCAACAACCGCTACGTTGAAGTCGAGGACGAAGCCCTGAAGAAACAGCTTCAGCCCTGGCTGCATGGGGCGCTCAGATACGTGGTCAACCGCAAAACGGGCGAGCTGGAGCTGGTCGATTTCGAGTCGAACCCCACCACCGTCAAGGCGGCGCTGGAGACGGTGAGGACCCATGCCTATCTTCCCGCCCGAGTGACGCCCCCCTCGTGGCTTGCCGAGGACTCGGTCCTGCCGCCTGCAGGTGAAATAGTGCCTTGCCGGACGCTGAACCTGCACATCCCGACCGGGAAAGTGCTGCCCGCCACGCCACGGCTGTTCACCACCAGCGCCCTTGATTTCGACTACGACCCCGAGGCCGAAGCCCCGGAGTTGTGGATCAAGTTCCTCGAGCAGCTCTGGGGGGACGACCTGGAGCAGGTCGAACTGCTCCAGGAGTGGTTCGGCTACTGCCTCACGGCCGTCACCTCGCAGCAGAAGATGCTCCTCCTGGTGGGCCCCAAGAGGTCGGGCAAAGGCACCATCGGCCGCATCCTCGGCAGGCTGATCGGCCTCTCGAACGTCGCGGGGCCGACGACGGGCAGCCTGGCCGGGCAGTTCGGCCTCCAGCCGCTGATCGGGAAGTCCCTGGCCATCGTCAGCGATGCCCGGTTCAGCGGCGACAACACCCCCACGGTCGTCGAACGCCTGCTCTGCATCAGCGGCGAGGACGCACTGACCGTCGACCGCAAGTTCATGGGCTCGGTGACCCTGAAACTGCCCACCCGCTTCATGTTTCTGACGAACGAACTGCCCCGCATGACCGACGCCAGTGGCGCCCTTGCCGGCCGGTTCGTGATCCTTCGGCTGACGCAGACTTTCTACGGGCGGGAGGATGTCGGGCTGACCGAGAAGCTCGCGGCCGAGTTGCCGGGCATCCTGCTCTGGGCGTTGGCGGGGTGGAAACGGCTGCACCAGCGGGGGCGATTCGTGCAGCCCCAGAGCGTCCAGGATGCTGTCCGCGACATGGAGGAACTGTCCAGTCCCGTATCGGCCTTCGTCCGCGAGCGGTGCGACATCGGCGTCGGCTACCGGGCGATGGCAGACGACCTCTACGGAAGCTGGAAGCAATGGTGCGAGCAGGAAGGGCGCCATTCCGCCACCACCCGCCAGACGTTCGGCCGCGACCTGGCGGCGGCTGTCCCTGGGGTGGTCCGGCGACGAGGCAGCGGCCAGACGCCCTTCTACGAGGGGATCGCCTTGAAAGGAGGCCATCTATGAGGCCGTTACTGTCGCGCACTGTCGCAGACTGTCGCGACATTCCCATTGTATGCACGCACGCGCGCGGGCATGCGTGCGCGCGGACGTGTTCTGGCGTGCAATGCCACTGTCGCGACAGTCCGCGACAGTCTGCAACAGTGGCCGTCCGGAAACCACCCTCGGCGTTTGGGCCCAAGGCGCGAAGAACGTCGCCCAGGGGCCAACGTGGCGCGCGTGGGCGGCGGCCAATAGGTACTACCAGCGCGACGGCCTCGGCGGCGGGCACGCGAACGAGTCGCGAGGGAAGTTTGAGTTTGTTTCTTAGCGCGCAAAAACTCACCGGAACCCGGATCTTAGCGCGGAGGGCTTGGCCATGAACCTGACTCAGCACATGCGGACCATCCTGACGGCCGTCCTGGCCGACGTCCATCGCCTTGAAGCGGTGCCGGACCGGCCGCCGGACGGGATGGACCGCCAGCAGTGGTACGCCCTCTGGCGCGAGCGGAAGGAATACGACCGGTTCGGCGTCCGCCATGACCTGGGCCGGTGGCTCGGCTACGCACCGACACCTTCCGATTCGGCCGTATTCAGCCGCGCACTGCGGAACATGGAGGCGATGGGCCTGGTGCTTCGGGTCAATCGTTGGGGCGGCAGCAAGACCACGCACGTCCGGCTGACGCCCTTGGGTCGGGCGGAGGCCGAGCGCCTCGTGGCCGAGCAGGAGGCGGCGTTGGCGGCCCTGCTGAAGAATCTGGGACTGGCCAAGGGAGCAACGAGTTGAAAGGAGCAAAACGTGCCCGACGGGATGAAACTGCTCACGGTAAAGGATCTGGCCGACCTGCTCGGCATCCACGAGCGGACCTGCTGGCGGCTGGCGGCGATGGCCGAGGACGGGCACGGGGACTTCCCCAGGCCGCTTCGCATCGGCCCAAAGACGGTCCGGTGGCGGCCGTCGGACGTCGAGGCGTACTTGGGCGCGCTGGCGGGCGAGGACGGCCGGTGAATTGCAGTATCGACATGCGGCAGAAACGGACTTGCTCCGGCCGCAGACCGGAGGTAAGGGATCACGGACGGGCAGAGGTTCTGTCGCAAGAAGAATGATGGTTGAGGACGTGCGGAATAGGAGGTAACAGGCATGGCGAGTATCTACCGACGCAAGAAGGGCGGCTGCTACTACATCACGTACCACCTGCGGCCGGGGCAGCGGAAGACGGTCAAGGGCTGCAAGGACCGGGCCGCCACGGATGCCTTGGCGCGGAAGCTTGAGGCCGACGCGATGCTCCGGCGCGAGGGCGTTATCGACTCGCGTGCCGAGAAGCTGGCGATCTCGGAGTCCGCGCCGCTGAAGGGCCACCTGGCCGACTTCGAGAGCATGATGCGGGCCAAGGGCGTGACGGCCAAGCACGTGGGCAACACGCTTACCGGCATTCGCCTCGTCATCGCCGCCTGCGGGTTCCGGAAGCCGATGGACTTCGACCCGGTCCGCGTCTCGGCCTACATGGCGGACGCGAGGCGCAAGGGCACAGGGGCGAGGACGATCAACGCCCGGCTCACGGCCCTGAAGTCGTTCACGCGATGGCTCTTTCGCACGGAACGGATGCGAACCGACCCCATGATGCAGGTGGCGAAGCTGAACGCTCGCATCGACATACGCCGCCAGCGGCGGGCCCTGACTGATGAGGAGGTGACGCGACTCCTCCTGGCGGCCACACGCGGGCCCGTTAAGTGCGGGATGCCCGGCACCCAGCGTGCCCTTCTCTACCGACTCGCCATCGAGACGGGCCTTCGGGCGAGCGAACTGGGGAGCCTCACCGCCGCAAGCTTTGGCCTGCGAGACCTCGCGCTGGCATCGGTGAGCGTTGCGGCCGCCTACAGCAAGCATCGGCGGGACGACATCGTGCCGCTGAGGGCGGACTTCGCGCGGGTGATGGCGGAGTTCGTCGCTGGCCGCGCGGCCGGCGACCGGCTCTTCCGGATGCCCGAGAAGCCGGCCAGGATGCTCAGGGCCGACCTGCGCCGCGCGAGGGCGTGGTGGATCAAGGAGACGAGGGATAGGGCCGAGCGAAGGAACCGCCGGGCGTCGTCATTTCTTGCCGCGCGGGATGGCTCGGGGCGGGTGGTCGACTTCCACGCCCTGCGGCACACGTTCATCACGCGTCTGGCCCGCTCGGGCGTCACGCCCGCGGTGGCCAAGACTCTGGCTCGCCACTCCACGATCACGCTCACGATGGACCACTACACGCACACGCTCATCGAGGACGAGCGTGCAGCCCTGGACCGCCTGCCCGAGATCCGGCTGCACGAGCCGGTCCCCGCCGCCAAGAAGGCTACCGGAACGTAAACCCCGACTCACGGTGCCCGGGCAGAACCCCAATAGCCGCAATCGCAGGTCTGCTGTGTCCGCACCGAAGCTCATTGCCGCCGGCCGTATGGGCTGGGCAGGGACTTCTGTTACCTCGTGACTCCCCGCCTCCGCCGGCCGTGCAGTAGCAACACCAGCCCCGCGCCGAGCAGGCCCATGGTCGCCGGCTCGGGCGTGATGATCATCGGCCCGAAGTCGATCCCGCCCATCTCCAGGTGATTGAGGACGACCAGATTGGCGTGCCGCAGGACCACCGTCGCACCGTCCCCGATCGAGAGGGTGTCGAGGTGCTGGTCTGAGTCGAAGTTCAGCGTGGCATTCTCGACGCTGATTGAGAGCGGGGAGGCGAGGTCGCTCCCTGCGTCGAGCCCCAGGTTCACGGTGCCGTCCAGGATGCTCAGCAGCGACCCCGCGCCCCAGGTCATCGGCCCCATGAACTCGAGCGTGCCGGCGCCGGTCTTCGTGACCGTGAGGCCGCCCGAATCGGTCAGCGCCCCTTCAAGGCTCAGGGTCCCTGCGAGGACGTCGGTGTCGAGGGCGCTGGCGAGCGCGACCGGGGCCGAGATGACGTGTCGGACGCTCGGGCTGGCGGCGGAGACCTCGATCCTCGCGTTGCTGCCGGACCCGGCCTGGAGAGTTATCACGTCAGCGCCGGCAATCAGATAGTTGTGCGGGCTGTCGAAGTACATCACCCCATAGGTGACTGGGGCGTCGATGGTCACGGTCCGTTCGGTTGTGATGACGTTGCCGAACACTGCCGCATGGCCCACACCATTAGGGAGACCGGCGGTCCAATTGGCCGAGGCCGATGCGCTGCCGCTCTGGTCCACCCGCCACAACGTCATCGGCGCCGGGGCGACGCTCAACGTGATATCATGGGAACCCGTGGCTGTCTCGCCGAACGCCAGAAGGCCCGCGTCGTTGGCCCGGATGTCCCGCAGGCCCGTGCTGTCGTAGACGCGGTACAACTGGTCGGGAAGAAGGTCGACCACCAGATGGTCGTAGGCACCTGAGCCTGAGACCCGGTACTTCACGTCGCTGTCTATCTGTCCGTGGGTCCCGAAGCCGACGATATGACTGCCCACTTGCATAAGGGTCGCCAGCGGGCTGTCGGAAAGGAGCGCGGCGGTATCGACCGACTCCACAGTGCTCGCGCGAGCCGAGAGGACCCCCAGAAACGTGTCGAACGTGCTGGGATCCCTCGGCGAGACTTCGATTCGCCAGTTGCCGTAGTCGTTCGACGCACTCTCGGTGTAGCCTCCGTTGTGGTTTGTCCCGTTGTAGCCGTTGGCATCATTGCCATCGTCCTCGACGTAATAGCGGTAGTCGGGGCCGCCGACCTTGTTGACGGTGTACTGGCGCGGCGTCAGCATTTGGAGGAAGAGTTTCCCGCCGCCGTTGGTCATCGTCATCGTGTTGCCGGCGATGGTGGAGCCATCGACCAGAACGATGCCGTCGTCGGCGCTGCCGAGAGCGACCACCTCGGTGCCGCCGACGAACTTGTTGGGCGTGTGCAGGAGCCACTTCTTCTTGTAGGAGGGATCGGTGCTGGCGACGCGGTCGAAGACAATGAGCGTGTCGGCGTCCTCGAGGTACATCAGTTGGCGGGTGACGTTGCTGACCTTGCCGCCCTGACCCTGCGAATCGTACAGCGTGCTGTTGTAGGCCCGCGTAAGGTCGGAAGCGACATAACTGTAGCGACCGTCGACATTGGCGAACGCGGTGATGTCGGCCAGTTCGTAGTTCCACCCGCTCGTCTTATTGGCCAGCCAGTCTTCGTAGCTCTGGACCATGCTACCCGTGGCCTTCACAATGCGCTGACCGCCGTCATTGACGTATCCGCCAGGCGGGGCGACGCCGGCGCAATTCCAGGTCTCGTCGGGCCTCTGGATGAGGATCGAGTTGACCGCCACAGTGCGAACGTAGTAGTTCAGCCTGTGGTCGCTCAAGTAGTCCCCGTAGCCGCCGGAGTTGATCACCAGCGGCGCGTACTTGAAGATTGTGAACGTGCCTTGGTCGTAGTGGCTGTGATGAGCCAGGTAATCGCCGGCCTTGAAACTGATCTCGGTATCGCCGGGGTTCCAGCCCTGGCGCATTACAGCAAAGCCCATGGTGTCCTTCCCGAAGACCATGGCGTGAGGCAGGGCGCTCCCCAAGCAGGCCGCCGGATGGGCCGGGTCGTAGCCGGCAGGCTTGGCAATCGTCGGGTCGTAAGAAATTGGGTATATCCAATTATAATAACTATCGTAGAGGGGGTTCCGATAGGCGCGGGCGGACTCGGCAAAGGCGGCAAGGGCAGGGTCCCCGGTGACCTGCGCGTAGTAGTCGATGCTCCGGCCCATGGTGCCGTTGGAGATGAACGTCTGGCTCGCGTCGTCGCCGTAACGGTCGAAACTGCCGTCGCCGCGCTGGGTGTAAACCTGCCAGAGGCCCAACGTGCGCAGGTCCCCCACGGGATCGCTCACGGCCAAGGGCGGCCCGGCCGTCACAGCCGACTGGTACGCCTCGTAGGCGAGAGGGAAGTTGATCGCCCTGTTGGTTGCCCAGTAGGTCGGCCCTTCGGGCCAACCACCGGAGGCATGGGTTGCCTTCAACGACTGCTGCCAGTCTGCGAAGGCGCGGCTGCGCAGGCTGTCGTAAGTCGCATTGTCGGCCGGGAGGGCAAGGGTCGCCACCCATGCTGCCGCGGCGGTGGAGGCACGGCCATGCCACAGGCTGGGACTTGTCGAGTCGAGGTCTGAGAGGGCGCTATTGACGAAGCCCGTGAGTGTGTTCTCGATGGTGGCAAACTTGGCGGCAAGATCTGGCGGCGGCGATGAGGAGCTGTCCCAGGCGCTGCGAATCCAGTCGTAGGCCAGTGCCCACCGGATGCCGGTTTCTGCGTATTCGCCATCATACCAGATCGTGCTTGTACTCATCGCGTTCAGTGCGTTGGCGGCATGGGCCACATCGCCCGTGAGAACGTACCGGCTGGCCTCATTCACCGGGTCAGTGTCGCCGGTCCAATTTACCCATCCGCCGATGGCGTTATGGAGCGGGTTGTTCCCGCCGTTTGAGTTATACAGATCGCGAATAGTCTGGAATGTCCGGGCGCCCGGCGTGCCGTCAACCCGAAACACGAGACGCGGGTGCTCGTCCACAATGGTGATCTGCTGTGCCTGCGCCCCCTGTGCGGCAAGAACCGCTGTCAGAAGGACCGCAAGGACCGGCATGGCTCTCGCCCGTCCCCGCCCGTCCGTGGGCAGAGACTGTGCCTGACGGCGCGGGTACGGAAGACCCGACAGCTTCTTGCCCCGGAATGCCCCGCAGAAGGGGTCTCGCACGAATTGAGGGCGCATTTATATGCCAACCTCCCCCACGCAGGTTCACAGCCAGGACGAATCGAGGTGTGCGCTCTTCGCTCACTAACAGTATAACCGCGCCGCCGGGGAAAGTCACTTCTTCCCGGAAGAGATGTCGCCGCAAAGCGATAATGTCCGGTTTGTGCAAAGTGAAAGTGTCCTCTTTCGGGTAGATGGTCGAACGAGAGAGGATGGAACTACGAATGAGTGCGAAGGAACGGGATCGGATGAAGGTGGTGG
>Ga0209777_10004152_pt1 | contig 17336 bp, 10 predicted proteins | sample FrelakmetHBP12HB_FD_187147 | JGI IMG/M metagenome (GOLD analysis project Ga0209777, IMG submission 187147) | Freshwater lake sediment microbial communities from the University of Notre Dame, USA, for methane emissions studies -HBP12 HB (SPAdes)... | ecosystem: Environmental > Aquatic >...
ATCTGGGGATCTTCGATGCGCCTGCAAGCAAGGACGAGCCGGCATAAGGCCTTCCTTTCGTTCGAGGCGATGTTCGCGATGATTCCTGCGCTTCTTATGCTCACCTTCGCGCTCGGCTCGGCGCACTCGCTGTCCGTCAGCGCCGCCGAGAGGATGGATGGGCAGCAGGTGTTCGACAAGCTGGTGTCCATCGCGGATTACGCAGTCAAGCAAGGGGCTGTGCGGACCGGAGCGGCAGGCACCGACCAGGTGCGCTACCCGAACTGGATCGACGAATCGATGCTGGATGGCGGGTCGCTCGCGCGCGGGCTGAGGCAGGAGGCCGGGCTGGCTGAACTCAGCATCCAGCTCGACGACCCGGGCCCTGGAGCGGTCTGCGTCTACAGGCTCGTGGTGATTGGCGATAATCGGGAGCGGATAGCGAAGCTGTTCGTTTGCGGTGAATGAAATGCAAAGCATAGAGGCGCTGATATCCCTGATGTTCTTCGTTTCCATATGCGCGTACATGCTCTCCTGCGTGGCCGAGCACCCTGCTTTGGATGACTCGCTCTACCGCTACCAGCTCACGAACGACGTCTGGCGGGTGCTCTACCTGAGGGGCGACTTCAAGGGCCTCCGGCTTGAAAGCAACGACCCGGTTCGGGAAAGGCTGGATTCGGACCTCGGGGAAATCGAGGCGCAGACCGGGCTTTGCGCTTACCTGGGGGGCATCAGGGACACCTCCTGCCCGGGCCAGAAAACGCTCGCGAGGGTGGGGAGCATAAACCGCATCGTGTTCATCGATGGGAGCCCGGAGAACCTAACACTAATGGTGGGGAAGGCGGATGGCTAACAGTTAAAAGCACTTACATTCATATACAATAACACAAGAACAACAAGGCGAAGCGGGCAGAGGGATGGATAACGATGCCAAAACCAGGGCAGCCGACAGGAAAACACGCGCACCCAGCGCTTGCTGAGCGCACAAGGGCGCGGGAGAGGGCGGCGCTTGATGGCGTCCCGAGGGAGCTTCTCGAAGAGCCATTCATAAGGAGGCTCAACCTGGATAAGGAGCCTGCCGCTGAGAGGCTGTTCCGGCGCCTGCTCGAGGGATTCGAATCGGACCCGGCAGGCCCGCATGCAGATGTGCGCCTCGACTGCATCTCCGCGCTCGCCGCCGAGATGGAGCCGGGCCAGGCAGGGATTGTACGCGATGCCATGACGAGGATTGCGTCGGCAGTCATAGGCATCGAGGATGCGGGGCTGAGATACGCAGCTGGCGGGAAGGTGGGTAAATGCTTCTCCGAAATCCTCGAAGTTTCCGAAGGCGAGATGAGGGAGGAGGTGCAGGCGGCTTTAGTCTCACTCTTCGCCCTCCGGTTCCCGGAGCTGGCCCAGGCACCTACATCGGACGTGATAGACACTGTCCGCGACCAGCCGCAGCCCACTATTCCAGGAATCACGGAAACGCACAATGCGGTCGCTGCCGAAGAAACGGCAGAGCCTCCGCCCGGGCTGAGGAGGACTGAAATGAGCTGGGTGGAGAGCCTGCCATACACCCCGCAGAGCATAACCGACCTCATCCGGCTGCTCGAGGACCTTTCCGGCGTGCCGAGGAGCGAGCGCAACATAACTGTCGCGAATGAAAGGCTGTCCGAGAATTTCGAGCAGACCCTGCGCGAGCACCCGGACGTCATGCTCCCGAAGGCCTGCCTCAATGTCCATACGGCCAAGGGAGTCGTGGAATACAGGTTCGGCGGCTTCTTCGATGACGGGCATGGGAGGAAGATGACGCCGGTCTATGTCACATTGCCGGACGGCGACACCAGGGTGAGCATCGCGTACCTGAGCGGCTCGCAGGCGGCATGGAGGCTGCTTCCTGACATCGACCTGTCAGGCATATACGACAAGGGCCCGCTTGGCGAGCACGCTTTCACATTCCCGTTCGAGGTCCAGTGCGTCCTTGACGAGCTAAACATGAATAACGGCAAGGAGCACAGGGTGATGAAGCCGCATATGATAATCATGAGCCTCAATGGCGGCTACCAACCGGAGGCTGTGGCCGCGTATCTCGGGAAACAGGATGGCCTCCGCCAGACATATTATTTCGACGCGGTGAAGCCCGGCGAGCTTCCGCAGGCGCCCGCGCCGCTGCCTCCGCGCCATGTCCCATACATCGGCACGGTCAGGGATGTTGATTACAAGGGCATCACGAAATTCATGAGCGAGCTCCCGGACGACTACTGGCCGGAGCTGGACCTTGGGAAGTCGGCCCTCCGCGAGGCCGAGTCACCCGTCTATGGCAGATTCATCAGGGCCGCTGTCCTGTCCAGGAACGAGCGGCTGCGCTATGTGTTCAACGTCACCTGCGAGGGCACTTTCCTAGCCGCCATAGAGAACCCGAACGGCAACATAAACAAGTACGGCCTCAACCAGGAGCAGGTCGTGGTCTCGTTCCCCAAAGACATGCTCACTCCCAAATGTGAGTATCTGGAGCAGATCAAGGAGGGGATGCATGCCGGAAAGTCCATGGGAAACAAATACCGCAAGGTGGAGGGGTTCCACGACAGGGTTCCGCTGCTCAAGGCGGCCTCTGATTTCTTCGGCGATTACGAAACGCTCAAGGCGAAGATGCGCGAAGCCGCACACGAGGATGCCCCTGAAGCCGGGCGAGAACCGGAATCGCACGATGGGCCTGGCCGGAACAGGCCGGTGGAGACGACAAAAAAGGGCTACATGCCGCAGTGGCCGCTGGAGGACGGCGCGCCCAGGGAGACGACCCAAAAAATCTACCCGCCGCAGGGTCTGCTGGAGGCGGAAGCCGAGGAGGAACTCGCCCAGGAGATCATCACGGCGGTCACCGACCCGGAGGAGCAGCAGAGGATGCTCGATCGGACGCTGCTGAAAGCCGCGAGCGCCGGCCAGTGGGACATGGCAAAGGACGCGGTCGCCGCGGGCGCGAAGGTTGACGCGATGGACGGCGACGGGTGGACCGCCCTGGCGCATGCGTCATATTCCGGAGACACCGATGCGATGAGGTTCCTGATGGATAGCAACGCGGACGTGGATGCGCGCGACATAGTGGAGCGGACGCCGCTCATCCACGCGGCCCGTGCCGAGAAGGCGGAGGCGGTCGCGCTGCTCCTGGAGAGAAGGCCGGACGTGGACGCGAGGAGCAAGTTCGACGAGACCGCGCTCAGGGTCGCGTATGCCAAGAAGAACCAGGCGATAATCGGCCTGCTGAAAGAAGGCGGGGCGAAGGCCGACGCAGAGCTTCTCGACGGGCGGCTCCTCAGGGCCGCGTTTTCAGGAGACATGAAGGATGCCATGGGGGCGCTCGAGGATGGCGCGAGCCCTGACGCGACGGGCGAGCACGGCATGACCGCGCTGATGTTCGCCGCAGGGAACAACTATGTCGGGATCGTGAGGCATCTGCTGTCGAAAGGGGCAGACCGTCTGGCGATAAACGAATTCGGGGAGACTGCCCTGGACCTGGCGACAGAGGATACCAGGAAGGAGATCATGGCGTTCCTCGGGGCGGAGAAAGAAAAGCTGGAGCGTGCCGGCAAAAGGGGAGAGGCAGCGGCGGAAAAACGCGAAGATAAGACCCCGGAGCAGGCGCGCCTGGATTCCGAGCTCCACATAGCGGTGGTGATGGGCTTCACGTCGCTTGTCGCGGAAAAACTGGACAAGGGGGCGGACATCGACTCGAGGGATGATTTCGAGCGCACCTCGCTGATGCAGTCGATAACGTATGACGACATGGAGACGTTCAGGCTGCTTCTTTCCAGAAAGCCGGACATCGAAGCCAGGGACGTGAACGGATGGACCGCGCTGAAGCATGCCGCCTCGGAAGGCAGGACGGAGTTCATGGAGGCGCTCGTCGCTGAGCACGCGAAAATCGATGCGGCGGACAATTACCTGAGGACCCCGCTGATGGAGGCGGCATACTACGGGCACAAAGAGGCCGCCAAGCTCCTGCTCGACAAAGGAGCCAAAAAAGACGCGCAGGACCGGCACAAAAACATCGCCTATGATCACGCTGTGGCGCAGGACCACCTGGATGTCGCCGAGCTGATCAGGGCGCACCCGAGGGCCGCTTAGGGCAATCAACGTAATTTTTCGCGGCCCTTTGCTCCCCATTTAAAACCTATCGTGGAATTGCTTATCCAAATTATGCTGGTGATTACCTGATAGAAACATCCAAATCTCGTGACCTTCAGTCACGACCCGTCGAAGCGATTCCCGCTTCGACACGCTCAGACCTGGTCTCATATCCGATACGCGACATCGTGCTCGAGGCGAAGGCGCTCGAGAGGAAGGGCACGAAGATGATCTACCTGAACATCGGCGACCCGGCGCCGTTCGGGTTCAGGCCGCCCCAGCACGTGCTTGACGCCGCCATAGAGGCGATAGGGCAGAACTACTCCGGATACGCGCCTTCCGAAGGCGACCCTGACCTGAGGGCGACCGTCGCGTCATACGAGGGCGTGCGGCAGGACGACGTTTTCATATGCGCGGGGCTGAGCGAGGGCATAGACTTCCTCTACCAGGCCCTGGTGGACCCGGGAATGAGCATCATACTCCCCACGCCGACATACCCGCTCTACCTCTCCAAGCAGCGCATGATGTTCGGAAGCGAGGTCTTCTATGACTCGGACGAGAACTGGGCGCCGGACACGGACTCGCTGCGGAAAAGGATAAACAAATACACCAAGGCCATACTCGTGATAAACCCGAACAACCCCACGGGCGCGGTCTATCCGAGGAAGACGCTGGAGGAGATAGTGAACATCGCCGGCGAGCACAAGCTGCCGATAATAGCCGACGACGCGTACGAGAAGCTGGTCTTCGACGGGGAGTATGTGAACCTCAGGAAGCTGCACAAGGACGTGCCGATCGTTTCGGGCAACAGCCTCTCCAAGAATTACATCTACCCCGGGGCGCGCGTGGGCTACCTCGCGTTCCACGGCGATGGCTGGGACAGGGTGAAGGACGCGGTCCAGCGGCTCTGCAACGCGAGGCTGTCCGTGAACTGGGAGATGCAGCGCGCGTACATCAAGGCGATAAAGGGGCCGCATGACCACATCACGAAGTTCAACTCGGAGCTGAAGATGAGGCGCGACCTGCTTGTGAAGCGCATAAACGGTATCGACGGGCTGTCCATGGCCCCGCCCAAGGGCGCGTTCTACGCCTTCGTGCGGATCGAGAAGAAGGGAAGGTGGAAGAACGACTGGCAGTTCGTGCGCGAGCTGCTCAAAGAGGGCGTGGTCGTGGTCCCCGGCTCCGGCTTCACCTCGGACCTCGACACCATGGCGTTCAGGATTGTGTTCCTGCCAAAGCTCGAGGAGCTGAATGCGGCGATGGACAGGATAGAGGCGTTCATGAAGAAGGGCTGAGCGCGTTAAAAGCCCTCATTCCTCTTCGCCCTGTTTCCCCTTCTTCTTAACTTCCGGCTCCTCTTCCACTTCTTCCTCTTTCTCGGAGCCTCCGGGCTTTCTCCTGATGGCGAGCTCGTTCTTCAGCAGGGCCTTGTATATCGGCGTCCATTTCTTCGCGGCCTCCTTGAAGTCCACCGAGCCCTCCTCGGTCTCAAGGGAGGCGAGCAGCCGATTCGCCGCCGAGTTCGCGGTCAGCACGAAATCGAGCTCGAGAAGGAGCTTGTCATTGAGCTCCTGCGACGAGCGGAAGATGTCCCAGTAGACCTTGCCCTTGAAGAACGCCTGCATGATGTACTGCTCCGGAGAGATCCCCGTCTCCTCGCTGCGCTTGTTGAGCGCCGGCGGGATGAACGCGATGTCTAGGTTCTTCTCCAGCTTGGCTATGTCCAGCTTGTCGAAATCCCAGGCGGAGGCCTCTGGGTTGCGCAGGAACTTGGCCTCCCACACGCACTTGTCTATGGTCTCGCCGCGCCTGAACCTGAATACCTCCACGAACTTCTTCTCCTCGGTGTCGGACTCGTACTCGAAACCGAGCACACGGTATATCCTTCCGCGCCTGCCGAACCGGACCTTCTTCAGGAAAGTGTACCTGTCAGTCGCGTACATGGACGCGGCGGGTATGCCGAACACCAGCTCGAGCCTATCCTGCACGTCCCGCAGCGACTCCGCGTGCAGGTTGTAGAGCAGGAACACACCGGGCTGGGTGTTGAGGAGGTTGATAATCCCCTGCACGGCGACACGCGAACGCACCTCGTTGATTATGAGCGCGGCATCACCCATTCTCAGCAGGGCGTTCGCCATGGAAACCAGGTCGAGCTCCTTTGTGCCGGATTCCTCGCGCTCCGAGCTCTGCACCCTCGCGGCGCCTATGTGGAAGCCCTTCTTCCTGAAGGCGCGCACCGGGATCTCCTCGATATCCTGGATGGGGATGATTCTCCTCCTCGTGCCGATGGACGTGATTTTCGCCGCGGTGAACGCGGTCTTTCCGACCCCTTTGAGCCCTAGCACCGCCTCGGAGCATCCGAGGCTTACGAGCACGTCGTCGTAGCCCGCGAAGAACGGCGACATGGAACGGAAGTTGAGGTATTGCGCGTATGTGAAGGGCTGCTCCTTCATGATGCGCAGCGCGCCCTGCAGTTCCTCGAAGGTCGCGGGGGGCCTCTGGAGGTGGCACCTCATTGCGAGGCGCTTGAGGACCACGTCCACGATCGGCGAGGTCTCGTCGAATTTCCTCACGCCCCTGAGGCTGAACACGATGTTCCGGAACGAGCGCTCGAGCAGCTCGTGGTTGTAGCGGTAGAGGGTGTGGCAGAGGCCATATTTCGCGTGCTCCACGTAAATCGGGCTGTTCTCGCTGTCGATGTAGATATCGGTGATGTTGTCCTTGTCCAGGGCGAGGTTCTCGATGGGGGCGCCGAGGCCGACGATCCACGATGCGGCCTCCCTGCCCATGGCCATGGCGTCCTGAGGGGTTATCTTGAACCCGCTCATCACCGCCTCGTCCAGGAAGGACTGGCGGTATTCGCGCGTCTTGAGGTTCATGAGTATGTCCCAGTCCACGTTCTCGAAGCTCTCCTTGAACTGCTCGTTTATCTTGCGCTTGAGCGTCTTCTTGAGGTCGGCGGATATGCCGTCTATGACCTCGTTCTTCTGGACATAGAGGTATGCGTCTGCGCCCGGAACCTCGTATATCTGGACGCCTATGCCGAATGGCAGCGAATAGCTCGCGTCCGGGCTCTTTACCGGCGTGGCGTTCGGCGGGAGCTCGAGAATGAGCGACGGCACGAAATAGAGGCTTTTCAGGCCGATGAGCGAAAGGAACGCCGAGCGGAAATCCCCGGTCTGCTTGATAAGCAGGTAGAGCCGGGTCGTGGCCATCCTCTTCCTTATGCCGGCGAGCCATCCCTTGAACGTCTGGTATCCCTTCATGAATATGGATTTCTCCGGGGTCGCCTCGCTGTAGCTGGCGAGCTCCTGCTCGGCGAGGATGGGGTTCATGAACATGTACTCGTAGAATTTCTTGAGCACCGCCCTTCGCGCATCGAAGCCCGGGTCCTCCTTCATGCCGTATATGTCGGTGCGGAGGAGTAACGCCTCCACCTGCCTGATGACCGAAGCGTACTCGGTCAGCACCGCGGTCTTGGCCTCGTCCAGCTCGACCACTATTTCCTCCTCGTAGCGGATGGTCTTCACCGGGGTCTCGGTCGTGGAGAGGTCCTTGAGGTGGAGGTTGATGAATTCAGGAGAAGCGAACTCGTACGGGCATTTCGAGAGGTCAATCACCGCCCTTGTCCCTTCCATATAGAGGTTGCACATGAGAGATGGTTAGGACTCTTAGGATTAAAAGATTTGCGAGAGCTGCCCGGTGCAGTGAAAATCAGCATCTCGGCTCTTCGCAGAGCGGGATTCCCTTCCACGCCGCCTTGAAAGCACGGAGGGAGCATTTGTATTCGTGTTCGCTCTCGAGCATTCTCATTTCGGCATCCATGCCTCTTGCGATCGCGGAAATCCTTTTCCTTGTTTCTTCAGGTGCCGGCCTCTGGTAGACCGGGCGCATCTTCGCTTCCCACGGAGACCAGTCTGTAATTTTGGGGTCGATATACTGCGGCCCGGGAATATTATTCCGGCGGGACTGCATGCGCCGGAAGGCGCGGATCGCCGCGTCAACGACGACCTGAGGCCCGTGGATGAATATCGCTTTCAGTTTTGACATAGCTAATCAGCACCTCGGCGCTTCGCACAGGGGGATGCCCTTCCATGCCGCCTTGAAGGCACGGAGCGAGCAGTGGTATTCGTCGTCGCTAGCGAACCAGTTGATGATGATCGAGGCGCCTCTCCGGATCGCGGCGCGCGTTTCCATCTCTTTCTCCGGGTCGGGTTTCGGGTAGACCAGGCGCGTGCGCGGTATGGTTGAGTTTGGATCCCACTCGACGACCATCTTGGGTTGCGGGAAATCCGGCTTGGGTGCCTTCATCATTCGGAACTGCATGCGCCTGAAGGCGAGGACAACCGCGTCCACCACGACCGGAGGCCCGTGGATGGCTATCGCTTTAAGTTTTGACATGTTATATAATATGTTAAAAAGAGTTTAAAAAGCTTTTGGCAAACCGGATTCACTGCCCCTTCGACGGCTCGTCCTTCTTCTCGATTATCATCTCGACTATCGAGGCGTAAGCCGGCCTGCTCAGCAGGTAGCCGAGCGCGGAGCCGATGATGGTCGAGATCGCGAACCCGATTATCTCGACGAGGCCGGAGAAGAGAAGGGGGATCATGGAGAGTATCGCGACAATCACGCTGGTCTTGATGATGTCGAACGCGTGGTGCATCCGGTCATCCACGTCACCTTCGTTCTTCTTGAGGAGCTCGTCCGTGATGACTATCTGGGCGTCGACCCCGACACCGATCGCCGCGATGATCCCCGCCATGGCGGCCAGGTCTATCGTGAACGAGCCGAGGATGGAAACGAGTATTATCAGTTCGGAGATCGAGATCGCGATTATTGGCAGTGTGGCCCTGAGGTTCCTGTACCTGATGCCGACCAGCAGCGAAATGGCGACCAGCGAGACCACGATGCCGATGAGGCTGAGCCTGAGGAACTCCTGGCCGAACGATGCGGGAAGCGTCGTCCTCGAGCCGAGCGATATCTGGACTGGAAGCGAGCCGCCCTTGAGTATGGATGTGATGCTCTTGACGTTGTCAGCGGCATCGGCGCTCCTGTCGGTGCCCGTGCCCGAGGCGGCACCGGTCACCTCGAACCCGTAGTTCGGGACTCCGGATGCCAGGCTCGCCGAAAGCAGGGGCGCCGAGAGCAGGCCCACGGCCTCGAGCTTGTTTATCGTGAGCACGCCCGCCCTCGAGCGGTTGAATTCCGGCGTGATCTGGGTTTCGGTGAGATTCTTGACGATGAATCCCGCGCCTGCGAGCGAGGACCTGAATCCGGATGACGCGTTCTCGGACACGATGGCCAGCGTGAGGTTGTCTTTCGGCGAGGGAACGCTTCCGTTCAGGTTGTCGATTATATAGACCGAGATGTTCCTGCCCTGGTCGAGCTCGAGCGCTTTCTTAAGCGAGTTCATCGCCTCCTTGTCGCTCGAATCATCTGGGAGCCTGGCACGCAATTCGTCCCTGCTCAGGAAAAGCGCGGCGTCGGTCGGCCGGTCGAGGAACATGTAAACCGGATAATCGCCCTTGTCCTTGCCAACGGAGGCGAATTGCTCGGCCCCGTGGCGGTTGACGGAGAACGAAACGCCCCAGTCCGCGCCAGACTGCGAAAGCTGCTGGGAGCCCAGGGGCTGGATGGACGTGGAGTATATGTCCTCGCCGCTGATGGCGATCCCGCCGTCTATCACCCCCCAATAGACCCCCTGGTGGGAAAGCGTGTCCTCTATGAATTTGATGGTCTTGTCGTCGGACGAGGGTATCTCGACGTTTATCTCCGTGTCCCCGATGGCGCGCACCTTCGCCTCCGTGAGGCCCAGCACGGACACCCTGGTCTTTATGCCCTGCACGAGGTCGTTCATCACATCCGAGCTGACCGGCTTCTCGAGTATGACCGGTATGCGCGTGCCCCCCTGGAAGTCTATCCCGTACTTCAGGCCGTTGAGGCCCATGTTGGCGAGCGCCAGCAGGACCAGGAACCCCAGGCCCGCGAGCTTGATGTGCTTCTCCTTCCACAAAAGGCAGAGCGCGCCGTAGATGAAAAGCGAGAGTATGAGCAGCAGGCCGGAATACGCCCCCCAAAAGTAGATTCCCGCGAGCATCGCTATGAAAAGGGCGCTCATCCCCAGGAACTTGGCGTCTTTGAGCAGGTCGGTCATGCTTTCACCCTCTCGACGTGCCAGAGCAGCATCACCGCGTCTATGCCCCAGGTGGCGAACGTGTCTCCCACGAGGCCGGCCAGAGCCACAGCGGATATCTCGTAGTATGTCGGTATCCGCGTGAGCATCGCGAGCAGGAATAGCGCCCCGAACGCGACCATGGCGGTGGCGGACATCGTGAGCCCGGTCTTCATGGCGCCGAACGCGAGCTCGCGCGAATCGCCCTTCCTCTTGAGAAGCCGCATGGCGAGCAGTATGTCGGTGTCAAGCGAGAACCCGATGAGCATGAGCAGGGCGGCAAAAGACGGGAGCGTGAACGGGATCCCGAAGAGGCCCATCGCCCCCATGGCGATGAGCACGTCGCTCAGGGCTCCGGTGAGGACCGCGAGGCTCGGGACGAATGTCCTGAAGAAGAGGAAAACGAACGCCGTGCTAAGCAGCGCGGAGAGCACCACCACGCCCACTGCCTTGCTTATGAACTGGGTGCTGAGCAGCGGGCTCACGGTCTGGACGGATATCGAGTCATACTGGATGTGCTTCTCTATGGGGATGGATATGGACGTCTGGTAATCGCTGTAGACCTTCGCGTACGCCGAGGTGAAAGCCTTCTGCTCCTCTATGGCGCCGGAGATGTTGAACTGCGAGCGGGACATGCCGGCGATGGCGAACATGCGGTCGCTCACATTCACGAGCTCCGCCCTCTTGGCGATATACTCGTTCATCTGGGAGCCGTTCTGGAGCGCCCTCACTTCCAGGCTCGAGACTTCGGGAAGCCTGGCGTTGAAATCGGATTTGAGCGCGTCGGCCTCGACGAGCTTCTGGCTCTGCGGCACCTCGATCTCAGCCTTATAGCCCGTGGTGGTCTGGAAGACCTTCACGTCCGTGTCGAGGCCTTCGCCGGCGAGGTCCCCCTTGAGCGTATCCGCGTTGGCCGGCCCTTTCAGCGTCAGAGTCACAAGGGTCCCCCCCTGGAAGTCCACGCCCATCTTTATCTGCGGTATGAAATACAGCGATATGAGGATCAGAATGAGGGGTGGTATAAGCAGCCGCCTATAGTCCCCCTTGAAGACATTTGGAATATCCATGAAATCGCTCCCTCTCACTGCCCACTTTCTGAACGATAATATTAATATATTGACTGGACTTCAGCTTGGCCTTGCGGCCACGGCAGTCCAGATTTCCTGAGGCCCGAAACAGGCAACCGGAAACTGGAAACTATCGAAATCTGGACTTGGGGGGACTCGCACCCCCGGCCTCTCCGAATCTCGAACCGGTTGACCCTGAAAACCTCAGGGCTTTTTCGTGAACGTTTTTGCCCTCTTAAGGTCAGTAGTCAAAAAGGTTCTGCGAACGGAGCGCTCTGTTCCGCCACGCTCCATCTCCCACATATCGGGAGCTGTCGCGCGTCTGCTGAGCTACAAGCCCGATGAAATGCGTTCAGGCCAGGCTGAAAGCGAAAAGACTTTTCCATATAAGAGTTTAAGAAAGTTTCCGAATCAGGTGGACGGGAATGAAATGTTAGAAAGGGTGTGCGGAAGTTGGTTTTAAATAACTTACCACACAAACTTATACATAAAGAAACTAATAAGTGGATTTCATGGGAGGCTCAACAATGCAACAGGGCAGGCTTAACTCACGTCTTGCGCCTACTGACCGCATGGGGGCGCGAGAGAGGGCGGCCCTCGATGGCGTCCCGAGGGAGCTCCTCGAGGAGCCGCTGATTCGGAGGCTGAACCTGGATAAGGAGCCGGCCGGCGAGAGGCTGTTCCGGCGCCTCGTCACGGGATTCGAGTGTGACCCTGCGGGCCCGCATGCCGATGTGCGCCTGGATTGCATCTCCGCGCTCGCCGCCGAGATGGATTCCGGCGGGATCGGCATGGTGATAGACGCGGTGGGAAAGATCCTGCTCGCCGCCCACGGAATCGCGGACCAGCGCGGGATGGATCGCGCATCGCGGAAGGCGGCCCGCTTCCTGGTCGATTTGTCCGCAAGCCTCGGCAACGGGATGAGGGCGCGCGTGATGGAAGACGCCCGCTCCAGGCTCTCGGCGAAGACGAGAGAGGAGGTCATCGGGATATTGAAGGCCTCGCGCTGCGATTTCGATTCCGACCAGAGGGACCTGCTGGCCTTCGACCTGGTCGAGTGGAAGAACGGCGAGCTGGAGGAGGTCCAGGACAACACGGACAGCAAGAGCGTGAAATACCTCGCATCCCACAAGATTTACGAGCAGGCCGAGAGGGAGCTGGAAGGCCACCGGAATCTCATCGAAAAAAAAGGGAGGATATCGGCAGCGGATTTCATAGATGGCGTCCACGAGAGCCTGGACGAATGCCTGGCGGAGCTTCCGCACGTGGACACCACGGAGCTCATGGGTGTGTTGTGGGAAAGAAAGAAGATGGCGCTCGTCCAGGCGCTCCGCGATGCGCCCGAATCCAGGGAGGCAGGCGAGGCGGTCTCAGAGCTTGTGGAATACGCGACCTTCAGGCCGCAGCTGCCCTACAATGCGCTCGAGACCGTGACGCTGCTCGCCGAGGCCTTCGCCGGGGCTCAGGATGCCGGCAGGCGGAAGATAGCGCTCGCATTCGCCGACATACTTGCGGGGACAGGGGACCCGCTGCTCCTTAGGCAGCTGGAAGCGGGGATGTCCGGCGCGGTGAACGGCTGCGGCGGGATGCTCGAGGGGCTCCTCGCAGAGACACGCAACCACGAAAGGTTCGAGGCCCTCCTGCGGATATCGCAGGCCCACGTGGCGAAGGAAAGGCTGTGTGCCCTTGCCTCGGCCAGGATATCCGAATTGATGACGCTGTTCGAAACGACCGAAGGCTCGGAATCCGAGAAGTATCTCGGGCGGACCGTGAGGCTCGCGGCGGTTGGCGGCAGCAGGGAGCTCGTGTTCCACGCCGCAAACAGGATTCTCGAGGCGGCGAGGAAAGCGGAGTCTACAGATGCGAGGGATGCGGTCGCGGAAAGGGCCGCATGGAGCCTCCTGCACCTCGTCTCGGGTGTGCCCAAGGAACATCTCGACGACACCCTCGCGTTCGTCAGCACATGGCTGCGCGCATGCTCCCCGACGACGCGGAAGGAGATGCTGGGCATAATCAAGCACGGGGACGGAAGCGACCTCTCCGCCTTCCACCTCTCCGACCCTCGGGGCGCCGAGCTCGAGGAGCTGAAGTATGCCGACAGCGAGGCGGTCAGGTCTATCGCCGTCAAGAGGCTCGCCATGGAAAGAAAGAGGGAGGAGGACGGCGCGACCGAATGGAAGACCCAATATCTCTCGTGGCTGATGAGAGAGGATTGCGAGTCCACCGAGGCGGACCGGGCGCTGGCATCGCTGGTCGCAGATGCCACCGGCCCTTCCGCCGGGAGGGAGGAGATGAACGTGGCGTTGGGGCTGATGACATATTCGCTCGCCACCGCATCGGACCGCGGGAAGGAGAAGCTCGCGCTCGCGGCGGCAGACCTCCACCTGGGCATAAGGGATGGCAGGGTAAAGGCGGAATTCGCCGGATGCGTCGTGCCGATTCTCGTTGAGAACAAGCAGACCGTGAAAAGGGTCATCATGAACCCGAGGGAGAACGAGGACCGGGTCAGGGCGCTTTTCATGCTGATGAAGCCCCATCTCACGCCCAAAGACGGGCAGGAGATCCTCATCGCGGTCAAGAAGCGGAAGATAATCGAGGTGATGGACGCGTTCGTCTCGGACCCTGCGGCTTTCGGTGCGGAGAAATTCCTGGAGCGTGCGGTCGAGATAGCGACCACGAAGGACCACGAGGGCAAGCTCGAGCTCGACGTGGTGGGCATGTTCCTGGACACCATCGCGAAAACCAAGGGAACCCCTGCGGAAGGCATCGCTGCGAAAAGGCTCGCGAGGGCGATAACGGACCTTGTCGCGGGGACAGAAGAGGAACTGAGGGAGGAGGTCGTGTCCCTCGCCTACAACTGGCTGCCCACGCATTCAATGGCGGTCCGGGAGGAGATTCTCGGCATCCTGCGGAACAGCGAGTGCGAAGAGGGCTCGGCGGAGAGGGGTGACCTTTTCGCCTTTGACATCATCCACCCCACTATCGAGGAACTCGACGGCCTCGTGGATGGCCGGATGAAGGCGCGCAGCGAATACGTGAGGCGGCTGGCAGCGGAGAGGAAGGAGCTGGAGGGGAGCATCGAGACCGACAGCGAGATATGCCAGAAAAAGGTCGCGGCGTTCCGGGAGTCGCTTGCGGAGTTCAGGGAGCGCTCAGGAGACCCCGAAGGAAAGAAATTCCTGCTCGGCGACATACTCTGCGTCGGGACAGATGCCAGGGTGAATTTCAGCGACTACGGGAAAGAGGCGGCCGTCAGCCCCGATGGGATGCAGGATTGGAAACACGCGCGCATGGGCCCGGCGAACGGCCTTATCGACAGCGACAAAGAAAAGCCGAAAACAAAAGCGCCTGAAAAGAAACGCGAGTGCACGGATTTGCAGAAAGCCGCCATGATGGTCGAGAAGGCGCTCGCCGAGCTGGACACCGACAGCCGCAAGGAGGTCCTGGCAGAGATGGTGCTCGAAAGCCTGCACGCTTATGAATCGAATCCTGTGGGCCCGGGCTCGCGCAGGCATCTTGAGAGCATAGCCGGAGCCGCGGCCTCGTGGGATGCGGCCGAGCTTTCGTTCGTGTCCGACGTCATAAAAAGGATGCTGCGCTCGACCGAGGGTCTTCCGAACAAGGAGGCGAAGGAAAGCGCAGGGCAGATGATGGCCGAGGCCATGGTCATGATAGCAGGAGAGGTCAAAAAGGACATCAGGAAGGAGGTTTTCTCCGAGATCCGCGCGAGCGTGCCCGCGCTGTCAGGCGGCATCAGGCAGAAGATGTTCATGATGCTCGTGGATGGGAAGTTCGACGAGGGCTCCAGGGACAGGGCGAAGATCATCTTCGAGCTGGCGAACCCGTCGGGCATGGAGCTGAAGCACCTCATAAAAAACGAGCAGGTGAGCAAAGAGGTCAGGAAACTTGCGAGGGTGAAGAAGGCGGAGGACATGCTCGGCGGACGCGCCCCGAAGCCGCTTGACGACGATGAAAAGCTCATCATCGAGCATGCGCTCGGCGTCCCCAACGGTTTCGCTTCCGTGCCCGAGGAGAGCCTCGTGGATGGGTTCATGAATCTCGATCCGGGCGTTCGGCATGCCATCATGAAGGGATTCGTAACCTCGTATTTCTCAGGCCCTGACTGGAAACCGAAAATCAGGGCATCCGAAGCCGCCGTGGCAAGCGTAAGCGAAAAGCTCGGCCTGGAGCAGCCCGACGCTTTCGAGAAGAGGGACGCGCTCATAGCGCGGCCGGACCTGCTTACGCCCGCGCAGCGCAGGTTCGTATCCGAGCTTGCGGGCATGAACACTGTGAACGGCAAAATCGACCCCGAGATGGTGAGAAAGGCCGCGACGCGCCTTGCGGCGATCGATGAGCTGGCCATGAAGCCGATGGTGAGGAGGAAGCTGTTCGGATTGAACGGATTCACGAGATTCGCCTCGCTTCTCGCCATGAACAGGGCGAATCCCGTAACGATGAATGATTTGAGTAAGGCGGCGCACAGCGAGGACCGCGACACGCTCTCAAGGCTGGTGGGCAAGCTGGAGGCGGACATGTCCGACGAGGACATCGCGGATTTCGCGAAGAGGCTCGCGGAAAAAGACCGCACCGCCTTCGATGTCCTCCGCACGAGCGAGGTAGACGCCTCGATGGAGAGGTTCAGGGAGGCGGCGTCTGAGGCGAGGCAGATATGCGACCTGCTCGAACTCCTCGGGAGGCCGATGATGCCATCGAAGATAACCGAGAACGGCCAGGGGATATGGAGCAGCAAGAAGAGCCGCGGCGAGATGGAGGACAACGGCTTCTCATATATATTAGAGGCGAATGGCTTGCGGCGCACGAGGATAGACGCGGTCTTCGACGGAATGTCGGGCCAGGCGGGCGCCAGCGAGGCGAGCGCGGTCGCGAGGGAGGTCTTCGAGCTCGGCATCATGAGCGGGCTGCTGGGGACCGTGGAGGATGCGGCCATCCTGTGCGAAGTCGCCGACCTCGCGATAGCGAACCTGAACTACGATGACGCGACGGCCGGCAGGATTCCGGACATGGCGGGCGGGCGCGGGACCACGGTGGCGCTGACGCTGCAGGCCGGCGATACGCTCCATGCGATCCACGTGGGTGACAGCAGATGGGCGGTCCTGCGGAAAGGTGTCGTCGTGAAGGCGAGCGAGGACCACTCGCTCATACAGAGATGCGCGCAGGAGGCGCTGGCCGCGCTCACGTTTCCTGACCAGGACACGAAGAGGGAGGGTGCGAAAATGCTTGCGCGTCTTGCTGGCGGAAAGGAGAACTTCAAGGCGCTGATGGAACATTTCAGGGGCAAGAACCCTTCCGCGCAGGAGCTTTCCGAATATGTCATCTGGCATTTCGAGCCGCGGGACATCAACCCGGACACGATAACCTCGGGGCTCGGCAGCATGTTCGGCCAGCTCACGATCGGGCGGGTGGAACTGGAATCCGGCGATACCGTCGCCCTATACACAGACGGAATAGGGAACGTGGTGTGCGAGCACAAGCTCGGCCGGGCGTTCTCCGTGGACGACCTGGATTTCGCGATCCAGTCGGTGAGGTACATCGCGGAGGACAGGAGCGGCACGGGCGGGGACGGCGGCAATGACACCTGCGGCTGCAGGATGCGCAGGAAGGACGATGACAAGTTCATGATAGCGTACAGGCATGCCGGAGACGAGGCGGAACAGGCACACGATAAACCACATGCAAACATTTAAATACATTTCACACTATAATATATCTAAACACATAATGCTAGATCAGGTGATATGGTGGGAGACAACACAGTGAAAACTAAAACAGCGGGCAACGGAACGGCTGCAAATGGCAGCGGAGCGATTACGAGGGAAAAGCTCATCTGCGAGCTCGGGAAGACGGGCGGGGTGCTGTTCGACCTCGTCAGCGAAAGGGTGGACCAGAGGCTCAACGCCACTTCGCAGGACCGCGCTTCGGCAGTCACAGCAGCAGCGTCGACGTTCTCGCGGCAGGTCGAGGCGGTCTCCACAAGAGCTGCGAGCCTGGAA
>Ga0209777_10004153_pt1 | contig 17332 bp, 10 predicted proteins | sample FrelakmetHBP12HB_FD_187147 | JGI IMG/M metagenome (GOLD analysis project Ga0209777, IMG submission 187147) | Freshwater lake sediment microbial communities from the University of Notre Dame, USA, for methane emissions studies -HBP12 HB (SPAdes)... | ecosystem: Environmental > Aquatic >...
TCCCACGAGGGGAGGGGAGATTTCAGAGGTTTTCTAAAGGGACCGCTTGGTTTGTTCGGCTGTCAAAACATTTATGCCTCACCTTTTGAACGTTACCAACTTTTTCCGCCCAAAACCTGACTTCACATTCTACGGATTGAGCGATGAAAGGTCTTTTGTGCCCTTCTGGATCAAGAGATTTCTTGCCATGAGTTTTTTTCAGATATGGGTGGATCATGACCCATTCCAGGATAAAGGGTTGGCGTGGAAATCGCTTTGACGGTAGAGCGGGAGAAATGGGAAAAGCTTTTTTGCCCGCATGAAAGGAGGGGAACGGAAGAGCCAAAAGGAAAGTGAAATCCGTTGTCGTCGGGGAAAATAAGGTTTCCGTCGCGGAATTTACAGAAGTTCATTAACCCGATTATGCTGCTACGTGAACGCTCTGCCGGTACTGGTTGTCCGGCTCGCCTTTTCGTCCTCGTCTATACCATTTTTCATTTTCATTTGCATTTGCATTTGGTTGTTCGGTCAGATAGACTATGAGGCACTACATCGTCTAAAATGTGCCACTACAGACTGACAATTTTCGCACATTATTTCGAAATGGATAATTTTCTTATTCGTTATCAATGCCTTACGATACCTTAGCGTTTGGCATAAAAAATGCTTTCATCCCGCTTAACCTTCCGCACCTCGTATATCGTGTTATGTACATGCCTCTGGGGGGATGCTATCAGCATGGCGACGAATTTCGTGTATCATCACATGAAAGGATCCTATAGAGAATAAATAATCTAATGTTTTCAACCAGTTGTTAAAGAATCCGGGCAGGAGAAGAGAATTCTGAGATCGGAGCCCACGGGGCAACATGAAAAACTGTAAGTGTGGAACATGCGATGCCGGCGGTCGTTTACGCCATTTGCTCATCTTGGGGATAGTGATCGTTTCCTTCCTCGGCGCGCCCTTTGTCCAGGCCAGTAATCCCATCGTGCAGACGTTTTATGTCCCTGTCACAGAACCGGAATACAGAATTTATGCGCACGCTCAAACGGATCCGAACGATGAATCGAGGGTTGTCCGGTCCGTAATTTCGATCACAGCCACCTTTGACGGCACGATCATTTACTATGACCAATGGGAGGACGGATACGAGGATGACCTGACAAATCCAACCCAGAGCACAACCCAGATCTGGGGAGATGGAAACGCCAGTAATGGCGCTCCGCCAGGTTGTAATAGTGATGCCTGTGATGTCATCAATGCCGGCACCGTGATCACCCTCCAGCAAGACGTTCCTGTTATCGATACTGGTGCGGCCGTCACGAGTGGAATCCGGGATCAGGGGGACCTGTACTACGACGGAAGGGACAAATTCAGTGCGACACAGCAGCTTGTGGTAACCCGGGCCATTTGGCCAGTCGGATCGCCGGGAGCGATAGGGGCAATGCTTGCAGGGTCTGTCGAGGTCCTTGAGACTGGCAAGTGGGGGAGTTACTTCGAAATGCCCGTAGGAATCAATATGGGAGTGGCGTCATTCAACTGGACCGCGGTTTCAATCATGGCCCAGAAGGATGGAACCGTTGTGCATGTCCATGATGGCGTAAGCGGACTGGATATTACAAGGACACTTAACCAGGGGGAAACCCTGTTCGTAGAAGATCTTAATGTTGGGGCAACGATCACATCAACAGGAAGTAATGTCCAGGTGGACATGCTCACAGCAAGCCCCGGCTCAAACTATGAGGGCCGCTTGTACACTTTAGTTCCTATCGCCAACCTTGGCAAAACCTACTACTGCCCTGTCCCTACAACAAGGGAAACCGGCGGCACGCTTGTACCCAATACTGTGCGCTTTTACAATCCGAATGATCATTTGATCACGCTCACGATAAACTACTCAGGTGGCAGTACAAGTCTCAATGTTCCTCTTAAGGGAACAGCATCGTACCCGATGCCCGAAGCAACCACAGGGGCAAGGTTTTCCTCTACCCTCGGAGATCCATTCTACGCACTTGCTCAGATAGACAATGGGACGGTCCACAATTGGGGATTCACACTGATCCCCCTGGAGTCTCTGACGCCTTCGGCAGTGGTAGGATGGTCCCCCGGAACAACGGATAAGCAGAGGGACGCAAGCCCTGTCTGGGTCACACCGGTTGCCAACACGACTATTTATGTCGACTACGACGGTAATCCGAACACAGGGACCCAATCAAACTGCGGTTCACCTACGATCCGCTGTGACCAGATCATAACTGCGACTGCTCTGCAATCCATTCAATTATTCTCTCCCGGTCCTGCCGGTTCTTACGATCATACCGGATGGCGCATCTATACTGCTGATAACACCCGGCTCGCTGTGGCATGGGGGCAGGACGGGCACAGTTCCTCCTCGGGTCAGCTAACGGAATTTGACCTGGGAACAACCGTTCTACCCTATCCATCCCTGGTGGCCTACAAATCGGCTGCCCTTATGGGAGATTACAATAACAATGGAGAACTGGATCCAGGTGAACTTCTCCTCTATACCATCCGGATTCATAACAGCGGTATCGTTCCGATAACGGATATTAATCTCCTTGATACTCTGGATCCTGATGTCACCTACGTCGCTGACACGACCGCCAGGGGAAGCACCCCCAATACCGACACCCCCATTCCGGACGACGCCTCTCCCGGGACCCGTTTTCCCCTCGATGGAGGAGGATACAACATCGTCATATCACCGGCACAGTTGATCCCTGGACAGGATATCTATGTCACCTTTCAGGCAACGGCAAATAATCCCTTCCCGCCGAACAAATTCGAGATCATCAATAATGCGAAGGTCTCATCGATCTCGGAAATCTTTCTCAATTCCCAGGTGAGCGCCGTCCTTCAGGGCACGCTCCAAACGAATAAGACCTCCAGCATCTCGCCGAATAAAGTGAAGCCGGGCGATACCATTGAATACACGGTCACCGTTACCAATACTTCCGGCACGCCTCAGACCGGAATCACCCTCTCAGACCCTTTGCCTACCGGGACTCATTACATGGCAAGCACTACAACTGCGACGGGTCCAAGACAGAAATTTGTGAAGGACAGGTTTGACAAGCTCCTCTACACGAATAACGACGGCCCTGAAACCTGGAAAACAGCCTGGACGGAGAATGATTCGGGTGGGGGGGGATCCACAGGAGGAAACGTTCAGGTGATCAATGGCGAACTCCGGTTGACTGCAGCGGGTTCTTATGCGTCCCGTTCCGTCGACCTGTCGGAATTCGCCGGCGGTTATGCGATTTTGCGTTTCGATTATCGAACGAGTCCCTTTTTCCCCGCCATGGGTGAGGTGGTGGCTGAAATCTCGAGCAACGGGTCAGCTTTTTCCCAGCTCTATGACTTTGTAAACATCCCTGGAGTGAACTCGGGGACGAAGATCTTCGATCTCTCGAACTCTATCTCAGCCGATACGACAGCTCGGTTTAGAGTGGTCTCCCTGCCAACGACATTAGCGTTTACCTCCGGCGGTAGCTATGTTGTGAAAGTGGGCGATGTGATCAGAGGGCACACATCAGGGGCCACGGCAACGGTTTCGGCAGTCTCGGTGACAAGCGGGTCATGGGCAACCGGAGATGCTGCCGGAAATCTTTATCTTGTTAACCAGTCGGGCACGTTCCAGTCGGAAAATCTTGACGTGGGCGCCAATCTCAATGTGGCAACCATATCAGGAAACTCCGTCACTCATTATTTCTACGTCGATGATGTGGAAATCAGGGCAGTGGGAGCGGCCAAGGCCGTATCGGATGACCTGAGCAGCAATAATTACAGTGGTGGAACCGGTGTCTGGTCAGGTCCATGGATTGAAAACGATGCCTCCGGAGGATCTCAAGATCCTGCCGCAGGAAAGGTCCAGGTCAATGGGGGGAGGCTCAGGTTGACGGGTCCGCCCGTCGGAAGTGGAAACCCCACCGAACCGCACGTTCGGCGGTCAGCCGACTTCAGCGGCCATGTGTTTGGCCTCCTGAGTTTCGATTTTCAAATTGTAGCTGTGACCAGTTCCGATATTGCCACGGTGGAGGTGTTGTCAAAGGACGGGACCACCTATGTTCCGCTGGAGACGTTTATCGGTGTCTCGTCCGGGTCGAGGACTTATGACATAACGAACTACCTCCACTCCAATACGACTGTCAGGTTCAGGATTACCAACGGTTACGCCGGGGCCGGTCAATATCTCTATATCGACAACGTTCGAATCAGTGCGGGACGTCAGCTTGTCGTGACCAAGGACAATATCAAACCCGGTGGAACCTATCCGGATCTGGCAGACGGAGTTCCGGCTAACATCGTGTTGCCGGCGGATGGCTTCGCCCTTGCCCCGGGTGACACGATCACGGCAAGGTTCCGGGTCATTGCGGATAATCCATTGAATGTGACGCGTGTTGTGAACACGGCTACTGCGACAAGCCAGGAGAAGGCTCCGCCATCCGCTTCCACCACGATTGATCCGGTGAGCACAGGAGGGACGATCGGTGATCTCGTCTGGCTGGATACCATTGTCAATGGAACATATGACTACGGGGAACCGGGCATCTACAACGTCCGCGTTTGGCTGGATACCAACAATAATAATGTTTTCGATTCCGGCGTAGACCTGGAGACTCGTACCGGTACGGATGGAAAGTACATCTTCGAAGGGCTCCTTCCGGGAACCTACAAGGTCTTTGTCGATGAGACGACGATTCCTTCAGGGTTAGCTCGAACAACCGGGACGGTAAACCCGAGTTCTCCCATAACGATTACAGGGGAGGAGAAATTTCTCAATATCGACTTTGGTTACAAGACCGCGAATTCCGGTGTCGCCATCATCGGTGACTACGTCTGGAGCGATGCCAATAACAACGGCATCCAGGACCCCGGCGAGGTGGGTATCGGGGGCGTTACGATGCAGCTTGTTACCAGTCCAGGCGGTGTCGTGCTTCAAACGACACCGACCAATGCGTTTGGAATCTATCTCTTCACCAATGTCTCGCCCGGAACCTATGTTGTGAAGTCCGACACGTTAGGAATCCTTACCGGGTATACGCCTACCTCGGGACCGCAAAGCATCGGGAAGAAAGATAGTGATCCATTAACCGTTACCGGCGGTAACAGTTATATCATGATGGATTTCGGCTTTTACAACCCGTCCCTCTTCTCCATTAGTGACCGGCTGTGGTTTGACTCGAACAACAATGGTCTATTGGATCCGGGTGAGCCAGGAATAAAAGACGTTACCCTTACCCTCCTGGATTCCGGTGGTCAAGTGAAGGCAGCAACCCTTAGTGACGTGAATGGCAACTTCTCTTTCACCGGTGTCCCGAACGGAAGCTACACAATAAGAATTGAAGATGCCACAGGAAAGCTCATCGGATTTGCGGGAACAACTGCTGCAGCAAGGAACGACCGTTTGTCTGTCACCGTGGCAGGCGGAAACGTTTCAGGGGTGGACTTCGGCTATAATGCTCCCGGCAGAATCGGTGACACGGTCTGGAGAGACCTCAATAGCAACCGGGTCCGTGACACGGGCGAACCCGGGATCCAGGGGGTAACGGTTCAACTCTATAAAGATACCAACGGAGACGGCGTCTTCGATCCTGCTTCAGATCAGCTCGTCACCACCACGACGACGGATTCGGATGGCAACTACATGTTCCAGGTCTCAGGGGCTGGAAGGTTCTTTGTCAGCATCGACAACTCTCAGCCAGCCCTGAGCGGTCTGGTATTGACGACGAGAGATGACGAACCCTATCAAGGAGCTCAGATCCAGGTCGATTTTTATGACCTCAATACCAGCTACCTGGCCGCGGACTTCGGCTATAACGCGCCGGGGTCATCGTCTATCCTCGGCCTAATCTGGAACGACTTGAACAGCGACAGAGGACAGGATACGGGAGAACAGGGCATTTCGGGAGTCACAGTCCGGCTTTATCGGGACGCGAACGGCAACAACGCCTTCGATGCTGCAACAGATACGCTTGTTGCCACCACGACAACCGACTCCGCCGGATCTTACAGTTTTCAAGTGTCGCAGACCGGAATGTACTTCGTCAGCGTTGACGACACCCAGTCTCCCCTCATCTTCAAGACCCTGACGACCACTGATGACTGGCCCCTGGTCCCCGGCGCCCAGAGAACGGTGTCTGTCACCCAGATGAATGCGAGTTACCCGAACATCGACTTCGGTTTCGTCACCCTCAACTCCGATCTCACTGTCACCAAGACCGCCGTTCCTTCAGGCAATGTAAAGCCTGGAGACACCATCACCTACACTATTGCGATAACCAATGGTAGCCTTACCACGACGCAGACCGGGATCGCCGTAAACGATCCTCTTCCGACCTACACGGCTTATGTAAGCGGCAGTGCATCAGCGACCGGATATACCTATGGAACTGCAAATGCATCCTCTACTGCCGATGCCGATACTCATATCCGGCAGACTAATCCGACCAACAGTTATGGAGCGGCCGATCCTCTTAGTATCCGCTATGTCGCTCCTGGGAATACCGATGAACGCCGGGCTCTGGTACACTTCCCCCTCCCTGTGCTCCCGGCCTGGTCGACCGTAAACTCGGCAACGATGCAGTTCAATGTCTCTACTGCAAATGCCAACATTTCTGCGATCAACCTTTACCAGCTCACACGGAGTTGGGTTGAAGGGACTACTGCGAGCCCCTGCACAAATGGAGCCACATGGGCCACCTATAACTGTGCAAATAACTGGGGAACGGCAGGGGGGGATTATGACAGCGGAACACTCATCGGCTCATTTTCTCCGGCTACTACCGGTAACAAGACCGTAAGCTCCACCGAACTTTCTTCCCTGGTGATCAACTGGTATGGCGCTACCCCAAACAATGGGGTTATCCTCATAGCCACATCGGCCAACGCGAACAGTCAGACAGCTGCGGTGCGCCCCCGCGAAAACGGGACGGCAGGCAACCGCCCGCAGATCACCGTGAATTATACCTATCCTTCTGCTACCACCAAGGCGCCAACCGTTGACTATCCTTCCGGCTCCACTCTTGTTTCTTCATCGGACGGCTTTATTCTGGCACCCGGTCAGGCCATGACGGTAACCTACCGGGTGACCGTGAGCAGTTCATTGCCTCCTGGGGTTACCCAGATTCTGAACGAGGCGACCGTATCGAGCGACCAGTCAGGTCCCAGGAAAGCCTCTGTGGCGAATGGTGTGACCTATACGGCTGATCTTCAAATCACGAAGATCATAAAGAGCATCGACTCTCCGTGTAACCCCGGCTCCTGTAATGTCACCTTTACGGTAAGGGCTACCAATGTGGGAAATAGCAGTGAGACGAACGTGCAGGTCAAAGATCAACTTCCTGCGGATCTGACCTGGATTTCGGATACGGGTGGAGGAAGCTATAACCATTCTACGGGTATCTGGACAGTACCGGGCAGTATAGGGATTGGCGGTTCTGCATCGCTGGATATTACTGCCCGGGTTACGGGCAACAGTTCGAGCATCACGAACTGTGCATCTCTGAATCGCGTCTCCTCTCCCCTTTCTCCGAACCCTGACGACACCAATACGAGCAATGATTCGAGTTGCGTGAGCATTACACCTACCTACGTAACCCTTTCTGACTTCAGGGCCTACGAAGATAAGGGCCGTATGGTTGTAGAATGGACTACCTCGGCAGAGAACGGGACTGCAGGCTTCTACCTCTTAAGGAAGGACGCCTCTCCCGGCGAATACCAGCTCCTTAACAGGAGACTACTCCCTGCCCTGTTGAGCTCTCCTCAAGGAGGCACATACAGCCTCATCGACAACGGAGCGTCTCCGAATAGAAGCTACACTTACGTGCTCGTGGAGGTCGAAGGCAAGGGGAAGAAGAATGTCTATGGGCCTTTCACGGTCCGGCCAGGAGAAGACGGGGCTGTTGAAAACCCCGGCCTCACCCGTACCATTGATCCTGATTTGCTTCTCAGACCCGTTAACGGTATTACAACAGCACCTTCAGGAAAGGTGACGCAGTATGTAAACAAGGACGGAGTTCACGTCATCACCAACATCAATCTATCAAATCCAGGAGGCCTTCCTGCAGGTAGAGACCTCTTTTCAAACTACACAAAGAAGGCAAAGGAGCCTTCTCGTTCCAGCGTCGCCCCGATAAAAGTCAGCAAGAAACCTCCCGTCAATCCTGGGATGGTGAAGATACCCATCACGAAGGACGGACTTTATTTCCTGTCAGCCTCAGATATTTCGGCTGCAATGGGTCTGCCGGAAAAAACGATACGAAAGTACCTCCGTGGGAAGAAGATCTCTTTGAGCAATCAGGGCCAGAGCGTTGCCTACACCACGGATACCGATTATTCCGGCATACTCTTTTATGGCCAGGGGCTGAACACCATCTATACGAACACCAATATCTACTGGCTCTCTCCGGGCAGAGGGCTCAAGATGGAAGAGGGGAAGAAACGCAGGGGGCCGATACCTGATTCAGGGAACCCTGCCTTTACGGATACCGTCCATGCCGAAAATGACAGGATCATTGTACCGGCCCTGTTTAACGATCCTGAAGCCGATTACTGGTTCTGGGATTTTATCGTCAGCGGTGACGATGCCTCCGATGACGGCGTAGATGACAGTGTAAAGTCTTTCACGATCCCGGCAGAGGGCGCCGAAAAGGTATCGTCCACAGCTACCCTGTCTGTAAACCTTCATGGTCTCACAAGCACGGATGCAAACCCTGACCACCACGTCATGATCTACCTCAATGATACCTTTATCGGTGAAGACGAGTGGGATGGTACAGAACCGCATAAAGTAATCCTCCCATTCAATCAGGAATTGCTTCGCGATGCTAACAAAATAGAAGTGAAGGGGGTGCTCAATCGGGGTGTTCCTTACAGCATCTTCTATATCAACTCTTTTGACCTGACGTATGAAAGGCTCTATCGTGCCGCTGACAATGTTCTCATTTGCCGGGGAGGCGAAAACCCTGTCGTGACCGTTACCGGATTCACGGGTCCGGACATCCTGCTCTTCGACATCACGGATTCAACAAAACCCAAAGTCATTCATTCCAGAACGATTACAAGCACGGAGGGCACCTATTCCGTCAGCTTCAATCCCGCTTCACCGGAAGCACGTTATCTCGCCGTTCTGAGGGGCTCCGTAACTGACGTGACGGAAGCATGGTCAAGGAGACTGGCCGGACTCACGAATGAATCGAACCAGGCCGATTACCTGATCATTACTATTCCGGAGCTTGAGGCTGCCTCCAAATCCCTGGCTGGCTACCGTGAGCGAAAGGGGCTGACACCGAAGATCGTATTTCTTGAAGACATCATGAATGAGTTTAATTACGGCATCTATGATCCCAGGGCCATCAGGGACTTTCTATCTTACGCCTACCATCACTGGATCAAGCCGCCGAAGTACGTTGTCCTGGCAGGAAATGGAACGTTCGACTACAAGAATCACCTCGGCCAGGGAGACAACCTGATCCCAACGCTCATGGCAAACACACCGATGGGTCTCTATGCGTCCGACAACCTTTTTGCCGATGTCGACGGTGATCATGTCCCTCGAATGGCTGTCGGGAGGCTCCCGGTTTTGACTGCGGAGGAGCTGCAAAATATCGTCGATAAGACCAGTTCCTACGAGACCGGCATGGGGAATCACGTCCTTCTGCTTGCCGACGATCCTGACGACGGAGGGAATTTCCCCGAGGACAGTGATACGGTTGCCGCTCTTTTGCCTCCGCCCTACACGGTTGAGAAGATCTATCTCTCACAGCATCCGGTAGAAGAGGCTCGGTCGATGCTCCTGGACAGGATCAATGACGGGGCCGTATTTCTAAATTACATCGGTCATGGCAGACCTGATGGCCTGGCATCCGAGGGTCTCCTGACAACAGAAAACGTGAACTCGATGAATAATGCGAGAGGACTTCACGTGATGACGGCCATGACGTGTCTTGCGGGGCAGTTTGCCATACCCGGATACGATTCCTTGAGCGAATCGCTCGTGCTGAAAAAAGACGGAGGCTCCGCAGCCGTCTGGGCGCCTACTGGGTATTCCTTTAACTCGCTGGCCATGATCCTCGATGAAGAGTTCATCAGGGCCGCTTTTGACAGTCCTAAACCGGTGTTGGGCGATGCGATCTTGAAGGCCTTCAAAGGATATAGTATGATTGGAGGCGAAACGTTCATGATTGACATCTATACTCTGCTCGGTGACCCCGCGTTGCAGTTGCGATAGGAGAAAAATTGGGATTCCCTCGATGATGCGAGGAGGCGCATGCCCGAGAAAATCTACAGGAAGAATGACGATGTTGTGACCCGTAAAATCGCGGGCGACCTGTTTCTCATCCCGATCAGGGGCAGGATAGCAGACATGCAGAGCATTTTCGCCCTAAACCCCGTGGGAGAATACATTTGGCAGGAGATCGAGAACCGCAAGGGCCTTGATGAGATCCGCAACGGGATGATTGCCAGGTTCGATGTCGAGGAGGAGAGGGCGGATTCTGATGCCCGGGAGTTCATTAACGAGCTCGTCGAGGCCGGTTTGATCAGGGAGTAGATCGATCCATGGAATGTGGGGAAAAATGGCAGGGGGATGTGGATTTCGTCAGGAAATTCAATCAGAAGTCTGAAGAGCTCCGCATACCGATCTCCGGGAGCATCGACCTGACCAGTCACTGTAACCTGAGGTGTATTCACTGCTACCTCGGAGAGAAATCTAATCGTGAACGGTTGCGGCACCCTGAGATGACCACCCGACAGTTGTTGTCTGTCATCGACGAGATCACGGAAGCCGGCTGCCTCTATCTTCTGATCACAGGGGGGGAGCCTCTCCTGAGAAATGATTTCCCCGAGATTTACAGCCACGCCAGGAAGAGTGGGCTTATTCTCACCGTTTTTACAAATGGAACATTGTTCACCGACAGGGTTATCGATCTCTTTCAGGATCTTCCCCCGCGGGTCGTCGAGATCAGCCTCTATGGAGCCACTGCCTCCACCTATGAAACCATAACGCGTATCCCCGGTTCTTATGAGAAATGCTTAAATGGGGTCAGGAGACTCCTGGAACGGAGAATACCCGTTGGGCTAAAGACGATTCTCATGACCGCAAACTGTCGTGAATTTTTTGACATCGAAAAGATGGCCAGAGATCTCGGGGTAAAATTCCGTTTCGATGCGGCCTTATTCCCCTGTTTGAGTGGTGATCCGTCTCCTCTCAGACTGAGAGTCTCCGCTCGGGATGCCGTGGAAATGGAATTTTCAGACGAAGAAAGGGCCCGAAGATGGGAGGAGTACTTTACGAGATCTCAGGGGCAGTTGCCGAACGACAACCTCTACAATTGCGGAGCCGGACGTACCGGCTTTCATATTGATCCTTGCGGCAACCTTCAGCCGTGCGTCATGACGACCGATATCAAACACAACCTTTTAAAAGGGACTTTCCTGGAAGGCTGGCATCATATCACAGTTAGGATAGGAGGGAAGAAGGCGGGAAATGCATATCCATGCAACCAATGCGAAAAGCGGCATCTGTGCGGTTTCTGCCCTGCTTTTTCTAACCTGGAAAATGGTGCGGAGGATCATCCTTCTGAATACCTCTGCTCCATAGGCAAGTCTCGTTTTCTGAAAATGCGACGTAGCGATGGGCAAGGGGTGCAGAGTGCAGCCTGAAAAAGAAAAGAAAGACAAACAGCCTTATGAAAAACCGAAGCTCACGGTAATCGAGTTGGCAGCAGAAGAGGTCTTAGGCGTAGGATGTAAGACAAGTTTTGGCAGCCCGGGCGTCGCCGGTCACGGCTGTCTGTCGGGAGTCTGTTCGTCCCGTACGGGCTCTTAGCGATCACTCAGCAGAGGAGATAGAGATACAAAGCACAATGGCTGATTTGGTGAATCTGGAGATCGCAGGGATCCATCTCATCATAAGCTGCCCGGATTCAGCCATACTTCAGGAATTTCCTCCCATCTATCATTCCTTCCTTCAGAAAACCATTTCCGGAAACGGTTCCACGACCATTCGTATCCGACTCGAATTGCAGGATATCCCTGATCCGGGAACGATGACAAAGATTTTTGATACGGACGAATCGTGGTCTCTCTACGCCGGTCAGGATGAGTATATCATGGCCCTGACCCCCCCTGTGCTTCAGAAGCAGGCCGTGTGGCTGGCGCGGTTCAATGAAAACTTCTCAAAAACGGTCCTGTATTGCAGCGACCTGCTCAGAATCGAATCAGATGACGGGCGGAAGGTCTTGAATCCCTTCCTTTATCCTCTGGACCAGCTTTTGCTCATCCACATCCTGGCACAGAAACAGGGTGGACTGATTCATGCCGCCGGTATTGTGCTTCATGGAAATGGATATATCTTCCCGGGGCGTTCCGGTGCGGGGAAGAGCACCCTGACGCTCCGCTTTGCCCAATGCAAAGGCTTCGGTCTTCTCAGTGACGATCGGATTGCTGTCAGGAAGATCGACGACAGGTTCATGGCATATGGTACCCCCTGGGCAGGGGAAGCGAGGATCGCCGACAATAGGAGCGTCCCCCTGGCCGGGATCTTCTTTATCTCACATGGAAGATCGAACAGAATCGAATCCTTAAAGCCACGGCAAGCATTCGAAAGGTTGATCCCCGTGACCTCGATACCATGGTACCGTAAAGAATTAATGACGAGGGTCCTCGACTTCTGCGAAGAACTCATCTCCAATGTCCCTGCGTACGAACTTTTTTTTAAGCCGGATAGGGAGGTGGTCGATGTCTTCGAAAAATTCGTATCCACATAAACACGTAAACACGGAGGCATGGGTTTGAAACAGGACGGATCACAAGGAACGGGCCCGGACGTTTTATCTCTCTTTCAGGATATGCTCAATAGCGGTTCCGACCTTCGGGTAAGAGTGACGGGCAGAAGCATGGCCCCTTTCCTCCGCGGTGGTGAGATCCTCACCCTCAGGAAAGTGCCTCCTTCCTCTTTAAAGAAAGGAGACCTGATCTTCTTTCGAAATCGCGATGGCTATCCGACCCTTCACCGTATCATTCGTGCAATCCGAAGAAAGAGCGGTGTTGATCTTTTTCAGACGAAGGGGGATGCACTGGTCGCCCTGGACTTCCCTATCCCCTATCCCGAAGTCTTAGGCAAGGTTTACAGAATAGAGAGGGGAGAAAAAGAGATAAACCTGGAGACAGTTACCCGGAGCAGCCTAAACTATCTGATTGCTGTGATCGGCCTTCTTCAGTCAACGTTCTTCTTCTCTCTCAGTGCCCTCAAAAACCTGATCGGGTAATGCCCCTCTCTCTATGGGATGGCACAAGAGATCGTGCTGTGAGCCTCATCCGCCTCAACAACGGTATTAGGAGCTTCGACGACGGCAATGATGTATTTTCCGGAAAGGGTCTCGCCTGTCGGGAAACTGTAGCTGATTGCTTTCGTCTTGATCTGTCCTATCTTGACCTGTCCCGTCGCCACCCGTTTCAGGGCCGGTCCGTCATCGGAATCATAGGCATCGTCGGATGAAAGATAGAATCTGACCGAAGAGGATGGGGCGGCCTGGGTCCCGGTATTTTGGATGGCAAGAGATCCTTTGATCTTGCACTTGATCCCCGCCTTCCCTTCTTTGCACACCTTATCGAGATAGACCCATTCAGCCGTCAGATAAGGGCCTGAAACCCCTTCCAGTTGGACCGTGACAGTAGGTTTATCAGAATCGTCCGAGGGGATATTCAGGGTCGAAGTGAAGAACCCGGTGGTCGTCGGCATGAATCTGAAAGTCACTGTGCAACTGGCTCTGGGAATAAGGCTCTGATTTGAGCAGAGGTCGGACAATTTGACAAAAGGAGGTTGGGGGGCGAGAATGGTACCGACCATGAGATTTGCATCGCCGTCATTTTGGATCGTAACGTTTTGATCGACGGAATTTCCTGTCGGGACGTTCCCATAGTTTATTGACTCAGGCGTGATTGTAATCTCCGGCTTCTTAACAGTCAGGATCAGTTGGGGAGTTCCCATCTCTTCCTTCTCACGAAAACGGATCCACTCGCTCACTTCCGTGGAGCCGATATGATCAAGAGAAATGCCAACTGCAAAAAAGGTCCCCTGTGAATCGTTTAAGTCCCGAAGGGCGGCCGGGGAAAGGTTGATCTCAAGAACCTCGCCCACCCTATCTGAAGAGACCTCGGCTGTGCCATAAGCAACTCCAGACCCCAAATCGGAGTAGATGGCCTGCCCCTCGGTAGAGTCCCAGACCCCCCATGACGCAAGTAAATCGGATATCGATGTTGACACATCATACACGGTAAATGACTTAGACGTGTCTGGGGATTCGTACGACGACAGGTCTAAACGCAGAACGGCACCTGTTACAATCCCGGACACGGCGCGGAGATCGAAAACAAAGAAGGAATTGAACGCTGAAAAGCAGGGAGTGCCCCCCCAATAATAGTCAGGTATTGCGCCCGTAAGAGTATTGCTGTTCCCGGCATCATGGAGGCCATGTGAGGAATACCATCCACTTTGAACGGCATCCATGGGCACAATGTCAGATGCAACCCCATTATCCAATGGGAAGATGATGGTTGACAAGGACAGTGAAAGGACGAGAACCAATTCAGTTAGCCTTGAAGTATCTCTTTTCATTGTTCCCCCTCCGGATGTTTCGCTTCGATCTGATGTTTGATAAAGCAAATTTCGTGCCACGGAGGATCAATTTGTAACTATTTGATTTATATAGTTTTTTAGATAAATTTGGACTTTGTGGGAATCAAAAATAGATGACATTTTGTCTCAGGGTGGACATGTTGTCACTTCGAGAGACAAGCTTGATGTCGTGGTTAGGAAACTTGAGGACTTGACAGGAGATGCATTTTATGATCAAAGTAATCTCATGAAACGATGCTTGACGCCCGAGACCGGCTCGGTCATGGTCCTCTCTGCAGCGGCGGCCGCTGGCCACCTTCGAGCAGCAGAAGCGCTTGTGGCCGCTTTTGAGGCGCGGGGTGTTTCAGCTCGCCACGTGGAAGTCCTCCGCTACACCAACCCCATCTTTCGGCGGATCTATTCCGATCTTTATGTCGATCTCATGACCCGACAGCCCGACCTCCTCGGGCTCCTCTACAAGACCCTGGACCGCCCGTGGGAATTTCAAAAGCGGCGCCTTGCACTGGACCGCCTGAACACTGGCCCTCTGGTCAAGCACCTCAAGAAGGAAAGCCCGAGCCTCGCATTGTGTACGCACTTCCTGCCTGCAGAGATCCTTCTCTATCTGCGGAAAAGAAAGATCCTTGACATACCCATTGGCGTCGTGGTTACGGACCTGGACGCCCATGCCATGTGGCTCTTCCACGATGCGGATTGGTATTTCGTTGCCTGCGAAGAAACACGGGTCTACCTGTCAGCTCTCGGAATTCCATCGGAAACGATATTCGTCACGGGAATTCCCATTGATCCTGTCTTTGGAAAAAGAAAGTCTAAGAGAGAGGGTCGTCTGCACTTGGGCCTCGATCCGGACTGCACCACCCTCCTTATTTCTCCCGGTGGGTTCGGCGTCGGACCGGTTGAATCTCTGATCCGCGCCGTCCATGAAATTCAACATCCAATCCAGATCATCGTTATCTGTGGCCGTAACTCGCGTCTCGAGGCTCGCCTGAAGAACTTCTCGCCCATGCGCCATCCAATGAAAGTCCTCGGATTCACCACGGAAATGGACGAATGGATGGCTGCCTCGGATCTGCTCATGGGAAAGGCAGGAGGGCTGACGAGCTCGGAGGCCCTGGCAAGCGGCCTGGTGCTTGTCATTGTCAATCCAGTCCCCGGCCAGGAGGAACGAAACAGCGATCACTTTCTCGAAGAAGGGGTTGCCATCCGGTGCAATAATCTGCTTGCTCTCGCCTATAAGATTGACGCCCTCCTCGCGGACAGAGATCGGCTTTCAAGAATGCAGCAGGCCGTCGAGCGCCTGGCCCGGCCTCAAGCAGCCGCCGACATCGTCTCCATTGTGATGGGAGCGTGACGGCCCATCACGCTTGTGCTATCCCTTCGGTGATGAGCGGTTATTTCCACACCAGAATTACTAATCGATCCATAATTGTATAGACATCCGAGATGAAAATCCTCCTTTTTTTCTTCACAAAAACAAAACACCGTTCACCCCTTCGACCGTTCGCCCTGAGCTTGTCGAAGGGAGAACGGGCTCACCGCTCAGGACAGGTCTGAGCCCGTCGAAGGGTCGGTGGCCAACCCGTTCATGCTCAGACGGGCTGAATGAATGAGTGCGCTACGAATCTTCCTGGAATTCAGGCACCACCTCGGCTGGCGGCATCCCCCTTTTGCCAGGATCGTCAGATATAACGAATTTCGTAATTGCTGCTAATATGGACCAAAAGCGAAAGGCATACAAGGTTTTATCAAGAAAAGTCTACCCTTAATCCCCCAAATATGATATATTGTGGCCGGAGTGCAACAAAAAACGAATTTCGTCTATTAAATGTTCGGTGCATGAAAAAATGGAAGAAAAGGACGACTGGCGTCTAACGAACCAAGAGGATTATCTCAAGGGCATCACTCTTGTTCATCGCAAATATCGCCAATACGCAAAGAATTCTGAATGGGATCATGATCACTGCGCTTTCTGCTGGGCAAAATTCTCGCTATACGACGATCCAGAACATTTGAAGGAAGGATATGCGACTACGGATGATTATCACTGGATCTGCCGTCAGTGCTTCCAGGATTTCAAGGATAGATTCCAGTGGAAAGTGATGGAAGCGGAAAACACCACCGAACAAACCAATCAAGGCGACGGGTGATAGCCCCGTGCTTTTTTGTGGAGGCCAGCATTCCCGCGCCTTATTTTCTTCGTTGGGTGAGAAATCTTATGTCTAAGACCGATAGAGTCTGCGTTCGTGCAGCAAACAGAGGAGTCCGCATCAGATGCCAAACACTCGATTCAGAAACCATTCTTATTGAGGCAAGTGAGGAAGGATTGAAGTTTCTCGGGAAACTCCTAATTGCACAATCACAAGATCAAGTCAGTTGCAAGAAACACATCGCACCAAATGGGGCCGGAAAAGCACTTTTTACTCGAACTTCAGACATAGGATTGTACATTCATCGGGTTCCATGTCCATCTGGTCGAATCAGAGTGAACCCGAGGAAGAGAGAGAAACCCACCCAACAACTCCATCCAGCGGATCGCCGAAAAGCTGGCTCCCGCTGATGGCGAGCGTTGGATTAAGAATTATCATATGAATGAAGACACAATCATATCGCTCGCAATTGAGCGACCAGAGCGCGCAAGGTATCGCGAAACAATGTCTAATCCCAAAAAGAGAGACAAATTGCTGGACAAGC
>Ga0209777_10004154_pt1 | contig 17331 bp, 12 predicted proteins | sample FrelakmetHBP12HB_FD_187147 | JGI IMG/M metagenome (GOLD analysis project Ga0209777, IMG submission 187147) | Freshwater lake sediment microbial communities from the University of Notre Dame, USA, for methane emissions studies -HBP12 HB (SPAdes)... | ecosystem: Environmental > Aquatic >...
ACTTAAAACTGAAAGAGGTCGCGCCCTGTACGGGCGCGTGGATTGAAACTCATCTGGGATACGCTTTTTGGTTCAAGACGTTGGTCGCGCCCTGTACGGGCGCGTGGATTGAAACTCATCTGGGATACGCTTTTTGGTTCAAGACGTTGGTCGCGCCCTGTACGGGCGCGTGGATTGAAACTGCTGTGAATCGGACAAATCAGCGTCGGTATTGCGTCGCGCCCTGTACGGGCGCGTGGATTGAAACACACATGGCAGATTTGGAAAGAGCATTATGAAAAGTCGCGCCCTGTACGGGCGCGTGGATTGAAACTGGATGTGTCCTTAACACCGTAGTCGCTACCGAAAGTCGCGCCCTGTACGGGCGCGTGGATTGAAACTTTTATGAAGTTTGTTGACTCGGCGGTTCCCAAGGTCGCGCCCTGTACGGGCGCGTGGATTGAAACCATGTAACCCCGAAATTCCGGCATGAACTGTGCCGTCGCGCCCTGTACGGGCGCGTGGATTGAAACCAGGATGGAGAAACTATGACATTACACAGCGAGGGTCGCGCCCTGTACGGGCGCGTGGATTGAAACACAAGTAATTACCTGCCGATGTTGCTCAACGATCGTCGCGCCCTGTACGGGCGCGTGGATTGAAACTAAAACACAATCCGTCAAATGGATGGGGAAGTTACGTCGCGCCCTGTACGGGCGCGTGGATTGAAACGTCACAAGATCGTCGCCAGCAGGTGCATTGTCGTGTCGCGCCCTGTACGGGCGCGTGGATTGAAACGGTACTACCTGACCGAGAACTGTGATGTTGCAGGGTCGCGCCCTGTACGGGCGCGTGGATTGAAACCTTTCCTTTCCTCTTATTGATTTAGTGAATTAAAGTCGCGCCCTGTACGGGCGCGTGGATTGAAACACATCTATTTGAAGCAGAGGGGAAAAGGTGCGTCGTCGCGCCCTGTACGGGCGCGTGGATTGAAACAGGATGGCAGCGATTCACGCAGAGGGAATTCCCGGTCGCGCCCTGTACGGGCGCGTGGATTGAAACTCTGAGGAACATCATCTGGTCTCGTCCCCAGAAGGTCGCGCCCTGTACGGGCGCGTGGATTGAAACCATTTACTTTCGAGATTTGCCGCCCATTCCTGCAAGTCGCGCCCTGTACGGGCGCGTGGATTGAAACTTAAAGGTGGAACGCTAACGGTTTACTCTATCCGGGTCGCGCCCTGTACGGGCGCGTGGATTGAAACGGATGATTCTGTTTCCGTATATGGAGCACCGCCAACGTCGCGCCCTGTACGGGCGCGTGGATTGAAACGGCACGGCAGCCGTAGTGTACCAGGGTGCGGGAGGTCGCGCCCTGTACGGGCGCGTGGATTGAAACGCGGGGAACGGACCTGTAACCATAATAGGAGATGGTCGCGCCCTGTACGGGCGCGTGGATTGAAACTTGACATCGATGCTGTTGCGACAAAGACGCGGAGTCGCGCCCTGTACGGGCGCGTGGATTGAAACCGCGTTAAAACTCCAGGAGAGTTTAACATGAAGTGTCGCGCCCTGTACGGGCGCGTGGATTGAAACGCCCAAGTGCCGAATCGATGTGCGGGTCTGGCAGGAGCAAATGCTTCGGGGGAGACAACACAATGGTAACGCAATCCGGGTATTCTCGGTTCTCTTCGATGGGACCCTGTTCGTGACAGAAGAAGACAAGTTCAGGAATTCTATCGAGAATGGAATCGGGCATGCCAAGGCAATGGATCTCGGACTACTGTCGATCGTGCCGTTTGCGTAATGGGAACGATGAATAACAGGGCAATTGGGATAACTTGGCAGTACACACGGAGAATTTGAAATGAACCAAACTATCGCCGTCTTCAGAGGAACATCAATCCGTAGAACGATCCAAAACAACGAGTGGTGGTTCTCGATCGTGGATGTCTGTGCAGTCCTCACAGAAAGTCCCGATGCAGGGGCCTACTGGAGGAAACTCAAACAACGGTTGCATGAGGAAGGAAGTGAAGTCGTGACGATTTGTCACGGGTTGAAATTGACGGCACCCGACGGAAAGCTCAGGGAGACTGATTGTGCTAACGCAGAAGGCCTCTTCCGCGTCATCCAATCCATTCCCTCGCCAAAGGCCGAACCATTCAAACGGTGGCTTGCAAAAGTCGGCCACGAACGAGTGCAGGAGATCGAGAATCCGGAACTTGCCGCAAGAAGGATGAAATCTCTGTACAGGGCGAAGGGTTATTCTGAAGACTGGATCGAAAAACGGATTCGGGGAATTGCCATAAGAGAAGAGCTGACTGATGAGTGGAAGAAACGGGAAGTCAATAGTCCTCGAGAATACGAGATCCTCACGTCCGAAATCGCGAAGGCAGCCTTTGGTATCACGCCCCGTGTACATGTGTTCCCCGTGTACGCGGGGATGAACCGTTGCCTATATTTGCCGCCAGGCGACCGGTAAAATGTTCCCCGTGTACGCGGGGATGAACCGAGGAATGAACGGATAGCAGGCCACGTGGAGTTGTGTTCCCCGCGTGCGCGGGGATGAACCGTTTGACTCGTTCGATCATGAAAAAATCTTGCTGTGTTCCCCGCGTGCGCGGGGATTGAAACTTGCTCCATCCGTTTCATCCCAAATTGTCGCGCCCTGTACGGGCGCGTGGATTGAAACGACGCAAAGTTCACGGCCTTGATGCCGATCGAACCGTCGCGCCCCATGCGGGAATGAAAGATGAAATAGATGCCTGCTCATCCCGCCGAGAGCGCGGGATGCACGAAATGCAAAATCCGCGGGCATGACAAAAGAAGAGAGTATATGCGGATGGCAAAGCAAAGAAGTTTTCAACTACCGCGCCTTTTGTCATTCCCGAATCCTGTCCCGCAATGTTTTTATGCGGGAGCTTCTATCGGGAATCTTAGGGACGGAAAGTGAGATTCCCTCTAAAAACGTGAGGGAATGACAATAAGGGAAGGTGAGGGAAACGACACGAGGCACAAGGTCTCAACCACGGCCACACGTGTCATTCCCGAGTGATTCTATCGGGAATCTTGCGGGAGACAGCCAAAGGTTCCCGCTAAAAGCATGCGGGAAGGACAGAAAAAGAACAATTGGAAATGACATTGGGAGAACAAGCGGGAGTAAGAAGGGGGGACCTAGAATGATGTACGGAGGAAAAACGTTCTGCACTTACATCCTTGCAAGCAAGCCGCACGGTGTTTTATACGTGGGATTCACCGGAGATCTCGCCTCAAGAGTTTATCAGCACAAACACGCGGAAGCTGACGGCTTTACTAAAACGTACTACGTAAAGCGCCTTGTCTACTATGAAGTTTTTTGTGACCCACTGCCGGGGATTGAGAGAGAAAAACAACTCAAGAAATGGAATCGGGCATGGAAAATCCATTTGATCGAAAAGCATAATCCGGAGTGGAGAGATCTTTATGAAGATGGTGAAATACTTCCTTTGCCAATCGAATAAGGTTCCCGCTTAAAGCATGCGGGAACGACAGAAAAGAAGTGAGTGAGAGATAACCAACTTTGTGTGCAAACAAAACCCCTATTCCCCCCTTCGGGAATAGGGCCTTGATTCAGCTATGTGAATCCCCCACTCCCAGCGCTCACGGAGTTTTCCGTGTGTTCGCCTCAATGTCGATGAGAATATAGATAACACCCCCCACGCAGTACAACATCAGAATGGGAACGATCGCCGCGATTAATGCCCCACCATATCCTTCCACTAACGACCTGACGTTCGGGAACCGCATTCCCCCGGAAAAATACTGGATGAAGAAAAGAAGAATATTGAGCAACCACAAAATGCTGCCGATGATGCTCATCATCTGGCAGATGTACGCCACATTGCGCAAACCCTTATGCTTTTCCATAAAATTCTCCAGCATTGTTAGAGAAATAATGAGTTGTGTTGCAGGAAAATAGTTCTTTGTCGGTCAAATGTCAAATCCGGGGTTTGCGATGTCAGAATGGACGCGGATGGTCCCTATTTTATCCCGACAACCAGGTCGGGATCTATCACTTCCCATGTCCCGGAGGCGATTTTCTCCTGATCCCGGGTTAAAACCCACGAATCGTCGAGAGGCTGCAATGATGGGCGAGCGCGGGGGCTGAGCGGAGCGATCCAGCACAGCAATCCTTGAGCGACAAACGGGTTTTCAATGATCTGCGTGAGGGTAAGGCTGCTGTCAAAGAGCGGCTCCTTTTCAATGATGACCGAATCTCCGGTGAATCGAATCGGAAATTTCCCCGCGAGGTTTCCGGCGATTCGATTTTCCGAGGCCCTTCCGTACAAAAAAACCATCTCATTTTGTAAATCACCGAGCGAGACGCTTGTATCGGGTCGGATCGTCAGTGACCAGCCGGCCTTGTCCATTTCAGCCGAGTCCTGTCGCGCCAGGGATAACAGGTAATCCTGATGCTGCAGCGAACCGACAATCATGATGCCGTCCGAAGGCTCGCGTAAATCTCCGAGCTTCACGGGAAGCTTCTGAATTTTCAATACCTCTCCGTCGGGGTCGAGAAGAGCGCGCTTTGGCCTGTGGCTTGAAAAAACTTCAAACGGAACGTCGTTATGGTATAATTTCGAACTATCATTGCCGATCCAAACGGCCGTTTTCTTCACTTCTGTTGAATCCTCAATTCCCACTTCAACGAATGTTGTAAACTTATCGTATCCGACGACGCGCACGCGGCCTTGGGTCAACCATCCGCCGCTGTGCGGTGTTGTCTTGACATTGTAGATTTTCAGTCGCGGAATTCCCTTGCCGTTGACCCATTGGTCAAAGAACCACGTCAATTCTTTTCCGGAAAGCTCTTCGGCAAGATGTTGAAAGTCCGACAGAGTCGCGGGCTTCAGGTTAAACCGGCGGGCGAATTCCTTGCACAGCCGGAAGAACACCGTATCGCCGATGATATGTCGCAGCATGCTGTGGACGTAGGATGCTTTGAGGTAGTGTGTTGGAAGCGTGCGCAGGTCGGCTTTCTGATGAAGCGGCACGTCGTTTCCCGCTATGACGCGCATGATGAGAGGACGCAGGAGGGGATGATGACCCAACGAATCCCGGAGCGTCGCCACTCCGCGTGCTTCGTCGTAGAGCTTCGCGGAATATTCACACAATCCCTCGGAGAGAAAAGCAATGTCATCCGGATCCACGAACACGGTCGAGGGCCACCATTGATGGGCGATCTCATGCGGCAGGATTGACTGAACCTGGTTAAATTTGTCCGTCGTCTCGAACGCAAATCGCTTCACCATGATGAATGAGGGTGCTGCTACCGCGAGGACGTTTCTGCCCGCCACCCAATCTTCCACTTCAATGACGGAAAGTTTGGGAAACCTGAACGGTGTGTATAGCGCACCGTAGTACTTCAACACACTTTGCGTGAGATCAAGAACCTTTCCCGCCGAACTCGAGTCTTCAGGGAATAACTCAACGCCGATGGGAACGGCTCCATCCGTCCTCAGCGCTTTGAAGAACTTTCCGGCGCAAATCCAGCCAATGCTCGGAATCGGCTGGTCACATTCCCACACGAATTGTACCGATTCCTCGGTTGCAGTCCGACTGACCAGTCGGCCGACGGTTATCGCGTCCCAGTCCCCAGGCACAACCATGGATAGTCGAACGAACTGAAGCGCGTCCGGGCCATTGGGAAGAACCTCCTCCTCGCGCAAAACAGCGCGCTCGGTTGTCATGCGTGTAAAATCGGAACGAAAGGACAGTTCTCCGGAATATGTTATGACAACTTCGAACGTCGAGTCACGGGGAACGCCGCGCATTTCAATCCCGTCGCGAGTCCGCTTGAAATCTAACTTCTTCCCGCGTGCGGTCACTTCCTCGACGGTGTACACCGGCAACAATCTCAGGTTGATGCTCTCGGTCCCCGGTGGATTCGGCCGGATTGAGAGAGTATCAGTGCAACGAAGTGCGTTCGTGGACGGGTAAAGATGAAGCTCGGCACGGTGCGCCGTGATTTCAAGTCTCCCGCCATCCCGGTCTTGCGCAGGGGCACATACTATGAAACACAAGGAGGTGGCCCAGACTGCGAGCCACCTCAGGTGAAATCCTAAATCCTGCGCCAGAGGCGCACCCGCCTCTGGCGGGGAAATCCTGCACCAGAGGCGCACCCGCCTCTGGCGGGGAAATCCGAAATCAGATTGTGACGTGTGCACCACTACTGCCGCGGCATGGAAGGGGGAGGCGGAGGCATAATGGGCAGCTTTGGCTTGAACACGCTGTAGCCTATCAATCCTCCGAGCAATCCAAAGATAACGTCGATGGCAAGGCTGGAGAAGAATCTGATGACCATGATTATCATTGTCGCGCTCTCGCGAAGCGATTCTTCGACCGCATGCAAGGCTTCGTCCGGAAGATTCAACTGACGGAGCCAGCCTACGAGAAATTCGCCGACGATATTGCCGAACAATTTCAAGAACATCATCGAAAGCGCCGTGCCGACGATCGCACCGAATACCCCGGAAAGCGCACCGACGGCCAGGCAATCTCCCGACGTGTAGGGCGGGGTGTCGGGGGTAAAATTGTTCTTATAGAACAGCACGGCTGAGAATCCTCCGAGCATAATACCGGCGCAGCACAAACAATTGAGGATGTTGAGAAACGGCACCGCGGAGATGACACCCATGATGATGCCGCCGTAAATGGCGGGAATGAGTTTGTCAGGTTTTGGATTCATAACGGATTCCTTGAGTTTGTTGTGAACGCGACATGAGTTCGGAAAAAGCTTCTTCGAACAACGGTGTCAATGCAAAGGCCGATACCACGCCGAAAAACAATCCCGTGAGAAAACGGGTTATGAGATTTTCAGGGGTGAGACCGGCGGCCCCCAACAACACATCGAGAATCATGGGAATCGCGCCGACGATCAAGGTCCGAAATGTCGGTACGGTTCTCTTACGTGCGACCATCGGTACGGCCAGGACGCCGGCGAGAAATCCGAGGTAGATACCTGAACACCGGGCGCAGACCGCAAGCTTATGCCCGAATATATGGAGCGAACGGGAATCATACTGATGGCAAATCGTCGAAAAGACGGCAGTGCTTTCCCGGGAGGCAGCAGGGTATCCGGAGGCCGCAAGAAAGGGTGGAAGGAATAATAAGGCGCACCAGAGAAATGCGCCACTGAGCAAAATATAGTACCCCGACTGTCGTTTCGTCCGATTCATAAAATTCAAACAAAGGTACCGGAAAAAAAATTCATAATCAAGAATCTTTGAGAGTCGCAGGTTAAAGTTCTGGGGTGAGGAAGGGAATTGCATTTCAAGTCACATTGATTTATATTCAATCACTTAAAGTCCAAACTCTAAACACTAAATTCGAAACCCTAGACAAGATCCAAGCACTAAATCCTAATGTGTCATGTTGATCGTTGCAAAACATAGCAACCCAAAAGTATTTGTCATGTTGAGCGAAGCGAAACAGGACAAGAAAGGCGGTTGTCAGGATGACATTTGTTGGTTTTCACGTGTCTCGATTTAGAGCTTTGAGTTTAGAATTTGTTTAAGATTTAGGAATTCGGATTTAGAATTTGTTTGGGATTGTGATATTAGGATTTTCTGCAAGAATATTGGCTCTGCCTAACATCGCACAATCACTTTCTTATCGCAACATTATGTTTAAGACTCTCGGCAAAGAATCCAATTTCCTCGGCATCGAAGAGGAACATTCTTCGTTGGAACGGTCAAAAGTCGTTATCGTTCCGGTTCCGTACGAACGCACGGTGAGCTACGGCGGCGGCACGAAGCTTGGCCCCGGGGCGATCCTCAATGCTTCCCATTATGTCGAGTTCTATGATGAGGAAACGCAGCGCCAGGTCCACACAGAGCTTGGCATTTCGACGCTGAAGCCGCTCGAGTTCGGCAAGAAGAACGACAAGGCGGCGCTCGAGTTGATTTATGGGACGACGATGTCGTTGCTGGGCCAACAGAAATTCATTGTCACCCTTGGCGGTGAGCACACGCTGTCACAGGGGGTCATTGCCGCATTCGCCGAAAAGTTCAACGACCTTTCAATACTTCAAATAGACGCGCATTCGGACCTGAGAATGGAGTACCAGGGCAACAAATTCAGTCACGCTTGCGTCATGGCACGCGTTTGCGAGTTCATCGACCCGCAGCGCATCGTCCAGGTTGGCATTCGCGCGCAATGTATCGAGGAGGCGGAATTCATCAGGGAGAAAGGCATTACAACGTTGTATGCCCATGAAATCCGGGGAAAAAAATATTCGAAGATACTAAAACAATGGGATGATTTTGTGATTGAGCGCCTCACGGGTCATGTGTACGTGACCTTCGATGTCGATGGGTTCGACCCTGCCATCATGCCCGCGACGGGGACGCCGGAGCCCAACGGTCTCTTCTGGTCCGAGACAATGTCGTTGCTGAAAAAACTAAGCCGGCAGAAGGTCGTGGTGGGTTGCGATGTGGTGGAATTTGCGCCTATCAAAGGACTTCATCACCCCGAGTTGACGGCGGCGAAGCTTGTATCGAAGATGATTAACTATTTTTGCCGGTAAAGATTGCCGTGCCGTCCGGGGCTGTCAGGAAACGAGCTTGATCCTGAACGTCGTTCCTTTCCCGACCTTGCTTTCCTTGACGAACAATTTGCCCTTGTGGTAGGTTTCAATAATTCTTTTCGACAGGCTCAATCCCAGTCCCCAGCCCCGTTGTTTTGTGCTGTATCCGGGGCGGAAAATGTCCTTCTTGTACCGCATATCAATCCCTTTTCCGGTATCCCGTACATCGATCAGAACGGCATTGCCTTTTCGCATAAGGGAAATTGTGATTGACCCGACGCCGTTCTCGATGGCATCGAGCGCATTCTTGATGAGATTCTCGATCACCCATTCGAATAGCTCGCGATTGACGTTGGCTGTTATGCTCTCGGTCGCCTCGACCCTCAGATCGATGTTCTTAATGTCGGCACGGGAGGGGAGCCGTTTCTGGAAGTAATCGACCACCGATCGGACGATCTCGGCGATGTTTTCCTCCTTCAGACTGGGTTTTGACCCGATCTTGGAGAATCTTTCCGTCACTTTCTGTAATCGCTGGAGGTCATTTTCAATTTCCGAAATTGTCTCCAGTTGCCCGGGATCGTCGGCGGTCCTTGTCTTGATCAATTCTGTCCACCCCATCAAACTCGAAAGCGGTGTCCCCAGTTGGTGCGCCGTTTCCTTCGCCATCCCTACCCAGATATTGCTCTGTTCGTGGCGCTTGATATAACTGAAGCCGATGTACCCGATCAGAATAAACATGCCGGCAACGGCAATTTCAATGAACGGCAGCCAGCGCAATTTCTTGATCATACTCGATTCGCCATAGTGGACATAACTCAGAACGATAGAATCCTGTACCGTAACCGGAATCGGTGGATTTTCCCGGTCGAGCTCGTCGATGGTCTTCTGCAGATACTCCCCCTGTTGAAGTACCGTGAGGGTTGTGTCGAGGTCGACGTTGCGCGAATTGCTTTGAAACGGCTCGAGCGGGCGGCGGTCGGGATCGGAGAGAACGATCGGGAAATCGATGGGGCGAATGATCTCGTCGAAAATGAAGCTATAATCGGCGGGCTCGGGCGCAGTGGTGACGAGGAACTGCAGCGAGCGGGCGTACAGGGTCGCTACCTCGTGTTCCTTCTGAAGGAGTTGTTTGACGATAAGGCGTGTGTACATGAGCGTTGCCACCACGATGAAAACTGCGATGATGAGCAACACGATTTTGATATTGGCACTCCGCGGTATGCGCATCGTTCTCAGCTCACGAACATGATCTGGTCGCGGCGCGCCCCGATGGAAATCATTCTCAATTCCGTTCCGCTAAAGGAGGCAATTGCCTGGGCGTACTTCTGGGCGTTCAACGGAAGGTCGCCATAGGCGGTCAACTCCGATGTTTTCGCCCTCCATCCATCGAACGATTCGTACAGGGGAACAGCGGCATCGAGCGTTTCTGCATCATTCGGAAACGACTTGAGCAACTTGCCGTTGAGTTCGTACCCGACGCACACTTTAATCTTGTCAAAGGTATCCAGGACGTCGAGCTTTGTCACCGCGATTTGCCTGATGCCGTTGATCATCGCGGAATACTTCAGCGCGACCGCGTCGAACCATCCGCAGCGGCGCGGGCGGCCGGTGGTGGCGCCGTATTCATGTCCGATTTCCCGCAATTGTTCGCCCGTTGGATCGCGAAGTTCGGTGGGGAAGGGTCCATTCCCGACGCGCGTCGAATACGCCTTCACAACTCCGAGGATGGAACTAACCGCGGTGGGTGGAATTCCCAGACCGGTGCAGGCGCCGCCGCTTGTCGGATTGGATGACGTCACGTAGGGATACGTTCCGTGGTCGACGTCGAGGAGCGCTCCCTGCGCGCCTTCGGCCAGAATCCATTTGTCGTCGCGCAGGGCCTTGTTCAAGAACAGGACGGTATCGGTAACATAGCCGTCGACTTTCTTATCGAACTCCTCGTACTCGCACACGATCTTGTCGACGTCGAGCTCGGTCTCTCCGTAGATCTTCTTCAGAATCTGGTTCTTCTCTTCGATATTCTTTTTCAGTTTTGCGACCAGCACATCACGGTGGAGAAGGTCAGAAATCTTGATTCCCACCCTCATCGCTTTGTCGATGTACGCCGGACCGATTCCTTGCCCGGTCGTACCGATCTTCTCCGATTGTCTTTCGCGGACGGTGTCGAGCAGTTTATGGTAGGGCATGATGAGGTGCGCGTTGTGGCTTACCAGAAGCCTGCCTTTGAGGTCGATGTTCAATTGTTCAAGCTGGTGGATTTCCTCCATCATCGCGATGGGATCAATGACGACACCGTTGCCGATGACGCAGGTGACATGCGGGTGAAAGATACCGGCGGGGATGAGGTGGAGAACATGCTGTCGGTCACCGATGACGATCGTGTGACCTGCATTTGCGCCGCCCTGGTAACGGGCGACGATGTCAACCTTCTGGCTGAGAAGGTCGACAATTTTTCCTTTTCCTTCGTCGCCCCATTGGGCGCCGACAATAATCTGAACGGGCATAAGAGCGCAGACACAAAAAATCCGATTTCCACCCCGCCCTGAGGTTCCCGGGACGGGACGAAACCGGAGTGAATCTTAGTCGTTCCTGGTCAACTACGGCGCGAAACTTGCGACCGCCTTCTTCACGGTCGGGTACAACTCAAAAATCGTCGTAAGTTTTGTCATCGCCATGAGACTTTGAATCTTTTCGGTTGCCGCTGCGATTTTCAAATCGCCTTTGGCATCCTTCATTGTTTTCATGGCTTCGATGAGCATTGCCAGCCCGGAGCTATTCATGCTCTGTACGCCCGACATGTCCACGACGACCTTTTTCTTGCGCTTGTCGACGAGTTTGTGCAACTCGTTATTCAGCGCCGTGGCGTCCGGGCCCCCCAGGACGCTCCCTTCGAGCGCGATAACTGTGACGCCTTCAACTTCCCTGGTTGATAGCTTCATACGAGATCTTCTCCGCGACAGCGGGCTTGAGCTTCTTGGACTGTTTCCGAAGCGTGTAGTCAAGCACAATGGCGCTTGCGATATAAATTGATGAATAGGTTCCTGTCGTAATGCCGATGGTCAGCGCGAAGGCGAATCCCCGGTTGACTTCACCACCGAAGAAGAACAGGATGAGTGTGATGATGAAAATCGTTCCGGATGTAATGATCGTCCGGCTCAACACGTCATTCAGACTCTTGTTGATGAGATCCTTCAACTCCATCGTGCGGTAGATTTTCTGATTTTCCCGGATCCGGTCGAAGATGACGACCGTGTCGTTCATGGAAAGACCGATGAGCGTAAGAAATGCCGCGATCATGTTCTGGTCGATCTCGAAATTCGTGTACGGTGTAAGCCCGTCCACGAGCGAAACCAGGCCGAGCGTCACCATGACGTCATGGAAGAGAGAGACGAGCGCTCCGACGCCGTAGATGAACTTGAATCGAAATGCAACATACAGCGACATAGCAAGGAGCGACGAGATAACGGCGTACAACGCATTCCGCCTGAACTCCGCGCCGATCTTGGGTCCGATCTTCTGCTCCTGCAGAACCCGGGGATTCTGGTCGGGGAATGTCCGCCCGAGCGCCGCCTTGATTTTATCGCCCACCGACGTTCCCTCGCCCTGGAGCTGCGTTCGGACAAGGATCTTGTTGGGCTGGCCGAACACCTTTATCTCCGACCTCGGGAATCCTTCCTTATCCATCATGGTACGAATAGTGCCGACGTCGGGAGGCCGATTGAATTCGACAATCAGTTCGGTTCCGCCGAGGAAATCGATTCCGAAGTGGTACCCTTTGATCGCGAGCGAAATCAATCCGATCACAATGACGGTAACGGAAACCGTGTACCAGAGGTACCGCTTTCCCATGAAATCAATATTTGTCTTACGAAAAAATCGCATTCACATTCTCCAGGATGACAATTAACCGAAATGAACGATCTTGCCGCGCTCGAGCAGCATCTCAATGATAACGCGGGATATTACCACGGCGCTGAACACGCTGGCCACAATACCGATCATGAGCGTTAGGGCGAATCCCTGAACGGGGCCCGTCCCGAACTGGTAGAGGATGACACCTGTGATAAAAGCGGTCAGGTTTGCGTCGAAGATTGCCGTGAATGCTCTCGTGTACCCCGCGTCGATCGCGGCTGCCAGCGTTTTACCGGTGACCGACTCTTCGCGGATACGCTCGAAAATTAGCACGTTCGCGTCGACGGCGATACCCATCGTGAGAATGAGGCCCGCGATGCCGGGTAACGTCAGCGTTCCCTGAAAGCCCGCCAAAACCCCGAGCACGAACAGAAGGTTCAACAAGAGCGCGATGTCTGCCATCGTGCCGCCGGTACTATAATACATGAGCATGAAGACAACCGTCAATCCAAATGCGAGGAGGGCAGACCAGACACCCTGCCGGATGGAGTCTTCGCCGAGTGACGGTCCGACTGTCGCTTGCTGTACGATCTCGACAGGAGCGGGCAGCGCGCCGGCTTTCAGAACTATTTCGATCAGCCTGGCCTCATCGACGCTTTCCATGCCCGAGATTTCCGATCTGCCGCCGACGATTTTCGACCTCACGACCGGTGCCGAGAAACACGCTCCGTCCATGATGATGGCGAGGCGTTTGCCCACATTCGCGCCCGTGATCCGGGCCCATTCGCGCGATCCTTCACTGTTCATCTCCATCGTGACGATCGGCGTGTTCAAACTGGGGTCGATCGTCGCGTGCGCGTTGACGATCACGCCTCCGTTGATTTCCGCTTGTTTCTTCACCGCATGGAGTGCGAAGAACTTCTTCCCCTCGGTGACAAAACGGGGTTTCGCTTCCCATACGAAGCTCATATCGGACGGTAGAAGTCTCTTCACCTCCGGTTGATCCAGGATCCGCATAACCTTGGCCTTATTCTCTTCCGCACTGAATAGGTCGCCATTCCAATTCTGCTCCTCTCCTGGCCGGAGAAACGGATTTGCCAACGCGTAGAACGGATGCTCTTTCTCTGCCTTCTCCTGTGCCTTCACCTGCTCGCCCGGGAGTGCGTTGAGAGCAGTGTCCACTTTCGACGTATCTTCATTCGAAGCCGTGGTTTTTGACGTGTCCGCCGATGTAGAGTCCGTGAGGGGCTTTCCCGCCAGCATCTTGTCGATCGAATTGTACACTTTCGATGTGATTTCGGGGTCGATGACCAATTTGAATTCCAGGAGTGCCGTACCCTGGAGAAGCTGCCGGACCTCCGCTTCCTTGCTGACGCCGGGTAGCTCGACAATGATTCTTCTGGCACCCTGTTTCTGGATGGACGGCTCGGAGACGCCATACTGGTCGACGCGATTGCGAACAATTTCCATTGCCCGGTCGATGGCGTTTGTGGATTCATCCTTCAGTTTCTTGACGATGTCGTCATCGCTGTCGCGGATACTGCCGTAGTACCGGCTCATCCGGATCTGGCGCGTCTGGAATTTCACTTTCAGCACATCGATGATGTCCTCGTCAATGCCGCGTGGCTCCGTGCGAACTTCCTGCATGACGGTATTGAATACATCGTCCTTGTTTTTCGCAAGGTCTTCCATGAGCTTGAGGACGTTGACTTCAAGCACGACGCGCATGCCGCCCTGGAGGTCGAGTCCGAGCTTGATCCGCTTGAGACGTGCCTGTCGGATATCGTTCTCATGATCATCCAGAAACTTCAAGCTATCCTGGCCCGTCAAACCGTGGAGAGTTTGTGTCAGCCTGTAGTCACTGTACGTTGGATAGAGGAAGTAAATGGAGAAAATGACGCAGAGAGCAATAAAGATAATCTTACCGCGGTTCTTTTTCACGTAATTCTGTTGAAAATCCTAATTTTGGGTTGTGAGTGGATTCAATCAGCTGACTAACGAATTGAAAATATAGCGTAAATTCCAATCAAAGTCAAAGATATTGATGGGGAATTGTCCCCTGAAGGGTTCGTTCACAATATCAGTCAGGACGAGCCCTCTGCGCAATTCTCTTCTATGGGGCGGTTAACGAAGAAGCAATGTTTTCTTGATGTTTATGAAGCTCCCTGCGCGCATTTGGTAGAAATATACTCCACTCGCAAATCGACCGGCATCCCATTGCACCTCATAATGCCCCGGGGTTCTTTGTTCCTGGAGGATCGTTTCGACTTTTCTGCCGAGTACGTCATAAATAACAAGGGAAACATCGCTCGTCCGCGGAAGGTCGAAGCCTATCGTTGTTGTTGGATTGAATGGATTTGGATAGTTCTGATAGAGAGCATAAGAGTTCGGGACCTGAGATTTGTCGTTCGGACTCCGCGCCGATACAACACCGCCGGTTGTTGTTCGTAAAATCGTGCCGTTCGACCCGACAATCGTTATGTTATTGGCATCTGCAAGGTACATGCCGTTCAGAGAACTCGCCGTTCCGCTTGATTGGGTATGCCAGCTCGTCCCTCCATCTGTTGTCTGCAGAATGAGTCCCCCATCTCCGATGATGAATCCGCTGGATGTATCCGAAAAAGCGACTGCGCTCAGATTATTCACCCATCCAGCGCCTTGATTGTTCCAGTGCGAGCCGCCGTCAGTTGTGCGCAAAACCGTGCCTGCGTTTCCAACGGCTGTACCCCGGCGTGGATCCATGAAGGACACGCCGTTAAGCTGTTGGTATGTTCCGCTTGGCTGTAGGTCCCATGAACTGCCTCCATCGGTGGTGTGGAGGATGACGCCTTGTAAGCCGACGACTGTTCCGGAATTTCTATCATTGAAAAAGATTCCGTTCAATTGATTCGAATATCCGCTTGTTTGCGTGTTCCACTCGATGCCCCCATCGGTCGTTTGAAGGATGGTTCCGCTGTTGCCGACTGCCCAACCAAGACCGGCGTTGACGAAACATGTTGCACGAAGATCGTGTGTTGTCCCGCTCGGTTGAATCGACCAGTCCGTTCCGGCATCAGTAGTCCTGAGTATGGTACCATTGCTTCCTACAGCAACGAACGTTGTTGTGCTCACGGACCCGACTCCGTAGAAAATGTAGTCCAGAGATTCAAAGAGCGTTTCATTCAATCGTTTGATCCAGTGCGTACCACCATCGGTTGTCGAAAGAATGAGACCACTGTCTCCGACCGCGATGCCTTTAGATGGACCGGAGAAGGAAACGCCATAGCATGTTCGCAGTGTTGCTCGTTGAGTGCGTTGATCCCAGCTTGTCCCGCCGTTTGTGGTCCGGAGAACCTGCCCATTGGCTCCCACCGCAATTCCGTTCGATCCGTTACTCATCCCGATGGAATAGAGATCATCTGTCGTTCCGCTGGGCTGCGGCGTCCAGGTCAATCCACCGTCTGTTGTTCGAATTATTGTTCCGCCACCCCCGACGACAGTGCCCGTGACAGAATCTTCAAAAGAGATTGAGTGAAAGCCATAGCCGGGTGCATTTGATCGGGCCGACCACGAATTGCCCCCATCGGTTGTGCGAAGGATGGATCCGCCATACCCGACAATGTATCCAACGGAGGGGTTCGCGAAGGCAACGTCAACGAGATTATCACGAATGCTCGTTGAGCCAAGCCAATGTATTCCGCCATCGGTCGTATGAAAGATCGCTCCGGATGCACCGCCAAAATTGAAGTTCGCCCCCACTGCTGTTCCTGTATTCGCATCAGAGAAAGAAACGGAGTTGAGATTGCCGATGTTTCCAGAGAGTTGTGTTGTCCAGGTCGTCCCGCCGTCCGAGGTGTTCAGAATTACGCCACCTCCACGGGGGCTGGTCGGGTCAAAACCTACCGCAGCGCCAACCTGCGCATCGACAAACGAAACGCCGGTCAACGTAAAAGTCGATCCGCTGGATTGACTTGCCCAGGTCGTTCCACCGTTTGTGGTGTGGAGAATCGTTCCGTACATTCCGACGGCAGTTCCATTCTTGGGATCCGGAAAATAACAGGACAAGAGATCGTTGATTGTCCCACCGATATTCTGCTGAACAGTCCACGTCGACCCCGCGTCGGTGGTTTTTATTGAAGTGCCCTTTGCCCCCACTGCTATCGCCGTAGAGGAAGACAGGAATCCGACATTGTACAAGATGTTCCCCTGGGGAAGCGGATTCTGCCAGAGCCAGCCTGATGGTTTGAACGCGGAAATGCCAGCACCGGAGACGGCTACATCTGATGTTGCACTGCCTGCATTGTGACTGAACAGAATCTCGCCGCTGACCGACCCTTCGACCTTCGGTGAAAAGACTACTACAAATTGGTGAGTTTCCAACGAAGCGATGGTGTCACTTCTCGGTGAAACAGTAAACGATGAATTATTGGAAGAAGCTGAGAATATATCAAGGGGCGCGGAGCCAGTATTCAAAATTGACACAACCGCACTTTTCGTCTCGTTGACCTCGACCGGGCCATAGTTGAGTTGGGATGATGAGATGGATAGCACCGGCAACGGAGAGCCGCCAGTGTTCGTATGGAGAATTGTTCCGTTCGCGCCGACGATTGTTCCGGTGAGAGAATCGGTAAAGACGACTCCGTATAGATTGTTTGTCGTCCCGCTCGGTTGCCTGACCCAGGTTCGCCCGCTATTTGTCGAGTGTAGTATTGTACCGCTATCACCAACTGCCCACATCTCCCCGGCCATGAAGATTGGAATCGGGTCGAGTGCCGGCTTGGAAACAAAGAGACAGCGGAGGGTCCCGGATACATACGTCGATTCGATGTTGAACGTGACTCCTTCATCCCGTGTCACAAAAGCAATGCCATCCGTACCGACAACCCATGTCGTATCTTCATCTGAGGAGACCGAATAGTATGCGTAGTTGGGATTTGCATTCATCTGATCCCATGTGT
>Ga0209777_10004156_pt1 | contig 17328 bp, 17 predicted proteins | sample FrelakmetHBP12HB_FD_187147 | JGI IMG/M metagenome (GOLD analysis project Ga0209777, IMG submission 187147) | Freshwater lake sediment microbial communities from the University of Notre Dame, USA, for methane emissions studies -HBP12 HB (SPAdes)... | ecosystem: Environmental > Aquatic >...
GAGCTCGGGAGTGCGGGGGGCTTGAGGCGCCGGTTGCGTCGTTGGGGCGGCGCCGTGCCCCCCGCAGCGAGTTGCCGCCCACCATGACAGCCACCTCCGCACCCTCGCTACGGCCCCTCATGAAAAGTCCGGGCTAGTCGTTGCGCTTGGATGTGGCGAGCGGGGCTCGGCTGGCTCGGCAAGAGCCGTGTTACCCTTGCCGTGGCATGAAAAGTCCCAGTCAACTGCTACTTGCAGAGAACGAGCTGGGTCTTGTGACCGACCTCTACCAGCTCACGATGTTCGCCGCGTATCGCAAACACCGTCGCAACGTGCGGGGCTGCTTCGAGCTCTGGTTCCGGGACCTTCCGCCGGAGCGGAACTTCCTGCTCGCCGCAGGGCTGGAACCAGCGCTCGCGTACCTCCTGCAATTGCGCTTCGAGCCTGAACAGGTCGCCCAGTTGCGCCGCCTGGAGGTTTTCGCCGACCTCGATGACGGTTTCTTCTCGGCACTGTCCCAGCTTCGCTTCTCCGGTGATGTTTGGGGCGTCCGCGAGGGCACGGTCGTCTTTGCCGGTGAGCCGGTACTTCGCGTCGAGGCGCCGATCGAGCAGGCGCAACTTGTTGAAACCTACCTGCTCGCGGCGATGTCGTTCTCAACCCTGGTCGCCTCCAAGGCGGTGCGCTCGCGCATTGCGGCCGGCTCGCGCCGCGTTGTGGACTTCGGCTCGCGCCGGGCACATGGCCCACAGGCGGCGTGCTGGGCGGCGCGCTCGGCATACCTGGCCGGCTTCGATGCAACCTCGAACGTGTGGGCGACGTGCCGCCTTGGCGTACCGCCCTCGGGCACGATGGCGCACTCGTTCGTGCTTTCATTTGCGAGTGAAGACGAGGCGTTCCGCGCCTACGCGGACACCTTCCCGAAACGTACCGTCCTGCTCGTTGACACTTTCGACACGGTCGCCGCGGTGCAGCGCGCCGCCAGCGATCGGGCGCTCCAGTTCATCGGGATCAGGCTCGACAGCGGCAACATCGTCGACCTTGCTACGAAATGTCGCGTGATCTTGGACGCGGCTGGTCGCAAGGACGTTCGCATTGTCGCGAGTGGGGATCTCGACGAGCGCCGAATCGGCGAGATCGTTGCGGCCGGGGCGCCGGTGGACTCGTTCGGGGTTGGCACACGGATGGTGACCTCAGCCGATGCACCGGCGCTGCAGGCGGTCTACAAGCTTGTGGCGGTGGCAGAAGCGGGTGCGGGCGTGCGCGGTGTCGCCAAGCGATCGGCCGGCAAACGCACCCTCCCAGGAGCGAAGCAGGTCTGGCGCAAACGGGGGTCGGAGGGGCTCTTTGTCGAGGACCTGGTCACGACCGCTGACGGCGCCCCGGAACAAGGCGCGTGGGAGCCCCTGCTTGAACCCTGGATCGTCGCCGGCCGCCAGCGGCAGGAAGTGCCGAGCCTGGAGGAGAGCCGCGCGTATGCGCAGCGACAGCTCGAGAGCCTGCCGCCAACGCTGCGGGCGCTCACGCCCGCACCCGGATTCCCGGTTCGCGTCGCGGCGGATCTCCTGGGCGACGTTGAGTCCTAAGAGGAACGCGCGTCCCCGCAGTGGAAGGAGTCGCGCTCTCCTATCGGCGCAGGTCGCTGCGGTTGACCTGTGGTTGTGCAAAGAGTACTGGAGGCCGCTGCGGGTGTCGGCGTGAGCAGAGTAGGCTGCCTACGCCTCTTCTTCTTCCTCGAAATCGTCGTAGTCCTTGAGCAGGCTGTCCTCATCTTCGGCGAGTTCGTCCTCCTCGGGATCCTCGCCGATGTTGGGGTCGAAGTCTTCGGGGAGCGAGAACGCCTCGGGATCCGTGTTGCCGCAGACCTCGCAGGAGACGCGGCGAATTTCCCCCTCGCGCCAGACAAAATCCTCGACCTCCGATTCGCACTCAAGGCAGATCACGAAGTCCGGGCGAGCCATGGCCACCTCCAGCAACCGCGCCTCAGCGCTGTCCCGTAGTCTCCCCGCCCGAATTTAGCGGGCGCCAGCGCGAGATGCAAGCGCGTCGGATCACGTCGGCAGCCTGCGAACTGCGACACCAACGGCGCCGGGTCCGACGTGCGCGGCGAGCACGGCCGTTAGGTTGACGATCGGGATGTCGGTCGTCAAGAGCCGCTGGCACAGCCTCTCTGCTAGGTACTCCGCGGCGCCGACCGCGTTCGAGTGCGCGATCATCAGACGGACCTGTCGTCCTCCGGCGAAGCTCTCGACGTGCCGGGCGATACTACGCAGCGCAGCGGCAAAGCCAAAGTGCACGCCCTGGCGTTGAACCTTGCCCTCGTCGTTGACGAAGACTACGGGTATCAGGCCCAAGAGGCGCGCGACACGGGCGTTCGAGGGCGGGATCCGTCCGCTGCGGACTGCGGTGTCGAGCGAGGGGAAGGTCGCGAACATCCTGATATCGCGGCTGACCTCTTGTGCCCGTCGCGCGACCGCGTCCAAGGTTCCGTCCGCCGCGATCGCCTCGCCCACCGCCTCGGCCACGAGACCGAGGCCGATCGAGACCTGCTTTGTGTCGATGACCCGGATGCGTTGCGGATCAACCATCTCCGCGGCGGCCTGCGCCGCTTGGTATGTACCCGAGAGCCCGGAGGACAGTTGCAGCGCTATCACGCCCTCGTGGCTCTCGAGCAAGCGCTTGAATGTGGCCCTGAAATCGCCGATCGCCGGCTGCGACGTCTTCGGGGGCTCTTTCGAGCTCGCGAGGCGCTGGTAGAGCTGCGCCGAGGTGATGTCGACGCCATCGCGGAAGCTTTCCTCGCCGAAATGGACCGTCAGCGGGACGCGGACAAGGTCAACCGCATGCGCCAAGGCTTCCGGCAAATCGCACGAGGAGTCGCTTGTAAGGGCGATCGTGGCTTGCCGGGCGGCAAGCTGTTGCATGATCATGTCGTCGATCTTGGTCTTTTCGACAATGCCGTAGGCGGCGAGCACGGCGAACAACCGCTGCGGCTCGTTGGTGTGCAGGTGGACACGCAGGCGCGAACCACCGCCTGCCACCACGAGCGAGCTTCCGAGCGGTGCGACCGCGGCCGCAACCGTCTTGCGGTCGAGCTTTGTACCGATGAGCAGGCCCTCCGCGCAAAACCGGAACGTGAGATCAATCTCGGCGTGCGCGGCAGCAAACGGCGTCGGCTCAATAAGTGAGAGCCCGGACCGCCGCCAGCTCGCGGCACGGCGATCCCCGAAGATGCTCGACACGCCTTCGAGGAAGAAGACGAAGCCTTGCCCTCCAGCATCAACGACGCCGTAGCGCGCGAGCACGGCAAGCTGGTGTGGCGTCTGTGCGAGCGCGATGCGCGCTCGACCGAGCGCCTGCCCGAGCAACTCGCCGAAGTCGTGGACCTTATGGACGTGCTCTTCGAGACCGGTAGCCCAGGCCCTCAGGACCGAAAGGATCGTGCCGTCAACTGGGTTCGCCAGGGCCTGTTGTGCCGCGTCCGCGCCGCGTCGTGCGGCCGCGACGAACTCGCGTAGCGAAAGATGGACCTGGCCGGCGATCGCCTCGGCCAGGCCATGGAGAAACTGGGCGAAGATCGCGCCCGAGTTGCCACGCGCGCCATCAAGCGCGGCGTCGGCCGCAGCCCGCGCGGTCTGAGAGACCGTGATTCCGGCTGGTGTCGTTAACGCGGCAGCGGCGGCCCGGAGTGTCGCCGCCAGGTTGGCTCCGGTGTCGGCGTCGGGGACGGGGAAAACGTTGATCCGGTTCAGGGTTTCCTGCTCGCGCACGACCGAAAGCGCGCCAGCGCGCAATGCGCGTGCGAGGCGAGGGCCGGTGAGGAGCTGGACCATGAACTTGCCCTCTAGATCTTACCCGAGTGGCCGCGGCCGTCGATACCGCTGACTCATGTCTTTGTGCCTCGGGTGTCGGCAACGGAGGTCAGTTCTTCGAGCCCGTCCTCATTGATGAACTGTTCCGGATCGTCGTTACCGCAGATCGGGCAGAGAATCTCAAGCGGACGTTCCTCCTCCCACTCGAACACGTAGACTGGCGTATCGCACTCAAGACAGATAAGGTACTCGGGGCGCATGCTTGAGGCATGCTAGCACGGTCATGCCGGGAGCAGCGCGGCCCTCTGCGGGGCTTGCCCGGCGGGCGCGGCCACGCCCCCCGAAACCCGGGCTGCTAAGATGCCCAGGTGAGCGTTTTTGGCCGGTTCTACGACCTCACGTGGCGACGGGTCCGTCACTTCGGAGGGGTCAGCCTGCTTGCCGGTCAGATCGTCCCGCGCCTTTCGACACCGCCGTTCCAGCTGCGTGAAGTGGTGCGGCACCTCGAAACCATGGGCGTCCGCTCGACGAACCTGACCGCGGTGATTGCGCTCTTCACCGGCATGGTGATGGCGCTTCAGACCGCGTACGCCCTGTCCGCGTTCGGCGCCAAGTTCTACATCGGCGAGGTTGTGGGCCTGTCGGTGGTGAGAGAGCTTGGTCCGGTTCTGACCGCACTCATGGTGGGTGGGCGTGTTGGGGCGGGGATCACGGCCGAGCTCGGCACGATGACCGTGACCGAGCAGGTGGACGCGCTGCGCTCGCTCGGAGCAGACCCGATCCGCAAGCTCGTCGCGCCGCGGATGTGGGCCCTGCTTGTCGGCCTTCCGCTGCTCGTTGTCCTGGCCGATGCTGCGGGCGTCATAGGCGGCCTCCTGATCTCGGTTTGGGAGCTCGACATCTCGCCCGGGTTCTACATGAGCCACACGCTGCGCCTGATGGAGTACTCCGACGTCGCCTCCGGCCTTGGAAAATCGGTCTTCTTCGCATTTGTGATTGGGGTGATCGCGTCCTACAACGGCCTCCACGCCGAGGGCGGCGCGGACGGGGTTGGCCGCGCCACCACCAACACGGTCGTCGCGATCGCGATCTCGGTTCTGGTGCTCGACTTCTTCCTCACCAAGCTGTTCCTCGCGCTATGAGTCAGGACGGTCCTGTCGATGTTTCAATCCGCGACCTGCACAAGGCGTTCGGCGCCAAGCAGGTCCTGCGCGGCGTCAGCCTCGAGGTCAGGCGGGGTGAAACCGTCGTTATGCTGGGCGGCTCCGGAGAGGGCAAGTCCGTCTTTCTCAAGCACATCAATGGCTTGCTCCGCCCCGACGCGGGGTTGGTGGAAGCGCTCGGTTTCCTCGTCTCCGAGCTTGCTGAGAAGGAGCTCGTCCCTCTGCGCCGCCGGGTGTCGTACGTCTTTCAGCAAGCAGCTCTGTTCGACTCGCTCTCGGTGGGCGAAAACGTCGCCTATCCCTTGCGCGAGCACAGCGGACTCTCAGAGCGTGAGATCATCGACCGGGTGGCGGATCTGTTGGCGCAAGTCGGCCTTGCCGAAACTGAGACGCTGACCCCGGCCGAGCTGTCGGGCGGCATGCGCAAACGGGTGGCCCTGGCTCGCGGCCTTGCGCTGTCGCCGGAGGTGATCCTCTACGATGAGCCTACGGCGGGGCTCGACCCGCTCATCGGCTCCGCGATCACCGCCCTTATCAAGCAGGTGACGGCAACGACGACGGCAACGTCCTTGGTGGTGACGCACGATCTTCGGGTGGCGGAGGCGCTTGCGGACCGTGTCATATTCCTGCACGGGGGGCGCATCGCCTTCGAGGGAACGCTGCGCGACGCGGCCGGTCGCAACGATACGGTCGGCAGCTTCGTGCGGGCTGGAGGTTTTCATGGTTGAGCCGGATCCGCGGCGGCGCCTCAAGGTTGGCCTGTTCACGGGCGGCATGGTGCTCCTCCTGGGGATCATCATCCTGCTGCTCGGGAAGCGGCAGGGCATCTTCGAGCGCCACGTGCGCTACCTCACCCGTTTTGAGCACGTTTCCGGCGTCATTCCCGGCGCTGCGGTCTGGCTCGACGGCGTGGTCGTAGGAGCGGTTGAAAAGGTCGAGCTGCCGAGCGATCCGAGGCAACGCGAGATCACGCTCATGTTTCGCGTCACCGCGCGGGTGGCTGACCGGGTGCGCGCCGACTCGAAGGTTCAGATCAGGACGCTCGGCCTGCTCGGCGACCGTTACCTCGAGCTCTCCTCCGGCAGCCCGGACAAGCCCGCTCTCGAACCCGGATCCGTTGTGCCGGGTCAGGAGGCAACCGACTTCGAGGCGGTGCTGGCACGGGGCGGCGACGCGCTCACGAATATCCTTGCGATCTCATCGTCGCTGCGCAGAATCCTCGAACGTGTCGAGCGCGGCGAGGGCGTCCTTGGCGAGCTGACCGCTGAGCCCGAGAGCGGGCGCAAGGTCATCGCGCGACTGGCCTCCGTGCTCGAGCAAGCAGACGGTCTGGTGCGTGACGTTCGCGCCGGCAAAGGGGTGCTTGGCAAGCTGATCGCCGACCCCACGCTCGAAACGCAGCTCGTGAACGATCTCGCGGCCGCAGCCAAGGCCGGCCGGCAGGTGACCGAGGCACTTGCCCGTGATCTCAGTCGCGATGACTCCGTGATCGCCGGACTCCTGCGCGATCCGCAAGGGCGAGCGCGCGTGCAACGAACGCTTGACGGCGTCGCCGACGCCGCGCTCGGCGTGGCAGCCTTGACAAAACAGCTGCGCGAGGGGCAAGGGACCCTGCCGCGCCTGATGAACGACAAGGAGTTCGCGCGCGTTTTTCTGGAGGACCTCAGCGCCCTCACCTATGCGCTGCGTGCCGTGGCGGAGAAGCTTGACCATGGCACAGGTACCGCCGGTGTCCTGATCAACGACCCCAGCCTCGCGCGGGATCTCGAGAACGTCGTGCGCGGCGTGGAGAAATCGAAGCTCAAGAGCTGGTTCATCCGCAGCTCACGAGAGGCAGGCGAGGCCGCGAATCCGGTCACCCCGACACCGACGCGACCGCCAGCCGCGAAGGAGTGAGTTTCCAGTTCGTTGGCCGGTTCCCGATCTTCAGGCGATTCGGGCACGCCTGATCTCGGCGACCCGGTATCATGCCCACGCGGCCGTGCGCCGCGCCGGAGGATCCGATGCGTCGAGCCCTTGCCGTCCTCATCTTGGCCGCCGCCCCCGTGCTGGGCGGCGATCAACCTCTAACGCTGGAGCGCGCGTTCGGGGAAGCGCCTCTGGACGGAACGCTGCCGCGCGAGCTGCGCTGGCTTCCTGGCGGCGCCCAGTTCTCCTTTGTCGAGCGCGTTGGGGCGGGAAAGGAGGCGCACACGGTGCTCTGGGTTGAGGACGCCGCCACCGGAAAGCGCGAACAGGTCGCAACGGATGCGAACCTCGGCGCTTTTGGCGAGGGTGAGGACGCGGTGAAGCCGACGCTCAACGGGTACCAGTGGTCGCCCGCCGGCGACGCGCTGCTGCTCCAGGGCGGCGGCGAGCTCTTCTTGCATGAGCGGGCGTCCAAGCGGGTGCGTCGGCTGACGAGCACGGCGGCCGAGGAGGAGCTCGCGACGTTCTCGCCGGACGGGAGGCGGATCGCGTTCGTGCGCGCCAACGACCTCTTCGTGCTCGATCTTGCGTCCGGCAAGGAGACCAAAATCAGCACAGGGGGCTCGCCCGACCGATACAACGGCAAGCTCGATTGGGTGTACGCGGAAGAGATCTCGGAACGCAGCGCCCTCGGCTACACGTGGTCGCCGGATTCGCGCTCGCTCGCATACGTCTCGCTCGACGAGGCCAAGGTGCCGCACTTCCCGCAGGTCAACCTGATGCAGATCCACCCCACCATCGAGGAGCAGCGCTATCCGAGGGCGGGCGACCCGAACCCGGTTGCTAGCCTCGTCGTCGTCGAGGTTCCGCCGGGCGCCCAGACGATCGCCAAGCAGCAGGGCGTCACATGGAACGACCCCAAGGCGGAGTACTTGGCCCGGTTCGGCTGGCTGCCGTCCGGCAAGGCGGTGTGGTTTGAACTGCTCAATCGGGATCAGACCAGACTCGAGCTCTCCAAGCTCGACCTCGCCAGCAACGCCGTGACCACGCTTCTCACGGACGAAGACCCGGCTTGGGTGAACCTGCACGATGACCTGCATTTCCTCGCGGACGGAAGGCTCCTGTGGAGCTCCGAGAAATCCGGCTTCCGCCACCTCTACGTGCACGGTCCGGACGGCACGCAGCTTCGCCAACTCACGAGCGGCGCCTGGGAGGTCACGAGCGTGCAACGGGTGGACGAGCAGCAGCGCTTTGTCTATTTCACCGCGACCGAGGCAGGCGTGCTCGAGCGCCATCTTTACCGTGTCAAGCTCGACGGCACCGGCTTCTCGCGCCTGACCAGAGCACCAGGTTCGCATCGCTGCGAGGTCTCGCCCGGGAGCGCCTTCGTGCTCGACACGCACTCCTCGACCGCCAAGCCCCCGGTGATCGATCTCCTCGACGGCGCCGGCGTGGCCGTGCGCACCGTCGCCGCCAACGAGCATCCGGAGATCGAGAAGTACAGGGTTAGCCCGCCCGAGCTCGTGACGGTACCCGGTGCGGGAAACATCGCACTCAACGCCTCGGTGCTCAAGCCTGCCGACTTCGATCCCCAGCGCCGCTACCCGGTGATCGTTTACGTTTACGGCGGCCCTCACTCCCAGATCGTTCAAAACGCCTGGGGCGGTCGCTACATGCTCTTTGGTCAAGTACTTGCCAGTCGTGGTTTCGTGGTGTTCTTGCTCGACAACCGCGGCAGCGCGGGCCGTGGGCGGGCGTTCGAGCGTGCGTTGCTGCGCCGCCTCGGCAAGGTCGAGCTGGAGGATCAGCTCGCCGGCGTTGAATGGCTCAAGCGGCAGCCGTGGGCCGATGCTGAGCGCATCGGCATCTGGGGTGGCTCGTACGGCGGCTTCATGACGATCTACGCGCTCACCAACGCGCCCGACGTCTTCAAGGCCGGCGCCGCGGTCGCAGCCGTCACCGACTGGCGCCTGTACGACTCCGTCTACACTGAGCGGTACCTCAAGCTGCCGGCCGACAACCCCAACGGCTACCGCGATTCCTCTCCCGTGAACCAGGCCGACAAGCTCCAGGGTAGGCTCTTGCTCATCCACGGCACCCTCGACGACAACGTGAACTGGCACAACACCCTCATGTTCATGGACAAGCTCGTGCGCGCCGGCAAGACCTACGAGCTGCAGCTCTATGCCAATGCGACGCACCGCTCGTATCGGCGCGAGCAACGCCTCGACGAGATGCGACGCATCCTCGATTTCTTCGAACGCGTGCTGAAACCGTAGCGCGCGGGACACTGCCGTCGGCCCGCATCAGATCAGGAGGTGGCGCGCGGCCGGGATGGGGCGGCGGACGTACGGCGATTCACCGACCATGGGAGCGCCTCTCGGGACGGTTGTTCGACGCCGGGCGGCTGTTTAGACTAGCATCCCGCCTCGAGTGGCGCGCGGAGGAAGATCATGCACATCGCGGTGGTTGGCAGCGGCTATGTCGGGCTCGTCACGGGAGCGTGTCTTGCCGACTTCGGCATGGACGTGACCTGCGTCGACAACGACACGCGCAAGATTACGATGCTCAAGAACGGGCAGATTCCGATCTACGAGCCCGGCCTCGACACTATTGTCGCCAAGAACGAGAGGGCCGGCCGGCTGCACTTCACCACCGACTTGCGCGAGGCGGTCGAGAACGCCCTCGCGATCTTCATCGCGGTCGGTACGCCGCCAAAGGAGGACGGGTCCGCCGACCTTTCCTACGTCGTCCAGGTCGCGGAGGCGATCGCGGACTCGATGAACGGCTACAAGGTGGTCGTGACCAAGTCCACGGTGCCGATCGGGACCGGCCAGCTCGTCGAGAAGGTGATCCGCGAGCGCAGCGGCGGCAAGTACCCTTTTTCGGTCGTGTCGAACCCCGAGTTCTTGCGTGAGGGCTCGGCGATCGAGGATTTCATGCGTCCCGACCGCGTTGTTATCGGCGCGCGCGACCCGCAGGCAGTCGCGATAATGAAGGACATCTACCGGCCGCTCTACCTGATCGAGACGCCGTTTGTGATCACAAACGTCGAGTCCTCCGAGCTCATCAAATACGCCTCAAACGCGTTCCTGGCGACCAAGATCACGTTCATCAACGAGGTCGCCGAGCTGTGCGAGAAGCTTGGCGCCGATGTCCACCACGTCGCCAAGGGCATGGGCCTCGACCGGCGCATCGGACCGAAGTTTCTCCACCCCGGGCCCGGCTACGGCGGCTCGTGCTTCCCCAAGGACACAAAGGCCATAACTGACATCGCGCGCCAGGCTGGAAGACCGTTCGACATCGTGGACACCGTGGTGAGCGTCAACGAGCGCATCAAGCTGCGCATGGTGGACAAGATCCGTGCCGCATGCGGGGGATCCGTGAAGGGCCTCACCGTCGGCGTGCTGGGGCTCGCCTTCAAGCCCGAGACCGACGACATGCGCGAGGCGGCCGCGTTGCCGATCCTGCACGCCCTCGCGGCTGATGGCGCCGCAGTGCGCGTGTTCGACCCGGCCGCGATGGACAATGCGCGCGAGCTGTTGCCCGCCTCGATCCACTACTGTGCCGATGCGTACGACGCCGCCAGCGGCGTGGACTGCCTCGTCATCCTGACCGAGTGGAACCAGTTCCGCTCCCTCGATCTCGACCGGCTCAAAGCCGCGCTGCGCCGGCCGCTCGTGGTTGACCTGCGTAATGTCTACGAGCCCGAGAGGATGCACGAGGCTGGATTCGAGTACGAATGCGTCGGCCGCGCAGCGGGCGAGTTGCTCCACGGCTAGACGGACACGCCCCCGAGCGCGGCGGGTGAGCACACGCCCCACTCATCTGCTCCCACGCTAGCCCTGCGCCGGAATTTGTCTTCGCGGCGAGCTACTTCGTGGTTGTCTCGTAGAATTGCGCCACCTTCGTCCAATTGACCACATTCCACCAGTTCTGCACGTACTCCGCGCGGCGGTTCTGGTACTTCAGGTAGTAGGCATGCTCCCAGACGTCCAGCGTCAGAATCGGGGTGTCGCCGCTCGAAAGCGGTGAATCCTGGTTGGGCAGGTTGTAGACCACGAGCGTGCCATCACGCTTGACGGCAAGCCAGGCCCAGCCGCTGCCGAACTGGCCGGTTGCGGCCGCGGAGAATTTCTCCTTGAATGCGTCGAAACCGCCGAACGCTGACGAAAGCGCGCTCGCCAGGCGACCTGCTGGGGCGCTGCCCGCGGCTGGGGCCATGACCTCCCAGAACAGGTTGTGGTTGGCGAAACCACCGCCGTGGTTCCGCGCGCCCGTACGGAGGTTCTCCGGGACCTTCGCCAGGCCGCTCAACAGCTCGTTGACAGGGACGCCCTCGAACTGGGTGCCCTTGACCGCCTTGAGCAGGTTATCCAGGTAGGCCTGGTGGTGCTTGTCGTGGTGCACCCTCATGGTCTGCTCGTCGATCCAGGGTTCGAGGGCGTTGTACGCGTACGGCAGGGGGGGGAGTTGATACGAACTCATGGCATGTCCTCCTCGTCGATGGCATCGCGCCGTGCGTTAACGACGCGGCGGTCACGAAGCCATCTCTTCGACGCCCATGCAAACAGCAAGTGTCCGCCCTGTTATTTCCGTGCCAGAGGCTGCTGCAGGCGGTCCGGGCCCCCCGGGGCCGCCGCCGCGCCAGGACCCTGGGCTTGGCACCGGGAGAAACGGGGCTATACTTCACGGTGCACATGCTTGCTGTAGGGGGTCTTATGCCCGAACGCCGCGCCGTGCCGCGAGTTGAGCCAGCGAAACCACTGAAGGCCAAGGTTCGCAACTCACTTGCTGCGCGGGTCGTGGATATCTCGGAACGCGGTGCGCAGCTCGAAGTGACGAGCTCGTTGCGACCGCACACCGCCTGCGATCTGCGCATCCGGCTGGGCGACGGCGAGGTCGTTTTCCGCGCCACCGTGCGGCGCTGTCGCGCCTGGGGCTTCGGCCTCGACGATCGCGACCAGAAGGCGCTCTTCTATCGGGCTGGGGTCGAGTTTGAGGCAATGGATGCCGACACCCTTGCCAAGCTGAAAAGCGAGGTGCTTGACGCTGGTATCGCGATCGGAGCATCCGGCCTGCTTGAGCTGCCGCAGCCGACGAGTGCCCAGACCGTGGCGCAGCCGGCCAAAGAGGCGGGACCAGAGCGCCCAGCCGCCGCGGAGTCCGGGGAGCCCGCCCCGGCGGCGGTTGCGGCGGCGGCCGAGCCAGCCGCAAGCGAGGATGATGGTGTCGATCTTCTCTTCGTTGACGACAAGCAGCCAGGGCTGCCGTCAACTCCCACGACGGCTCGCCCGCGCGGAAGGGTCAAGGTCCGCATGAAGTCGCAGGGCCTGCGCCGCTTCTTCCAGTCGTCAGACGAAGAAAACTAGTTATTTCAACAGCGATCGCGCCCGCTCGACCGCACTGTCGGCGGCGGCGACGAGGGCCGGCACATCCATCGTGAGCAACTGCCGGTCGCGCACGACGATCCGTCCGTCAACCACGACGTGGCAAACATCGGCGGCACGCGCTGCGTAGGCCACGTGAGAGTACGGGTCGAAGGTCGGCACCGCGTGCGGCGCCTCGCGGCTGAGGCACACGATGTCCGCGCGCTTCCCGGGTGCCAGGCTCCCGATCCTGGCGGCGAGGCCAAGCACGTTGGCGCCGCCGAGGGTGAGCGTCTCGAGCATGGTGCGCGCCGGCATGCAGGTTGGGTCGCCGCTCAGGCCTTTGTAGAGGAGCGAGGCGAGCTGGGCGTCGCGCAACAAGTCGAGCGTATTGTTCGACGCGGCGCCGTCGGTCCCGAATCCGACCTTGATGCCGCGGGCAAGCATCTGCGGCACCGGCGCGATTCCGCTCGCAAGCTTCAGGTTGGAAACCGGATTGGTGGCGACGCCAACATCGAACTCGGCAAGCAGGGCGAGATCGTCCTCCGAGACGTGCACGCAGTGGGCGGCGACTGTGCGCTCGGAGAGGATGCCGAGATCCGCGAGGTAGGCGACCGGGGAGGCACCTTTCTCGGCCAGTATCTTCTCGACCTCCCAGCGCGTCTCCGAAATGTGAATGATGAGGGGAGCGGCGAACTCCTCGGCAAGCTCCGCCTCCTTGACCAGGTACTCTGCGGTGACCGTGTACGGCGCGTGCGGCGCCACGGCCGGCACGACGAGGGGATGATCCTTGAAACGGCCGAGCAGCTCGCGCTGGCGGGCAAGCGCATGCGCCGGCGTCGCGGCCGAAGGGGTCGAGAAGTCCAGCATGCTCTCCGGGACCACGGCGCGTAGGCCGGCTGTGAGCACGGCCTCAATCACGTGCTCGGCATGGAAATACATGTCGCACACGCACGTGACGCCGGCAAGCAGCGACTCGGCTGCGGCCAGGCGCGTGCCGAGGTTAACCGTCTCGGCGTCCATGATCGCCGCCTCGGCGGGCCACATGTACTTTTCCAGCCACTCTCTCAGCGGCAGGTCGTCGGCGTAGCCCCGTAGCAGCGTCATCGCGAGATGGGTGTGGGTGTTGACGAAGCCAGGGACGATCAGACCGCCCCCAGCATCGAGGACGCTTGCGTGCTCCCCGGCCTGCGGCAGGATCTCGGCGCAGGTGCCGACGGCGATGATCTCGCCGTCCCGGACAAGCACCGCTCCATCTGGGACGGGGGCGCTGCCGGGCGTCATCGAGAGGACGGTGCCGCCGCGAACAACAAGCTCGTGTTCCACGCAACCTCCTGGGCCGATCTCGAACCGCCGCCGGCCCTGCGACCACAGTCTTTACCGCTACCAGCTCCCGGAGGCGCCACCTCCCCCGAACGACCCGCCGCCTGCGGAGAAACCTCCGGAGCTCCATCCGCCCGAGCCGCCAAACCCGCCCCAGTAGCCTGGCATGAAGCCGCCGCGCCGTCGCCTGCCAAACGCACTCAGGAGCGCGAACAAGAGCATGACCACAACAAGACCAGCGCCCCCTCCGCGGCGCCGCCCGCGCCGCGGAGGGGGCGCCTCGCCTGAAAACACTCCGGCCAACCCGTGTGCCAGGGCGATGACGCCACCGCCGAAGTCGCCGTGCGCGAAGGCAGGGCGGACGGTCTCGTCGAGGAGCCTGTGCGCCACCGCGTCGGGAACTTTGGCCTCCAGCCCATAGCCCACCTCGAGGCGCATGCGGTGATCAGCAGTGAACGCGAAGAAGATGATGCCGTCGTCAAGCCCCTTGCGGCCCACTTTCCAGTGCTCGGCGCAGCGCACCGTGAAATCCTCGAGGCTCTCGCCCTCAAGCGAGCGGAGGAACACCGCGATGACTTGGTGGCCGAACCGGCTTTCAAGCGCGGCCAACTCGCGCTCGACAACTGCGCTCTGCTCGGGTGGGATTGCGCCCGCCGCGTCGCTGAGATACGTGCGCGGGGTCGGCGGGATCTCGAGGGCAGCCGTGGCCGCGGCCACGACAGCCGTCAGCGCGCACGCGACGAGGCGGGGGCGCAACACCTAGAACTTGACCTGTGGCGCCTTGTCCGACCCGGGCGTGGCCTGGAAGTACGGCTTCTCGTTGAAGCCGAGAAAGCCGGCCAAGAGCACGGTTGGGAACGTCCGGCGCGTGGTGTTGAACGCCTGCGCGGCCTCGTTGAAGCGCCGGCGCTCCACCGTGATGCGGTTCTCGGTGCCCTCGAGCTGCGCCTGCAGGTCGCGGAAGTTCTGCGTGGCCTTCAGCTCCGGGTAGCGCTCCACGACAACAAGTAGCCGCGAGAGCGCCGATGACAGGCCGTCCTGGGCGGACTGGAACTTCTGCAGCTCCTGTGTGCTCGGGGTGTGGCCGAGGTTGACCTGGCCGACCTTGGCACGCGCCTCGACGACCGCCGTCAGGGTCTGTTTCTCGAAATCGCGGGCCCCCTTGACCGTCTCGACGAGGTTTGGAATCAAGTCGGCCCGGCGTTGGTAGACGTTCTCCACCTGGCTCCAGGCGCTCTTGACGTTTTCTTCGAGGGTGACGAGACGGTTGTAGGTCCCGGCCACCGTTGCACCGATCGCCAGCAGAGCGACCAGGAGCACAACCCCGCACCCGATGAGAACGCGGCCCATGCCACCACCTCCCAAGTTCTGCGTCCCGCCCTCGCTGTGGCTCTGCAGCCGCGCGGCACGCGCCGTCATGTTATCGCAACGAGGCGCCCGCGTCCGCAGGGGGAACGGGAGGCACGGACCAGACCTTCTCGCCGGCGGCAGGCTGGCGGCGCCATCGGTGGTGCATCCACACCCACTGCGCCGGCTGCGTCCGGATGGCCTGTTCGATCTCGGCCGTGATGGCGGCCGTGCTCGCTGCGCTGTCCGGCACCGTGTCTCCCGTCGATGTCAGCGCGACGGGCTTCACCGTCACGCGCATGGATCCGTTTGGCAGGCGCACCGCAAACGCTGTGATCGCCGGCGACCCGGCGCGCAGCGCCATAAAGGCGGCGCCGGTTGGAGTCCACGCCGGGTGCCCGAAGAACTCGACGAATGCGCCGGGGGCGTCAATATCCTGATCGATGAGAAGTCCCACGCACCGGCCGTCGTACAGCGCCTGGAGCAGGCGCTTGCCCGCGTTTTCGCCGCGCAGCACGGTCTCGCCGCCGAAGCGGCCACGTAGGCGCTGGCTGACCTGATCGAGGCGGGGGTCGTAGATTTCTCGCGCCGCCGCGCTTATGGGGATGCCGGCGGCCCCGAGCGAGAGGTTGAGCCACTCCCAGTTGCCGACGTGTCCGGTCGCGAGCACGACGCCAGTGCCCGCTGCCAGGGCGGACGTGAGGTGCTCGAAGCCGACGAACTGAGTACGCTCCAGGACCTGGGCCGGGCGCGCCGACCAGAGCCAGGCCACCTCGCCGACGAGCACGCCGAGGTGACGTCGGCACGCCGCCAGCGTCTCCTCCCGCCAGCGCTCATCACGCTCCGGGAAGGCGAGCACCAAATGCGCGCGCGCTTTCGCGATCTCGCTCGGGAAGAGCGGGATCAACAGCCTGGCCGCCGCCGCCCCGAACGCCCGCAACGTCGGCAGGGGCACGACGCGTGCACCCGCGAGCAGGACCTTCATCGCCTGGTAGCCGAGCTCGTGACGCAACGCGCGCGCCGACCAGTCCATGCCGTTAGTCTAGCAATGGCGCCCGCACGGCAGGCGAGTATGATCTGTGACACTGGAGGCCACGTGGACGCGTCTCGGGGCGAGCTCCTTGTCGTCGCATCTCCCTCGGGCGGAGGCAAGACCACCCTCATCCGCCGCGTCATCGCCGAGCTCGAGCGGCAGGGTCGGCAGGCGCACTTCTCCGTCTCGCACACGACCCGCCGCCCGCGCCCAGGAGAGCGTGACGGGGCCGACTATCACTTCGTTGACCGCGCTACCTTTGTCACCATGATCGCCGCCGGGGAGTTCCTCGAGCACGCCGAGGTGCATGGCCAGCTCTACGGGACCGCCCGCTCGCAGGTCGAAGGCCGAATCGAGAGCGGCTGCGACGTCTTCCTCGACATCGACGTGCAGGGGGCGCGGCAGGTGCGAGCGGCATTTCCGGACGCGGTCAAGGTGTTCGTGTTCCCGCCCTCGCGCGCCGAGCTCCAGCGCCGTCTAGTGGCGCGGGGCCAGGACGACGAGGCTGCCATCGCGTTGCGGATGCACAACGCGTTCGCCGAGATGCGGGAGTTTGCGGAATTCGATTTTGTTATAATAAATGCCTGCCTCGACGACGCGGCGCAGGCCTTGACCAGCATCGTCGCGGCGGCCCGGCTTCGCCCGGCGCGCATGCGCGCGCAGGTCCAGGCGATCATCGAACAGTTTGAGCGGGCGGCCAAGGAGGGCTGATGTCTGACATTCCGGCGGGCATTGACAGTACGTTCCGCTACATCCTCATCGCAGGCAAACGCGCCGAGCAGCTCATGACCGGCGCCCGGTCACGGATCTCGTCACGGTTCGTCAAGCCGACCACGATCGCGCTCGCCGAGCTCGCGGCTGAGAAGGTGCCGTGGCGAGCCGTCACCGCGGAGGAGTTCGAGATGTTACGGCAGCAGGAGCTTGCGGCGCGGGACGAGGAGCGCACCCATCCCACAATCCCGCCGCCGATGCCGGTGTTGCCAACGCCCGTTGAGCCGGAAGCGGAGAGTGAGGAGGAGGAACTCGAGGATGAGCTCGAGGTCGCTCTCCTCGAGGGCGACATCGAGGTGCCGGACGAGGTCCCGCCCGAGATTCTGCTCAACGGGGACGTCAAGGTCTGAGCCGCCCGTGGCAATCATCGCGTCGCGGTTGCCAGTCACCGTGCACGCTGAGGAAGCGCACTCGCACACCCGTGGACCGCGTCCGGGCGGGGTCGGGGGCCCTCGATGAGCCGGCGCGATCTCCTGCTCTATCTGAAGGACTTCGGCTGGTCCGACGTTGACATAAGCCCCAAGCTCCGGCGCGATGCTGGCCCGGCGCAGGCGCCGTCGCGAGCGGCGCTCAAGGTGGCACAGGGAGCGGATCCGCAGGCGGCCGGCGATCTCGCCGAGATG
>Ga0209777_10004157_pt1 | contig 17324 bp, 15 predicted proteins | sample FrelakmetHBP12HB_FD_187147 | JGI IMG/M metagenome (GOLD analysis project Ga0209777, IMG submission 187147) | Freshwater lake sediment microbial communities from the University of Notre Dame, USA, for methane emissions studies -HBP12 HB (SPAdes)... | ecosystem: Environmental > Aquatic >...
GGCCGATATCTTGATCCATACTGTCTTCCTGCGAACAAACGCGTTTGCTTACAGACTAAATGATACCACATTCGAGGGTGAGAGTCATGCATGGAGCAGGGGTTAGCAGTTATAGCGTTACAGCGGTACATGCTGCACAAAATGGACAAAAGTGCAAAGGCCGCCACTGGGCTCCCGCAAGCCGGCATCGACAGACAGCAGAAGCCCCCACAATAGCAGGCTTCCCGTGTGGTCCTTCGTCTATCACAGCTCAATCTCTTTCAAGTCTGGGGCTACTGTAAGCTTCGGCTCGGTTAATGCTTGTATCTCCTCTGCTGTCCATCCAGGCGCTACCTCCTTCAGCAAGAGCCCATTTGGTGCAACCTCGATCACAGCAAGATCAGTTACGATTAGGTCAACGCACTCCCTCGCTGTCAGAGGATATGTACACTCCTTAACTATCTTAGGCTTTCCTTCCTTCGTGGTATGCTCCATGGTGATGATCACCCTTGTCGCACCCCAAGCCAGGTCCATCCCACCCCCTAGGGTACCGCCGAAAATGCCACTACCGGGGTTCCAATTCGCCAAATCCCCCTTCTCTGAAACCTGAAGCCCTCCCATAATGCTTATCAGACGGCCGCTCCTTATCATGGAGAAGGAAGTGAGGATGTCAAACAGTGCCATGCCAGGCGCCTTTCTAAAAAATCTTCCGCCAGCATCGACATAGTGAAACTCTGCTTTCTCCATCTCATCATCCATCAAAAGAGGCCCGTAGCCTAAAGCACCGTTCTCAGCTTGAAAGACAACTCCCTCGGGTATATGAAGGGCGCAGAGGCCGGGCATCCCCATCCCAAGGTTGACGTAGTCGCCGGTCTTCAATTCCTTCGCTGCCCTCATCGCTATGATGTCCCTATCAAGTCTCTGTTTTATCCCTCTGGCTTTCATTTCTGCGGGATCAAGTCTCTGCGACTTGAACAACATCTTGCGCCCAAGCCCGATTGTGCCTAGCATTGCCATGAGTTCCTTCACTTTCTTGGAGGAACCAAACCCTTCTTCAGGGATTTCGATGATGCGATCAACGAATATTCCTGGCGTTATTACATGCTCGGGGTCAATCTTCCCCACCTCCACTATCTCATCTACCTCAGCAATAGTGACCTTGGCTGCCATCGCCATTATTGGGTGATTTAGCCTGTAAACACCGCGATACACAACATTGCCCAGCTTATCTGCCTTGTAGCCCCTAATAAAGGCATAATCAGGCCTTATAGGTTTTTCGAATATGTACTCCTTGCCATCTATAATCCTTTTCTCTTTTCCTTCCTCGAGAACAGTGCCCACACCGACAGGGTTATAGAATCCACCTAGCCTGGCAGCCCCAGCATAGAGTCTGGAAGCTAAAGTGCCATGACTGCTAACCTCTACTTCCAGCCCGTTTCTCACATACTCCTCCACAAAAGTCCCTGCTCCCAGCGCAGCGAATCCTACAACAGCCGTTACCAGTCTCTTCATTTGAGGTAGTAGGAGTGCAGGGAAGCACAGCTCATCCAAAAGCTGTGGTACGAAGGCATGAGTGATAATGGTGAGTTCCTTTATCCCTTTCCTCTTGAGAGCGGCAATCAGGTTCTGAGGGGTTCCCGCAACTCCCCAAGTGTCAATGGCGATAGAAGCACCATCAGGGATATCGGCGACTGCTTCATCAAAACTGCTAAGTACCTTTTTTCGCATCTGCAAGGTTACTCCCTGTCGGCCCAGAAACGGAATTCATTCTTATTTGGGCTATTGTCTCTAAGTCATGACGTTTTGTCAAACATTTTGCACGACTGCAAGGCCTGTTGAAGGTTGGTCAATTGCGTCGAACAAGATGACGATTGTTCACCCTCAGCGAAAATGTGACTCTTTGAAGACAAAATGTAATGGACACTTTGGGGCTTTCTCCTGTCTCCAAGAGATTTACCGAAAAAAAACCTCTTAGGGCACATTTTTATGTCGTAATAGAACCTTCAGCACGCTGAGGTCGGTGGTTCAAATCCACTCGCCCCGACTTGCTATAGTTCTTCTAAAATCCTCACTTTACTATTCCTTAACAGTAACCCCGGCACTCTGGACTGTTTGAACCAATGCGGGCCACTTGACAAAATGGTTCGAATCGTGTAAGAGGTTAACAGACAATTTCCTCTGTCGGCAATCAAATAAAGGAGGTGGTGCTATTTATCTTATGAAAGAAAAGATTTCAACCAAAGGATATCCGACCTGAAGAAGGGCTAGAAAAGGGGGCAAATATATGAAGTGGTTGATCAAGGGAGCAATAGTTCTACTGGTTGCTTGTCTGGCATTGACAACAGTAGTGGGTTGTGGCGGGAAGGCAGCGAAAGAGATAAAAATAGGCGTAATCGGCCCGATGCAGTTCCAGATGGGCAAACAACACTGGATGGGAGCCACTCTGGCAGCGGATGAGATCAACGCAGCAGGTGGCATAAAGGTGGGAAATGATACTTACCAGATAAAATTGGTACAGGTTGACTCCAATGAGCTGGTGAATCCTGCCGACGCTGCCACCGCAGCAGAGAAAGCAATCACCGTGGACAAGGTGGACTTCCTGGTGGGTACAATCAGGAGTGAGGGTGCCCTGGCTGTGCAGGAAGTTGCCATGGATTACCAGAAGATATTCATGATCTGCGGTTCCAGTGAAACGAAGCTAACCAAGAATGTGACTGATAACTACAACCGCTATAAGTACACGTTCAGGGTCACCCCAGTCAACAATAACTACCTGGGGCAGTTGAACTTCCTGCTGGTGGGGATGGTTGCACAGAAAATAGGTGCACAACTCAAAATGGCGCCAAAGCTGGCTATAGTGGCGGAGAAGGCATCATGGACAGAAGCCATAATTGCTGCTGCCCAGGCCGTTCTCCCCCCCAAGGGAATCCAGATCGTGGGTGTCTGGCAGCCCTCGGCTGAAGCCACGGATGTAACAGCAGAGCTGCAGGCCATCAAAAATTCGGGTGCCAACATTATTATGACCGCGCTCTCCGGGACGGTGGGTATACCTTACGCTAGAGCGTGGGAGGAACTGCAGATACCGGCAGCTTCTGTTGGTATCAACGTGATGGCGCAAGCCGACAGTTTCATAACGAACACCGGCGGATTCGGCAACTACGAGACGACATTAAACACTTATGCTCGGGGTGTGGAGTTCACAGACAAGACGAAACCCTTCATGGATGCCTTTATTGCAAAGATGGGAGAGACGCCAACCTATAATGCGGGAACCTATGACGCGCTTTATATCCTGAAGGGGGCTATAGAAAGAGCGAGCAGTCTCGATCAAAATGAGATAGTCACAGAACTCGAAAAAACCGATTACGATGGCACAGCAGGACATTTTGCCTTCGATGCTAGCCATGACGTGAAATGGGGTCCTGGTTACGTGACCGCCGTAGGTGTCCAGTGGCAGAATGGCGAACTCAAGGGCGTATGGCCGCCTGCAGATGGTTCCTGGTACGGAGTCAAGTACGCAGGCATAGTTGACTACCAGCTGCCTCCATGGGTTGTCAAATACTGGACACAACCGTAGAATTAGGGAATGTTCAGCTGAAGACGCAGGTTGCGACATAACTTGAGAAGTATATAGAATTAGAGCCAGACAAAGGGTATCCTCTCGGCGAAACCTCGCCGAGGGGATACCTGGACTTATCTGAATTGTGGGCCGGACAGCTTATGGCAGCGAATATCATAGTTCACGGGCTTGTCTCGAGTGGCATATATGCTCTGCTCGCTGTAGGTTTTTCCCTCATATTCGGTGTGGCACGCATTATTAACCTCTCCCATACTGCCTTCTATATGCTTGCTGCTTATCTTATTTACAGCCTGGCCAGCGCAGCGGGGCTCAATCTCTACCTTTCTATCATTATTGCCATTGTCATAGTCATCGTCGTGGGAACAATCAGCTACAAACTGCTCATTGCACGAGTCCGCCATCATGAGGCCACGACGCTCATCGTGACCATAGCTATAGCGGTAATAATACAGGAAGCCCTATTGAAAGGGTTTGGAGGTGGGCCACGGAGTATCCCCAAACTTATCTCAGGATCAATCGATATTTTCGGCGTTACAGTGCTAAACCAACAATTTCTGACGTTTGGTGTTGTAATTCTGCTACTACTGGCAACCTGGTTATTCTTGATGAGAACAAAGTCCGGTGTCGCACTCAGAGCCACCGCTCAGGATAGAGATGTTGCCAACCTCATGGGAATTAATGTGCCCAGGATGGAGATGCTCACCATGGCAATGTCGGTCGGCCTGGCGGCAATAGCAGGTGCTCTGGTAGCCCCTCTTTCCGTGTTAACACCTGGAATGTGGGCACATCCTCTGGTGATGATCCTGGCCGTGGTAGTGCTCGGGGGTCTAGGTAGCCTTAAAGGCAGCCTGATTGGGGCAATCATACTTGGTTTCGCCGAGAACCTGGTCGTGTTCCTGGCGCCATCGGGAGCCTTCCTTAAGACATCGGTAGCCCTAACAATCATGATCATCGTGATACTGATCAAGCCCGAGGGCCTTTTCGGAATAGTGTTTGAGGAAGAGAGAGGATGAGTGTACTGGCGGCCTACATCACGAGAGCGCTCAAGCTATTGCGAGGGGAAGTATTCGTCCTCCCGAGCAGGACGATAGTCCTTCTGGTTGGCATTCTTCTTCTAATATTCCCGGTCTTTTCGCAGGAGCCGTTTATCCTCCGTGTACTTATTCTCGCCGCTATCTTCGCCATCTTCGCAGCAAGCTGGGACCTTCTCTCCGGTTTTACCGGCCGAATCAACTTCGGGCATGCTTTATTCTTCGGGGTCGCAGCCTATACCGCAGCCCTGCTCAACTTGAATCTGGGATTGGCGCCCTGGGCCACCATTCCCCTCGGTGCCATTGCTGCGGTTGTAGCAGGTCTGATTGTGGGCATACCCTGCTTGAGATTGCGAGGCACATACCTGGCCTTTGCCACACTTGCCTTTCCCCTGATATTGTTAGGCGTGGTATACGCCATTCCCAACATCACACATGGCGAGCTGGGTATCTACGGGATTGATTCACTATCAAAATCGAGAGTAGTTTCATACTATATCGCCATCCCCTCCATGATCGTCCTGGGGTTTATCATGTGGAAAATCACCGATTCCAAGATTGGACTCATTTTTCACGCTATACGCGAGGACGAGGTCACTGCCAGGGCATCCGGGATAAACACAACCCGCTACAAGCTCCTGGCATTTTGCTTAAGCGGGCTTTTTGCGGGTATCGCGGGAGGTCTCTATGCCCACTTCGTCAAGGCAGCGGGACCATCGACATTGGAGCTTCTCCTGTCTTTTCAGGTGATTATATGGGCAGTTTTCGGGGGAATTGCAACCATCTACGGACCTATAGCCGGAGTGCTTATACTATATCCGCTCACTGAGTATGTTCTTACAAGGTACATCGCAGTGGCTTCTGAGGCAAAGACGCTTATCTTCGCCTTTATCGTACTTCTGGTGCTCCTTTTCATGCCGCAGGGACTTACTACGTGGTTACGCGATAAGACAGAAAAGATATGTCCCAGATGCAAGCTGCAGAATGTAGCCTGGCGCAAGAAATGCAGGGTATGTACAGCGGATCTGGATTGATGTAATCGCCTATAAGCCCAGATATGTCTTTCTGATGGTCTCGTCCCTAAGTAATTCCTCACCTGTTCCTTCAGCGATTACCTTCCCATGGGAGAGTACATAATTCCTGGTGGCTAACTTGAACGCAGAGCCAACATCCTGCTCCACCAGCAACAGAGCGATACCTGCCTCCCGAATCTCTTTGATGCGCTGGAACAGCTCACCTTTCAATTTCGAAGAGAGACCCGTAGAGGGCTCGTCAATACATAACAGCTTAGGGCGCATCATCAGGGCACGCCCTAGGGCAAGCATCTGACGCTCTCCTCCGGACAGCGTCCCCGATGTCTGTTTCGCTCTTTCCTTCAGCACTGGAAACAACTGGTACACCCGCTCCAGATTTTTGCGGATTTCCTCTTTGTCTCTGCAGAGATAGGCACCCGCTCTCAGATTGTCCATCACAGTCATCTCGGCAAACACATGCGCTCTCTCGGGACAGTGTACCAGGCCTCTCTTGGCAATCTCGTGTGGTTCAATTGAGTCAATCCTCTCCCCATTGAAGGTTACAGTACCCTCGATGGTAATGTCGCCTGCCCGAGTTCCTTTCATTATCGAGCGTTCCCACCTTATTAGTCCGGTTATAGCCCGGAGCAAAGTTGACTTCCCCGCACCGTTGGGCCCAACCAGACTTACCAGTTCTCCCTGGTCTACACAAAAGCTCACTTCGTTTAACAGCATAGCGGTGCCATAACAAACCCTTAAATTATGTACTTCAAGAAGCAACTCAGCAAACCCCCTTACCGATACAAGCCTCGATTACTCTTTCGTTTTTTATTATTTCCTGAGGTTTGCCGTCCGCGATTAACTCGCCGAAGTCGAGCACTATAACCCTGTCCACTATTCTCATAAGCTCAGCCAATTTGTGCTCGATTATAATCATGGTTGGGCCTTCGCTGTGCAGTCTGCCGAACCTGCCCCCTTTGTGCAATCTCCTTATCGATTTCGCCAGCAAATCTGTCTCGGTAGGGTTCAGTCCGCTGAACGGCTCATCCAGTAAAAGCATTTCAGGGTCAGTCGCAATCGCTCGGGCTATCTCAAGTCGCCTCAAGTCCCCATGTGACAAGCAGGAGGCTGGCTCATTGGCGAGGTCGGAGATGCCCACAAACTCCAAAGCATCCAGCGCCCTGGCCTCGATTGTTTTGACCCACTCCCCTCTCTTCATCGCCCTGGGTGAAAGACAGGCTACCATAACATTGGCAATGATGGGCAAGCGACGGAAGGGCCTCGTGACCTGGAATGTCCCGGCTATTCCCCGGTTAACGATGTCCCATGTCTTTGCTCTGGTTATATCTTTGCCCTTGAATCGAACCTTGCCTGAATCTGGCCTCAATATCCCGGTTATCAAACGCAGCAATGTTGTCTTACCTGCCCCGTTCGGGCCTATCAAGCCAACTACCTGCCCCTTGTCCACCCGGAAGCTGACATCGTTGATTGCAGTCAGACCTCCGAAACGCTTGGTCAGGTTATCAACCTCAAGCAAGGGAGGACCCAAACTCATGCTTCTTCAAGCTCCTCTCGCAACTCTCTATGAGAGACCTTCCCTACATCCGTCTTGGGAAGCTCGCCCCTGAACTCTACAATCTTGGGTACCTTGTAATGGGCCAGATTTTCGGCACAGTACTTGATTATTTCCTCCTCGGAGACCCTGCCTCTCGCCTCGGGCTGAAGAACCACAATAGCCTTGATTATCTGGCCAACCGTGGGGTCAGGTACTCCGAGGACTCCTGCTGCTTTAACCTTGGGGTGCTGGTGCAGAACCTCTTCTATCTCACGTGCGAAGACCGAATACCCCTTATATTTAATCATGTCCTTCTTCCTGTCGTAGAAGAAGAAATAGCCCTCATCGTCCATTCTGACCAGGTCGCCGGTCTTGAGCCATATCCTGCCATCCAGCTCTATCAGGCTCTCCTGTGTATCCTTAGGCCTCTTCCAGTAGCCTTTCATAATGTTGGGACCGTGAAGTATCATCTCACCAATCTCTCCGGGCAGAAGGAACTCAGTGGTTTCATAGTTAACCACCGCCGCTATTATGTTAGGCAGGGGCACACCGAATGAGCCAATTTTCGACCTTCCCATCGGATTAAGATGGGATACAGCGCTGCACTCGGTTAAACCGTACCCCTCTTGAATCTTCGAACCCGTCCTTCTCTCCCAGTCCTTTACTGTTGACTCATGGAGGGTATCCGCACCGCTGGTTATTATCTTCAGGTTTTTCCAGTTAAACCTGCTGGTCTTATCATAATCCTTCAGGAATTGATATGCGGTGGGCACACTGAAAAATGTGGTTGCTTTGTACCTGTCCATAGAATCCAGGACTTCATCGAGGTCAGGCGTGGTAAAAAGAACAAGGGTTGCACCCATGGTCAACCCGTTCAACATCACTACCACCTGCCCGTATATATGGTAAAAAGGTAGTAGAGCTGGAATAACCTCCTTGCCCTGCTCGAGTGTGGGCATGAAGGCCAGACACTGCATCTGACAGGCGAGCAGATTGCGGTGTGTCAGCATGGCTCCCTTGGGTAGTCCTGTGGTTCCGCCGGTATAGGGCAGTACAGCTATATCTTCCCCTGCATCGATTTCAATTTTCGGAGGTTGTGGCGGGTACTTCTTTAGCAGCTTTTGGAACTGATGAAAGCCCAGACTTTCGATAGCTTTCGGCGAAATCGCCTCTGTCTTGCCATATCTCCCCAGAATGCTCTTGCCGCCGAGCTTCTTTGATAGAGGCAGATACTCTCCGATGTCGGTTATAATGACATTCTTTAGACTCACCCCTGCCCGTTCAACGTTATCATAGAGGAAATCCTGGCAAACGATGGATTCAGCACCACTATCCTCAAGCTGATGTTTAACCTCGATGCTGGTATAAACAGGGCTAATTGGAGTTAGCGTGGCTCCTGCTTTAAGCGCACCGAAATAGGCAATAATGTACTGAGGACTGTTCAATAGGTAGATAGCAAGTTTATCCCCCTTGCCAATTCCCAATCCATGAAGAGCGCTTGCGAATCTATCAACCTCTTCCTTCAACTTCCCATAGCTTATCTTATTGCCATAAAATATTATCGCGTCCTTACCTGAGTATTTGCCGGCTACTTCGTCGAAGATTTGAGGTAAGGACTTATCTGGGATTTCTATTGTCTCAGGAACTCCACCGGGATAAAACTTCAGCCAGGGTTTCTCGTAATATCTAGCCTTCGCCTCCATACATCCCCCCTTTAAGCTACTTTACCGAAGGAATAGCCCCCTAAATTTCTTCAATTGCGAGCGGGAATTTTGACATCACCTCGCAGCCGCTCTTTTTGATGAGAATGGGGTTCTCATAGCGGAACCCTATCTTCTCATCAGGGCAAGAATACTGAATGGCGCAAATAATCATCTCGTTAGCCTGGTATTCATGTTCCGGATTTGTCCAGTAAGCAAAAGGACCATCATTAAGCCCGATGCGCCATTCATCGCCCATCAAGCCAATGCCGTGCTCGAAACCCGGCACCATGTACTCGGCAAATCCTCTCTCTTCGGAGAAATCCAGCAACTCATCTGCAAGACCTGACGGGCTGGTGCCTGCCCGGTATTTTGTTAAGCATAGCTTTACCAGGTCAACAAAATTCTTGGCATGCCATTTCTGACGTTTAGTGGCCGGACCCAGCAGGTAGTTGTGCGCATGGTCTCCCAGGCCTAACATGAACATGGCGTGCAGGTCAACCGTGAGCGGTTCACCCGCTTTCAAAAGCTTTCTGGTCGCCGGCGTGCAGGCCCCCGCGGCATATCCTGTCCGGTAACCACAAGCAATCTCATTTCCCCCTGTAAAGGACCACTCCCATTCGCTGCCTGCTTTCCTCATGGCATACGCTGCCAATCCGGCAATCTCCGTCTCGGTCATTCCTTTGTACCCGCCATCAACGATTGCTTTGTAGACCTCGCGATGTCCGATATCGACAATGCGCGATGCTTCTCGGAAGCGATTGATAGTGCCTTCATCCTTTATTAATGAAAGCTGATCGATGATATCGTAAGCATTCTGGAAGCGAGCTTTGGGCAGTGCAGCCTTGAGGCATTCATACTCATACAAAGTGATGTTGCCCTCGGGCAAATAGGTGGCCATGCCACTTTCAATGCCCACCACCCCTTTGCCACCTTTTAAATGCGACCCTATGCTGTTCGCCAGCAAAGTGATCTGATCTTGGTCGCCCATAGGGCCGTATCCCATAACTTGGTCTTGCCCAAGCCAGGAGTCATCGGCTACCCTGGCAGCATCGATAACGAAAGTGAACGCTATGGGCAGCCCCCGCCGTGGAATTACAACATAGGAACGCCAGGGACAAAATGCGCCTATAGTCCATGACAGAGTTCTGAGTCTTGTTCCCAAATACACGTCAATCCCGGATTTAGCCGTCTCAGCCTGAATAGCTCTAATCCTTTTGGGGAAGTCTATAAAATAGCGGTCCTTTGGAGACGAAGACTTCTTGGGCATCATTCCCTCCGTGTCACCGATGTTCTAGAACTCGGTCGGTATAGTAGATATGACTTCATTCAGCCTGTCGACAAGAGGCGATAGTCTCAATGCTTTCACCAGAGGTCCCTTTAATTTCATCTTGCCGGACATAAGAGCGCGCCTGGCTTTGAGTTCAGCGCGTGAGATTTTAGCGAACAGTTGATAATCCGCGGTTATCGTGAATTCTGCATTCGGGAGTTTCCCTTCTGCGATAGAGACCTTTCTTACCACTCCATCAACGATCTCATAGTACACAGCGCGGTCTTTTCCATCCGGGCAATTCTTGTTAAGGGTTAACATCGATGACGTGACATGCTTCATCTTCTCTGGGGTGAGTCTACCGTTAGCACGTTTGAATACTTCCTCAGCCCATTCCGGGCTCAAGTATTTGAATTTTTTGACCGCCATACATTCACCTCCCGCTTGTTGATGTGCTCCCTACAGAGTAATTAGGTACCGAGAATCAGCACAGACTTGTCTCTTGTCCGTGTATCCTCGTCTGAGCACTATTCTATCATACATACGCTAGGCATAGATTATACGATATCCTTGCCCGAATTCGAAACCCCTGATCCCCTCGACTTGATTATAGTGCTTCCTATCCAGTTTGTGTTATCATAAGGCTCACCAAAGATAGGATGCTGCGGATGAATGGTGCCGACCTCATTGTAGAGACCGCTATCAGAGCCGGTATTAAGGTATGTTTTGCTAATCCTGGAACCACAGAAATGCCGATAGTGCTGGCGCTCGACTCCAGGCCGGGCATCAAACCCGTTCTAGGCCTTTTTGAAGGCGTCTGCACCGGAGCTGCCGACGGCTACGGGAGAATGCTCGAAAAACCCGCCATGACCCTGCTTCATCTGGGGCCAGGCTTCGCCAACGGCATTGCTAACCTTCATAACGCAAGAAGGGCGGGCACCCCTGTAGTGAGCTTGATCGGCGAACATGCAACATGGCACAGATCGGCAGACCCGCCTCTGGCAATGGACATTCGCGCGCTCGCAGGCACTGTATCGGGATGGCAAAGAACAAACAAATCCACCAGAGCATTGTCCAGAGACATGGCCGATGCGATTGACGCTTCAATGTACGGACAGATAGCTACAGTCATCGTGCCCAATAACCATCAGTCGCAAGCATGTGATGGTGTAAGTATAGCCAGTCCTCAGTTCAAGTACGATCCTATCGATTCTGACAGCATAAAAGCAGCCGTCCAGCTTCTCCGATCTCACCGCAAGACAGTTCTTATTCTAGGTGGCAGGGCTTTACGCAGGAGAGGTCTCGATGCTGCTGCGCGCATCAAAGCCGTGGCTGGCTGTGACGTCCTCACGACCACATTCCCAGCCTACGTGGAGCGGGGCAGTGGTCTGCTCAGCGTCCCGCGCATTCCCTATTTCCCTGAAGGGGGCATCGAAATTCTCTCAGGTTACGAAGGGGCGATCCTTGTGGGCACCAAAGAGCCGGTGACTTTCTTCGGATATGAAGGTGTGCGGGGCAGGCTGCTGACGGAGAATCAGCTAAGAGTTGAGCTAGCTACCGATAAGCAGGATATTGTGGAAGCCCTTGAGTCGTTGGCTGACGCATTGAATGCCCCCAACTCTTCGAAGATTACGCCAGAGCATCCGGCAAGGAGCCACAATACTTCCGGTCTTCCGACTGGAGAACTCACTTCTGATAAAGTGTGTCTTACTTTAGCCGCCCTTCAGCCGGAAGGTGCCATCATCATCGACGAAGGCCTTACGACCTCCTTTTCATATTATACACTTTCCGCAGATTCAGCTCCCCACAGCTTCATCACTATCGCCGGTGGCTCCATTGGATACGGGATGCCATGCGCCGCTGGCGCAGCGATTGCATGCCCTGAAAGGCCTGTAATAAACCTGCAGGCAGACGGAAGCGCTATGTATACCCTGCAGGCGCTTTGGACAGAGGCTCGACTGGGATTGAACATCATTACTTTGATCTGTTCGAACAGGAGTTACAATATTCTCAAAGTGGAGCTCATTCGGGCCGGGGTTAAGTCGATCGGCCCAGAAGCGTCATCCCTAGTCAAACTCGATCGTCCGGAGATTAACTGGGTCAAACTCGCGGAGGGGATGGGTGTCCCAGCGGTATCAGTCGATGCTGCGGAAGCGCTGGCGCGCGAGTTCCGTAAGGCGCTCTCGGAACCGGGCCCTCATCTCATATCAATGATTCTGGTGTAGTCTAACCTCGCAGTAGACAACAACTCACGAAAAATTTGCACCTTATGTAGAATCTCATAAATAGGAGAAGGCGTATGGCTTATGAATCAATTATCCTGAAAAAGGCGGAGCATGTAGCGACGATAACCCTGAACCACCCCAAGGTTGGTAATGCCTTCGATATGACTCTGGGAGCGGAATTCGACCACGCCATCAAACTGCTGAGTCAAGATAGAGACGTGAGAGCAATAATCATCACTGGCGCTGGCAGCTATTTCAGTACCGGCATAGACCTCAGCATGTTCACAGCCCCAGAGCGGCATGCCAGCAAAGTAGTTGCCCTCCAGAATGTATTGCCTGCCGAAGATGACGAAACCTTTGGCAAAGGTACTGCTGTAGCTGCCGTAATCAGGATCAAGAATATGCCCAAACCGGTGATCGCTGCCGTGAATGGTCCGGCTGTAGGCCTGGGGCTTTCCATAGTCCTGGCATGCGATATCATCATTGCCTCCTCAATGGCGAAGTTTGGCATGGTGTTTGTCAAGCGTGGTGTTGTTCCCGATACTGGTGCTTCATTCGATCTCCCTCGTGTCGTGGGCCTGAAAAAGGCTTGTGAACTTACTTTTATTGGAGATACCATAGATGCCGCCGAGGCTGAGCACATAGGCATGGTCAGCCGGGTCGTTCCTCCAGATGACCTGATGAATACAGCCAGACATCTGGCGGCGAAAATAGCGGACAATCCGCCGCTAGCTGTAGGACTTGCCAAGTTACAGCTTTATCAGGCCATGGTAGAGACCGATATGATCAGGCACATGAAATGGGAAGTGGAAAACATGGAGAACCTCATGAAAACAGCGGATTTTATGGAAGCCGCATCAGCGTTTTTCGAGAAACGCAAGCCAATTTTCAAAGGCGAGTAGTATAGACGCCCCCCTGCTCAAGCAGCCAAATCCCCTTGGGATAATCCCCAGCTTTGGGACTCGTATTTGACACATACATATGGTGTGAGTTACCATAAATAAGTAACCGCCAAATAAGACGCCAAAATATGTGAGCAAATTGAATGCCAGCAAACCCCCTCACAAATAAGAGACTGTACGAAATCAGATGGCATGGCCGCGGTGGTCAGGGAGCCATAACAGCCGCCAAGATAGCAGCACAGGCGGCTTTTCTCGAAGGTTACCGAGGGGTAACTGCTGCACCCTCATTCGGGGCTGAGAGAAGAGGCGCTCCGGTAAGTGCATCAACCAGGATTTCTCCAGAGCCAGTCATAGTCATGTCCCAGGTGGAGAATCCTGACGTAGTAGTTGTCCTTGACCCAACGCTATTAAAATGTGATGGCGTAGTCAACGGACTGGGCAAAGGGGGATGGCTCATTGTCAATTCCAGGCAAGCCCCTGACGAGATCGGAGTTGCAGGCGAGTTCAAAATCGCCACAGCCGATGCTACCAATGTCTGTCAGGAACTGGGTTTGATCGTCGCTGGCCACACAATAGTGAATACAGCGATATTGGGGGCATTTGCCAGGGCAACCAGGTTGCTCGACATGGCAAGCCTGGAAGAGGTTATAAGAGAAAGATTCCCTAAACAAGATGTAGATGTCAACCTTGCGGCAATACGGAAAACCTACGAGATAACGAAAGTTGCGAGAGCGAAGGATTAAGAACCAGTGGGGACGAGAAGTTGCGGTCACATATGCGGTGAATCATCGCCCGGTATCGGGGAAGGCGGCAAGACCGGCGATTGGGGCGATTACCAACCTGCGATAGACCAAGAGAAATGCCTCCCGGCGAAGCAAAACAAAGCCAGCTGTTTTCAATGCTGGCTTTATTGTCCTGATGGCGTTGTAAGCAAGACCATTCCCGTGAAGGTGAACTTGGAATACTGCAAAGGTTGCGGCATATGTGCACAAGTTTGTCCCGCGCAGGCCATAACTATGGTCGCCAAAGAGATAGGGAGTTCTGCGTAAGGTAGATGGAATAGACTTGACAGAAAAGACACAGATAATTGATGGCAATCGAGCTGCGGCTCTGGGCGCTATGCTCAGCCGTGTGCAGGTGATAGCTGCATACCCTATTACACCTCAGACACCTCTCACAGAAGCATTATCGGAATTCGTAGAACGCGGCGAGCTCGATGCCCAGTATGTTGCGGTTGAGAGTGAACATAGCGCGCTTGCCGTGTGCACTTCGGCCTCTATAGTAGGAGCCCGGGCGTTTACAGCCACGAGCTCTCACGGCTTAGCCTACATGCACGAGATGCTGCATTGGGCTGCAGGGACTCGTCTCCCCTTGGTCCTAGCTTGCGTCAACCGTGCCATCGGAGCTCCCTGGAACGTGCTGAATGACCAGCAGGACTCCATATCCCAGAGGGACACGGGTTGGATACAAATGTATGCTCGAAACAACCAGGAGATATTGGATTCAGTAATCCAGGCTTACAAGATCGCTGAGAAGGTCTATGTACCCGTGATGGTTTGCTACGACGGCTACATTCTGTCCCACACCGAAATGCCCGTCGATGTTCCAAATCAAAAGGATGTAGACAAGTTTTTGCCGCCGTACAAGCCTCATACCATACTGGACCCCAATAATCCCAAGAATTACAACCTGGTAACACTGGCGAATCCCAGGCTTAACGCCGAAGGCGTGCTCTGCCACGGTTATATGGAAATCAGATATCTCCTCCAGGAGGCCCTGCAGAACTCGATAGATACGATAGTTCAAACAGGGCGAGAATTCGTTGAGCTGTTCGGAAGAAGCTACAATTTGCTTTGGAAGGATGGCATGGACGATGCCGATATAGTGATTGTGGCCATGGGCAGCCTGGCTATGGAGGCAATAGCAGCTTCGGAGATGCTCAGAGAACAAGGGTACAAGACTGGCGTATTAGGCTTGAGATTATTCAGACCTTTCCCCAAGAAGGATGTAGTGAACGCGCTGCGAGAATCTCGAGCCATTATGGTCTTCGACAAGAATATTAGCTACGGCCAAGAGGGAGCTACCTGTTCCGAAATCAAGTCAGCCCTTTACGGCAGTGGAGCAAAAGCGGCGATACGAAACTTCATCGTAGGACTGGGTGGACGCGATGTGACTGCCAGGGAGATAGCAGACGCTGTGAAGAGATCGTTGCCGTCGCTCAGCGATACCACGCTGAATAGCGAATATCCTCAATGGATATGTCACATTTGACAGGATAAACGCAGTGGCAATCAATGCAGTTAACCTCACCGAAAAGGAATACCTGCTCCCCGGGAACAGGCTTTGCCCCGGCTGTGCCCTATCGCTTGCCTATCGTCATATTCTGAAAGCGTTCGAAGGGCAGGTCATCGTTACCGTGCCTGCCAGTTGCCTCACCGTATTGCATGGCATGTATCCCGTCACATCTGTGACCGTACCTTGTGTCAACACCCCATTTGCCACAACCGGGGCTTCCGCCTCGGGGCTGGTTGCAGGTATGAAGGCCCTTGGCAAGAAGGGCCTAACCGTACTGGCTATAGCTGGTGATGGAGGCACATACGACATAGGAATCCAGTCATTGAGTGGCGCCATCGAGAGACGATCCGATTTTGTCTATATCTGTTACGATAATGAAGGCTATATGAACACGGGTAATCAACGTTCCGGCTCGACACCGCTTGGAGCTATTTCTGGAACCACACCGATTCTGGGTAAGCAGCAAAGTCCCAAAGACATCACGGCAATAATGGAGGCGCACGGCATACCCTATGCAGCTACTGCGAACGCTTGCTACCCGTTGGACCTCTACGAGAAGGTCAGGAAAGCGGGGGCAATACAGGGTACAAGGTTCATACATGTCTTCACTCCATGTCCGCCTGGATGGCGCTTTCCTTTCAGCGACACCATAAAAATCGGCCAGCTAGCAGTTGAAACCGGATGGGTCGTTCTTTTCGAGGTTGAAGGGGGCGTCTTCCGCCTCACCTCAGCCAGCGAGTCCATCGCTCGACGAGGCAAACTGAAGCCGCTGAGAGAATATCTATCCCGGCAGGGAAGGTTCAAGAATATTACTGAGGATCAAATCAACGAACTGCAGACATCGGTAGATGTTCGTTGGAAGCGCTGCCTGAATAGGGCAGGCAATAAGTAGTCACCACTTCTTCAATATTTCAAATACTCTTAGCTTTGTTTCACCAGAAAATAGGCGTGAGCTTCTATTTTTGCCGCTGCCAGCCCTCCCATTCCTTGCGTTTCAACTCACCACGCTTGATTTTCCCTGAGATGGTCTTTGGCAAATTGTTTACGAAGTCGATCTTTCTCGGATGTTTGTAGGGCGCGGTAACCCTTTTAACATGCTCCTGCAATTCCTTCTTCAATTCTTCTGACGCAGAGTATCCTGGGGCCAATACTACGAAAGCCTTGACCACCTCACCTCTCAGATCATCCGGGCTCGCCACGACTGCTGACTCAGCAACGGCCGGATGCTCTATCAATGCAGATTCTACTTCGAATGGGCCTATCCTGTAACCGGAAGAGATTATTACGTCGTCTGCTCGCCCCACAAACCAATAGTAACCGTCTTCATCCTTAAATGCTTTGTCGCCGGTGTAATACCAGTCTCCCTTGAAGACCTCGCTCGTTTTCTCCGAACCTTTCCAGTATTCTTTAAAAAGACCGACAGGCCGTGTCGGTTTTACTTTGATAGCTATGTGCCCCTCGGCTTTGGGTGGCAGTTCCCTGCCGTCTTCGTCGACAATGGAAATGTCAAAGCCCGGCGTGGGCTTGCCCATAGACCCTGGCTTTATCGGCATGCAGCGGTAATTTGCCACTATATTGACGGTCTCCGTCTGCCCGTATCCATCGTAAATCTTTAGACCTGTTTGCTTTTCCCATTGATATATGACCTCCGGGTTAAGGGGTTCCCCCGCCGCCATACAGTGCCGAAGACTATCCAGTTTGTATCGTTTCAGGTTCTCTAGAACGAGGACGCGATATACCGTGGGAGGAGCACAGAATACAGTGATCCCATAAC
>Ga0209777_10004158_pt1 | contig 17319 bp, 17 predicted proteins | sample FrelakmetHBP12HB_FD_187147 | JGI IMG/M metagenome (GOLD analysis project Ga0209777, IMG submission 187147) | Freshwater lake sediment microbial communities from the University of Notre Dame, USA, for methane emissions studies -HBP12 HB (SPAdes)... | ecosystem: Environmental > Aquatic >...
GATGTAGCCGGCGATGAGGCTGGCGGCGACGGTTTCGGGGCTGGCGAGGTAGATGTCGCCTTTGCCTTGTTTGCCGGTGAAGTTGCGGTTGCCGGTGCTGATGGTGATTTCGCCGGCGCCGGTTTGTCCGATTTGTCCGGCGGCGCAGCCTGCGCAGCCGGCGGATCCGATGAGGGCACCTGCGTCTTTGAAGATTTGGAGGAGTCCTTCGTGGAGTGCTTGGTTCCAGATGGTGTCGGTGGCTGGGACGATTTTGAGGATGCGGCCTGGTGCGATTTTTTTGCCTTTGAGGATGTGGGCTGCGCGTCGGAGGTCGTCGATGCGTCCGTTGGTGCAGCTGCCGATGAAGCCTGAGTCGATGGTGGTTCCTAGGAGGTTTTTGACGGTGGTGACGTCTTCGGGGTGGCCGGGTCTGGAGATTTGGGGTGTGAGGCCGTCGATGTCGATGGTGAGGGTGTCGTCATAGGGGACGCCAGGGTCTGGTGTGGGTGTGGGGGTGGTGGGGAAGAGGAGGGTGATGGCTGCCATTTCGGTGCCCATGCTGGCGATGGTGAGTCGTTCGTCAAGGTTGAGTGTGGTGGTGATGGGTCCGTGGAGTTCGGCGGCGGATCCGAGGAGGCCGTTGGCGCCGATGGTTTTGGTTATGTGGAGGATGATGTCTTTGGCGGTGGCCTGGGGGCTTGGTGTGCCTTTGAGGGTGATGGCTGTGGTGGGAGGTACTTTGAACCAGGTGGTGCCGTGGGCGAAGGCGTAGGCGATGTCGATGTCGCCCATGCCTTGTCCGAAGGCGGCGATGGCGCCGAGGATGTTGGCGTGTGAGTCGGTGGAGACGAAGGTGTGGCCGGCTGTGATGAGGCCTTGGTCGATGACGAGGTGGGTGCCGATGCCGGCGTTGATGTCGTAGACGGGGATGTGGTGTTGGCGGGCGTATTGGCGGCAGAGGTGTTGGTTGAGGGCGTATTTTTGGTCGCAGCCTCCGGGGTTGCAGTCGAAGGTGAAGAGGGTTTTTTTGGGGTCGTTGATGGTGAGGTGGTGGTCTTGGAGGTGTTTGACGACGTTGGCGCCGCCGAAGTCGCGGGCGGCTCTGATGTCGATGGTGAGGTCGACGATGGCGTCGACAGTGACGGGTTCTTTGGTGTGTGTGGCGAAGATGGATTGGATGAGGGTCTGCTTCATCTTGTGGTTTCTCCCCAAGGTAAAAGGTGGTTTGGTTCTGAGGTTATCGGCTGGTGGTATGAAAACGTTATGGTATCCGGGCTTGTTTTTCTTGCGTGATTAGAGGAGTGGGTTGGCGTGGGGGAGTTGTGTTGTGCGAGGTTGGTATTGTTGGGGGTTTCGTCTATGGTGCGTTGGGGATGGTGATGGTTGGTTCGTAGAAGGGTGGTGCTTTGCAGATGACGCGTTCGGGGAGGTGTGAGCCGATGGTGACGGTCAGTATCTCGGGGAGTTGGAGGAGGGTGGTTTGGAGTTCTCGTGGGCCGATGGGGGAGGTTCTGGTGTCGGCGACGATGCCCCAGCGGGTCTTGTTTCCTTTGAGGCTGCGGTGGGTGAAGGAGGTGATGATCTTGACGTGGATTTTGTCGAGGATGGTGGCGATTTGTGCGAGGCTTTTGGGGCTGCCGTCGAACTCGATGTCGAGGTTGATGATAGTGTGCTGCGGTGGTCGTAGGGTGGTCTGGGTCATGATGGGTTCACCTCAAATGTTTGGTAAAATAAGTCCCGGAAAGCCAGGGTGTGACTATTGATGAAGACGATCAGGAGCTGTCGCGGTGACGCTCGCAGAAGGCGTTGTGGGGGTTGTCTGGTCGGTCTTCATTGGGGGTGTCCACCCGGCTTTCGTGGGAATTATGTGGGATAATAGTGTTTGGCCTATATAATACTTACCCACAAATGACCCACTAACCCTGTGAAAACACCGAAGCAACCCAAAAAAACCGCTAATGGACGTCTTGGATTATTCGACGACGAATTCCTTCTTGAAGATCAGATCGCGCAGCCGCATCTTCCGGCCGTCGGGCAGCAGCTCTGTCGGAGGCTTGATTCCCTGCTCAAAGAGCTTAAAGCACGCGCACTCTCGATGCTGGGTCTCCGAACCACAATACTTCTCGACCATGCTTTTGAACAGCCGCATCGTCTTTTCATCCTCAACGAACAGCTTCACGAACGCCGGCATATTCGCCGCGACGTCCTCCAGACACGCCTGGTGGTACTTGCACAAGAACCCGGACTTCAACGCAATGAACGCAAGGCAATTCTGATACTCCTCCGACTCGCAAACCAAGTAACTAGAGTATTCCAGAACTCGTGGAAAACGCGTGATACAGGTCCTCGTGAAATCGATGTAATGCGGACAGCTCATGTCAACCGCTTCCTACTCGTCAATCGATGACGATCTCTTTTTTGAAGATCAAGTCCCGCAACCGCAGCTTTTTGCCGTCAGGCAGCAGCTCCGTCGGCGGATGGATGCCTTGCTCAAAGAGCTTGAAACAGGCGCACTCACGATGCATCGCCTCACAGGCACAATACTTCTCTACCATACTCTTAAACAAGTTAATCGTCTTCTCATCCTCAATGAAATACTTCACCAACGCAGGCATCTCCGTGACGAGATCCTCCAGACACTGGACGTGATACCGACACAGAAACCCACTCTTCAACGCAATATAGGGCAAACACGTCTGATAATCGTCCGACTCGCAGACCACGAAGCTCGTATACTCAAGGACACGCGGAAAACGCCCGATACACGTCCGTGTATAATCAACATAATGTGGACATGCCATGTGCTCCCAACCTCACGCCATCCTCACATCAAGAATAACCTATTTAACAGTTATCAAACTTGATATCCAATCACCATGAAACGGACAGCCAACCCCTGAAACAATGAAAATACTTGACCAAAGCGACGTAAAAAAGATGATGTTCCATAGACTCGCCTCAGGATTTCATCGCTTGTCTTCAATTTAAATATTTCTCAGCAGTCGACATCGGGTGCGTTCACCGCCTCCAAATCGAACCTTCGAAAGAACCCTCACAGGATAAGATTTAAATAGAGTACGTGCTAATGAGAGGCACTGTCTGAAACAATGCAGGATGAAGAGGGCCGGGATGAGGTCTTGGACGTTATCTTAAAAGACATGATTAAGGACTTACCCCACTCCATTATGTATCTGTCCAAGATTATCAATAAGTCCAACCAACAGGATGAGGATGAGAGCGAGGATACAGACCAGTACAATGTCCTTGTGTACCAGATGCTTCGCTATCCTCCTGGTTCAAAATTCCCGCAACTGACGTAAACAGAAATCATAGTAACTCGGTTATGGGGTAGTTGTCTTTTGGTGTCCCAATTTCTTTTCATTCAGTAACAAGAACAGTAAGAACGCGACCGCCCAGAGGCCGGCCAAGAAGAGAATCGAAGACATATAGCCCCCTCCGAACGCTCTCATGGGTTCAACGGCGGCTATCAGCAGGATGGAACCTACCTGGGAGAAGAACCACAGCATTGACGACGCGCGCCCTTCCATCCCGGTTCCGGCGATCCTGTTGGAGATTTCAAGGACTAAGGGGAGGGCTGACATCAGGAAAAACCCGACAATAAAACTCGTCACTACCAGCAGAAGGAACGACGAAAACACCCCGATGAAATAAAACCCGATCGTCCCGACCGCGAGATCGATAACCACCAGAATCTTGATCTTATGGATTTTATCTGACAATGCAGGGATCGCGATGGAGCCGATGATACCGCCGATAATGATCATGCCGCCGATAATTCCTGCATCGTCGATGCTGATTCCGTGCAGGGAATTGAGCATGACTTGAAGCCACGTGAGGATCGCGGTGAACCCGCCAATAGTGACAAAAAAACCGTACTCCAGGATGGCAAAGTCACGCCTTTTAGATAACGTCAGGAGATCTTTGAGGGTGAAGTTCTCGCTTTCCGCCAGGGCGGTCATGGTTCCCTCTCGGCCGATCACGAAAAACAAAAACGCCCCAGCACAACAGAGGAGCCCAAGGACCATCAACATCTTGGCGATGCCAAGGCCCAGGTATAGGAAAGGTATGAGGATTAAAGCAAGCATCATGCCGAGGAATAACCCGATGGTGCCCAGGCCTGTGGCAAGACCCCGTTCGCGCTGTGGAAACCATGAGACCGCAAGCTTCGTGATGCTCCCAAAGATAAACGGCTGCGAGACCGCGGCACCTATCGAACTGATGAGCAGCACGGTGAAGTTATTATCAAGCAATGGTGCGGCAATCCGAAGTACGGAGAAGACTGCGAGAAAGACCGCTGCGATGCGAATGCTGATGGTGAAACCTTTCTTGTCGATGAAGATGCCCACAGGGATGGCGAGGATGACGAACACCACTGGCCAGACAAGGGATAAAAGCGAGACATCGAACTCGGTGACGTGGAAGAGCGCAGCCGTATCGGTGGTGATTGGCGCAAACGTCAACCACGCCAGCTGTGAAAGGAGCGCCATGAACATGAAGGACAGCAGGACGAGCCAGCGATACGAGGAGACGGGGGCCGAGGTCGGTGAGGTGTTCATAGGTAGGTTCCCGTCCTAGGAATCACCCAAGGCTTTAAAATGAATTCAGTTTGTTTTAAATAAAAAAATACGCCTTGTATATGTGGCTTTATCAAAGATTTTATAGTCACAACGGGATTATATATTAATAACAGGGGGATAGAACATGATTTCGAGGTCAAAGGGTGTAAGCTTGCCTTTCTTTATGTTTATCGTTGTTCTCTTGCTTATTTCTTCGTGTGGCATCGTCGGTGGAGGCGGCGTGTCTTTTTCAACATCTGACGACACATCTGGCTCTCTCGTCATCCATACCCCGGGATGCTGTGATGGCTATACCTTGGTCGGTCAGTCTACTCAGACCATCTTGATAGACATGAATGGGACGGTGATCCATCGCTGGCCGTCATTTTTTTCACAGCCTGCGAAGATGCTGCCAGGGGGATTTATCATTGCTGGGAGCGGTTTCAAATTCGCCGGGATAGGCTGTGGTGATTTTGATGCCCTCAATGAGTATGCCTGGAATGGAAGCATTGTGTGGAGTGTTCACAACTGGGATGATGGTCGAGCTCGCCAGCACCATGATTTCCAGCGCGAGGGAAACCCCGTCGGCTATTACGCCCCCGGTCAAGACTTTCTCCCCCACGGGAATACATTGATCCTCGCCCATCATAGTATCGTCAACACCAGCATCAGCAGGAAGCCGTTGAAGGATGATGTCATCTATGAGGTGGACTGGAATGGGAGTCTCACCGGGTTTAAATGGTCTGCCTTGGATCATTTCAACCAATTCGGTTTCAGCGCGGAGACCAAACATGGGATGTATGTCAATCCTGGCATCTTGGGGGACGGTGACATCTTGCACACCAACTCCATGTCGCTGCTTGGCTCCAACAAATGGTATGATGCTGACCCTATCAAGTATTCCTGCTTCAACCCCCAGAATATCATCATCAGCTCGCGACATGTAAACTACATTGCAATCATTAGTCGAGAAACCGGTGATATCGTGTGGAAGGTTGGACCGGATTTCTCCAAGAATACCCTGGAGGGCCGTAAACTCGGCCAGCTCATCGGCCTGCATCATGCCCATATGATCCCCCAGGGGCTTCCTGGGGCCGGAGACATCCTCCTGTTCGATAACGGTGGGTTGGCAGGCTATGGGTATTTCGGGATGCCGCGGTACTTCAGATTGTATTCCCGTGTCATCGAATTCAACCCGGTGACGTTGGATATCGTCTGGCAGTATTCCCATCGTGTCTTGCACTGGGTGATTCCCCGTACGGGAGACGACCATAAATTGTACAGTGTCTACATGAGTTCTGTGCAGCGACTACCCAATGGGAACACGTTGGTTTCCGAGGCGACGAACGGTCGCGTCTTTGAGGTGACGAACACCTCGAAGGTGGTCTGGGAGTACGCGACCCCAACGCGGGCTCAACAGATCTATCGGGCGTACCGTGTTCCACCTGAATGGGTCCCCGGGAACCCCTCCGGATACGCCTTCTGGGAAGGACCTTAGGCGTGTCTCGGCTGTCGCGGTACTTCCGAATGCAAAAATCTACCAAGGAAATCATCGATCTTAGCCTGTTTCTCCTTAGAAACTGAACCATGCCTGACCTTCGACTCTCGTATTTTCCGATGTCTTCCCCATGTGTTTTAATCAAGGAACGCCCGTTTCTCATGAGTATCGACATCGGCATTGAATGTATGGGACACCCTTCCCAGGTCCTGGAATAAGATGATCCTTGACGAGTGCCGCTTCATCATCTCCAGAAGAGCTAGTTTGTTCTTATCCTCAAGATAATAACATGGCTTGTTCTTGAACTGAGAATGCCTAATCGACGGGAAATACCGTTGTAATGCACGAAGAGCATTCCATTTCCTCCCTGTGTAGACGAATCCTTTCTCCAGGAGCTGCTGCAAAAGTTCCAGAGGTTTTCCGCTGATGTAAGGCTCTCGTTTGATTTTGCTGGGACGATCCTTGGTATAGAAGTAGACAGTTGTCGGGTGAAGGTTTATCTCCTTGGACACCTGATATTTTGACTTGCCTCTCAAAACCTCTTCTCGTATTCTTTGGATGTCATCTCTAGTTAAATGTCGTGTCATCACAAACGAGTGTAAAAAGGTCTATAAATAAATGTTGAAAAACATGTTATGTAGCCAGCAAACCATGAGAGAACTATTATAATAGATATACGTGTTCTTTGTTTTGCCACCTAAAAACTGTGACACTTCACTATTTAGCGGATATGTGATTCTATATGATAGAATTTAAAGTTCAAAATATTGTAGCATCTACCTCTTTTGCAGATAAGTTAGATCTTGATGTGATAGCACAATCATGGAAAGAAACTGAATATGAGCCAGAGCAGTTTCCTGGACTCGTGTATCGTTTGAGTAGTCCGAAAACCGCTACCCTTCTATTTAAAAGTGGGAAGGCGAACTGTACTGGTGCAAAGAATGTTGAAGACGTCAAAACCACTATTAATATCATTGCGGAAAAACTGAAGATGCTGGGTGTTGAGGTCTATAAAGACTTTGGGATCGTCATTCAGAATATTGTAGCCACAGCTGATATGGGGGGAGATCTTAATCTTAAGGAAGTAGCTATATCTCTTGGTTTAGAAAATGTGGAATATGAACCTGAGCAGTTCCCTGGACTAGTCTATAGAATAAAAGAACCTAGGGTAGCTATGCTTTTGTTCGGTTCTGGTAAAATAGTCTGTGCAGGGGCAAAAAAGATGGAAGATGTGTCAATAGCAGTTGATAAATTATCAAAAGAGCTAACGTCATTAGGACTTCTCCATAAGAAAAAAACTCTCTCGTAAAATATATGGAGCAACGAAAAAAACCTATCTATGTTTTTTCGGGTCATAATTAAAGAGTGAAAATATTCGTAGAAAAGATAATTGAAAATTATTTTTTCTTTTTCGTTAAGCAGATTTCCATTGAAGACACATTAGAGGTTCTCCCTTCCTCATTGGTGACACTTTCCGTACTGATTTTTATGTCTTTGATTTTTGCGTCAATGACAAACCGGTTCCTGGTTATTTCTGCAGCATCGACCGCTGTGCTAATCGTTTTGCCTCTAGCTTTTATTATTACTTCATCTGATCCACTATTGAACTGTGTTACTATTGCAAGCACATAACTCATCGGAGGTTTGTGTCCAACATAGATTACGTTTTCATCAGTTCTTCCTTTTTCAGCTATTCCCGCTTCGGTTGTTTCTTCTACCATAATTTTGTTCCCGCTCAAATTCTACAATTTCATAGCGTCTCCTTCTTTAATAAACCAACCCTTCCTTTTTCGTCTCATCACTGAAGAGTGAAAATAGATCTAATAAAAGTATGGAAAATTAAAGGTTGAATACTTCTTCCATCGACATTCTCATCTGCCTCGTCATGTTAGGATTCTACGATGGAAAGCACATCATTACCTCAAAGTACTTCGGTAATACACTCGTCATTGCGGATCCTGGAGGCTGACGAATGCCTTCCCTCCTTGTTTTTCGTGCTTAATTCTTAGAGGATACCAGATTCGTTCCTTGATTTTTCTCTTGAATCGCTCTTGTTTTTATCGGTTCTACCAAAGGTTCTTCTCTGAGGACTATATTCTGAACTTAGGATTGAAGTTCTTCTTACCCTCCCGCTAGTCCTTGGTAGGCACCTTCGGAACTACTGCCCTATCACAAAGGTTTATATAGAAGTGTTCATATGCTGGTAATGCTTTTAACCTACTTATAAAGGAGGCAAAGAACATTATGATGGCTGGAGGACAGCAACCTATAATCATCCTTAAAGAAGGCACAAAACGTGATAAAGGCAAAGGCGCCCAACTCAATAACATCATGGCAGCCCGCGCTATCTCCGACGCCGTGAAATCCACGCTCGGACCTAAAGGCATGGACAAGATGCTCGTCGACTCCATGGGTGATGTCGTCATCACCAACGACGGCGCAACCATCCTCAAAGAGATCGACGTTGAACACCCTGCGGCGAAGATGATCGTCGAAGTCGCCAAAGCCCAAGATGAAGAATGCGGTGACGGGACCACCACCGCCGTGATTCTCACTGGAGAACTTCTACGCAACGCCGGCGAGCTCATCGAGCAGAACATCCATCCTACCGTCATCACAGGCGGTTACCAGAAGGCGGCTATAAAGGCGGTCGAAATTCTCAACAAATTGGCCATTCCGATTAAACCCAACGACAAAGTGACCCTGAAGAACATCGCGATGACATCAATGGCTAGCAAGGGAGCTAGCGCCGCTAAAGACATCCTCTCCGAAGTCGTTGTCGACGCGGTCACCAGCGTCGCCGAGAAAGTCGACGGACGCACCGAAGTCGACATGGACAACATCCAGATTCAGAAGAAACAGGGCGGCACCATTAACGATACCAAGATCATCAAGGGCATCATCCTGGACAAGGAACGCGTCCACGAAGGCATGCCTAAGCATGTCCACAACGCGAAGATCGCCCTCGTCAACGCCGCTTTGGAGATCAAGAAGACCGAGGTCGACGCCCGCATCCAGATCCAGGACCCCTCTCAGCTCCAATCCTTCCTCGACGAGGAAGAGAACATGCTGAAGAAGATGGTCGAGAAAGTCAAGAAGAGCGGCGCCAACGTCCTCATCTGCCAGAAAGGCATCGATGACATCGCCCAGCACTTCCTCGCTAAAGAAGGCATCTACGCGGTACGGCGCGCCAAGAAATCCGACATGGACAAGCTCGCCAAGGCTACTGGTGCGAAGATTGTCGCCAACCTCGACGACCTCACCGTCAAGGACCTCGGCATGGCTGGTGCAGTCGAAGAACAGAAGATCGGCGACGACCGCATGACCTTTATCATCGAATGCAAAAACCCCAAGGCCGTCAGCATCCTCATCCGCGGGAGCACCGAGCACGTCGTCGACGAACTCGACCGTGGCATGCACGACGCCTTGTTTGTCGTCAAAGTCGCCTTGGAAGACGGTAAGATGACCAGCGGCGGCGGCAGCGCAGCCACCGAGGTTTCCATGCAGCTCCGCGAGTACGCCACGTCTGTCGGCGGCCGAGAGCAGATGGCAATTGAGGCGTTCGCCAATGCAATGGAAGTCGTCCCTAAGACTCTGGCTGAGAACGCAGGACTTGACCCCATCGACATGATGATTAATATACGCCGTGCCCACAAGAAAGGCAGTAAGTACGCGGGCATCGACGTCTTCAACGGCAAGATCACCGACATGGTCGACAACAACGTCATCGAGCCCCTGCGCGTCAGCATCCAGGAAATCACGGCCTCCACCGAAGCCGCGAACATGATCCTGCGCATCGACGACATCATCGCCTCCAAGAGCGGTGGACCAGGCCCCGGCGGACCCGGCGGCATGCCACCCGGCGGCATGGGCGGCGGCATGGGCGGCGACATGGATGATTACTAAGCGTAATCATCTTCTCTTTCCTTTTTTCTTTTAACCATTTTTCTTCTTCCTATGCCCGCGAAAAAGTCTGCCACCAAGGCTCACACGGTAGAGCATGCTGATCTCAAGACTCACTCCTTAGAGAAGGAAATCAAGACACTCCAAGACGAACTGGCCAATAAACAAGATAAACTCCTCCGTGCGTACGCCGACTACCAAAACTACCAAAAACGCATAGAAAAAGAACAAACGTCCCTAGAGCTTGACATCCGCAGACGCTACCTCATCGAGATCCTCGATTTCTACGAACTGCTGAAAAAAGCCGCAGACGACCCAAGCCCACAGGAAGGACTCAAGTCTCTCCTCGGAACCATCGACCGCTTCCTGTCCCGCGAGGGCGTCAAAGACCTGGATTGCAAAGGGAAACCCTTCAACTACAAATACCACAACGCACTGTCCACCCTTGAGCAGGAGGAATGCCCCGAGGGCACCGTCCTGGAAGAAGTCAAGAAAGGCTATCTCCTCGGCGACACCCTGCTGCGACCTGCTCAAGTCATCGTCTCCAAAAAGAAAGACTAAACTCCGACTACCAACAAGGAGGTACATAACCATGGCACACATCATCGGCATCGACCTCGGCACCACCAACTCCGAGGCCGCCTACATAGAAGCTGGAAAACCAGTCGTCATTAAAAGCGCAGAAGGACAACCCTACTTCCCTTCAGTTGTCGCCTTCACCAAGACCGGCGAGATGCTCGTCGGCGAAGCCGCCAAACGACAAGCCGTCACCAACACCGAAGGCACCGTCCAACGCGTCAAACGCAAGATGGGGACCAAAGACAGAATCACCCTGCGCGGCACACAGTACACCCCCCAACAGCTCTCCGCGTTCATCCTACAGAAGATCAAGAAAGACAGTGAAGACTACCTCGGCGAAAAAATCACCGAAGCGGTCATCACCGTCCCCGCGTACTTCAACGACGACCAACGACAAGCCACCAAGGACGCCGGCGCCATCGCCGGCTTCAACGTCAAACGCATCATCAACGAACCCACCGCCGCGGCACTCGCCTACGGCCTGGACAAGACCGGCGACCAGCGCATCTGCGTCTACGACTACGGCGGCGGCACCCTGGACGTCACCATCATGGAGGTCGGCGAAGGCGTCTTCGAAGTCCTCTCCACCAGCGGTGACACCCAGCTCGGCGGCTCCGACATGGACCAAGCCATCGTCGACTACCTCGCCACCGAATTCCACAAGAAACACCACATCGACCTACGCAAAGACCCCAAGACCCACCAACGCCTCCTCGAAGCAAGCGAACAAGCCAAGATCGACCTCAGCTCAACGCTAGAGACCGAGATCAACCTCCCCTACATCACCGTCGTCAACAGCGAACCCAAACACCTCGAACTCAAACTCACCAGAGCCAAATTCGAAGACATCATCCGACCCTTCGTCGACCGCAGCGAACCACCCTGCCGACAAGCACTCAACGACGCAAAACTCACCCCTGAACAAATCGACCACGTCATCCTAGTCGGCGGCACTACCCGTATTCCGATGGTTCAGCACAAGGTCGAAGAGATATTCCACAAGAAACCCAAACGCGAAGTCGACCCCATGGAATGCGTTGCCATCGGCGCCGCCATCCAAGCAGGCGTCCTCAGCGGCGAAATCGACAAAGAAATCGTCCTCCTCGACGTCACACCCCTCACCCTCAGCGTCGAAACCCTCGGAGGCGTCGCCACACCCCTCATCGAACGCAACACCACCGTCCCCACGCGCAAAAGCAAGGTGTTTTCAACCGCGGCCGACAACCAGACCAGCGTCGAAATCAACATCCTCCAAGGAGAACGACCCATGGCAGCCGACGACAAAAGCCTGGGACGCTTCCACCTCGACGGCATCCTGCCTGCACCCCGCGGCATCCCGCAAATCGAAGTCTCCTTCGACATCGACGCCAACGGCATCCTCAACGTCTCCGCCAAAGACCTCGGGACCGGCAAGCAGCAATCCATCCGCGTCACCGGCTCCACCCGACTCTCTGACGCCGAAATCGAACGGATGCGCAACGAAGCCAAACAACACGAATCCGAAGACAAGCAACGCAAGGAACGCATCGAGATACGCAACAGCGCGGACAGCCTAGTCACCCAGACTGAGCGCACCCTCACCGAACTCAAAGACAAGTTCACAGAGCAAGACCGCACCGCCATCGAGAACGCCTTAAAGAACCTCCGCGAAAAACTCACCACCGACGATACAGATGCCATCAAGAAAGCCATGGACGAGCTCACCGCAGCCCTCTCCAAGGCCAGCACCACCATCTACCAGCAAGCCGCAGCCCAACACCAACAGCAGCAGCAACCCGGTGACCAAGGATCAGGTGGACCACAAGACGGCCAATGGCAGTCGCCACCCGGAAGCGAAGGATCCACCTATAACGCAGACTACCACGTTAAAAACAACAAGAAGAACAAGCAGCCTTAAGACCGCTTCGCAGGCCGCGGCGGCTTGAATAAATCAGGTCGGATGTCATTCACCGACCACTTCTTCTCTTTTTCCTTGATAATCATGACAGCACACGGCGCGTTCTTCAACACTTCCTCAGAGACGCTCCCCAGCAAAAATTTACTGAACCCTTTCCTACCCTGGCTAGCCATCACGACCAAATCATCGTCTTGGATAAATTTAACAATCTCCACCGCTGGGTTCCCCTCGAGCATCACGGTCTTGCTTTCCACGCCATGATGCTTTGCAATACTGGCGACTTCTTCAAGCACCTGCTGCTTCTTCACCTGGATCTTCTGTTCTAACACGGTCGACAGCATGAACTGTTGGGTGTCGTTCACCGCCACGATCGACACCTGCGCATCCAGCAGCTTCGCAAAATATGCGCCCTGCTCCGCAGCCACCCGTGACACATCCGACAAGTCCACCGGGATGACCACCCGACGAATCGGCTCCGGCTCACTCCCCTCACGCGACATAACAAGACTGAGAATCACTTCAGCCCCGTTAAAGGTTTCTGCCGGTACCAACTGTCCACACACCTGGTATCCCCTGTACAACAATCCCTTTTAAACCAAACCACACAAACCATCCCTTGAGGAAACTCCTATGATGATGATCGTTGGACAAATCTCAAGCGCGGAGGAAGCCAATGAAATCGAAGCCATCGCCAAATCCTTCGTCGTCGGCACCCGCGCCCGAGCCCTCGCCCAACTCCTCAAAGAGCACTAATAAAACAGGAGGAGGCTACCCATGACCTCAGCGACCAAGAAAATCTGGATCTGGCTGCACGGCACCGACCTCATCAAAGCCGTCTACAACCCCGTGGACCGGACCCTTGCTATCTTCGACGAAACCGACCACCTGCTCCTCAAACGCATCGGCCTCAGCCCCGAACAAGCACACCAGCTCGCCACCAGACTCGCCATCATCGGCGCCAAACGCCTCGACGGTCACGACGAACCCTTCACGTACCTTTAAAACTAAAACCTTTCTTCTTTTAATCCCGCCACTGCGGCTTCACCCACGACTCAATGAACCGCCGCGACAAATCAGACCGCGCCTCCGCGATATCCGTCACCGTCACAATCCCGACGATCCGGCCATCTTTGACCACCGGCAACTTCTTGATATGAAACTCCGCCATCACCTGCAACGCCCGCTCCGTCGTCTCCAACGCATGCACCGTTTTCACCCCAGACGACATAATCATCCGCACCGTCGTCCTCTCCGGGTCACGCCGCTGACACAACGTCCGTTCTATCAAATCCCGTTCCGTCACAATCCCCACACACGCCTCACCAGACACTACCACCAGACACCCCACTTTCTTCACCTTGTACAACATACAAGCGTCCAACACCGACGCGTCGGCATCCACCGACACCACCGCCCGCGTCATGATTTCTTCAACCAACATCCCGACAACCTCACCAGTCAATAATCAGAATCCTTGTTATATGCGTACGCCCCAATCGCCCTCCCAAGAAATTAAAAGGAAGGCCACCACACGAACCTGGGAAGACTCAACAGGAAGGAGGACTGAGGTACTGCGGGATGCGCTCCTCCGCCGTCGCCCGCTTCTGCTGGATATCAACGAGCAACGCCTCTAGTAATTCAGCCGCGCGCTTCTTACACGCACCACATAATATTGTACCCTTCTTACAGGACTCATGCAGCTGCTGCAACTCCGCGTCGCTCTCCAAGAGATGATACAGGTACAGTTCATAGATCATACACTCATCGGGCTTGCCACCGTTGCGTTCCTGTTCCTCCCGGGTCGCCGCGCCACCTGTCTTGGCGTTCATCATCTTCTTTTTCGCTTCTTGCGGCGTATCAGTCAGGAAAATCGAGCTCTCTGGTTTCGACGACGACATCTTATCCCCAGTCAACCCGGTGATGAACCGATGGTACGTCGACGACGGCTGCAAGAACCCATACCCACCAAACGCAGGCTCCGAAACCGCAAGCTGCTCATCCACCCGGTCGATATCAGTCTCCGTGGCATCCTCAAGATATAACGCATTGTACTCCGTAATCCGTTTCAACCGAGAGAATCCGAGACGGCTTACGATTGTCTCCGCATTATCCAACAACTCAGAAACCTTCTCATCGCCTTTAACGAAGACGCCGATACGGTCATCCTTGGTTTTCAGAACACTGTACAAACGGAAATCCTGAGCGATATCACGGCAGAGACGAATATGCGGGTCTTGATCGACTCCGACGGGCACCAGTGTCGGCCGAACACCACCATACTTCGGTAGCTGCACATGGAGGATATCCCCTGCCTGGATTAGCGGGGAGAACACATGCGCAAGATTCGTGCTGCCATCAAACCCATAGGTAGCTACTAGCTGCGACCAGTTCACCTTCCGACCCAATAGGTATGCAAGGTCCTTGACGTCCTCGTTTTGCGACTGGAAATAGATACGGCACCGCTCCGGACGCAGACCAAGAGCGATATAGTTAATGATATACTCGTTAATCGCCAGCTCCTTAGCCTTGGCAAGCGTCATCCCCCGGGTCGCGTACGCCTCAATATCCGCCACAGCAATGGCCACATCGGCACCGATGCTCTGATAATAGACGACCTCGTCGATGACCATCTTATGGCCAAGGTGCATACGCCCTGAGGGCATCAACCCCGTTAGAATAGCCCATGGCTTGTGCGAAAGGATCGCAGCGCGGATCGTCTCGAAACCACGCTGGCCGAAGACGACGCCACGACGGAACAAGCGATGGGGTGCCGGCAAGTCTTTCCAGCATTCCTCCGTGAAGGCTTGAATGCCGAATTCGTCTCGGAGACGTGCGTAATCTTGATAGGACTTGGAGCTCCAGGGGTCTATCTTCATCTCCTAGGTTATCGTATCTAGTTGATAAAAAACTTCCCCTTATTGGAAGAGAAAAGGAAAAAAAAGAGTAGGGTCACGTCACTTTTTCCGACGGCGAGTGACCACAACCACGGCGACGATGACGAGGATGACTATGACGCCTAGGATGGCGAGCAGCATTATCTGTGAAAGGACGAATTGAGCTGTCCGGATGTTGGGATGCGTGGAGGTCCCAAAGGGACTGTGTCCGCTCACTGTGAAGTTTTCACCCGGGTTGTAGTTAAGCGCCTCGACATCGCTTGGTTCCCAGTGGTTGTTCGTGCTGTAGGTGGTGCTTGGGACCCAGACGCGCAGGTTAGGGTCACCGTAGAGGCAGACGTTTTCCTCAAGGTCCCACCACCATTGTGGCGGATTGGAGTTGTAGAGGATGCCGACTTTCTTAATGCCTTCTGAGTAGATCTCACCGACGGTCTTTCCGAGGGCGATGCCGCGGGGCACAGAGTTCTGCCAGACGCCTGAGTACCAGGAGGTGGCCCAGGGGTCCATGATCTGGACCATGGATCCGTGGCGCATGAGGGCGATGTGGAGGTATTTACCTGCAGGTAAGCAGGCGACGCTGCTGATGGCGGTGGAGTGGATGTTTCCGAGGGCATCGTCGACTTGTTGTCCGTTATAGTAGGAGGTGCCGAAGCGGGTCATGAACAGGGTGATGACGATGCCGTCGTAGTAGTCTTGGGTGTTCTGGAACCATTTCGGGGTGACGAGACGGAGGAGTGGGAGGCTGGCGATGTTGCCGAGGATGTCCCGGACCGGTCGTTTGGCGAGGGCGGCGTCGAGGCCGGTTTTCACAAGCCCTAACCGGGGGTTAGGGTTGCCGAGGAGGGTGGCGATGATGCCGTGGATTTGCATGGTCATCGTGTCAGGCTCGGTGGTGGATCCCATCGCCCATTCGTAGCCCCGCCAGGGGTTGGTTTCTTTGTTTTCTCCAGCGAGGGGGATGATGTGAGCGCCGCCGTTGGGGTTGGTGCCTTTGACGTCCCAGAACATGAGGATGCCGCCGTCGCGTGGTCCGCCATGGGTGTTGATCATCCAGAGGAGGATGCCGTTGTTCAGGTCATTCATGTTAGCGTCGAAGCTGGTGGAGAAAACAGGGGAGTACCCTCCTTGTTCTAGGTAGAACGTCTGGACTTCTGAGGCACTCATGTCTGCGAGGTAGGCGCCTTGTTGTCCGTTGACGGCGACCATGTCGCCAGAATCAATGGGTTCGAATGATGTTGTCTCACCAGGGATGGTGCCGTCTGCGCATTTGTATTTGAAGCCCCAGTAGGTGCTGGCTCGGCTGTTGAATTTTTCTTCGTAGCAGACCAGGGTGTTCAGCGCGGGGTAGCGCATGGTGACGTCCCCGGAGGGTCGTACGATTTTGAGTCCGAGGCTGCCGCGCCAGGGGAAGCGTCGTTTGCTGATGCTGCCGTTGATGAGGGTGACGCCGTCGGGGTTGGCGATGCCGGGGTTTTGGAAGACGATCTGGGGGTAGAAGATGGTCTTGGCCATCCAGACGGAGAGGTCGGTGGGTGAGCCGAAGAAGCGGCCGGGTTGTGCTCGGCCGACGAACATGCGGTCCCAGGAGAACCCGATGTCGTATTGTCCGCCGACGGTGACCATGATTTCGTCGGCTTCTTCGTCGTAGCCGAGTTGTTGGAGGAAGCTGTATGCTCTATTGCCGGTGAGGTACATTTCGGCGACCGAAGGTTCTTTGCTCAGTCCGTCGGAGTGTCGTCGCCAGAGTTCGTTGTGGTAGATGACGGCGGAGGAGAGTTCGGGGTGGTTTTCGATGAAGAGGACGGGGCTGCCGTGTGCGGCGGCGATGTAGGCGGCGGGGCCGGCGGAGAGGTCTCCTATCTGGGGTGGGCCGGGTACGTATGAGGCGTTGTCCATGGTCCAGGGGCAAACGGTGGAGAAGATGACGACGTTTTGTCCAGAGAGGGATCTGATGGTGTTGTAGGTGGCGTTGTAGGTGGTGAGGTGGAG
>Ga0209777_10004159_pt1 | contig 17315 bp, 8 predicted proteins | sample FrelakmetHBP12HB_FD_187147 | JGI IMG/M metagenome (GOLD analysis project Ga0209777, IMG submission 187147) | Freshwater lake sediment microbial communities from the University of Notre Dame, USA, for methane emissions studies -HBP12 HB (SPAdes)... | ecosystem: Environmental > Aquatic >...
CTTAATGCTATCCGCGCTGCTGGTCTCGGCGGCAACTCTGGCGCACAGCCAGGTGCCTGACAATCTCGTCGTCGAGGGCGTGCCACCCCTCGGGCGGGAACTCAAGGCCGACGCGGGCCGTTACCTCGAATTCCGGGCGGCGGCTTTTAACAGTTGGCATCCGATGAAACGAGAGCTGCTCATCACCACCCGCTTCGCGGATGCGGCGCAGTTGCACGAGGTGCGGATGCCGGGCGGGGCACGGTGCCAGCTCACGTTCGCCCCGGAGCCGGTCAGCGGCGGCACCTGGCAGCCCAAATTCGGGCGTTACCTCGTGTTTGCGCAGGACACCGGCGGCGGCGAGTTCTACCAGTATTACCGGCTGGACCCGGACAGCGGCAGTATCACGCTGCTGACCGACGGCAAATCGCGCAATGGCAGCGGGCGGTTCACCCGCAGCGGCCATTGGTTCGCCTACACCTCCACCCGCCGCAATGGCCGGGACTCGGACACCTACGTGATGGACCCCGCCGATCCGAAAACCGACCGGCGCTTGTGCGAGGTTAACGGCGGCGGCTGGAGTGTCTCGGATTGGTCGGACGATGACTCGAAGCTCCTGCTGCTGGAGACCATCTCCATTAACCGGAGCCGGCTCCACCTACTCGATGTAGCGTCCGGCGCAAAGCAATTGCTCACGCCGGATGCAGCGGAGCCGGTATCCTACGAAAACGCGCGGTTTGCCCACGGCACCGAACTGGCGATCTTTCTGACGACCGACCAGGGCTCGGAGTTCCGGCGGCTCGCCAAGATGCGGTTCCTGGCGCCGGACAAAGGGCGCAAGCTGGCATGGGTGCAGGTCACGAGCGTCGAATCGTTAGCGCGCTCGATGGAGGTACTGCCGGTGAAGGTCCAGTGGGACGTGGAGGAGTTCGACCTGTCGCCGGATGGCCGCACCATCGCGTACATCTCGAACGAGGAAGGGGTGGGTCAGCTGCGTTTGCTGGACACGCGCACGAACCAGGAGCGGCGGGCGCCGAAGTTTCCGCTCGGCATTCCCTCGCGGGTCACCTGGCACGAGAACGGGCGCGACCTGGCGTTCAACTTCACCTCTGCGCGATCCCCGGCGGACGTTTATTCCTATGACACCCGCACCGGCAAGCTGGAGCGCTGGACTGAGAGCGAAACCGGCGGGCTCAACCCGGCGACCTTCATCGAGCCCGAGTTAGTGCGGCTCAAGAGCTTCGACGGCCTGCAGGTCTCTGGTTTTCTGTATCGGCCCGACCCGAAGCGATTTCCCGGCAAGCGCCCGGTGATTGTGACCATCCACGGCGGGCCGGAGGCCCAATCGCGGCCCCTGTTTCAGGCGCGGAACAATTACTACCTCAACGAGCTGGGTGTGGCGCTGCTGTATCCGAACGTGCGGGGCTCCAGCGGTTACGGCAAGACCTTCCTGACGCTGGATAACGGGTTCAAGCGCGAGGATACGGTCCGTGACATCGGGGCGTTCCTGGACTGGATTGCCGCCGACGCGGGGCTGGATGGCGAGCGCATCGCGGTGATGGGCGGCAGCTACGGCGGCTTCATGACGCTGGCCTGCATGACACACTACAGCGACCGCTTGCGCTGTGGGATCGATATTGTCGGCATTTCGAACTTCCTCACCTTCCTCAAGAATACACAGGATTACCGGCGCGATCTGCGGAGGGTGGAATATGGCGACGAGCGGGACCCGGCCATGGCGGAGTTTCTGCAACGCGTCTCGCCGTTGACGAGCGTGGACAAGATCCGCAAGCCACTGTTCGTCGTGCAAGGCCTGAACGACCCGCGCGTCCCGGTGACGGAAGCCGAGCAAATGGTCAAAGCAATTCGCGAACGCGGCGGGACGGCGTGGTATTTGATGGCGAAGGACGAGGGGCACGGCTTCCAGAAGAAGCGTAACGTGGACTTCCAGTTCCTGAGCGGCATCCAGTTCTTGCGCGAGTACTTGCTGCGCTGAAAGCGTCGGAGGCTTTTTCGCTGGCCCGACGGGTGCAACTGCTGCAAAGCTTGAGCGCAATCGAGTGACCTATGAATCCTGAAGCCAGACTGCGCGAACTCAACCTTGAGCTGCCGCCGGCACCTAAACCGGTGGGGGTTTACAAACCGATCGTCATCCTCGGCAATCTCGCCTACGTCTCCGGCCATGGCCCTCTCAGGCCGGACAAATCGCTCATCACCGGTCGCGTCGGCGCGGATCTCGATCTCGACGCCGGAAAACTCGCCGCGCGGCAGGTCGGCCTCGCCATTCTCGCCACCTTGCGCAGCGAACTCGGCAGCCTCGACCGCGTGAAACGCGTCGTCAAAGTGCTCGGCATGGTCAATTGCACTCCTGACTTTCTGGATCATCCGAAAGTCATCAACGGGTGCAGCGAGCTCTTTGCGGAAGTGTTTGGGCCTGAGAACGGCGTGGGAGCGCGCAGTGCCGTGGGCATGGGTTCGCTGCCGGGAAACATCGCCGCCGAGATCGAGGCCATCTTCGAACTCGCATGAGCGAGTGGTTTCACGTTGCCAACGTAGGCGAGATTGCTTCGCCGGCGCTTTTGCTCTACCCCGACCGCATTCGCGAAAACATCCGCCGCATGGTCCGCGTGGCCGGCGGCACGCCCCGATTGTGCCCGCACATCAAGACGCACAAGCTCGGGCAAGTGGTGCGGATGCAGCTCGAAGAAGGAATCACAAGGTTCAAGTGCGCGACGATTGCCGAAGCGGAAATGGCCGCGGGCGCAGGCGCAAAGGATGTGCTGATCGCGTATCCGATGGTCGGACCGAATGCAACCCGACTGCTCGAACTCACCAGGAAGTTTCCGGGGACACACTTCTCCGGCATCGCGGATGAGGCCGCAGCGATCCGATCGCTCGCCAAGATATTCTCAAATTCAGCCGGTGCGCTCGACTTGCTGCTGGACGTAGACTGTGGGCAGCATCGCACTGGCATCGAGCCGGGAGCGAAGGCGATCGAGTTGTATCAGCTCATCGCGTCGTCGCCGGGACTCAAGCCAGGCGGGCTGCACGTTTACGACGGTCACATTCACGAACCGGACCTCGCCAGGCGAACCGCGCACTGCGAAGCCGCGTTTGCGCCGGTGAGATCGTTTTGCGACGAACTGCGCCACGCGGGTCTGCCGCTTCCGCGCGTGGTGGCGGGAGGCACGCCGACCTTTCCGATTCACGCGAGTAACGGCGCGTATGAATGCAGTCCGGGTACCTGTGTGCTCTGGGATTCTGGCTACGACGAGCAATTCGCCGACCTGGACTTTCTTGTCGCTGCCCTGGTGTTGACGCGCATTGTGAGCAAGCCGGGCAGCAATCGCCTCTGCCTCGATCTCGGCCATAAAGCCATTGCCGCAGAGAATCCCCCGCCACGGGTGAAGTTTCTCAACCTGCCGGACGCGGTCGCGATCGGGCACAGCGAAGAGCATCTCGTGGTCGAAACTGCGCGAGCGGGTGAGTTTGCGGTGGGCGATTGTCTCTACGGCGTGCCGCGCCACATATGCCCGACGGTTGCGCTTTATTCCGAGGCGACGGTAATCCTTAATGGGCGCGCGGCAGAACGCTGGCGCGTGACCGCCCGCGAGCGACGGCTGACGATTTGAACTGCGAGCAAACCCCGTGAGCCACCAAGCCAACCTGCTCCTGTTCGCATTGGCCACCATCGTCGGGTTGGTGGTACTGATTGCCCGGTTCAAGCTCCATCCTTTTCTTGGGTTGATGCTCGCGGCCATCGCCATCGGCTTCCACTCCGACATGACGCTGCCGGCGATTGCGAAGACGTTTCAGGAAGGCGTCGGCAATACGCTCGGATTCCTCGGCGTGGTGGTCGGTTTGGGCATCATGCTCGGCAAGATGCTCGCCGAATCCGGCGGCGCGCATGTCGTCGCGCAAAGGTTCAGGCATCTGCTCGGTCCCAAGCGCCTGCCCTGGGCAATGCTGTTCGTGGCGCTCGTAGTAGGGATTCCGGTGTTGTTCACGGTGGGTTTGATGCTGCTGGTGCCGCTGGTCTATGCCCTCGCGCGCGAAACCAAGACGCCGTTGCTGCTGCTGGGCATTCCGCTCGTGGCCGGGTTGTCGGTGTCGCAAGGTTTTCTCCCGCCGCATCCCGGCCCGATGCTCGCAATCGAGCAACTCGGCGCAAACGTCGGCAAAACGATCTTGTACGGCTTTCTGATCGGCATCCCGACGGCGATCGTCGCCGGCCCCCTCTTCGCCATGATAGTCGCGCCGCGATTGCCGGTGAACGTCGGCCACCTGGGCGAGCGGAGAACGGCCGACGTTCCGTCACATTCACCGCCCGGCTTCGGCTTGACGATGCTGACGATGCTTCTCCCGGTGTTGCTGATACTCCTTGCTTCCCTCGCCGATTTGACGCTCGCCAAGGAGAGCCGCTGGCGCGAATGGGCGAACTTCATCGGCAGCCCGATCATCGCCATGCTGCTGGCGGTTTTGCTGTCGCTGTATTCGTTTGGCGTCGCGCGTGGCTTTACGGGCAAACAAATCCTGAAGTTCCTGGAGGAGTGCCTCGGACCGGCGGCGGGCATCATGCTGGTGGTCGGCGCGGGTGGGGGTTTGAGCAAAATGCTGGAGCGCGGCGGCGTGGGCGCGGCGATTGCCGACCTCGTCCAGCACGCGCACGTTTCACCGCTGTTACTGGGGTGGATTGTGGCGGCTTCGATCCGTCTGGCGGTTGGTTCGGCCACGGTGTCGATCACCATGGCCTCGGCCATGCTGGCACCGGTTGCCGCGAGCACGCCGGGCATCAATCGCGAGTTGCTCGTGCTCGCGATGGGCGCTGGTTCGTTGTTCTGCTCCCACGTGAACGACTCCGGATTCTGGTTCGTGAAGGAGAGTTTCAACCTCACCGTGCCGCAGACGTTGAAGACCTGGACGGTGCTGGAAACCAGCATTGGCCTCACCGCGCTGGGGCTGGTGATGTTGCTGGCGCAATGGGTCTGAAATGAAAGCGCCCTCAGTGATCTTCGATGCGCACCTGGACCTCGCGATGAACGCGCTGGAGTGGAATCGCGACCTAAGCCGGCCCGTGGCGGAATTGCGCGCCGGCGAGGCGGGTCAGTCGGACAAGCCGGATCGCGGCAACAGCACGGTGTCGCTGCCGGAAATGCGTCGCGGCGGCGTGGGACTTTGTGTGGCGACGCTCATTGCGCGCGTCGAGCACCTGGCCTGCAGCCCGGTCTCCGGCTGGCGATCTCCCGCGCAAGCCTGGGCCCAGACGCAAGGCCAGCTCGCCTGGTATCGGGCAAAGGAGGAAGCGGGTGAGATGTTTCAAATCCGCGACGCAGCGGGATTGGAAAAGCACCTCGCGGTGTGGAATTTCACGGAAGCCAGGGAGAAACTTCCCATCGGCTACGTGCTGAGTCTGGAGGGGGCGGATTCGATTCTATCGTTGGATCATCTGGCGCGGGCGCGCGAGCAAGGATTGCGCGCGATTGGCCCGGCGCATTACGGGCCGGGAGTTTATGCCAACGGCACGGGCGCGAGCGGGGGATTCAACGCCAAAGGCCGCGAGTTGCTGAAGGAGATGGATCGCCTCGGCTTCATCCTCGATGCGACGCATCTGTGCGACGATTGCTTTTGGGAGGCGCTGGATTTATTTCACGGGCCGGTCTGGGCCAGTCATCAGAATTGTCGCGCGCTGGTGCCGCACGCTCGGCAGTTCAGCGATGAACAACTCAAGGCGCTGATCGCACGCGGCGCAGTCATTGGCACGGCGATGGACGCGTGGATGCTCGTGCCCGGCTGGGCGCGCGGCAAGTCAACGCCGCAATCCGCGAGCCTGACGCTCGAACACTTCGTGAATCACATTGATCACGTCTGCCAGCTCGCAGGCAATGCGCGGCACGCAGGCATTGGTTCGGACCTGGACGGCGCGTTTGGCCGCGAACAAACACCCGCCGATCTGGACACGATTGCGGACCTGGCGAAACTTCCCGATCTGCTGGGACGACGCGGCTACACGTCGGAAGACATCAAGGGCATCATGAGCAAGAACTTCAGCAACTTTACCAAGACTGCTCTTTCGACGCTCCGCAAGTGATCGGCCTCGTCCACCATCGCCGGCCAACTGACCTTGACGGGCTCCTCGCGTAAACTGTTGCGGCTGATTCACTTGTGCTGAAGCTGCTCGCCTCTGCTTCTGCTCTGTTGCGCCTGTCTCGACGGTGTTATTCCGGTGGCAGCCCGGAAGAGCCCCGGTGTGAACCCGAGGTGGATGCTGAAAACCCCTGTGTTTGCAAGCCCTTTTGGCGCTTTTCCTTAACTTTCGGCCTGACTTCGAGTAACTGAACACCGTGCCCGCTGAGTGGTGGCTGGGGGTGAGGGGGCCACCAGAAGCGGTAGCGCGGAGCTGCTCTTCAACGGTGTAGCCCTGGCCAAGGCGGATGGCGACAAACTGGTTGATCACGCCTTCGCCAGTGCAGTAGCCGTCCAGCCACGGCTGCCCCGGCAGGACGAGGTGGGATTGAGGGTTCTGGGAGAGGCCGGGTTGCCACGGGGAGCCAGTAATGGCGTTGACCATGCCGGTGCCGACTTTAGCCGATTCAAGCTCACCAATGCTAACCTGGACACCGGCGCAGAACAAAACGACAAGATCATCTACTGGGCCTGACGCAACCGGCTCTTGGTTATTGCGAGCACTCACCCCCTCTGGTGCGGAGCCACCAAGCCAAGACCTCCAAGACCGCAGCAAAGCCACCAGATTTTGCTTTCAATTCGGCTCGAAAATGATCTAGTGGCCGCAGCAATTCTGAATTGTGCTCGTTTAGGGGGCGGTTGAACAGGACAAGCAGTAGATTTGATATGGAGAAAGAGATGCTCAGTGTTTATGGGATCTACGCCGAAGGCGCGGCTCACCAGCGAACTCGCCTTCCGCTTCCACGCCTTCTTGACCGCCGCCGCCCGCGACTCCCCGACATTCGATTGCCGTTTTTCCATCTGCACGGCGACGGCTGCTGGATGCCGCTCGACGATGCCGCGCAAGTGTTTGCTAGAGCCGAGAACGGAACCTTATGGCGAGCGTGCTAAAGAAGAAGCTCCGCACCACGAAGAACTCGCCTCTTGCCGGAGTGGACTTCTCCAGCTACGTCCAACTGGCCAGCGATTTCAATCGTCATGCCCTCGCCACACACCGATTCGCCTCAATCGATATGGAGGAGGTTCGATGGTGTGACCTCCGCACAGCAGGGGCACTCGCCGCATTCATATCGTGGATGCGAAAGCAACGCTTCTGTGCCGTACAGGTGAATCTCCCCCATATCCGCAACGGATCAAACCACCTGACGATCAGCGAACTCTTGAGCGAGTCCTCGCGCGGTAACAAGAAAGCACAACAAATCCTAGGCCTTTTTCGGTTCCTGACATCCTTTGGTTGGTTCAGGGTCCTCGCAAGTGTCGATGTCCCCCTTGTCCCGTACGGGATCAAGGAACTAGCCAGAATCCAACCGTACTCCTTCAGAACGGCTTCTCCGGATGCGCCCGAGGCAACCCAATCCGATGTTGTGTTCGATCTCTTCTCAGGCCGATTCACAAATCGCGCTGAAGTCGAAACATTCGCAGAGAAAAACCACTTCTGGGAATGGTTTCAGCAGCTCGGTCTGAAGTCGCATTCGGAAGAAATGGGGTCTGCTGTCAGCCTCCTGTTCCACGACGAGGCCACGCGCATGCTTCAAAACCGCCCGTTCTCTGACTGGGCCTGTTTCCTTCTCGCTTGTTCTGTCAGGCAACAGATGCCAGAACTGGAACTTGTATTCATCTGCGCCACAGCACCCGCCCGCCTGCTCGCCGATGGCATCAGCGACAAGATTCACTTTGCGCCTCCAGTCTTCGATATCGGACACTGGTTCAACTTCCGGCAAAGCCCAGTACTGCGTGGCCTTACGACACCGTCACGCGATGCAACGGCGGTCGTGCCACCTCCTGACATGGTCCTCGTCACGGACTTGGTAAACACCGGGAGGTTCCTCCTCGAAATGCGAAGATGCACCAAGGACACAACTGGGGCCTTGCCCACCTGCGCCGTCTCCCTAATGCGGCGCACTCGCAACACCAGCAAGCCAATCGAGTTCAACCCCAGATGGAGCGACATTGTTGACTCCCTATCAGGAGAATCGATTTCCGTGTTCTCCCTCTTTGACTACTGCGAGGCAGGGCTTGCGCAGGCAAATCGTGAATACGAAGCGATCATCGATTATTACGGAATGCATCCGTACAGTCGGCGGCAACTTATCGAAGGCGCCAGAATCGAGGCCGGCTACGTCGTCGAACCAAGCACGGATGTTGACCGTCTACGCATGGACCGGGTACGCGGTTTGGACATCGAAAACATAATACGCTTCGGCCACTACGTCCACGAAGACAAACATTTCACACTTGTCGCCGCCATGCGAGACTTGTTCCTTGAGTCGGCGATCGGTGGCGAGATCGTGAAGGAAGTGGCTCAACTCATTCGTCAATCCAGCGTCAAACACATCCTGATCCCTGCCCATTCCCACATAAAGTACATCATTCCGAGACTCCGCGCCGCAATGCAAGAGCACATGCCACCTGTCACCACTCTCGTGGAGAATCGACAGGTAGCGCCGCGTCCCTTCTACTTTCTGCCTCAGGAACTCACAGATACACTAGCGAAGGAAGCACGCCCATCGATGTTGCTTCTTGACGACGGGGCTAGGTCGGGGCGCACATTCGAAACGATAGTTAGGGCAGTGGCCCGAGCAGTAGAGGATCGGCCAGTTTCGTGGACCTTTTACCTCGCGATTAATCGCATGGGCATCGCTCGCACAACTACACTGGACCAACTTAGTCGTCGTGGCGCAGGACGGGATGGCCGGTGCATCTACTTCTACATAAACCTCGAATACGTTCCCGGTCCGGGCGGAGGAGGGAAGGCGGGGCGGCTGTCAATCCGGGGAGAGGACGTGATGTTGGACAAGGTCGAAGACCGCGACGGATTCGATGAGCGGTCTACCACATCCAGACGTATCAGAAAGGGTGGAAGTTCCTTTTGTTCTGCCAGCTTTGCCACTCCTGGAAGCGTCCGGCGAAAAATTCGTCCAAGGGGTCTTCTCTACCGTCCCAAACCGCAAGATGCAGCTTGCACGTCTCGGGCTTCAGGGAAGGCAGTTTCAGGTTCAGAATGTCGAAGAGTTTCATTGTGACGGCGGAATACCTGGCCCATCCTCCGAGCAAGGCCCCGAATTGACCTGGCATTTCTGCTGATACATGACATTGCTGCGGGGCGCACAGGTATCTGTTGGCTGCCATCGCTTTGCTGAAGAATAATGATTGCATTCCAAGGCAAAATGGCAAAATGTCGCATCATAGCCTATGAAACCTTTCCGGAAGCTGCTGCCGCTGGTGCTGCTTTTGACTCTGCCCGCCGTCATGCAAGCTCAATTCACCTACACGACTGCGAGTGGCAAAATCACCATTACAGGCTACACCGGTTTGGGCGGTGCGGTGACTATCCCCGACGTTATCAATGGCCTGCCCGTCACCGGGATCGCAGACTATGCGTTTTCCGGTGCCTTCAGCCTGGCCAGCGTCGTGATCGGCACCAACGTCACTACTATCGGGGCCTATACGTTCGAGTCCTGCACCAACCTGACCCAAGTCACCGTTCCCAAGAGCGTCACTAGCATCGGGGCTGGGGCGTTTGAATCCTGCGACAGCTTGACGGACATCACCGTCGATCCGCTCAACTTGTTCTACAGCAGTGTAGCTGGGGTCTTGTTCAACAAGAGCCAGACCACATTCATCGAATGTCCCGGGGGCAAGCTCGGAAGCTACACCATGCCGAACAGTGTCACCAGCGTCGCGCCATCCTCCTTCTATTACTGCCACAACCTGAACAGCGTCACGCTCGGCACCAACGTCGCCAGCATCGGGGACTATGCGTTCGAATCCTGCATCAGCCTGACCAACGTCACGTTACCCAAAAGCGTCACCAGCCTCGGGGTCACGGTGTTCAGATCCTGCGACCACCTGACGGACATCACGGTTGACCCACTCAACTCATTCTACAGCAGTGTAGCTGGGGTCTTGTTCAACCAGAGCCAGACCACGCTCATCGAATATCCCGGAGGCAAGCCCGGAAGCTACACGGTCCCCCAAAGCGTCACCAACATCGGAAACTCCGCGTTCGCAGTCTGCCTCGGCCTGACCAGCGTCACGCTTGGCACCAACGTCACCAGCCTCTCGGACTATGCGTTCTCAGTCTGCACGGGCCTGACCAGCGTCACCATCGGCGCCAACGTCACCAGCATCGGGAACTACACGTTCTATGCCTGCAGCCGTCTCACCGGCGTCACCATCCCCAACAAGGTCATCAGCATCGGGGGGAATGCGTTCGCCGGTTGCAGCCGCCTGGCTAGCGCCAGCATCGGCAACAGCGTCACCAGCATCGGGACGATTGCGTTCGGTTCCTGCACCAGCCTGACCAGCGTCACGATCGGCACCAGCGTCACCAACATCGGCGCCAGGGCGTTCGCGGTCTGCACCAGCCTGACCAACGTCACGATACCCAAAAGCGTCACCAGCATTGGGGGCGCGGCGTTCGAATCCTGCTACAGCCTGACGGAAATCACGGTTGATCCGCTCAACTTGTTCTACAGCAGTATAGTTGGGGTCCTGTTCAACAAGAGTCAGACCACACTCATCGAATGTCCCGGGGGCAAGCCTGGAAGCTACACGGTCCCGAACAGCGTCACCAACATCGGGGTGTCTGCGTTCGCTTTTTGCACCAACCTGGCCAACGTCACGATCCCCACCAGCGTCACGAACATCGGGACCAGGGCGTTCGCTTCCTGCACCAGCCTGAAGGGAGTCTATTTCAATGGCAACGCCCCCACCGCCGGCACGACCGTGTTTGCTTCGGCCACCAATGCGCCCGTCTACTACTTGCCGGGCGCCACCGGTTGGCTCGCGACATTTGGCGGACGTCCGACTGCGTTGTGGCTGCCGCAGGCGGAGAGCAGCGGCGCCAGTTTTGGAGTGCAGTCGAACCAATTCGGATTTAACATCACCTGGGCCAGCGGTCAGATCGTAGTAGTCGAAGCCTGCGCGGACCTGGCCAATCCCGCCTGGGTTCCGCTGCAAACCAACATGCTGACCGGCGCGCCGTTCTATTTCAGCGACCCGGCCTGGACCAATTATCTCGCCCGCTTCTACCGCATCCGTTCGCCGTGAAGCAGTGAGCCCCCGCAGCGGCGATCCGGGCCCCCTGCTTCGGAGGCCAATGCCGCTCAAGGTGCTTGCCCATGAAAAATGTGATTGTATGCTGGTGCATCCGCTGGCCAGCCTGGTCGTTTTGCCGAGGACTGGCGGAATCTGGGCTGGGTCGAGGCTAAACGCTTTCCAGTCGATTTTGGCGTCACTTTCACCGGTAGGATCAAAAGGGCGTCACTTCCGTACGGTCCGGCACACAGCTTCCCCTAAGTCAGCACGGAAGAGAAATTGGAATTATTGCTGTGGCGCGGAGGCCGCCGGCTTCGGAGTGCGCGCCACCTCGTCCAGCACGAGGAACCAGCCGCGCTCGCGCGCGACCGGGATGCGGTCGCCCGGCTTCCATTGATTCTCGGTTTGGAAACCGGCGATCGGCGGCGCATAGATCGTGGTGCGGGCCGGGTCGAGGCCGAGCGCCTTCCAGTCGATATTCAGCGTCACTTCCGTGTTGTCCGGGGCCCAGCTTCCCAGCGCCACCAGGGCGCGGCCTTTCCTGCGATAGACCGTTGCCAGCACTTTGGCCCGGTCCGTTTTGACCGGGCAATTCTCCGCATAGAAAGGCAGGAACTCGGTCCCGGCGATGCCAAATTCATCCCAGGCCTTCCAGATGGCGCGCGGATCGCCCGACCAGCCCAGCCGCCCGGTCTCGCCGAACACCATGCCGCGCCAAGGGCTGGGGCCATCGAGCATTTCGCTCATCAATCCGAAGGGCAGCCCGCTCATTTCCACCAGCCAGAACTCCGCCGACACCGCGCTGGCGTTGAAGCCTTCGCCGAGCCAGAGGCGATCCAGGTAAGGCAGGATTTCCATGTAGATGGTGAGGTTGTTGGCAAAACCGGCGTAGCTGTTGAAGTGATTCCAGGTGTGCAGGTCGATCAATCGGCCCGGGCGCTGGTCCAGGATGCGGCGCGCGCGACGCAGGCTGCGCGCGTCCAGGGCGGTGTCATCGACATAAATGCCGTCGAAATCGGACTTGGCCACCAGCCATTGGAGCCCTTCGAGGTAGAAGTTGTTCCAACGGGAGTCAGGGTTGGTGATCACCGATATATCCAGCTCGGCGTATTTGCCGCCGACTTTGTCCACCCACGCGGGGATGAAATCCTCGCGCAAATTATCAACCAGCCACTGGTGCGGCCCGTTGGGATGAATGAGTGTCCGCGCCTCTTTGCCCGGGCCGGGCAGAATGATTTCGCCGTTGAGAGAGTGCAGGGCGAAGAGCTCCGGCATGTTTTGGGTGATCTCACGGGTCGTATAATAAACGCGCACCTTGATGTCTTTGGCATGGGCGCGCTTGACCAGGTCGCAGAACGCCGGGAACGAATCGTCACTGTAGGGATAATTGATGTAGGGGCTGTAGTAATTCGCCTGGTGAACATTCAGGACATTCGGGCCGTGGAGGGGATCACAGGTTGCCAGCGCGTTATCCACCGCGGAGGGGGCGTGGTTAGGCTGCGGATGAATGAACCGCACCGCCCATTGCTTCTCGGTGTCCAGGGTCCGGAAAGGCGTGAGGTAGAGCTCGAAGATGAAATCAAGCGCCTCGCCGCTCTTCAGGACTCGCGGTCCGGAGCTGGCGCGAACCAGCACGCCCCGGCCGGCCGCGGGCGCGATTTCCACGCTCCCCTTCCCGTCATTGCCCCAGGATCGAGGGAGCCGCATCGGCCGGAACGAGTAGTAGATATTCACCGGCGGCCGCAAATAGTCGGCGTCCTTGAGCCGCAGCATCAGGCCGGCATTCACATCCCCCAGCCAAAAACAGTCCTGGCGCTTCTTTACGTCCCATTGCCACTTCACTTCGGCCGGCCGCAGGCCGCCCTCATGATTCAAACCCGTGAACAACCGGGCGGCTTCTTCCCGGTAAGGAACCTCGAGGCGCATATCCTTGAGCGCGACCTCCCGCTCGGCGATCAGCCGCAGGTGAACCTCGCCGGAACCGGTGTAATCGAGTTGGCCGCTCACCTCGGCGCGCAGGCCGTTCCCAGCGCTCGCCGCGGTCCATCGCGCCTCCGTCTTGGTGTGAGTCAGGCGGCCGAACTTATTCTTCCACGCGAGCTTGCCCGCGTCGGTTTCCACCACGAACGCCACGGGTTCGGCCAACACTTCCCGGCTGCTCTTTTCAATCCGCGTGTTGGCTGATGAAAAGAAACTACGGATTTGCGCGGGCAAACCGCCCTCGCCGAGCGCCAGTTCCCGCCCCAATACTTTGACCGTGCGGCCGCTGGTTTGGACGGCCGTGAACGGTTTGGTCAACGTACCCTCGCTTCCGACGGTGGAGTCGAGCCAGCGGAGACGCGACAGGTTCTTCGCCACCGAATCGCCGTCGTCGGACAGCACGGCCCCTTCAACGTTCAGCGTCAGGCGGACCGGAATCATTGTACCGGGTGCGACCCGGACCTTGGCAGTGCCGGTGTAAGAGCCTTTTGCGGCGGCGGGCACGTTCACGCCGACCCAGAGAGCCTGGAGGGCGCCGGGTTTCACCGTAACGGTCTTAGCAAAGCGTTCTCCCAGGTAGTTGGTGCCGCCCAGGCTCAGGCAGCGGAAGGCACCCGCCGGGATCTTGCCCGACGAACTGGTCAGATCGCCAAACACGACCGCCAGCGGACCGGTCTCTTTGAGCGCGTAAACGCCAAGCTGAAAGACAAAGAACTGCCCTGGCGCCGTCGTCCCGGTGAAAGCGGGCGGGCTCTGCGACTGTGTCAGCCAGCGCGTTGGAAGCCCCTCCACCCGCCGGATGGCGAACTCCTCTGACTCGGTAAAGACCAGCGCGGTCTCGCCCGCGTGCGGCCCGAGCACAGACTGCAATTGAGCCTGGTCCATGACCGTCAGCATGGGATCGGCGCAGCGCGCCAGCACTGGGAGGAGAATGGCGATACTGAGAGCTAAGAATCGTTTTCGGTCTGACATATCAAACGGGAGTTTAGCCAACGGGGCAACAGATGGCCATCGTTTGTTTGAGCAAGACTGCAACAGCCAGGGCGGATTCAAGAAACTGTAGCCACCGACGGTGGTCGGCGCTGACTTCCCTGACTGAGAAGAATAGTGCGCCGACTGCCGTCGGCGGCTACGATTTGGTGGTTTCTTGAATCCGTGATGTGCAGCAGCCTTGATTTTCATGTGGACGGCGGGCACCCTGGAATCGGCCGATGCCGTGACGGGGTCGTGGGCAACAGTGACTGGCGCCACTTCGCCTTCACCAACGACCTCAGCGCCCCGGCGCAGTTCTTTCGCCTGCGACAGCAAATGCGAAACACCAACGCATAATTAGCGTGCGACCGCGGCCATGAATTTGTTAGAAGCATTTGTGATGAAGCAACTCCTCCAGATCATAAGCTTCGCGGCGATGGCAACGATTCCCGGTATGGCCGCCGTCAACATGCTGGATCCCGCCACGGACACGCCCAACGGCGAGTGGTGTTATCTCGCCAAGTCCACCACGGTGATCGGTGTCCCGTTTCAACCCGACGTAACCCAGATCACCTTCGACGGGGCGGTGTTCACCCGCAGTGCTGAACTCTGCTTCTTCTATGGGGCTAGCGACCAGCCGTTGTTGGCGCGGGAGAAGACGTTTGCCGAGGGCTGGATGCCTATCGTGCAGTATGCGTGGAAGGATGGCGACATCGCATACGATATCGAGTATTTCGCCGCGCCGCTTGAAGGCGAGACCCCGGACAACACCGTCAATTTCGTCCAGGTCCGGATGCGCAACACCGGGGCAAAAGCTGTCCGAGGCGCCTTCGCCGCTGCGCTCCGGCACACCGGCCAGGACAACCGCCTGGGCGGTACTAGCTTCTCCCCGGGCTGGCGTTACGAGATGACCGACTCTGCCGTCATCCGAAACGGCGCTCTGGTGTACACGTTCTCCCCGGGCGCCGCTCGCGAAGCTGTGCCGGGGGTTGCCTACGAGCAAGCGTTCGCTGGCAGGGAGCACGGGATAACAGCTCGCGCCGAATGCTGCCTCGCGTGCTACCGCCGCGAACTCAAGCCCGGCGAGACCTTCACCGCCACTTTCAAGATGCCTCGCGTTCCAAGCGCCAACGCGGCTTACAACGCGAAGCTCTCCGGCGCCGCGTATCAGGCCTATCGCGAGGAAACGGCCGCCTACTGGAGGAAACTGCTCGCCAGCGGCGCGGTCTTCGAATTCCCGGAGAAACGGGTGCAGGACGCCCAGCGGGCCAGTCTGGTGCATCTGTTGCTCGCGACCCGGAGTCGCGACGGGCGGCAGATCCAGACCGATGGCCTTCCGTATCCCGACTTCTTTCTGACCTCCTATCCCCAGGCCGCGATGGCCTATCTTTCCTCCGGCCATCCCGAGTTCGCCGTCAAGACGCTGCCGCAAGCCGTCCAGCAGCAGGAACCGGATGGCCTCTACCTTGATCGGGCGCTGGCGCATGGCCAGAAAATCCCCGCTGCGCACGGGCACATCCTTTACACCGCAGCCATGACCGTCCTCTTTACTCGGGACAAGGCATTGGCGGAACAGGTCTTTCCCAGCATCAAGAAGGCAGTCGGCTACCTGGAAAACTCCATGAGTACAGACCAATACGGCTTGTTGCCGCCCGCCTGGCCTTACGACAACGAGATGATCAACGGCCATTACACGTGCAACAACCTTTGGACATTGCTCGGCCTCCGCGACGCCATCCGGATGGCGAATTTCCTTGGTAAGAGCGACGAGGCCACCGCCTGGAGTGCGCTCGAAAAAAGGTATGAGGCCAACATCCTCAAAGGCATTGAAGCGTCCGTTAAGCCCGACGGTTATGTGCCGCCTGGCCTTTATCCCTACCTCACTGGGCCCAAAGCCCGGCCGGGCTTTGCGGAGTATCAGACTCATAGCGACTGGGAGAACATGCTGCTGGCGTATCCGACGGAAACCCTGTCACCGTCCGACCCGCGGGTGCACGGGACGCTGGATCATGTGCGGAAGGGCTACGCCGAGGGAGTCATGACTTACCGCCATGGCATGCACTTGCATCAGTACATCACGGCAAACATGATCGAGCAGTACCTGGCCCTGGGCGACAACTACACGGCGCTGAAGGACTTTTACCATGTGCTGCTTCACTGTGGCTCCACGCATGAGGGTTTCGAGAACCTGGTCCGCCCCTGGACCGACCGGTTTGTCGAGGCGGACTGCCCCCCGCCGCACGCCTGGGCCTCCGCCAAGCTCGTTTTCCTGATCCGCAACCTGGTGCTGATGGAATACGGCGGCAAATGCGGCCTCGACCCCGCCCGGCGCGAGCTTTGGCTGTTCCATTGTCTCTCGCCAGCCTGGGTCAGGCCCGGCGAACACCTCGCCATCAGGAATGCGCCGACTGAGTTTGGCCCCATCTCAGCCACCATGGCCTTCACTGACACGGGCGCGAAGGTTAGTCTTGAGGGCAAGTTCCACACGCCGCCGGCTGACTACCGGCTCCGGGTGCCTTACTTCAAGGAGTTAGTCCGTTACGAGACCAACGCCCGTGAGCAGCGCCGCGAAGGCGATTGCATCATCCTGAGCCCCGATGCGACCCGGCTCAGCATCGATTGGCGCGACAAGCCTGGCGCGCAACTCGGCACCTATGAGGATCTGCTCACCGCCTATCGTTCCGCCAACCGGTTCGCGGGTGTCGATTCCAATGGGTTTGCCATCGTCGAGGCCGGGAAACCGTTCCTCCTGGACAGCGAGAAGAGCAACCAGCCCCGATCATTGAGTTTTGCGCTCGTGCGCGAGGCGTTCCAGCACGAATACCAGCGGCGGGCAGACGAGGCGGTAAAGAACGGCGGCAAACTGATCCGGGTGAGCGCGCCAGCAATGCTTCCGCCTGGCGAGCCCGAACAGGAGTCAAACGTGGCCACCGGCTGCAGAGTGGAGGACTCCAGTCACGAACCGGGCTTCGGCCCAGAACTCGCCGTGGATGGAAATATGAGCCTGGAGTCGAGTTGGCGCGCCAACCCCTATCCGCAGTGGCTCAAGCTCGACCTGGGAAAGTCATGCAAGCTCAGTGGTGTTCACGTCTGGCCCTATTGGGGCAATGGACGTTACTACCAATACAAGGTCGAGATCTCGACCGACGGCAGCCAATGGA
>Ga0209777_10004160_pt1 | contig 17315 bp, 16 predicted proteins | sample FrelakmetHBP12HB_FD_187147 | JGI IMG/M metagenome (GOLD analysis project Ga0209777, IMG submission 187147) | Freshwater lake sediment microbial communities from the University of Notre Dame, USA, for methane emissions studies -HBP12 HB (SPAdes)... | ecosystem: Environmental > Aquatic >...
GCCCGTGGTAATGGAGAACGTTTCTGCGATGAGCGCCGCGCCCATGTAGGGCTTGTAGGATTTTCGCAAGATGACATAGGGTTTTTTTGACACGACCGAGAGGGCATATGCCAGTGGGATGGACTTGGCTTCTGCCGTCACGATAACGTCGAATTTAACATCTTTGAGTTTCTTATTTAAGGCTTTGGCACAGGCCTGCACCAGTTCGGTGTCACCAAGTATGTTCAGGATTGCGATTTTCAGGCCGGGCTTGATCTCAAATAACCGCAGGCTGCGTTTAAGGCCGGCAATTTCGATATCATAAAATTCGTGAGCAGACATGGATATTCTCCTGAACAGGTTTCGGCGATAGTTTATCACAAATTTTGGTAGCAGGTCACTTACGGTATAATTTTACTGCCATTTTTTCATCTTTCTCATTTCTCTGGATACTATATGCTTCCTGATTTACAGCTCAACGCTCACCTGCGACTGCGTAAACCACATCCCTGCGGTTCCTACGAATGGACTGTTGTCCGCCTCGGCGCGGATATTGGCCTGGAATGCAAAGGCTGCGGCCGGCGGGTGATGTTGACGCGCCGTGAACTGGCCCGGCGAATCAAGACCGTTTTATTAGAGGACTCCCATGGCCAATCTTCCGACTAAAAAGCCCCACATTACCTTCCTTTTTTCGGATACAGGCGGTGGCCACCGCGCCGCCAGTGAGGCGATCATTGAGGCTATTCATTATGAGTTCGGAGAAGCCGTGGAAACACAAATGGTGGATTTCCTCAAAGAGTATGCTCCGCCGCCTTTCAACCATTTGCCTGAAGTTTACCCGGACCTGGTGCGCGCACCTGAGTTGTGGGGTGTCATGTTTGACATCAGCGACGGCCGGCCGCAGGCGCGCATCGTAACCTCGACTTTCTGGCCATACGTGCGGCGTGCCGCTCACCGGTTGGTGCGTAACCATCACAGTGATATGCTGGTGTGTGTTCACCCGGTGGCTAACTCTTTTATCCTGAAAGCGCTTGGCAAGAATCACCCGCCGTTTGTTACTGTGGTAACGGACATGGTTTCCACGCATGCCCTGTGGTTCGACAAACGGGCCGATCTGATCCTGGTCCCTACAGAGATGGCCCGCCAGCGCGCACTTGATTATCACATGTCGCCCGACAAAATCCGCGTGGTGGGGCAGCCGGTCTCACAACTCTGCAGCGCTCCGGTTGGTGACAAAGCTCTTCTTCGTAAAAGTCTAGGCTGGCCCCAGACCAAGAAGGTTATCCTGCTGGTTGGAGGCGGCGAAGGAATGGGACCGCTGACCGAGACGGCGCGTGCCATTGACGAATCGGGGCTGGATGTGTGCCTGGTTATTGTGGCCGGGCGGAACAGAAAACTCGAAGCGGAACTCAAGGAACGGACCTGGGAGAACACGGTCTTTATATATGGCTTTACCCGTGACATGCCTGACTTTATGCGCGCTGCAGACGTAATCGTAACCAAAGCCGGGCCGGGGACGATTGCCGAGGCGCTTAATGCCGAACTGCCGATCATCCTGTATGCCAAGTTGCCCGGCCAGGAGGACGGCAATGTGGATTTTGTCGTTTCCGAAGGGGTAGGTATCTGGGCTCCGGAACCATTGGCGGTAGTGCGTGCCCTGACGCGCTGGATTTGCCGTCCAAGTGAGCGCCGGAAGGTGGTGAAAAACTGCCGTCGCGCGGCCCGACCTGGCGCTGCACGACAGATTGCGCTCATTCTGGGAAAACAGGTTGGACTTACCGGAAAATCGCCGGAAGTTCATGCAACTTAATTTCAAGAGTCCATCCAGGTGGATGGCAGCAAGGGTTCTTGCAGGGGACAAGGACCGAATCTACGCGTGATTATTGCTCCCCGAATGATTGAAAACTCTCCAAAAGCCCTGTAGTATAATCCCCTCGTCATGCCCATCCTGGATGCGCACACATTTGAATTCTTCAGCCGCTCCCCGGAGCAAACCCGCCGCCTGGGGATGCGCCTGGGTGCATTGCTCCAGCCCAGCGATCTGGTCTGCCTGCAGGGCGACCTCGGGGCAGGCAAAACCACGCTTGTCCAGGGTGTGGCTCAAGGCTGGGGAGCGCTGGATGACGTTTCCAGCCCAACCTTTGTGCTGGTCAATGCCTACCGCCGGCCCGACCTCAGCCAACTATTTCATTTTGATGCCTACCGGGTCGAATCGCTTGGCGAGGCCGAAGAATTGGATCTGGACGCTTACCTCTCCCAGGGGCCGCTGGTGGTGGAATGGCCGGAGCGGGTAGAACCCATCCTGCCCGTCGAACATTTGTGGGCCTGGCTGGAATATGAATCTGAAGAACATCGCGCCATGCGTTTTGCGGCGTGCGGCAAACGATACGAAAACTTGCTCGACCAGCTCCGCAAGACGGTTTTCGGAGGGGATTAATGCTGCTGGCGATTGACACCTCCACTGCCCGGATTGGATTGGCGCTCTACGACGGCACGAGCGTGCCCGGCGAATTTGCCTGGCACAGCGGCCTCCACCACACCCAGGAACTGGCCCCGGCGCTGGCTGAACTTCTGGGACGTGTGGACATAAAAATGGAGGCCGTTACTGCCATTGGAGTGGCACTTGGCCCCGGATCGTTTACCAGTCTGCGCGTGGGACTGGCTTTTGTAAAAGGTCTCGTGCTTGCACTTCATATTCCGGTTATCGGTATTTCCACTTTGGATGTCGTAGCCGCGGCGGTCCCACTCTCAGATAAGCGCTTGGCTGCGGTGGTCCAGGCCGGGCGTGGCCGTTTGGCTCTCGGCTGGTATGACGCTGGAGAAAATGAGTGGCAGGCTGATGGTCCGGCCACTGTGACGACTGCGGATGAACTGGAGGGGAAAATCCGTAAGCCGGTCATTATTTGCGGTGAAATGTCTGCTGATGAACGGCACCGGCTGGCGCGAAGATTTATAAATGTAACCCTCGCCTCCCCAGCACAATGCGTGCGCAGGCCGGGCATCCTGGCAGAGTTGGCCTGGCAAAAATGGCAGTCTGGTAAAACCGACCTGGCGGCCGCGCTCGCGCCAATCTATTTGCATGTGGCTGGAGGCTTGCCGGCATGACCCCGCTAATCCGCCGGATGACATTGGAAGACATTCCGGAAGTCCACGCGATCGATCTGCTTTCGTTCAGTCTACCCTGGCCAGAGCGCTCTTTCCGCTTCGAGTTGACTGAGAACCCGATTTCGCGCGGCTGGGTGGCTGAAGTGGATGGGATAATTGCCGCCATGCTGGTGTTATGGTTTATCGTCGATGAAGCCCATATCGCTACCATTGCCGTCCACCCGGATTTCCGTCGACAAGGCATTGGAGAGCAGATTTTGTTACACGCACTTAGGGGTGTTCAGGATGAAGGGGCACGGCGGGCTTTTCTGGAAGTACGCGCCGGGAATGCTGCCGCGCAGGCCATGTATAAAAAATATGGCTTTGAAATCACGGGAGTCCGTCCAGGATATTACAGAGATAATAATGAAGATGCCATGCTGATGAACTTGGAGAAATTCGATTGTCTGGAGGCTGCATGAGCGCCGAAGAAGTCCTTGCCCAGGTTGCGAAAGAAGTGTCCGTTTGCCAAAGGTGTGCGCTCTATCACTCCCGCAAGAAGGCTGTTCCTGGTGAAGGACCGGCGAACGCTGAAATCATGTTCATCGGTGAGGGACCGGGATTTCATGAAAATGAACAGGGCCGGCCCTTTGTCGGCGCGGCGGGCCAGTTTCTGGACGAATTGCTGGCCCAGGCCGGGCTGAAACGTCCCGACGTGTGGATTGGTAACGTGGTAAAATGCCGTCCTCCCGGCAACCGTGACCCGCTGCCAGAGGAATTGGCAGCCTGCAATGAATATCAAGAGCGGCAGATTGCTGCCATCAATCCGAAAATAATCATCACCCTTGGGCGTTATTCAATGGGCAAGTTTACGCCCGGAGCAAAGATCAGTTCTGTGCATGGGCAAATGCGGCGGATGGGTGACCGCTTTGTGATTGCCATGTTCCACCCAGCGGCGGCGTTGCACCAGGCCGCGCTGAAACCGGCCATCTTGAAGGATTTTGGCCAGTTGCCGAGACTGCTCGAACAGGCGCGGACTGCCTTGAAGCACTCCGCTCCGGCGCAGGTTGTTGAAGAACCAAAGGAAGACCCGAAGCAATTGAGTTTGTTTTGATTTCATTCCCTCACCTCCGTTCCCTCCCCCTTTGCTAGAGGGGAGAAGGAGTGAGGGGGAGGAAAAATGACTACCAAAGAAAATTTAATTAAGCATTTACATGAGAAAACAGCCCGAATCGCCATCCTGGGTTTGGGCTACGTAGGCTTGCCACTGGCGGTGGTATTTGCCGAAGCGGGGTTCAAAGTCACCGGGATTGACCCGGATGCGCGTAAATCCGATTCCGTGAACAAGGGCATCAGCTACATCCCGGATATTTCCACGGAACGTCTCGCTCCTCTGGTCAAATCCGGGAAGCTGAACGCGACAACCGATTTTTCGGTGTTGAAGGACATAGACGCGGCCAGTATCTGCGTCCCGACGCCACTGCGTAAAACCGGCGACCCGGACATGTCTTTCATCCTGTCTGCCACCGAACAGTTGGCGAAGTACATGCACAAGGGCATGATCGTGGTGCTGGAATCCAGCACGTACCCGGGCACCACGCGCGAGATCCTGCTGCCGATGCTGGGGGAGGCCAATGGCCTGACCGTTGGCGAAGACTGGTTCCTGGCGTTTTCTCCGGAGCGCGTGGATCCAGGCCGGGAAGATTTCACCACACTCAACACGCCCAAAGTGGTGGGCGGCATCACGCCAGCTTGCGCTGAAGTAGCTGAAGACTGGTACGGCGGCGCCCTCCAGCATATCCACCTGGTCTCTTCGGCAGAAGCGGCCGAGATGGCAAAACTACTGGAGAATACCTTTCGCATGGTAAACATTGGCATGGTCAACGAATTGGCGATCATGTGCGAGCGCATGGATGTGGATGTCTGGGAAGTGATCGATGCAGCTGCCACCAAACCGTTCGGGTTTATGAAGTTCACACCTGGGCCGGGTCTGGGAGGGCACTGCATCCCGATCGACCCGCTCTATCTTTCCTGGAAAATGAAGGCCTATCAATACACGGCGCACTTTATCGAGCTGGCTTCCGATATCAACACCAACATGCCGCGCTATGTTGTGACGCGTATTCTGGATGCCATGAACGAACGTGGAAAAATATTGAAAGGTTCGCGCTGCCTTGTGCTGGGTGTGGCATATAAACCCGATATTGACGATATTCGAGAATCGCCTGCTCTGGATGTGATCGGTTTGCTCCAGAAGAAGGGCGCAACGGTTGAATACCACGATCCGTACATTCCGACCCTGAAGACCCATGAGGACACCGAGATGCACAGCGTGCCGGACCTGATGGCCGCTGTCCGTCGCGCGGATTGTGTTGTTATCACGACAAACCACAAAACGTATGATTACAAGTCCCTCCTGGATGCGGCAAAATTCATCTTTGATAGTCGCAATGCCCTCGGGAAAATGGGCAAGAGCAGTCCAAAAGTGGTCAGGCTATAATTCCGCTTTTGGTGCATGAACCTTAAATTATGGCAAACTACCTTATAGCAGAGGCGGAGGGCTTCGTCATTGAGCGTTCATGGGCACGCAAGGAGTTGGAGCTGTGACCATATTTCAAAAGTTCACGGCGATTTGGGAGGATGATCATCTGCTGCGCAGGGTGGTAAAGAATAGCAGTTATCTTTTCAGCAGCAATGTAATTTCTACAGTTTTGAGCTTTGTTCAAACTGTCATCGCCGTCCGTCTGATCGGTGTGACCAACTGGGGCCTGGTTGCCACAATTCAGACATTTGCTTCAAACATCAATCGATTCCTCTCCTTCCGCATGAGCGAGGTGGTGCTCAAGCACCTGGGTCCGTCCCTCGCAGATGATAAAAAGGAGGAGGCGGCCGTGCTTGTAAAAGCCGCCGGTCTGACGGAAGCGTTCATGTCGATTGTCGCCTTCCTCATCCTGTTGCTCCTTACACCCTGGGCCTCCCGGGTATTTGCCAGAGATATCAGTACGGCTCGCCTGTTTGTCTTCTACGGGTTAATCCTGCTCAGCAACCTGGTTTATGAAACTTCCACAGGAGTTTTACAGGCCACCCATCGTTTTGATAGGCTCGCCCGTGTCAATCTGGTCAACAGCATCATCACCATTACCGTGATCAGCGGAACCTACATTCTTTATCGCTGGGGTGGTTTGATCGCGTATTCTCATTTGGTGGAAGCCATTCTTCTCGCGTATGTCCTTGCCAAGACATATGTGGGTGTATCACAAGTTGTCTTGGCGACGCGTGAACTAAACCACGTGCTGGGACGTGGCTGGTGGCAGGTATCGCTGCGGACTCTGCCGGGGAAACGTTCGTTGTTCTCGTTCGCACTGAACACCAACCTGAACGGTACGGTGAACCTGTTCTTCCGGGACAACATTCCGCTTTACATGGCGAATTTACTCTCCACGACCGCGGTAGGCTATTTTAAGATCGCCATGACCTTTATCATCCCCATCACACTGATCCTTGACCCTTTCATCGCTCCAACATATGCGGAAATCTCCCGCACGATCGCCAAGTTCCAGTGGAATACGACCTTGCGCCTGCTTAAACGGATTACAGCCATTACCGGCGGGGTTGTTCTGGCAATCTGGACTGGCTGGGCGCTGACCGGCTGGTGGATCATTCCGACCCTCTACAAGCGGCAGGCAATTCCTGTTTACCCATTATTGCTGATACTGATTGCCGGCTATGGATTTGCCAGCGTTTTCCAATGGAATCGCTCGCTCTTCCTCTCACTTGGGAAAGCTGGCTATCCGGTTTTGATCTCGACGCTGGTGGGTACGATCGAGCTGGCATTGATATTCACACTGGTGCCGCGCTACGGGTACTTGATGATGGCTGTCATTCTTTCGGGCTATTTCATCATTTCCATCGGCTTTATCACCCTACGAGGCTTATGGGCGGTTCGCAGCCGGGCGCTGGTGGAACCTCAAGCCCTTGCCGAGGGTTTGCCACAGCCCCTGTCTTACGACTTCCAGTCAGAGAGGCCGTGCATGGATCGGCATCCGACGCTGCAACGATTCCCATCCCATGGTGTCAATCGCTGGGACTGGCTGGCTGTACTGACTTTCTTCGTTTTTGCTATAGTTTACTTCCTGGGACGTTTGCAGGGCAACTACCCGGTGGTCATCCTAACCGGGGACGGCGGCAATATTGCCAGTTATGCGGCTGCCCTGGACCATCCTGGCTGGTTCCAGGCTGACCCGGCCCTGGGCGCCTCAAACAATATTGGTATTTATGCCACCATTCATATACCCCTGATCCGTGCCCTGAACCACCTGACCGGTGATTATGGTCTGGCGTATGCCTGGCTGGTGCTTCCCCAGACTTTCCTGCAACTGCTCGGTTTTTACATCCTGGGACGGGTGCTGTTTAAAAACCGCTTCTGGGCTTTTTTACTGGCCTTCCTGACCGCCATGACGGTCATTAATATCGGTCTGGGTGAGATCTGGGGCGTCTGGCAGGATGCGTTGCCACGCGTCACCTTCCAGTCGCTGCTGCCCTTCCTGCTGACGCTGACGCTGGTCTGGAAGGACCGCCCCGGGCGGTGGCCCTGGTTGATGCTTTTTGCCGGATTGTTGGCGTATGTACACCCGATCAGCGCCCCGGCCTGGGGACTGGCTGTCTGGCTAAGCCTCTGGCTGTTGCAGCCCAAAGGTTGGACATGGAAACGCCGCACGCTGGTGATGCTGGGGCTGGGCGTCCTGTTCCTGGTGGTGCTCACGCCCTTCGCGATTAATTACCTGTCCTACCGCGGGCGCGACCAGGCTGCGGACTACAATACTGTGATGGCGGTCTTGCAAACCTACTCGCCCGCCAACCTTCTAAACGTTCCGGCGGCGTTGTGGAGTTTCCTTTGGAATATGACTCGCAGCCTGCTTCTGCCGGTGGCGTTGGCCGGGTTCGCAGCCACCTGGCTGCTCAAGAAAAGCGACCGCACAACGGTCAAGATAGTTTTCCTCTGGATGGCTGGGATCTTTATCACCAGTGTCCTAATTCCATTCGCCGAACAGGTGATCGAACAACGCTTCCACATCCTGCCGCTCGAGACCGAACTGGTGCGTTGCATTCGTTATTTTGTGCCACTACTGCTGCTGTTCTGGATTTGGCCGCTGGCTGAATGGACGCCGCGGCTCATCAATCCGCAAGCCCGCTGGGCGGCAATTGCTTTGGGGATCGTGCTCTTTAGCTTCTGGAGTGCCACCAACCGTCCCGCCGTGCGTGACATTTTCCAAACATTCGTCTGCTTCACGAAGGCTCGCCTGGTCTGCCCGGCGCCGGGCCCTCTGAATGGACTCATCCTTGCCCTGCGTACCCAGACCCACCCTGGTGAAGGCGTTCTGGTTTTCAATGAGGATACTGCCTATGTATCACAATCCCTCAGTGTCCGCTACGCGGCCTTGCGTCCGCTGGTATACACGTTGCGGGATAGTGGTATGCTTGGGTATGGCAACCGTTCCGCCTTGCCGGGATGGCTGGCGACCACCAAACAGATGGATACCTTGCGAGCCTTGACCGATCCCCAGAAACGCTTGGAGGGGCTGGTTCCTCTGGCAGGTAGCCTGGGAGCCATTTACCTGGTGGTTGATTTCGATGTCACACCGGGAATGCTAAGAAACCTGCCGGTGAGTGTGGTGATGCAAAATGAGGGGTATATCCTGCTCAAATTGCATTAACTTCATATTTCAGGTATCATTTTCGAAGACAGCCCTCGATGGTGATCAGGATGACGCGTATAAAGCGTAACCAAAAAAAACCTGTGGCTCCGGAACTGGCCTTACTTTCCGTTGTCGTCCCTATCTATAACGAGGCCTTTTCCTTGTCCAACCTGCTGGCGGAGTTGATCCCGTATTGCCGCGCGCGGAATTGGGAATTGATCTTGGTCAATGATGGATCCAGCGACGATACCTCTGCCATCCTGAAAAAATACGAAGAGTCTCCTGGTATAAACATCCTGCGCCACAAACTTAACCGTGGCTATGGCGGTGCGCTGAAAACGGGGCTTCTCGAAGCGCATACCCCTTACACCTTGACGATTGACGCCGATGGGCAACATGATTTAAATGATATTGATTCACTGCTCAAGTTCGCCCTCGAAAAAGACGCTGATATGGTGGTGGGTAAGCGTGGCAAGAGTGCTCGTTCCGGCCTCTATCGCAATATTGGCAAATGGTTCATCCGAAGATTTGCTGCCCTGCTTATGCCAATTCATATATCGGATTTGAACTCCGGCTTCAAACTCTACAATACCAGCCTCGTGCAAAGGTATTTATCCATCTGCCCAGACTCGATGGCTTTCAGCGATGTGATCACCTTGATCTTTATCAAGAAACGCCACCTAGTATTGGAACATTCCATCACCATCAAACAGAGGGTTGCCGGGAAGAGCAAAATCAATACCTTTACCGCCATCCAGACAGTCATGGAAATCATCAATATTGCCATGTTGTTCAATCCGTTGCGCATCTTTCTGCCACTTTCCATATTTTGCATCGGTTTTGGTCTTGCCTGGGGGATCCCCATCATGCTGCGAGCGCGCGGCGTCAGCGTGGGAGCCATGCTGGCCATTGTTACCGGCCTGTTGTGTTTTTTCTTCGGTTTGATTGCTGAACAACTCTCTGCCATGCGCATGGGCTTGCTGGATATGGATAAAGAGTGCGACGAAAAATGAGAATAGTGTGTATCTCAGCGTCGCAAATTCCCTCGGATACGGCCAACAGCATCCAGGTGATGAAAGTCTGCCAGGCCTTTGTGCAATTGGGGCATAATGTCACGTTGCTCGTGCCTGGCAGCAAACCACCAACAATGGACGAACATCAATTGATTGAGCATTATGGACTGGAAAAGCTCTTCCCCGTCCAATGGCTGCCTTTACGCAACCGCCGCCTGTTCCCGTGGAAAGCCATTTGGCGGGCACGCCGCTTGGGCGCAGATCTGATCTACGCCTGGCCGCTTCAGTCGGCCGCCCTTAGCCTGGTGGTTGGGATTCCTGCCATGCTGGAATTGCACGACTTCCCCGCCGGACATGTTGGGCCATTATGGTTGCGGCTCTTTCTGCTGCTCCCCGGACACAAACGCCTGTTGCCTATCACCGCAGCATTGCAGCGCATCCTGCACTTGCCGGACCGACAAACAATCACCGCACCAGATGGAGTGGACCTGGATCGATATACCGCCCTCCCTGACCCTGAACCTGCCCGCCGCATGCTCGGCCTGCCGCCCGCCCCCACCGTGCTTTGCACCGGCCATCTCTACGTGGGCCGCGGCACGGATCTGTTCCTGTGGTTGGCGGAGAAATTCCCGCAAGCCAGTTTCGTATGGGTGGGCGGCCGCCCGGCGGATGTAAAAATATGGGAGCAGCGCGCCGCCGGCTTGGTGAACGTCACCTTTACGGGATTCGTGCCGAACGAGTGTATCCCTCTCTACCAGTCTGCCGCAGATGTGCTGCTGATGCCCTACCAGCGCACGGTGGCTACTTCCAGCGGCGGGAACACGGCCGAGATTTGCAGCCCGATGAAGATGTTCGAGTATATGGCTGCCGGGCGCGCCATTCTCTCCAGCAACCTGCCCGTGCTGCACGAAGTGCTGGACGGGACGATGGCGACCTTCTGCCCGTTGGAGGATCCCGGTGCATGGCAATCTGCCCTTGGTGAGTTACTCGGTGACGAAAATCGGCGCATGGCTCTCGGTCAACGCGCCCGGCAGGCTGTGGAGCAATACTCCTGGGTGAGACGCGCAGAACGTGTTCTGGAAGGATTTTATGAAATCTCTGCGTGATCTGCTCTGGATTCTCCCCTCCAGCCTTGTGCTGGGGCTGGCGCTCTCCCTGCTTGGGCCGGGAGTATGGTGGATTGGCTGGTTGGCTTACTCAATCCTCCTGGTACTTGGCTTGTTGGCGCTCTTAGCGCTCTGGCGCTCCACCGGTTCCCCATGTGCGCTGGGATGGATGTTGCTATTATCACTGGTCTTCCGATTTGGGATTGGGATTTTTTTCTCCTATGTGCTGCCTGTTTTCGGGAATGATAATGAGGTGCACCATGGAGGTTACATTTACCGGGATGCGTTCACATACGATTCGCAGGCCTGGGGTCTGGCTGCCTCGGGCGATCCGCTCTGGAAGGCATTCGACCGTTCCTATGGCATCGAGGAGCAGTATGGCGGATTGACCTTCACGCTCAGTCTAACCTATCGCATGTTCAGTCCGGATGCACACCGCCCCTGGTTGACCATTTTACTCTCCGCATTGATGGGAGCGCTGGGCGTTGCGGTGGCTTGGAAAGGGGCGCGGCAGGCTTGGGGCGAAGGCGTGGCGATGGTCCTGGGTTGGACTATGGCGCTCTACCCGGAATCGCTCCTTTCGGGTTGTTCGCAGATACGCGAACCGTTCCTGTTGTTGTTCATCGCGATGCTCTTATGGGCGGCTGCAACCTTGCAAGGAAATCGCCAGCGCACAGCCTGGATCTGGCTGGCTGGAGGAACCCTTGGGCTGTTCCTGTTCTCGCCAGGCGTTGCGGTAGCAACGCTGGTTGTGCTGGGCGTCTGGGTCTGGCTGGCGCGCAAGGAAGTTCATATCCGTTGGTGGTGGGTGGCAGGCGTGGTGGCTCTCATCGTATTGGCAGGTCTACTGTTCAGCCAGATTGTGGCGGGCACCCTCAAGGTCCAGGGCGGACCTCTGGCAAATCTGAGCAATTGGCTGAAATATTCAATGAATTTCGGCGCGTCTGTCACCACCCTGAATTCCGGCTGGCTGCAAACGATTTTCAGAGCCTTGCCGGAATCATTGCATTTGCCTTTCATCGTTGGTTACGGGATCGCGCAACCGGTCCTTCCGGCTGCCATCGCCGACCCGGCCGTCTGGCCGGTGCGACTGATTGGCATCCTGAGGGGCCTGGGTTGGTATGCGTTATTGCCTTTCATGCTCTATTGCCTGCGACCAATCTGGAAGACGACAGACAAGCGTGCGCGTATGGCATGGTTGTGGCTATGGCTGGCCGTATGGGTTTGGATTTTTCTGGCTTCGGCCCGCGCCGGTGGCGACCAATGGGATAATCCACGCTACCGGGTCATACTGCTCATGTTCCAGGCCGCGCTGGCAGCATACGCCTTGCTTTGGGCGCGCCAGACGCGTGACCGCTGGTTAGGACGCGTTCTGGCAGTGGAGGGTATTTTCCTGGCATTCTTCGGCTACTGGTACATAGCCCGATACACGCATTGGCGGGCTGGGCAGGTGCACATCTTTGTTGTTATTGCAGCGATTGTCATTGTAAGCGCTATAATACTTGTCGGAGGGTGGATTTGGGATCGTAGGCGGAATATCCCACGCTGACATCAAGCTTGCTTGACGTATTCTGAATTGTGTTTATAATTCAACGATTGAATTTTGAACAAGGAGAGAGGATCATGCCTACTGCCTTAATCACCGGAATCACCGGTCAGGATGGCTCGTATCTGGCTGAGTTCCTACTTTCGAAGGGATATGGTGTGGTTGGCATGGTTCGCCGAACCAGTACCGTAACCTTCGAGCGGATACAGCACATCCAGAACAACATTGACATCGCACAAGGTGACTTGCATGACCAGAGTTCATTGGTGGCCGCCCTTGAGCATTACAAACCGGATGAAATCTATAATCTGGCGGCACAGTCGTTTGTCGCCACATCCTGGAGCCAGGCTGTGCTGACTGGTGAGGTGACTGCTTTAGGCGTTACACGATTATTGGAAGCCATCCGGTCGGTGAACCCCAAAATGCGTTTTTATCAGGCGTCTTCCAGCGAAATGTTCGGCAAGGTGACAGAAACACCGCAACGAGAAACAACCTCCTTTTATCCACGCAGCCCATACGGGGTTGCAAAAGTGTACGGGCATTGGATTACGGTCAATTACCGTGAATCATATGGCTTATATTCCGTTTCGGGTATTCTTTTCAATCACGAAAGCCCGCGGCGGGGTTTGGAATTCGTCACACGCAAGATTTCGCACGGAGTAGCCAGCATCAAATTGGGGTTGAGCAAAGAACTCCACCTGGGCAACCTAGAGGCCCGCCGTGACTGGGGTTTTGCCGGAGAATACGTTCAGGCTATGTGGAAAATGCTGCAGCAGGGGACGCCTGAAGATTTTGTGATTGGTACGGGTGAAACCCATTCTGTCCGTGAGTTTGCCGACAAGGCCTTCAAATGTGTTGGTTTGAATTACGAAGACTACGTTGTTCAAGATCCACGTTTCCTGCGCCCTTCGGAAGTAGATGTACTTATCTCCAATCCAGCCAAAGCTCGCCAGAAACTGGGCTGGGAGCCGAAGGTAAAATTCCAGGAACTGGTTGAGATGATGGTTGAAGCTGACCTGAAACGGTTGAAGGAAACCCTCTAAAGTTCCATGAACATCCCCTCAGAAACAGCCCGCGAATTGGCCTTGCTCGAGAATATCGAGATCAATCCAGATGTGACCCAGGCTTCCCTTGCCATCCAGCTTGGCGTGGCAGTTGGAACGGTCAACTGGCACCTCAAACGTTTGGTTGAAAAGGGGTATGTCAAGATTAAGCGCGCAGAGCGTAAAAAGTTGCGCTATATCATTACGCCTGAAGGGATCGCGTTGCGCGCCATGCTTACAATGGATTATATTGAACAGCAGTTCCTGCTCTATCGCAAGACACGCCAGCGCGTCCGCGAGCATTTGCAGCAGATTAAAAATGCCGGCTACGAGAAGGTTTCCATCGATGGCGATGGCGACGTGGCTGATATTTGCAGGCTTTCTTGCTTGGAGCAAGGTGTCGCTTTTACTACAGATGTTAATGCGCCGGTGCTAAAAATTGTTGGTCTGAAGGTGCTATTAAACCTGGATGGCAGCCATGAGTGAAAAGAAGCATATCCTGATTACGGGAGGCGCGGGCTACATCGGTTCACTCCTAACCTCGGAATTGTTGCGCTCCGGTTCTTACGTGACAGTGGTGGACAATTTGCTATATGGTGGCGAATCGTTGTTGGGTTTCTTGGCTCATCCTGATTTTCATTTCAACAAAGCCGATGTGACCGAGCCTGGCTCCATTCGCCCTGCACTAAGTCGAGCCTGGCCTAGGCCGGATGCCGTCGTCCACCTTGCCGGGATTGTGGGTTTTCCGGCCTGCCAGGCGATTGGAAAACAGGCAGCCTGGAGGCACAATGTCGAGGCAGTGGAACGCGTCTACGAGCAGGTTTCAGAATTGGGGTCTGCCAGATTCGTGTTCGCGTCCACATACAGCAACTATGGTGCCTCGACGGATGGCAAACCGGTAACGGAGGCCTCCCCTCTCACGCCGCAGTCACTTTATGCTGAAACCAAGATTGCAGCTGAGCAGTATTTGTTGGCGCAGAATAAGTCTGTCACTGCACCAATTATCTTTCGACTAACCACGCTCTACGGTATATCCCCGCGCACGCGCTTTGATCTGATTGTCAACCAATTTGTGCTGGATGCTTATACCAGGCGTGAGCTCATCATTTATCAGCGAGGCTATTCACGTTCGTTTATGCACGTACGGGATGTGGTGCGTGGTATTATTTCAGGCCTGAAAGCGCCTGAAGAGGTTGTTCGAGGCCAGGTTTTTAACCTGGGCACTGAAACTGGTAATTATACAAAAGACGAAATTGTTGGCCTGGTTATCAAGCGATTGCCGGAAACAGTGGTCAGATATAAGGACCTGACCTTTGGCGGCGATATTCGCGACATCTGCATCTCATTTGAAAAAATCCGCGGTGCGCTGGGTTTTGCGGCCGAAATGACCGTGGATGATGGTGTGCGCGAGGTTGTCCATGCCCTGCGGACAGGAATCGTCCGCAACCCACAAGATGAAAAATACACAAATGCTCGATTCATTGTCCAATAACCTATGCTAAAAAACTTCTGGAAAGAAAAAAGAGTAATTGTCACTGGAGGGGCGGGATTCCTCGGGTCGTTCCTGGTGGAGAAGCTGGCTCAACGCGGCGCAGCGGATATTTTGATTCCGCATATAGAACATTACAACCTGGTTGATCGCGCGGATATCCAACGTCTGCTGGATGACAGCCTGCTATCGTTGGAGAAACGCCCATTCCACCTTCTCCCGGGTGGCTTCGAGCCTTTACCTCTACCAAATTTCAAACCTTCTGACTTGGTAATTATTCACATGGCTGCACGTGTTGGCGGTATTGGTGCCAATCGTGAGTATCCGGCAGATTTCTTTTATGATAATTTAATGATGGGTGTTGAGTTGATGCACCAGGCATGGCAGCGCGGAGTGGGCAAGTTTATCGCGCTGGGTACGGTATGCGCCTATCCGAAATTCACCCCTGTGCCTTTTCATGAAGAGGATTTGTGGAATGGTTATCCGGAGGAGACCAATGCTCCCTATGGGCTGGCAAAGAAGATGTTGCTCGTTCAAGCGCAGGCCTACCGGCAGCAATATGGATTTAATGCCATTTTTCTATTACCGGTTAACCTGTATGGACCACGCGACAATTTTAACCCGGCCTCGTCGCATGTCATCCCGGCCTTGATCCGCAAATGCCTTGAAGCTCAAGACCGTGGTGAGAAGGAGATCATTGTCTGGGGTGACGGCTCGCCGACGCGCGAGTTCCTATATGTGGAAGATGCTTCGGAAGGGGTTCTGCTCGCTTCTGAAAAATATGACGGGTCAGATCCTGTCAATCTGGGTTCCGGTTACGAAATTTCCATCAAAGATTTGATAGAGTTGATTGCCCGGCTGACTGGTTTTGAAGGGAAATTGGTCTGGGATATGAGCAAACCCAATGGACAGCCCCGGCGCGGCCTGGATGTCAGTCGCGCTCAAGCTCTCTTTGGTTTTCGCGCCGGTACTCCCTTTGAGGAAGGCCTGCGCCGGACCATTGAATGGTTTAAGGAGCACCGAAAATAAGATGTCAAAAACCTCGATGTCTAAATCTGAGATAAAACAGACTGATCCCGAAAAATGGGACATGATCATCGGTCCGCAGCGCAACCTGTTCGACCTGCGCCTGAGTGAATTGTGGCATGCCCGGGATCTCATCATGCTGTTTGTACGGCGGGATTTTGTGGCTGGTTATAAGCAGACCATTTTGGGTCCGCTATGGTACTTGATCCAACCTCTTTTAACCACAATTGTATTCACAGTCATTTTTGGAAATATTGCCAAGTTGCCCACGGATGGCCTGCCGCCCTTCCTATTCTACATGTGCGGAACAGTGATCTTTTCATATTTTGCCACAAGCTTGACCAAGACTTCGGATACTTTCGTGAGTAATGCCGGTATGTTCGGCAAGGTGTATTTCTCACGCCTGGCTGTACCGGTATCCATTCTAATTTCCAACCTGATCACTTTTGTTATCCAGTTCGGATTCTTCCTGGCGTTCCTGGGTTATTTTGCGCTGCGAGGAACACCAGTGCATTCCAGTTGGTGGGTGCTGCTCACTCCGGTGTTATTGCTGATGATGGCCGGTTTGGGGTTGGGATTCGGCATCATTGTCTCTTCCATGACGACCAAATACCGTGACCTGCGTTTCCTAGTGCAGTTCGGGGTGCAATTGTTACAGTATGTCTCTCCGGTGATATATCCACTATCGTTCCTGGCGACCAAGTCTCCCAAATTACTAGCACTGATACGGTTGAATCCGCTTACTTCCGTCCTTGAAGCCTTTCGATATGCCTTCCTTGGCTCCGGATCTGTGGACCTTCTTCAACTTGGCTACAGTTTTACAATTATGTTGATCGCGATCGTGGTCGGCGCGGTGATCTTCAATCGTGTTGAAGCAACATTCATGGATACAGTATGAGCAAAACAATCATTCGTATTGAGAATGTTTCCAAGGCTTACAGGCTGGGTCAGATTGGCACCAGCACACTTTCGGATGATCTCAAGGTGTGGTGGGCGAAAGCACGTGGCAAGCCCAATCCTCTGCTTAAGATTGGGCAAGAGGATCATGGGAACCGGGAAGGAGAATACCTCTGGGCGCTCCATGATATCAATTTTACTGTTGAAGAAGGCAGTGTGCTGGGAATTATCGGACGAAACGGAGCCGGGAAGAGTACCATTCTAAAAATCCTTTCGAGGGTAACGGCTCCTACGAGCGGTTATATAAAGGTGAAAGGCCGGATCGCCAGTCTTTTGGAAGTGGGCACGGGCTTCCATCCCGAATTAACCGGCCGTGAAAATATCTATCTTAATGGTGCCATCCTGGGAATGAAGCGGGCAGAAATCGACCGAAAGT
>Ga0209777_10004161_pt1 | contig 17310 bp, 16 predicted proteins | sample FrelakmetHBP12HB_FD_187147 | JGI IMG/M metagenome (GOLD analysis project Ga0209777, IMG submission 187147) | Freshwater lake sediment microbial communities from the University of Notre Dame, USA, for methane emissions studies -HBP12 HB (SPAdes)... | ecosystem: Environmental > Aquatic >...
ATTCCAGCGATAGTCGCTACCTGCCTGGCCTAGTGCGTCCATCATGGCGCGTCTTTGCTCGTCGCTGAAAGAACTTATTAGTGTGCTCTGGAATTGGCTCAGGATCTGGAATATCTGTGAGTAGAGTCCCCGAACTTCGATGCTGACCTGAACCATGCTGAGGGTGCTCTGAGTCAATAATTCTTTGCAAAAAACAATTGTACGCCGCAAATAGCAGAGCGTTACAACCGATAATCCCTTGCCAACCAGCGCATTGTTGGCATCATTCCACTCCGGGCGTTGGGTATTCATCCATATGCCGCCCTCCGGGACGAAGTTCGCAAATTTGGCGAGCATCAGTGTGAGCAGTTTTTCTGCAAGATTGGCATGAAGCACACGACCGATTTTTGTATACACCAATTTACCGTCCGTCCCGCGTTCCTTTACCCGCAAATCGATTTCCCGTTCCAGTTCCCAATTGAAGTCTATGGTATTGTATGGGTCCCGTTGCACATCAGCATAAGGCTTGATCCGGTATGGTACATCGGCATAATTGAATATCGGTCGGGAAAGAAAGGCTTGAAGTTTGCCCGGATTCACCTTCGAACTGATTTCCATCAATTTTTGGAGATAAATGACTTGGTGATCACCCCAGTAGCCGATATTTGCCCAGGGGTTATTGGGTTCTGGAATTTCCCATTCAATTCCCCGGTTGGTAATTCGATAGGGGTTGTATCCGTCTGCTGTTGTGGCATTCAGGAAAGTGCAAATCATGCTTTCGACATATTCCGGGTAGGAATAAGCGAGTGCTTCCCAGTTCTGAAAAATATCGCGCCAGTTTCCTTCGTAACCCAATTGCAGGGAAGCATCAGGTTTCTTGATTTCAATCGCAAAACGATTCCAGGGCCGGCTGGGGTCGCCATGCCTCCGGCTGAACGATAGTGGCAGGTAGGCATAACTCAAGCGAAGTAAATCTTCCGAACCACTCGCCTCCGCCCGGGCTTGAAGCTCCAGGATATTCAATTCTGACGGGATTTCGGAAAAGAAAGATGCATTTTCATCCAGGACAGCGCGATTTCTTACCGCAATGAATTCGGTGAAATCTTTCTTATAAACTTGGTATTGTTCTAAAAAGATCCCGCCGCGCATCACATTGAACATTACATTGGCAAAATGATGTGCGGAGCACAGTTGATTACCCGAAATCTGAAAGCCATCGGCACTGGCCACAATCTTCTTCAGGTTTGAGGTATTTAATACAATGTCGCGCTCAAGGGCATTCGGGAGTTCTGACCGGTTCTCTTTAAGATCTTTGGACAAATGGATAATTGCGGCACTGTCCTGCCCGACATCTGCTACCAAGTGCCAGGTACGTTCCGCTCCCGGCTCAAGGTTGAGGAGGGTGTGCACAAAATAAGCGCCGCGCTGCCCGCGGACTTCTGTTTCCATTGCAACGCCCATCCCAGCGCGAAATTGATCGAGCTGCCACGATGAAAGCAGATAGTCAGCCTGACCAAGCCCAAGCTGTACTACCGTTGTAGCCAGAAGCGACTCGCTGGGTTCAGCCAGGTCAGTCAAGGTGGAGTTTAAAGCATAGATGGCGAGGCCGGTTTCAGGGTCCACTTCGCTGCGTTTGTAGGCATCCAAAAGAGGACTGAACACGTTCTGAGTCGCCATGGAAACATTGGTGGGCAGAATATTCTGAATCCCGTCGACAAGCTCAACCTGGCAGGTGCTTTGCCCAGTGTTTAGCAACCAAGTTGTCTTGACAAAGCCAAAGTTATCGCTGGTACGCCAGGCATAACGATAGCTCAGCCCCAGGCTGTGGTTGTGTTCTTCAAAAACAACCGCCGTGCCAGCCACATTCTTGTAAATATTCCGTTCGATGTGGTAGTTGCCATGTTGTCGATCTGAAAACGGCTCCCACAGGTTTGTACGTTGGCTTTTGGTAACCAGGCAGATGACCTTGTTTCCAGTGTTCTCGCTATTTTCGATCAGCTTATCCACGGAATAGTAGGGGAAAAGTGCCTGTTCAGCGGAGACCCGGCCGGCCGAAAGCCCACCGGTTGATGCGATAAACAGCCAATGATTGGAACTGCTGACGATGCTCATGAAGAACGGTTCCATGGCATCGTAATTTTGAATTTTATAAAAAGTGTCGCCTAACATGGCGACATATTCCCCTTTGACGCTTTGCTCCGACTGGTTTTGGGCAGTGTCACCGATGAAAATCGGGTGTAATTTCTGGTTCATTGTTATTGGCTTTTCCTAAAGACTTTCAGCGCTTTCCCAAATCTGAAAATATGCTCACCCGAAATATCGGTGACTGCGAAGGATCTTCATAGCACTTTTTCATATCCAAGCAAACACTATTATTCATTGCTTTTTCACTTTGTCCTGAATATAAGCTAGAGTAGAAAAGGATACAAGAGCAAAAGGTTAGCAAAACATTACCAGCTTCATCGACTAACTTCCGCAATCATCCAGGACGGTTGATTGCCGTTGGTCGACAGGCGTCGTGCTCGTGGTTCCGGTGGAAACGGCCACATCAATTTTGTGCAGTGCTGGTTGACCCACTGGGAAAGATCCTGATACTTAGGATTGAACTTTCTTTTCGAGTAATTCTATCAGCGCGCTCAACATGGATGTTGAAACTTGAATGGAAGATCCCTGTGACTGGCTGCTGACTGTTTGCGAGGTTGTACCGGATTGATTACCGCCGCCACCTGATATTCCAATACCTGGATCGCCAGTCCCTCCTGCAGGAACATTACTGCTCGACACTTGAATGGAACCGGCATCCGAGGTGCTGGTTGCAGCAGAACTGTTGGAAGTCAGTCCATTCTCGGTCATTATTGAAGTCAGGTCCTGTTGAGTCAATTCCATTGCATTAATCGCATTGATTTACTGCGAGGTCATCGTACTCTTGATTTGAGTAAGGACTGCGTTGATCTCTTCCATTGCGGCAGTACCGCTTCCGGTCAGGATTTGCAATGTTTGCCAGAGTGGTATCAATTGAGCGGCCTGGTCCGAGCTTACAGCCAGGTAGGTATCCTCAAGCTTGAAGGTGCCGATCAAGAGTTCTTCCTGCAGGGATAAAGATGGTGAAGTACTCGTTGAGGCGCTCGAAGTACTTTTTGCTCCACATGTAACCAGCGCCAGCAGGAGGGTGAATAAGGTAAGGGAAAGTATTATTTTTTTCATCTCGATCTCCTTTTTAGCCATAACGGCCATTGTCGAATGATTTTTAATCATCGGAAATTCCCGTGCTGGAGAGAAAAATAGGTTCATAGCAGCGATTCTCAGGAATTTTATAACCATAGAATATCAAAACGATGTTCGGATTACGTTTAATAATGAATGAAATCTGATTAAGATTCACTCCCCTGAAAAACCGTTGTAATCAAACTCTTATCAACCTTCCATTGACATTCATTATGGAAAATGATATTATAAACATACCGACTGGTCGGTATGTTTATCTAAGGAGCAACTTATGCCACAACAACGCAGTGAAGAAACGCGCGCCCGCATCCTGGATGCCGCTGTCCGGCGGTTTGCCATCGCCGGATACGATGCCGCCAGCGTAGATGAAATCTGTGCCGAGGCAGGGGTCAGCAAGGGAGCGTTTTATCACCACTACCCCACCAAGCAGGCCATCTTCCTGGCTCTGATGCAGGGTTGGCTGGCGATGATTGATATAGGCATGGATGCGGCCCGCCAGGACACCGTCCCGGAGACACTGGTGCAAATGACCAATCTCCTGCCGGGCGTTTTCGTGGCTGCCGAAGACCGACTGCCGATGTTCCTGGAATTCTGGTTGCAGGCCAGCCGCGACGAGAATATCTGGAAGGCAATGATTGCTCCATACCGGCATTACCAGGAGAATTTCGCCAGATTGGTTGAAGAAGGTATTTCCGAAGGCTCTATCAAACCAGTCGACTCGCACGTGGCTGCACAGGTGATTGTCTCCCTGGCGGTGGGGTTGGTACTACAAGGTGTACTCGATCCGCACGGCGCCGACTGGGAAAAGACGGCCCGCGAGAGCATGCAAATATTAATGAATGGATTAGCAAAAGGATAACCTTGCGACGGTTCGAAAACCTTCGCAAGGGTGAAAGGAGTTTCTATGATTTTGGTTACCGGTGCAACCGGACATATTGGCAACGTTCTCGTCCGCAAATTACTAGACCAGGGCGAAGAAGTGCGTGCTCTCGTGTGGCGCGGTGAGGATACCACGCCCATCAAGGACCTGGGTGTGGAGCAGGTAATTGGTGACGTACTCGACCCGGCCTCGCTCGAACCCGCCATGCGTGGCGTGGAAACGGTTTACCACCTGGCAGGCATCATTTCCATCATGCCGGGTAAGAATCCGTTCGTGTGGAAGGTCAATGTCGAAGGGACGCGCAACGTTCTCGAGGCCGCCCGCCGCGCCAATGTCCGGCGGCTGGTCTACACCAGTTCCATCCATGCCATCGCCCGCGCTCCCCACGGCGTAGCAATGGATGAATCACTGGGGTTCGACCGGAACAACCCCTACGGTGAGTATGACCGTTCGAAAGCCGCAGCCAGCCTCGAGGTTCAGAAAGCTGCGACCGAGGGCCTGGATGCGGTCATTGTCTGCCCGACGGGTGTCATCGGTCCATACGACTTCCGCGGTTCGGAGCTGGGTGAGGTCATCCGCAGTGCCTCCGAGGCCCGGACGATGTTCTACGTTGAAGGCGCATATGATTTCGTGGATGTGCGTGACGTGGCCGATGGCATGATCGCCGCCCATGCACATGGCCGCCGGGGGGAAAGTTACATCCTGAGCGGGCAGAAACTCTCGGTGCGCTATATGCTGGAGACGGTACGCGAAGTGACCGGCAAGGCTTTTGCCAGCATCAAAATCCCGTTCTCGCTGGCCGAGGTCGCCGCCAGGTATACGCCCTGGTACTACCAGCGGACGAAAGCCAAGCCGCGTTTCACGCCTTATTCACTGGAAGTTCTGCAAAGCAACTCGAATATCAGTCACGCCAAAGCGGCGCGTGAACTGGGTTATAAATCGCGCCCGGCCATCGAAACAATTACCGATACGGTGCGCTGGTTCTTCGAGAACCGCAAGGCACGGGCAGAGGTTTAACCACAGGTGAACATGGATGGAGATTGGAAAGATAAAATCGCAGTCGTGACCGGGGCCTCCTCGGGCATCGGCGCGGCGACGGCCAGGAAGCTGGCGCACGAAGGCATGCGGGTGGTGCTGGTGGCCCGTCGCCTGGACCGGTTGGAGAGTCTGGTGGGAGAGATCCGGCAAGACGGGGGGCAGGCATACGCCATCGCTGCCGACCTGACGCAGGAGTCCGAGCGGGCACGCGTGTTCCAGGAAGTCACCGAATGCCATGGCGAGGTCGATATCCTGATCAACAACGCCGGGCTGGGCTGGTACGGTTACGGGTCCGATATGTCGTGGAAGACAGCCTGGGAGATGCTGCAGGTCAATGTGGAGGCGGTGGTGCAGTTGACGATCGGCTTCCTGGGCAGGATGCGCCTGCGGGATGCCGGTCACATCATCAACGTAGGTTCCATCTCCGGGAGCATCCCCAGCCAGGGCATTGCCCTGTACGGCGCGACCAAATCCTTCCTGGACAACTTCACCACTGCCCTCTACCGCGAGCTGACCGGGACGCGCGTCCACGTCAGTGTGGTGCGCGCCGGTGCGGTGCGGACCGAGTTCGGGGAGGTGGCCCTGTCGAAGGAAAACGGCGGGCATGTCCCGACCGAGCATATGGGAGTGACCGCGGATTTTGTGGCCTGGCGCATCTGGAAATTGATGCTACGCCCGCGACGGGTGGTTTACGTTCCGGGCTGGCTGCGGGTGGTCCCGTGGGCCGAATTGGCCTTCGGCTCGATCATCGACCGGCTCGGGCCGCTGCTGTTGAGGAACCAAAAATCCGGTGTTTAAGAACAAATGCCCGGCGCTTTAAAGCGCCGGGCACATCCTCCTCTCTTGGAAGAGTAGACAAGTAATGAAGTCTCGCTTCCTGTTATTTCGTTCCTACGATCAGCCCCAGGGTCCCAACCATGAACGGCAGTTTCAGCGCGGTTGGGATGAAGTCTGCCCGCCGTGTTTCGATGAATTCGACTTTCTCGATCCCCCAGCTTCGGATGGTTTCGAGCAATTCCTGCGGTTCGCCATAGACCGGCTTCATCAGAAACAAATCTTGGAAGGCAAATTTACCGCCTTTTTTGATCACGCGCAAGGCTTCCCTGATCACGTCCCGTTTGTCGGCGGAATCACCAACCTCGTGGAAAGTGAGATTGCTCACCGCAGCGTCAAAGGTCTCGTCTTCAAAAGGCAATTTCGAGGCGCTGGCTTTTTGGAAAGTCGTGCGTTCCCCCACCTCTTCGAGTTGTGCATTCCTTTCACAAACAGCCTGCGAGTATTCCCAGTTGCCGCCCCAATAGTCAATGCCGGTCACCGCAGCCCGTGGATATTTTTGGGCAAGTGCGATGGCCAGGGCAGCGTTCCCGCAACCGATGTCCAGGGCTTGCCCGGTCCCCTCCCAGTCCAGGTGCTCCAGGACCAGGGCGCGGATTTGCCCCTGGATGTCCCCTCCGTGGGAGGAAAACCGGTAGCGGGCATAACCAAAGTACGCCGCGACTGCCAGGAATAAAAGGGCGGGGAGAACCCACCACAGGGACAGGAATACCAGCCCCAGGAACACGATACCGATTATTCCAGGCACATAGATGAATTTCTTTGAAACCCAGTTCCCATAATCGGGCTTTCCAACTGTTTGTGGACTCATATTTTTTCTCTTGTCCTATAGGCAATCAAACCGGATCAATCACCCGGAACAGCCTCGGCCGTTTTCAATTGATCATGGTCGGGTACGGAATCCTCTACGTGGCGGATGACCGGCAAAGCGTATCCGATCAAGGCGGTCAGCACGGCGCCAATACCGCAGAGGGAAATCAGCAGGCCCATCCCGGCTCCGGAACCGGTGCCGAACATCGGGCCAAAAATTTTAGATAGGGTAGTCTGGGATTTCATGGCCGGCTCCAGCACGTAGTCGGCTAGTGACCCGGCGATGATGGGCGTGATCGGCTGCGTGATCCAGGCAATCAGCCGGCGGGAAGCGAAGACGCGTCCCTGCAGGTCGGGTTCAACCTTGGACTGCCAGATGGCCTGGCTGGATCCGTTGATGAGCGGACCGAAGACGGTCATGAGCATGGCCGTTGGGATCCAGACGTTCAGGCCGCGGCCGAACCCGAATAGCGTCATACCGAATAGGGACGAGAGGGCCCAGCCCCACACCACCCCCTTGATGCGGCGTTTGAAGCCGCCCCAGGCGCTCATGATCAGTCCGCCGGCCACCGCCGCGATGGCCGCCGTGGATTGCACTGTGCCCATCATCACGCTGTTGTTGCCGGTGCGGGCCAAGATGACCGGTGCGAATAGCGTCCCGGCGATTCCGGAGAAAAGGTTCCCAGCCAGGAAAATGCAGAGCAATCCCAATAGACCGCGGCGGGCGAAAATGTATTTAAAGCCGAAGACGGATTCTTTCCAGATATTACTTTTCGCCTTCTCACCTTCTTCGGTGCGTGCCGGCTGCGGGACGAAGACGATTGCCAAAGAAAAGATGGCAATCCCGTAGGTCACCACGTCGATCACCAGGATGCCAGTTAACTTTATAAAGCCGATTAGTGCCCCGGCCAGGAGGGGGGCAATCACACCCGGGCCGGCATCGATGAGCGACATCATCCCATTAGCGCGGCCGTACTGTTTCTTCGAGACCATGGTGGTGATTGCGGCTGAATAGGCCGGCCACTGGAATGCACCGACCAGTCCCATTACCGCCATGGCTGCGTACAGGTGCCAGAGTTGAAGCATCCCCATCGCCTGTATAACCAGAATGACTGATGTGGCCAAGCCTGCGCCTATGTCGCTAACCATCATCATCATTTTACGGTTATAGCGGTCCACCATTGCACCGGCGATAGGGGAGATAATCAGGAACGGTACAATATAGAAAACCTGTGCCAGCCCCAGTGCCATGGCGCTGCTTGTCTGCTTGTAGATCCAGAGCGTCATGGCGAAACTGGTCATCTGCGTGGCGATGACGGAGATAAGTTGCCCCACGAAGACGATGGTGAAACCGGTCATGCCGGCCGGGTGTTTGGGTTGTGAGGGCAATGAGTTATCCATTTCTTATCCTAAATTGAAGTTAGATGTCTTTATAGTAAGTAGTTAAAATACCCGGGATTGGACGATAAGTGATCACCCAATCTCGGTGATTGAAGTTAAGCAAACTTGCGGGCTTTAACTTATTACAGGATCAGATCCAGCAAGTAGAACAGCGCTCTACGCATGCATTTTGCCCAGAGCCTCATCAACAGTCAGTTCGCCGCGTTCAACACGTTCCAAAACTGCCAGGCGTTCTTCACTGGAGACGGTTTTCAGCGGCTCCGGTGCGGATGGAATTTCCCCGTTGCAGTCCAATATCAGATCGCCCGAAACACTGTTCAGGGAGATTTTCACACCTCCGCCTTGGACATTGACCGTCTGGGACCCATGATGGCGGGAATTAGCGGTGATCGGGAAGGCCGAGACCACGTCGCCGCTCACGGAGTGCAATTCACCCGTGCAATGGGTGTCGGGAGGCACTGTCAGGCGTACCTGGCCGGATACCGATTTGAAATCGTAGGGACCTTCTGCCAGTGCAGTATGAATGCGCATGTTTCCGCTGACGGTTTTACCTCTAATGGAACTCAAAGCGGATTCCTTCAATACCAAATCGCCGGAAACCGTATCCAGGTCCAGCGAGCCGGTGATGCGTTCTCCGTCGGCTTCCCCGCTGACGGTATGGATCCGCACGGGACCTGTCAGGTCACGGAGGGTAATTTTACCGCTGACCGAATTCACGCTGACCGCTCCCTCAAACCCTTCGGTATGGACCATGTTACTCACGCCGTTCAGCTTGAGCGAACACTGGCGTGGCGCCTTAACAACGTAATCCACCTTGCAGGGATAGGAGCCAAACAGCCAGTTCCAGCCGCCGTCGGGAAAGCGTGTGGCAGCCCTGACGGTCCCGTCCGCATCCTGGGTAATTTCGACCTCGGTGCGCTTCTCGTCCCCGCTGTGGGATTGCTTGATGGCCGTCACCTGGATGACGCCGTCCACGCCGGGGTGAATATCTACCGAGCCGCGTATGTTGTTGACTGACAGGCGCGCCGGGGAAGAGACAGTGAACGTTTTTTCAATGGTTTCAGACATGACGAACTCCTTATTTCGGTTATATTTCAACCTGATTAAAACACTCTCGCCGTTTGGCTGCCTATTGGCCTGCTATCAATCAGCTACTATTCGACGAAAATTTCCACGTGCTCGCCGTCTACGTCGTCGGTCACGTCGATAATCTTGCCGGTCATACCGGTGCGCAGGGCTTCCATCAACTGGTCCATGTTCACTCCATTGATTTCGGGGGCGAAATGCGCGCCGATCTTCATTCCGGCTTCCATCAGGCTGATGGGAATCTGCACTGTGGCTTTCGAGCGTCCGGAGTTGACATCAGTGACGCGCACGCGCAGCCATTTGGCGCCGCTGGCAGACAGTCCGCCTGACGGGCGGTTGGCGCTGGCAAGCGCTGCCAGCAACTTGGCGCCCTCTTCTGCACTCACCTTCCCTTCTTCGATCATTTTCAAGATCTTCATCCGTTCTTCGGTGGTAGCCATGGAATTCTCCTTTCAAAATAATAGCATGTTTGTTAACTTTCCTTGAATTCTCGGTCAGTTGGTATTCTCGCTTTCATTACCCAATGTATACCTGCACGCGTTCGCCGTCGTCGCCTTCATCCACATTGACGACCAGCGGTTCTTTACCTGTGAAACCGGCTTCAACCACCCGGATCACCTCGTCCACATTCATCTTTTCCAGGTCGGGGATGTAATGGCCGAACGTGCGCAGGAACCAGGCAGCCAGTTTAAGCGGCAGGGGGAATCCCAGGAAAATGCGAGCCGGTTTTTCACTTGGTTTCTGGTGCACGTCCACGAAAATCCAGCGCGCCTTGCGGCTGCCGATGGCTGCAACGATTACCAGGACACCCAGCAGGAGCAGGACTCCCAGGCAAAAGAACCAGAAATTAAGCCTGGCAGCATGCACCAGGGTGTACATTCCCCAGGCGCTCAGGATGGTGATGAGGACGCCGATCCAGAGGGGGATCTGCCAGAGGCGGCGGACGGTGGATTTGACTTGATCAATGCGCGGATCCTTTTCAAAGCTGACCTTTTCAGCCTGAGCCTCATCCCCGTTTTTCCTGGCAGCCGCTTCGGGTTCGGACCCCGCAACCGTTTCCGTTGAACCAGCCGGTACTTCATCATCCACCGGTGTCTGTTCGAGGGTTTGCATCAGTTTCAGGCCGTCTTCTGGCGAGATCTTGCCGTTCTCGATCATTTTCAGGACTTGTTCGCGTTCCTGGTCAGTCATAGTTCACTCCTGTTTTCTCCAGTCCCCGGCCCCTCCCTTTGCGGAGCACCCCCGAAGGGGGCGGGAAGAGGGGCACGAGGACAGGAGGAAGATGTCATTTGCCTTCCAGAGCCGCCAATAACTTCTCGGCTTCTGCGAGACTGATTTTCTTTTCCTGCAACATGTGCAGAATGATCAGGCGTTCATCATTCGAGACGGCTTCACCTGTTTCCACCGGCCCGTGCGGTGACAAGTCCCAGTTCCAGCGCCCGACATTTACATTGAATTGTGCACCGCGCCGGCCGCGTACCTCCGCGGCGCGCGCCTTCATCTCAGCCCGGCGCATGGCTGCCTGGACCTTGGCCTCGGTGCGGTGGCTGGCGGCTTCGATGTGCACCTGAGCCCGTTCCATAGAGGCTTGGACGCGCCGGTTAATTCGCTCAGAAAAATCCGGGGGCAGGGGGGGGATTGGCGGGATGGGCGGGATGGGAGGAATACGCCAGTCGCCACTATCGAAATCGGTGGCAGATTCCCAGGGGCCAGCCTGGCTGGTGACCAGCAGGTCGCCATTGGCGGTCAGGAGCATCTCTGCCATGCCTTCCGACTGTTTACCCAGGATCACTTCGCAGGATGCACAATCCTCGGGCACTGTAACGCCGGGGAAATCTACATGGATAGACTCGGGTGAATCGGCTGTCAGGTGGAGTTTGATGTTGGATTCAGGGGAAAGACGCACAATCAAATCGTCTCCAGCGGTTACATCGTAGATCTGACCGGGTACCGGGGAAACATAAAAGGCCACATCCGCCCCGGCTTTGACGGTCACCGCGCCGTGGACATTGCGTACGTAGAGATCTGAACCGACGTTCTCTATGGTTAGCATGCCGTCGACGTCGCGGACCGATCCATCTCCGCCGACCTTGTCCACGGCGCAAACGCCGTGCCCGCCGCGCAGGGTGAAATCCCCGGTGATGCTCTCGGCGTTCAATGCACCGATGTTTCGCAGAGAGGCATCCCCGGCGACAGTCCCCAGCGTGACAGGGCCAAGGTCGTTCATGGTCAAGTCGCCAGCCACCGGTCCGAGTGTGATCGGGCCATTGAGGGCTTGCAGGATGGCATCGCCGGCAACTTTTTTCGCGTTCACGTTGGCGCCGTGCGGCACATACAGGATCAAATCTTCATCACAGGAAATGACGACGGGGTCGGTCTCGGCAGTGATTTGCAGAGCTTCCCCGTCCGTCTTTACCATGATCTCGGCACGATCCCAGCCAGCCACACGAAGATCGCCAGGTATGGATTCAACGACTACATTGGGTTTAGGGCTGACAGATACGGTTTGTCGTCGCATACTCACTCCTCTCCATTCAGAACGCGCATGGCCTCTTCGGCGGAAATCTTGCCGGAATCGAGTTCTTCGAGAACGCTGCGGCGCTTCTCGTCAGATATTTCACCGGTTTCTTCCTTGCCCGGTTCGTAACCCAAGGCGCGGATGACTTCCTGAAGCCGGTTGCGGATGGTCGGGTAGGAAAGCGCCATTTCGTCTTCCATGCGGGTGATTTTCCCTTCGCAGCGGACGAATGTTTCGATGAAATCCAATTGCTCCGGGGCCAGACCGGCGAAAGCGCCGTTGGCAAAGCGGCCCTCGATAGATGTGTCGCAGGTCTCGCAGTGCAGACGGGTGACGGTCAGTTCGCTATCACAGACGGGGCATTTGCTCAGGGCGGTTTTCACGGCTTGCTCCCGGTCATCGGTGACCAAGCCATCGGCTTTCCGGCACCAGTGCGCCACTTGAGTTTCAGGCCGGTGTGGATGAGCAGGTCGCCGATCTGTGCCAGCAGGGGTTCGCGGGGGGCAGAATGGTTCACTGCTTTGCCTGGATTATTGTCAAACTCGCCATGGATGACCCCGCGTTCGTAGGCTTGATAAGCGTTATAGAAAGATTTCATATCGACCTCTTTTTGATAGTAAAAGCTCCATGTAAATCTAATTGATATTATATACAATATTTATTAAATGTCAATAGGGAATAATTGATATTATTAAACTAAGACTTTAATATTATCAAGGTCTAGGTTTATTTTCACCCTGCTCTCCTAAGAACAGTCAAATAAACGGTCTGTTTGTATAATTTTCTACACTCTTATCCGAAATTGGCTATTGACTTCCGTTCTTTTTCTTGCTATAATACTTTCATCATGAAAATAACTCTTACACGATGTAAGTAACAAAAACTCTGATCCCTTTGAGGCTTAATGGCTTACCCGCTCACGATTACTGCTTCTGCTATGCGAGATATCAATCGTTCGGCCATCTTGGAGATCATCCGCCGGGAAAGCCCGATATCCCGGACGGCGATAGCTGAGAGGTTGAACGTCAGCCTACCGACGGTCATGCGCATAGTCGAGGAATTGATCCAGGAAGGTTTCGTTCGCCTATATGGGACAACTGAGTGGAGTGGTGGGAGGAGACGGCCACTGCTCGAATTCAATTCCGACGGATATGTCGTCCTCGGGGTGGACATGGGTGGGACAAAGATGTACGGAGCGTTATCGGATCTGGGGGGTAACATACTCGATGAAGTCAATATTGGCCACCACGGGACCTCCGGGGAGGAAAGTTTCAATTATCTTACCAGTTTGATCGACAAATTGCTTGCAAGCCCCAAGGTGGAGAGACAACGGGTGCGCGGGATCGGGGTGGGGGCACCGGGCGTCACCCTCCATATGGAGGGGATCGTCACCTGGGCCTATACCCTGCATTGGGACAATTTCCCCCTCAAAGCCAAATTGACTGAGCGATACGACCTGCCCATCATCGTCGACAATGACGTGAATCTGGCGGCTCTCGGTGAGTTATGGTTCGGGGCGGGGCAGAACGTCCAAGACATGATCCTGATAGCCATTGGCACCGGTATCGGCGCGGGCCTGATCATCGACGGCGCCCTCTACCGCGGCTCGAAGGAAGCTTCAGGTGAGATCGGCAACCTGATCCCGGGGCGGGAATTCCTGGGGAAGAACTACCAGGATTTTGGCGCCCTGGAAAGTGTCGCCTCCGGCACCGGGATTGCCGCCCGGGCGCGGGACATTCTCAAGTCCCAACGCAGCCAGCAGGAACTTTTCGACCTGACGGCGGAGGATGTTTTCGAGGCGGCTCGCAAGGGTGAACCCTGGGCCTGGACTGTTATCAACGAAACGGTGGATTACCTGGCCATTGCCATTGCCAACCTAGTCTCTGCCTTTGACCCGGAATTGGTCGTGCTAGGTGGAGGTGTTTCCAGGTCGGCAGACATGCTCATCGCCCCGATCCTGGCACGCATAACCGGAGCGATCCCCAACCCACCCAAACTGGTCGTCTCGAACCTGGGATTGCAGGCCACTGTCATGGGTGCCATTACCAACGTCTTGCACAACACCTCGAATTTCTACGTCGTCCATAAGCTTTCATAGAATTGAGGTTTTCCTCAGAAGGAGGTGATTCCTGGAGAAGCCAATCCGCTGACGAAGTTTATGTACCCTAACCCTTCAGATAATTCAAAGGAGAAGAATATGCGTACCATGAATAAGATATTGATGGGGATGATTACAGTCATCCTGATTTTGAGTGTGGTCGGATGTGGAGCCAAGACGAGCGGTCCCGTCACCATCCACATACTGACCATGGACCAGGCCGGCTTGAAACCTGCCGAGATCGATCAGATTGCAAAGGATTTCGAAGCAAAAAATCCGGACATAAAAGTCGTCATGGAGTATCTGGGTTATGATTACGTCCATGACAAGATTGTTACCGGTATGGCTGCCAAACCGCCGGCGTACGATGCCGCCATGATCGATGTCATCTGGCCGGACGAGTTCATCAAGGATGGCTACCTGCTGGACGTTACCAGTCGCGTCACCGCCGATATGAAGACGAACATGTTCCCGGCGTCATGGAATGGTGTGACCCGGAATGGAAAGATCTACGGCATGCCGTGGTTGATGGACGTGAAGTACTTCATGTACAATAAAGACATCCTCCAGAAGGCGGGCATCAGCGCACCTCCCACTACCTGGGAGGAACTCGTGGATCAGGCAAATATCATCAAGCAAAAAGGCCTGGCTGAATACCCGATCATCTGGTCGTGGAATCAGAAGGAAGGCGTGGTCTGTGACTTCACCGTACTCCTGTTCGGCAACGGCGGCGCGTTCCTGGATGCAAGCGGCAAACCGGTCTTCAACAACGCCCAGGGCGTCCAGGTTCTGACTTGGATGAAGCAGACGATCGATGATGGTTTGTCCAACCCGAGCTCGATTTCGTCCGATGAAAATGCAGTCGAGGCTGACTTCCTGGCCGGTAAATCCGCCTTTGCGGTCAACTGGCTGTTCCAGTACAGCGATTCGAACGATGCCACCAAATCGCAGATCGTTGGTCAGGCTGCTTTCGCTCCCATGCCTGTCTTTGCAGCCGGTGCGTCTGCCGGTATCAAGGGGTCCAGCGTGGATGGTTCCAGCTCGTTCGCCATCATGGCCACCACCCCCTATCCGGATCAGACCTGGAAGTTTCTGACCTATCTGGCCAGCAATGCGGTCCAGATCAAGTATTCGGCTGAGATGTTGCCCGTCTGGCAGAATGATTTTCAGGGGGATGCCCTGAACACGTTATTGGCCGGTTCCCCCACCAATCCGGTCACTGTTCCTGCATTTCAGGTGCAGTTTCCCTATGCCAACGAAAGACCGACGGTGTCTTACTATAACGAGGGTTCCGCCGCTCTCCAGTTGGCCATCCAGGAAGCCCTGACGGGTATCAAGACCCCGCAGGAGGCTTTGGATGAAGCCGCAGCCACATGGGTTACACTGGCGAGTAAATAGTAGATAATATTTCGCAATTGGGTGGATTTGCATTACAATGCAAATCCACCCAATATTTATAGAGATGACTGCAAATTCACCCCTCCTTCAAAAACGTCGGATCTCTTTGCGGGCACAGGACGCGCGCACAGCCTGGCTTTTGATTATCCCAAGCCTGGTAGTGATCCTGGGCGTGATGTTGTGGCCAATTATCTATACGTTTATTTTAAGTTTTTTTCATGCTCCTACCGGCATCAACCAGGTGCGGACTTTTGTTGGTTTGGGGAACTATATTGAGATGGTTAAGGACAGGACTTTCTGGGAAACCATCGGGCGTACGATGTATTTTACGGTTGTTTCGGTGGGCCTGGAAATGGTGGGGGGAATGGCAATTGCCCAGTTGATCCATTCTCATCCTTGGGGTTGGAAGTTCCTGCGTTTCAGTCTGATCATCCCATGGGCAGTTCCGACGATAGTCAATGGTGCCATGTGGCGCTGGATCTACAGTGCAGATTTTGGTGCCCTTAATGGCCTCTTGATGCAGTTGGGGTTGATCAAACATTATATTGCCTGGCTGACCCTTCCCAACATGGCCATGCCGCTCGTAATTCTGGCCGATGCCTGGCATATGATGCCATTTGTTGCCTTGATCCTGCAGGCTACCCTGGCAGGATTGCCGGCGGAACTCGACGAGGCAGCCGCAGTGGATGGCGCCAATGCCTTCCAGCGTTTCTGGAAAATCCGACTTCCTTTGCTCCGTCCCGCCATCCTGATTGCATTGATTGCCCGAACTGTGGATGCCTTTCGTGTGTTTGATATCGTTTATATCATTACCAGCAGTGGACCCGCCAATAAAACACTCACTATAACTTATTTGACATACCTGAACTCCTTCCCCTGGGGAAACCAAGGCATTGGCGCAGCACTATCGTTCCTTATTTCCATTTTCACGATAATGATGGCGATGATTTTTATCCGTTTTCTTTATCGCCCCGAGGAGAGCCAATGATGGTTTTTCGTAAACTCCTCCGCAAGCTGTTTTTATTCCTCCTGACACTCCCTGTCCTGTTCTTTATTTTCTTCCCTATTCTCTGGCTGTTCAGCGCCAGCCTGTCCACGCAGGCGGAACTGTATGCGATTCCTCCACATTGGATCCCCCAACACCCGACCCTCCAGAATTATCTGGATATTATCTTCCCCAGCTTGGCCACTTCGTCAGTGCCGCGTACTTTTGCGGTGGCAATAATGAATTCCTTCAAGATCGCTTCCGCTGTGACAATCATTTGCATCATGATCGGAAGCCTGGCGGCTTATGCATTGGTCCGGATTCCCTTCCGATTCAATCGCGCCATCCAGCTTGGAATCATTGCCACGCGTATGATCCCGGAAGTCTCGCTGATCCTGCCACTTTTTATTATCGCTTCCAGCCTGGGTTTGATTAATAAACCGATTGTCTTGATTGTGACCTATATGAGTTTTGCCCTGCCGTACGCCATTTGGATGATGGCAGCTTTCTTCCAGACGGTTCCAATTGAACTGGAGGATGCTGCCCGTATTGATGGTTGCACCCGCCTAGGTATCTTGTTCCGGGTAGTGATGCCCATCTCTGTACCGGGGTTGGTCTCCACGGCCATGTTTACTTTCCTGCTTGCCTGGGATGAATTCTTCTACGCCTTGATTTTTACCAGTACGTTGGCATCCAAAACAGCTCCTGTAGCCATCGCAGAGTTTGTCGGTCGTTATGCCGTGAACATTAATGGCATGATGGCAGGTGGTATCATTGCAGCTCTTCCGCCAGTGCTACTGGCGTTCATTTTCCAGCGTTATATTGTAAGCGGTCTGACAGCGGGGGCGGTCAAAGGATAAATATTCTCGAACGGAATATTTTATTGTTTTCCCCTTATGACTTCTCCTTTTCCAAAGTACGGTCTGTGGCGTTGACCAGCCCCCAATGATTGTACCAGTTGTTATGTTAGACCTGGTGCACAGACCAGCTGTGCAGCAAGCAGCCATGTCTGTGGTGCAGGGGGACGATAGCCTAAAGCACTGTGTGGTCTGATGTGA
>Ga0209777_10004162_pt1 | contig 17304 bp, 16 predicted proteins | sample FrelakmetHBP12HB_FD_187147 | JGI IMG/M metagenome (GOLD analysis project Ga0209777, IMG submission 187147) | Freshwater lake sediment microbial communities from the University of Notre Dame, USA, for methane emissions studies -HBP12 HB (SPAdes)... | ecosystem: Environmental > Aquatic >...
CGAAGATACCCCCGAGGGCGCCGTTGTTCGTCCAGTAAGCCAGGCCGCCCGTCGCCAGGCCGGAGGCGTCCAGATCGATGAGCGGATCGGTGAGGGCGGGAGGAGTCACGCCGGGAGCGCCGGCATCCTTGTAGTCCCTCATTCTCAGGACGCGCGTGTGGGTCGAGCCGGCCTTTTCGATGCTCGCGATGCCCGTGACGCGGACGTAGTCATTGTTGTTTATGCAATAAATGGGGCCGATCACATTGATCGGGCAGTGAGAGCCATCGTCGATGGTCATCGACTGTCCCTTGACGACGTTGCTCGCCCTGCCCCACGTGGTCTGCAAGACCCCCACGGTGTTGGGGCCGCCGCCGTACTGGGGACCTTGGGCCGACCCAATTGTGGCGCCGCCGACGTTCTTGTTGATGCACCCGTAGGTCTTGGGCAGCGCGGCGGTTCCGGTGATGTCAACCGATGATGCGCTTATGCAAAGTTCATCGCTGTCGGGATCGACAGCAAGCGCGCCGTTCACGGTCACTTTATTGGCGACCATGGGAACAACCGTGCTCTTGACCATAATCCCGCAGGATGTATGGCCGGCCTGGGTGTCCTGAATGTAGAAAGATCCGCCAAACACGCCGGTGACGACTTTGTCCGTGAGCGTCAGTGGGGGGGCGGTCGCGGGATCCAAGGTCTTTATCTGGCCGATGCAGTTGTCCGCATACACGCAGGTTTGCGGGAGCAGACACGCAAGGACGAGTGATAATAGCAGAATTCTACTGAGCCGTGCGGTCATTGTCTACCTCTCCTCTCGGCGGGAAGCTAAATGTCTCCCTACCTTTTCTACTCTGCAGTATATCATGTTTATTGCCCGCATGCATGCAATTCAGGAGAGAGAAAATCAATCGCGCGAGATGGGCGAGACAGTTCAGTTTTGCGGGAATTGCAACTGCACCAGCGAAAGCAGGGACTGTCCCAGAGCGTCAGCGGGGTGGACTGTCCCTGCTTTCGCGGTCGCACGAAGAACTGTTCCCGCAAGACTGAACTGACACAGATGGGCCGCGGGCTTTCCGGGTATGGGCGTGGTCTGGTAATATGTATGCGCCTGCCCGCAAGCGGCTGGGCTGGAAAGGCGCCCGTCAAAATGACCCGCAAAGTAGTGCCATTCTTCTGCGACCAATGCGGCCGTGAACTCAGCACAGGTTACGCTTGCCCCGTCTGCAAGCGGATACTGTGCAACGAGCATTACGCCAGCCCATCGACGGGGCGCAAGAGGCGTGATGGGCTATGCCCGGTGTGCGCGGCGAAAAAGGAGACCGGGAAATGACATCGAATCCGACAGGCGAGACACTTATACTCGCGCCCGAACCCAAGCGGATGACACGGCAAGGGGGCGCGTTCGATCCGACCGACGCGCCCTATATCCGTCTGGATGCTCCGCGACCTCCGGATTTGATCGCGGCGGCGAAGCAGACGGGGTTGGATTGGGAAATTACGGCGAGTCCTGCCGTACCTAAGGACGAGACCGGACTCGTAATACGGTTGAATGAGGCGATGGACGTCCCGGCCGAGGGTTACAAGCTCGCGATACGGCAGACCGGCATGGAGATAACGGCCTCGACTCCCGCCGGGGCGTTTTACGGAGCATGCACTCTCAAGCAGATCGCCAGGCGGGTCGATGGCCCGCTGCCATGCGTTTCGATCACCGACTGGCCGGACCTCGCGAACCGGGGGATAATGCTCGATATCAGCCGCGACAAAGTGCCGACGATGCAGACGCTCTATCGGCTGGTTGACCTGATGGCCGACTGGAAACTCAACCAACTGCAGCTCTACACCGAGCACACGTTCGCTTACCTCGCCCACCCCATCGTGTGGCAAGACGCCAGCCCGATGACCGGGGAGCAGGTAATGGACCTGGACGCGTATTGCGCCTCGAAGTTCATCGAACTGGTCCCGAACCAGAACTCGTTCGGGCACATGGAGCGATGGCTCAAGCACGACAAATACAGGCCGATGGCCGAGCAGCCCGACGGCGGCGAGACCGCCTGGGGGCATCGCTCCCAGCCCAGCGGCCTGTGCCCTGTCGACAAGCGCGGTATTCCATTCCTGGCGGGCCTGTATGATGAACTCCTGCCGCACTTTACCAGCCCGCGGTTCAACGTGGGGCTGGATGAGACGGTGGATTTGGGATATGGGCGCAGCAAGTCGATCTGTGAGAAGCTCGGCGCCGGGCGGGTGTATCTGGACTTCCTGCGAAAGATCCACGACCTGGTCAGCGAGCGCGGCCGCCGGATGCAGTTTTGGGGGGACATCATAATCCACTACCCCGAATTGATCGCCGAACTGCCGAGCGATATCACGGCCCTGGAATGGGGATATGAGTTCGATCACCCGTTTGCCGAACACTGCGCCAGGTTCGCCGAGTCAGGCGTGGGGTTTTATGTGTGCCCGGGGGCGTCCAATTGGAACTCGATCTCAGGCCGGACGGATAACGCAATCGGGAACATCACATCGGCCGCGAGAAATGGGCTTGCGAACGGCGCGATGGGCATGCTGAACACGAGTTGGGGCGATTTCGGGCACTGGGACCCGCTGCCCGTCGCGTATACGGGGTTCTTGGCCGGGGCGATGGCTGCATGGAACTCAAAAACCAACTTGAGCAAGACCCTCGCGGATGCCCTTTCCCTGCACGCGTTCGACGACCCCTCGGGCAAGATCGGCAGGGCGTTTTATGATCTGGGGAACGTCTATCAGTGTTTCGCCAAACGCACCTGGAACGGGACCGTGCAATGGCAAATGCTGTTCGCCAAAACGGACAACGCAAGCATTATCGACGGCCTGACCGTGGCTGAGTTCGACGAACTGGACAAGAAGATAGACGAGATCGAGTTGGCCATGAAAAGCGACGCTATGGCCGCGCCGGATGCCGACATCGTCCGCCAGGAGCTTGCGTTCGTGATCAAAATGCCGAGGCTGGCGTCGGCTGCCGGCAGGCTCCGCCTCGGGGCCTCGAAGCCGAGGGACTTCGGCGAGCGCATATCCGCGATAAAGGACGAACACCGGCACGTGTGGCTTCTCAGAAACCGCCCGGGAGGGCTGGAGGACAGCGTGGGAATGATGGCGGTTCGGTAGCAGGTACACGATGCCTTTAACGCCTCAGTGTGCTATAATGCGATTGGGACAGCGCGTGAGATCTTTGGAGCAAACAACATGAGACAAGTGATATTGTATCCAGGCGAAGACGGTTATTGGGTGGTAGAGTGCCCCAGCCTGCCGGGCTGCATCAGCCAGGGCAAGACCAAAGAAGAAGCTATCGCTAATATCAAGGAAGCCATACACGTATACATAGCAGCGCTGGAGCAAGACAATCTGCCGGTCCCGGAAGAACGTTACCAAACCCTGTTAATGGCCGTATGAGTTCTCCTCGCTTTGCTGACCCCCTAGTCCACCCCAATCAGCATCGTGATCTTTCTAGCCTTATCGCTCGGCAATATCGGGCTGGTTTGGCTAATGATCTTCGCCTCGGCGCGCTTACCGGTGACTCTGACAAGTTCGAGTTGGGCGATCATCTCATCCCCGCGATAGACTCCGTATTTGTCGCCGACATGCGAGCTTGCGCCGTCCGGCAGTTCGATGAGAATCGTCCCGCCGGATTTGTCGGCTGTAACCGTGGTCGACATAGGCTGCATTGAAATCCCGCTGGTGGGCACGGGTCCGGGGCCGTAGAGACAGTTGAGCTTTTCGAGAAGCCGCCTCGTGGCGGTATCCGCCGCCTTTCCCACGAGGGACTCGCGGACGCCCTGCAAGTTGTAACCGCCCGCGCCTATCCGCCAGTCGGAGCCGAGGGTGACCACGGCGGCGGTCTTGAGGCCGCTCGCGCTGCCCCCGACGGTGATCGACGATTTCAATACGCCGGTCGCGGGGTCGACTATCTGGCCGTTGAGGTCCACGGATGCCCGCGCGTAGTCGCCCACGCTGAACATCTTATAGCCCACGATGCCCTGTATATCCTTGACCTGGATTCGCGCGTTTAGCTCGAGAAACGTGGTCGCGCCCAGGAGTTCATTATCCGGCAGCCGGGTCTCGGGCTTGATGCCGGGGAGGTTTTTCTCCTGCTGAATATGTTCCATGCGCTGGCCGCGCACCACCAGGGTCCAGCCCCCCTTCAAAAGGCATTCCTCGATCATGGCCGGCAGCCACTCGCGCACCTGCTCGCTGTATTCGCCGGAGACATTTAGGTTCATCACGGCGATACGTTTCGCCGGGACCTGGTCGCCGAGCTCATAGGTCGGCGGCGACGCCACGCCGCTGTTTGCCGCGACGGCAGGCGTGATCCGACACAGCCCACCCGCCACAGCCAGTACCGCGATAATCGTTAACCCCATCAAACGCGTAATCATAGTCTCGCACCCCCAAACCTGATATGCATGTACAATAGACGCCGTTACGGGCGGCATGTTACTTCATAGTATACCTGATTCCACGGAAGCGCATCCCTGCCTGTCTATTGCCGCCGGTTTGCCCATTTGCCGGCCGGGGAAGAAGGAGTAGTGATCGGAGGGAGCTCCGAGCGGGCGAGTTCAATCGGACGAGCTTCCGCGGCAGTTCGTTGATTCTTGGAAAGCAATTTGAAAAAGTTTGCGTTTGGGTGGGTCTCATGGTATAGTATACGATGAATCAACGTAGGCGCATCGGCGTCTGGTCTTGCGTGGAGTGCTTTTCTTTCTGCGACCGATCGATTCCCGTTTGCGGCGAACCTGCCGCAGTGCCCCGTTGACGACTAAATGGGCTTGTCCCAGAAAGAAGGCTGTTGAATGGCCAACAAATCACTTTATGTAGGCAATATGCCCTACAGCGCAACTGAGGATCAGCTTCGTGAGATGTTCGAACCGTTCGGTCCCATCGCTGAGATCAGGATCATCGGTGACAAGGGTTTCGCGTTTGTCGAGATTCCCGAAGAGAGCATGGAAGCGGCGATCGAGGCTACCAATGGACAGGATATGGGCGGCAGGACTCTGACCGTCAATGAGGCTCGTCCCAAGACCGAGCGCACCGGCGGCGGTGGCCGCGGTGGGTTCGGTGGCGGTCGCGGCGGCGGTGGCGGCCGCAGTGGTTTTGGTGGTGGCGGCGGACGCCGCTGGTAATCTGCCAGTTCGCATGAGTTAATGAATGAAAGGGCGCCGGGGGAACTCAGCGCCCTTTTATTAGGCCAACTTCCGAGGAAGTTGGCCTAAAGTGGGGACCTTCTTGCCTCGCCGGGTTACGTGTGTGGTGTACGAACCACGTGAATCCTGTGGTTATTATACCGCTATTTCAGTTGTCCGGCTGCCTTCTCCGCCTCGACGGTCACCTTCCCGCCCTTGGCCTCCATCCGATACAGTTTGCCGCCAAACGGGATGTTATGAAGGACGATGTGTTCGGATAAGCCGGTGTCGGCGCATGGTACGGGCGTGAAATCTTTCGCTGACCCCGCCAGAGCCTCGATGCCGATGAGCGGCAGCAGCGCGCCCCAGGTGTAGTGCGGGTGGTTCACTCCCACTTCGCCATTGTCGCTGCGGTAGTTCTCGCCGCACAGCTTCTTGGAGTCCCAGTTGCGCATGAAGATATGCACGCTCTTGCGCGCGAACTCGGCGCGGACTTCGGCGGGAGCGCAGAGCATGATCCCCTGCCAGACGAGGTAGTTGGCCGGAGGCCAGACGTGCCCACGCCAGTAGTTCTGCTCTTTCCAAAGGGGATCATCGAACGCGACCGTCGGCAGGATCCATTCGCCCTTGAACTTGCCCTCTTTGTTCAGCCATTCCAGCGTGCGCGTGACGCGATCTCCGGCGGCCGCGCCGCACATCATGGGGTAGAAATTCATCGGGGTCAGCCGCGTCAGGAATTCGCCCATGCTACCGTCCGCGTTCCATTTCCGGCTGCAGTAGATGCCGAGCTTATCGTTCCAGAGCAGTTCGTTGATCAGCTTGTTGGTCCTTTCATGTTCGGCACGGAACCGGGAGGCATCGGCCTTTTTGCCCAGCGCATCGGCAATGAGCGCCATGCACTCGGCATCGGCGGACCATAGTGAGCTAAGATCGACGGCGTCGGCCATCATGTTCGGGCCGCGCATCTTCGCGCCGTCGAAATGCACGGTGTCATCCCAGCCAGTCTCCAAAAGAGCGGCCCAGAAGTGGCCGTCCGCGGAGCCCCACTCGAGCAGGCCGTTCTTGTTGCCGTCGCGGTATTTGGGCCACCAGTCGTGCCACTTGACCAGGCGCTGGTATACTTCGGCGAGGAAATCCTTGTCCGGCCAACGCTGGTGCATCTTCCACACGCACATCGCCCCGACCGGAGGCTGCGACCTGTCCAGAGCGACATACTGATTGCCGATCAGCCAGTGGGAGAAGTTGCTGACCATTCCTTCGGGAGTCTGCAGGGAAAGCACGGCGCGGACGGTCTCCTGCGCGCCCGCGGGGTCCTCGATACAAGCCAGGGCTCCATTGAAGAAGCTGTCCCAGCAGAAATACGGCCCGAGGTCGGGGTTGCCGTTGATCGGCTCCTGGTGGAAAAGCCACCACCCGCGGCCCACTATATGGGCGACCATATTGTTATCGCTGCCGTAGAGCTTGGAGGAGTTCATGTTCTGGGCAATTGCCCCGGCAAAGTCTCCCCAGTCGCCTTCGGCCCGCGCGCGGTGGGCGGCGTAGGCTGCTTCAGATGCCTTGAGTTTCTTTGCGGCCGACTCGATCTCCGGCAGGTCCCCGACACCGGCAATGAGTTTCGTGACCTCGCCGGGCTTAAGATCGAGTGTGATCTCGGCGATTTCCGACCCGTTCGCGGAGATTTCGGCGGGTCTGGGGCTGGTTTTCAGCGAAAACGGCACGTAGACGCCCGCCGGAGTGATACCCTGGCCGGTGATTCCGTCCGGCGCGCCGTAGTATATCGCATGGAATCGCGGCCAGGACCTCGGGAGCCTGAGCTTGAGCTTGACGGCCTTGTCTGTCTCGAACGTGCCGGCGACGGCCCCATCGCCCACGCGTCCCCAGGTGAACTGGATATTGGCGCCATGGTGTTGGAGCACGGCGTGGACATACGAGTAGTCCGGGGCGGTCTGGGCAGGCGTGAGGAGGGCAACGTCACGATCGGTGTATCTGGTCTTGACATAGTGGCCTTCCCAGTCCGGGTCTATGAGAAAGCCGGTCGCGTCGTTGACTATGATTGCGATGCCGTAAGGCGCGTCTGAAAAATAGGTGCCGATTTTGATTTCATTCACTGTCCGTGGTCCTGCCTTTGGTTTGGGTTGAGCTGCGGATGCCGCACCGCACGCGCACAGCATCATAATGGCAAGTAGTCTGGTGATCAACGATCCCTCCAAAGGGGCTTCACACTGCCGGCTCGATTCGCAGCAAGCATAAGTGCCGCCCCAGGATCAGGTTGCAGGACATGCGAGGAATCATCATATATCTCATCATACCGCCATTCCGACCCATCGCTGAACTGAACTAAGTACCCGTGTGTGGGCCGGTCGTGCTGTCCGAACGAATGTATTTCGGTTATTGAACTGACGTCCGTCCAAGGGTGAAACACTTCATTCGTTCCGGGGAAATATACTACGCCAATTCCACTCTCCGCTACTCTCACATACGATACAGCGAAAACCAAGCTCGCCAAGAGACAGGCCGCGAGAAAAGCAGATGACAACCTGAAATAGGCAATGCGGGATATCGGATAGCGCCAGCTACCGCCGCGCCCTTGGATAACGGTCTTTTGCTGGGAGGCTACACGCGCCGCAGCCAAAGGATAGGCCTTTGCTGCCAGGAGCATCGACACGAATCGTGACAAATCGAGGACTGGCATCAAGGTCCAGAAGTAGACAATGCCAACCAGGTATCGATCCCACGTCGTCATAATGAACCGTGTGTCAGGGGTGCCGAATACCAGTGCTGTAAGACAGTCGGCATAGTACCATACAAGTGCGGCTAAGGGGAGAAAGAGCAGGCACGCCACAGCTTGGCCAACAGCACACAGCTTCCGCACGCGGTCCGCATCGCGCTCGACATGATCCTCGAAGTCTTGCATCACAGTCGCTCGACCCGCCGCGGAAGCGGCGAGGGCATCTACAGCCCTGCCGATCTCCAAACCCAAGCCGGCGATAACAAGCACCAGCGCGACCCCCGATACACGAACTAGATCACCTGCGGTGTGAATATCGCCTCCCGTGCGGAAAAGAACCACGCCGGTTGCCACTGTCCCAAGTGCTGCCGCAGCAGCCGCTAATCTAATCACATTTCGAAGTTGCACGGCTTCCTCCCCTCGCTTGACTTTGGTCTTTTGGGAGCTTAGTCCCGAAAGCACGCCGAACCAGGCATCGGCACTGAAGTCCCGATGCACCAATCATGGAACGGATTCCCCATCAAGCATCCTTCACCGTATGATACATCCTCGCCTGCATGCCGTGGGTCTTGACGATCCCTACGGCCTCGCTCTGGTCGAAGGTCTTGGAATCGAACGATGCGAGGTCCTCGTTATAGAGCGCGTATTTGCTGGCGCGGCCTATCACCTGGCAGCTTCCCTTGAACAGGCGCAGCGTGACCGTGCCCGTGACGCGAGGCTGGATCACGTTGATGAACGCTTCCAGATCATCCTTGAACGGGTCGAACCAGAGGCCCTCATAAGCGAGCCGGCCCCAATTCTGGTCGATGAGGACTTTGAACGCGCGCTCCTCGGCCGTGCATACGAGGGCTTCGAGGGCCTTATGAGCCGGAATCAGAAGCCTTGCCGCCGGGCATTCGTAGTTCTCGCGGACCTTGAGACCCATCACGCGGTCCTCCATGATATCCACGCGTCCGACGCCGTTATCGCCGGCAATCTTATGCGCCTTGAGGATGAGATCGAGCGGGCTCATCTTCACGCCGTCGATGGCCACCGGCACGCCGTTGGCGAACTCGATTGTGACCTCGGTCGGGGTCGACTTGGCATCCTCCCAGCTCTTGGTCCATTGAAAAATCTCCTCCGGCGGGGCGTAGTTGGGCTCCTCCAAATGACCGCCCTCTATCGACCGTCCCCAGAGGTTCTCGTCAATCGACCATATCTTGTGCTTGCTCTGGCCGATGGGAATGCGCTTCTTTTTAGCGTATTCGATCTCCCACGTGCGGGTCATGTTCTTCTCGCGCATGGGGGCGATGATCGGGGTGTCGGGCATGAACGTTCGGAACACGAACTCGAACCTGAACTGATCGTTGCCCTTGCCGGTGCAGCCGTGGCAGAGGGCATCCACGCGGAGCTGCTTGGCGACCTCGACGGCCTTCATCGCGATCAGAGGCCGTGCGATCGATGTACTAATCGGATACCCCTGATAATCGCCGTTGGCCTTGATCGTGGGGAAGATGTAGTCCGTGACGAACTCCTGCCGGGCGTCTATCGAATGGTGCTCAGTACCGAGCAATTTGGCCTTATCTTCGGCCTGTTTGAGCTCGCCCGCGGGCAGGCCGACGTCGACGGTAACGGTGACTACATGGTCGAAGCCGTAGTCTTCGCGCATCATTGGGATACAGACGGAGGTATCGAGACCTCCGGAGTAGACGAGAAGTACTGTTTTTGGCATTGTGTATTTCCTCCGTATGCTTTTTGAATCGCGAAGGCCTCGAAGAAGCACGAAAGGCGCGAAAGAAAACCGGCGTGTTGCCGAAGCCATTTCGCGTCATCCGCGGGATTTCGCGCAATTCGCGATTCAGAAACTATCCCGCCAGCAGCACCATTACTGCCTTCTGCGCGTGCAGCCTATTCTCCGCCTCATCGAACACCACACTTTGCGGCGAGTCTATGACTTCATCGGTCACTTCCGATCCCCTATGTGCAGGCAGGCAATGCATGAAAATCGCATCGGGTTTGGCGTTTGACATCAGTTGAGAGTTGACCTGGAACGGCGCAAATGCCTTCTCGCGTTCGGCGGCTTCGGATTCCTGGCCCATGCTGGCCCAGACGTCCGTGTAGACCACGTCCGCGTCCTTGGCGGCTTCGGCGGGGTCGTTGAAGACCTCGATCACCGCGCCGGTCTGCAGGGCGGCGTTTTTGGCTTCGGCGATTACTTTCGGGTCGGGTTCGTAGCCTTTGGGGCAGCCGATGGCAAAGTCCGTGCCGACCTTTGCGGCGAGCAGCATCAGCGAGTGAGCGACGTTGTTGCCGTCGCCGATAAACGCGAGCTTAAGGCCATCGAACTTGCCCTTGTGCTCGAGGATTGTGTAGAAATCCGCGAGGGCCTGGCAGGGATGTTCGAGGTCGCACAGGCCGTTGATAACGGGCACGCTCGCGTTTTCGGCCAGACCGACAACCGAGCTGTGCGAAAACACCCGCGCCATGATGATATCCGCCATCCGGCCCAGCGTCCGCGCGATGTCGGCCACACTCTCGCGCTTGCCCAGGCTGATGTCACTGGGGCCGAGATAAATCCCGTGCCCGCCGAGCTGGAATATGCCGGTCTCGAACGAGACGCGCGTCCGCAGGGAGGGCTTTTCGAAGATCATCGCAAGGGTCTTGCCTTCGAGGATCTTGCGCTGGTTCGTGGGGGACACGACGTTCTCCTTGAGCTGCTTGGTCACCGCGAATATGGCATTTATCTCGGCCCGCGACAGGTCGGCTATCCTGAGAAGGCTCTTGCCTTTGAGGCCGTTATTGTATCCCGCTATCCAATCCGTGATCGGGCCGGATGCGTTCAGGGTCAGTTCTCCGTTCTGCAAATCGCTCACTATGTTCCTTGCCTTGTCTATGTCAATTCTCAACCTCTGCCAGGTCCGGGCTGCAATGCCATCCTTTTCGAGGATGAGGGCGAGAAGCAAATGCTCGGTACCCACGAAGTTGTTCCTTAGCCGACGGGCTTCTTCGTAAGCGCGTTCTATGGCGTGCTTGGCTCTGTCGCTAAGGCTCATGTCCTGGCTGAGACGCGAATCGCCCTTCGGCAGGTCGGCCAGTTCGGCACGCAGCCTACCTGGCGGTACTCCCATGCGATCGAGCACGCGCATAGCCACGCTGTCATCCTCACGCGCAAGGCCCAGAAGCAGATGCTCCGAATCGACCAAGTTGTGGCCGAGCATTCCCGCTTCCTCCTGGGCAAAGAAAACCACCCTTCTAGCTCTTTCGGTAAATCGCTGCCACATAACGTTTCCTCCCGGAAACGAATCTTCTCCGTTCGGGCGGATTTGAAATCCCGCCGGCCTTCTCTATGGGATCGCAGATCCCCAATGGTCGCCTTACGGGCAGGATTGCAAATCCGCCCGAACAAGGATGATCCGCCCGAACAAAGGATTCCCTTCGCCCATTCATAATTCATAATTCACAATTCATAATTCACGAAGCGTGTCCATTGCTCTGTCGACCAGTTCCTTCGTCAAAATCAGCGGCGGGACCATTCGCACGATGTTGTCGCCTATTGGGTTTACGATCAGGCCTTTTTCGAGGGCCTTGGTCGCCATATCCTTGGCTTTGGGCTCATCGAACTCCGCCGCTATCATCAGGCCCAGGCCGCGCACTTCCTTAATGCCCGGCAAGGTCGCAAGTTGCGCCCGGAAGTAATCCCCGACCTCGGCCGCATTATCTACCCAACCGCCTTCGGCGATCTCGGTGACGGTCGCGATGCCGGCCATGCATGCAAGCGGCATGCCGCCGAATGTGGACGCATGGTCCCCCGGCTCGAAGATATCCGCATACTTGGCCGCGGCGAGACACGCCCCGATCGGGAAACCGCCGCCGAGGGTCTTTGCCAGGGTCATCACGTCCGGGACCACGCCGTAGTGCTGGAACCCGAACATCCTGCCGGTCCGCCCGAGGCCCGTCTGGACCTCATCGAAAATCAGCGCCGCGTCAAACTTGTCGCACAAATCCCGCGCGGTTTGCAGAAATTCCTGTGTCGCGGGATGGACGCCGCTCTCGCCCTGGACGGGCTCCATCATCACCGCGCAGGTCTCGTCGGTCACCGCGGCCCTGAGAGCCTCGACATCATTATAAGGTATATAGCTGAATCCCGGAACCAGGGGGGTGAAGGATTTCTGATACTTCGGCTGGCCGGTGGCGGTGATTGCGGCCATTGTCCGGCCGTGGAACGACTGCTCGGCGGTCACTATGCCCACTTTGTCCGGGTTGCCGGATGCTTTGGCTGCTTTGCGCGCGAGTTTGATCGCGGCCTCGTTTGCCTCGGCCCCGGAGTTACAGAAAAAAGCCTTGCCCATCCCCGAAAGCTCGACAAGCAGCTTCGCAAACCGAGGCTGCGGGATGGTGTAATACAGGTTACTCGTATGAATAAGCGTCCCGGCCTGCCTGCGGATAGCCTCGACCACCTTCGGATGGCAGTGCCCCAGGCCGTTGACGGCGATACCCGCGACCAGGTCCAGATACTCCTTGCCGTCCGCGTCATACACGAAGCAGCCCTCGCCCCTCACGAACACGACGGGGAGGCGGGCGTAAGTGTGCATTACGTATTGGTTATCGAGCGCCATGGTGGTGGTGCTGGTCGTTTCACTTGTCATCATTCTGTTTCTCCTGTTCTTTGAATCGCGAATTTCGCGAATCAGCGCGAAACTTGGGTGCGGCAGGCGCGATTGTTTGCGAAACGCTTGATCTCCAGCGAAGGTGCTCCGAAATTGAGCAGCAAGGCCACGCCGAAGCCCGAAGCCTTGAGATAATTCAAGGTCTGGATCTTGTCTTCAGGAGCCAGTTCCTTCTTCGCCTTGATCTCCACTATGCAGTCCCCGATCACGAAGTCAACGCGGCGGGTATCTATCTGCTTGCCCTTATAGAACACCGGCACGTTAACCTCGCGCGTGAACTCAATTCCCGCTGCGGCGAGTTCCATAGCCAGCGCCCTCTGATACACCACTTCCTGAAATCCCAGCCCCAACTCCCTATGTGCCTCGATAGCTGCCTTGATGATCCCGGAAGTTCCATCGTCGAAATCGTATCCCTTGTTTGATTCAGCGCACACGACTGTCCTCCGCCAGCTTTCGCGGTCTTTTCGCGAAATTCGCGATTCAAATAGCGTGCTCTCCGCCCGGCCCAAAGGGCCTCACGCCACTATCATCGTCCCAATCCCCGTATCCGTGAAAATCTCCATCAAAAGCGAATGCGGCATGGTGCCGTCGATGATGTGCGTGCGCTCGACGCCGCCGGCAAGCGCCGTCATGCAGGCTTCGACCTTTGGGATCATCCCTTTGTCGATCTGTTTGGTCTTGATCATCCTCTTCGCGTCGGAAACCTTAAGCTCCGAGATAAACGTGGACTTGTCCGCAAAATCGGCATAGATGCCCGGCACGTCGGTCATCATGATGAGCTTAGTCGCATTGACTTCCGCCGCGATCTCACCGGCGATATGATCGGCGTTCACGTTGAAACTCTCGCCGTGCGGCCCGATGGCCACTGACGACACCACGGGAATATAACTGTGCTCCAGCAGGTCGGTCAGGATCAGCGGGTTGATCTTCGAGACCTTGCCCACGAACCCCAGATCGACCTCTCCATCGGCCTTCTCGGCGACGATCAGGTTCGCGTCCTTGCCCGAAAGCCCGACGGCCTTCCCGCCCAGGTTGTTAATAATCGAGACTATGCCCTTGTTGGTCTTGCCGGCAAGGACCATCTCGACGATCTCCATGGTCTCGGCGTCGGTCACCCGCATGCCGTCGACGAATTCAGGCTCCTTGCCCAGCTTCTTCATGACGGCGCTTATCTCCGGCCCGCCGCCGTGCACGAGTATGGGTTTCATGCCGACGTAATGCATCAGCACGACATCGCGCACCACGCCGAGCTTGAGATCATCGTCGATCATCGCGCTGCCGCCGTATTTGATCACGATGGTCTTGCCGGCGTACTTCTGGATATACGGCAGAGCCTGAACGAGAATATTGGCCTCTTCACTTGTGTAATTCATAGTGTCACCTTCAAATACAAAAAGCCGCGGAAAGCGCCGCGGCTTGGAGATTCACATTCACATCATTACCTAAAACGGACGCCCAATCTCCGGCCACGGCCCCCACGTGCGCACACGACGCCCGAAGCGACGCTCCAGGGCAGCCAGGCCGGTATCCTGATTGTGGATCAGCTCGATCATCCGCATCCTTTTCATTATGGCCAGCATACGTGATTTTACCAGGAATCGAGGCGGCTTGTCAAATCAAATCGACGTCCCTTCCAATGAAACCGAAGGGCTTGCCTCCCCACCCACTTCGCCCTATCATATCCATTGGCGGTCGATAATCGCCGCCCGCATCAGTCTTGGAACCATGATACTAATCGACAGGATGGGTTGCGCTATATGAGACGAATGGTATTTGTATTGCCGGCAGTGTTTGCCATAGCCGCGATGGCTTCATCGGCTTGGGCCATCACGGCGAACGATATTCTCGCCCGCGTGAAGGCATCCGAAGCCGGAGTCAACGACTTCCGGGCGGATATGGTCATCACGGAAGCCAACAGGCAGAATGTGTCAGGCATGGGCGAGGGCTATGGCGACCTGCTCAAGCTCCAGAAGGCCATTATCCAGTATAAGAAGCCGGACAAGATCAGATACGACGGTCTGGCAAAGGGCGGGATCAGGGCGGCTTACATTCAGAATGGCTACGAAAAGCTGATCCTGGCCGCGATGATCCGCAAAAAAGAAAACGACAAGAATGCCCCCGGCAAACGACAGGACACGCTGGACCTCGGGTTTCTTTCCAGCAGGCTTTGGGTGGATAATACCGTGACCGTCGTCGCGGCGAGCAAGGACAGCCTTAAGCTCAAGTTCGTCCCCAAGTTCGGCGGCAGCGATAAGCGGCACGATATGGTCTGGATTAACCCCTCTAACCTCAGGCTCCAGAAGCGCGAGAAGTATCGCGGCAGCGGGGAACTGCGCGTGAAGATGGCCTACTCCGACTATCAGATGCTGGCCCGCAAGCTGCCCATCGCGACAACCTGCCACATGTATGACCCCTCCGGCGGGGACCTGGGCAGCGTGAAATACGTAAACGTGAAAGCCAACGTCGGGCTGACCGATGCGTTGTTTTCGATGAGCCAGAGGTAGGCGGAAGGCAGAGAGCAGAAGGCGGAAAGCCAGGCAGGGGAGGGCGAGGTTCCACCCGAGCCGCGTCCCCTCGGAGCTACAGAGCGCCCTCACCCCGACCCTCTCCCCCAGGAGAGGGAGTCTCGATGTATTCGGCGGCGGCTTCGGGATTCGGAGATCCCGGATTGGCTTTGGGGTGGCGATTCAGGAGATCGCCACCCATCAGGAATTATGAACTAGGAATTATGAATGAAGGAAGGGCCTTCCTTTTCCCATTCATAATTCACAATTCAGCATTCATAATTCTCCCTTCCCCTTCCCCGCCCTGCAGAAACAGCCGCAACAGGCCGAAAATAGCGGTTAATCCGGCCCACTGAGGAGACTGTTCAGTTCTGCGGGAATTGCAACTGCACCAGCGAAAACAGGGACTGTCCCAGAGCGTCAGCGGGGTGGACTGTCCCTGCTTTCGCGGTCGCACGAAGAACTGTTCCCGCAAGACTGAACAGTCTCCCACTGAGCCGGGGGGGTTCCATTTTTTGCACTCTTGTGATACAATCCGTGTTTGAAGCTCACCTGTGGCGGTGGGTGGCTTGTTTTACCTTACCGGGAGAAAGTTTACGTGGAATTATCAGACGAAAAGATGGTCCTGACGCGCAATGGTTATTATGAGATACAGCGCGAACTCAACGAGATCCTGACCGTCAAGCGGCCCGCCGTGGTCCAGAGAATACGCGAAGCCAGACAGCTCGGAGACCTCAGCGAGAACTTCGACTACCATGATGCCAAGCACATTCAGGCGCTGCTGGAGGCTAGAGTCAAGGAGCTCAAGGCCATCCTCGCCCACGCAATGATTGTGGAGGGCGCGCTTGGCAACGGCTGCATAGGCATAGGCAGCAAGGTCACGGTTAAGGACCTGGAAGAAGGCATCGACGACGAATACACCATAGTGGGTCCGGCTGAGTCCAGCCCCTCCGAAGGCAGAATATCCCACGAGTCGTGCGTCGGCAGCGCGCTCATGGGCCGCCAGGTTGGTGATACGGTTACCGTCCGAACTCCCGGCGGGTCGATTCACTACAAGGTGGTCTCGGTCCAGTGAGCCCGGAGTTCAAACGAAGACTGCCGCTGGTCAAGTAGGGCGTCTACTTCAGCGCCTTGATCTTCTCCGAATGCGCGTGGCAGACAGCGAGGGCGAGGGCATCGGCGGCGTCATCCGGCTTGGGGATTTCCCTGAGACTCAAAATTCGTTGGATCATGAACTGCACCTGCTTTTTTTCGGCGTTGCCATAGCCGACAACCGCCTGCTTCACTTCGGGCGGCGTATACTCGATCACCTCCAGATTCCTTTGAGCCGCCGCAAGCTGTATTACTCCGCAGGCCTTCCCGACCGCGATCGCCGTTGTCTGGTTCTTCGCGAAGAACAGCCGCTCCATAACCACCACATCGGGGCTGTATTGGTCGATTATCTGGTTCACCCTGGCATAGATGTCCGTGAGCCGCGCGGCTGGGGCGAGCTTGGGGCTGGTCTCTATGGCGCCATAGTCCACCATCACCGCGGACGAGCCGATTTTGTCCACCACGCCGTAACCGGTGGTAGCCGTGCCCGGATCTATTCCGAGAATTCGTAGTCTTGGCATAAGGTTGCCTCGGTTGAATTGTATACTCGCGCGCGGGCAAGGTCAATGGGCGGGGGGCTATTGAGACAGTTCAGTTTTGCGGGAATTGCAACTGCAACAGCGAAAACAGGGACTGTCCCAGAGCGTCAGCGGGGTGGACTGTCCCTGCTTTCGCGGCCGCACGAAGAACTGTTCCCGCAAGACTGAACTGACACGGACTATTGAAGTAGTGGCAAAGAGCCATAATACTAAAGAACTAGTAAAAATAGGCCAAAGGTCCACTTGCGTGGCTTGCGGGCACGGCGCATAATCCGAATGTAACCGAAAGGTTATGAAATCATAGTACGGTCTTGCTCCGTGACCGAATCTGCCAACCACATAATCGAATACAGGAAATGTGAATAGAAAGAGGCGAACGGGCCCGGACCCAAGAAGGGTCCGTTTTCCTTGTACGGGGAGGCCGGCAATTCTGAATTCTGAATTATGAATTATGAATGAAGGGACGGGCTGTCCCTTCCCCATTCATAATTCATAATTCAAAACTCATAATTCTCCCTTCCCTGCCTTCCGGAGTGAGTTCAGTTTTGCGGGAATTGCAACTGCAACAGCGAAAACAGGGACTGTCCCAGAGCGTCAGCGGGGTGGACTGTCCCTGCTTTCGCGGCCGCACGAAGAACTGTTCCCGCAAGATTGAACTGACACGCC
>Ga0209777_10004163_pt1 | contig 17303 bp, 14 predicted proteins | sample FrelakmetHBP12HB_FD_187147 | JGI IMG/M metagenome (GOLD analysis project Ga0209777, IMG submission 187147) | Freshwater lake sediment microbial communities from the University of Notre Dame, USA, for methane emissions studies -HBP12 HB (SPAdes)... | ecosystem: Environmental > Aquatic >...
GTTGTGGAGATGTGCGACAAACTGATGAGTGCCGCCCGAGAGGCCGGAGCTAACTGTGTCGTGACGGCGTGTCCTCTGTGTATGGCCAACCTGGATATGCGTCCCAGTAGCGGATTAAAACTGCCGATTTTTTATTTTACGGAATTGATTGCTCTGGCAATGGGTCTGCCTGGATCAAAGGAAACGTTTAAAACGCACATGTTTGATCCACAGCCTCTGCTGAAACAATTGGGGCTGATTTAATAAATTGTAAGGGAAAATTATGGAAAAACGTTTAATAAAAAAAGATGCACTAACGGGCATTGCCAAGAAAATGGCCGATGATTTTCTGGTTTGGGCGCCGGTAAAAAAAGAAGATAATATTCTTTTTGAGCCTCTGCAAAAAGGCGCGGAGCCTTTCTTTGCTTATTTGAATTCGAAGAACGCACCGAAAAATGTTTTCTTTCCGCATACGGAAGCTCTGATGAAGTATACCCGTACGGAAAAAGGAATGGTTTTCTCAGAAGACAAAAACAAAGCGGATGAATCGGTGTTGTTTGGCGTGCGTCCCTGTGACGCTCATAGTTTTGCCCTGCTGGACAAACTTTTTGACCAGGAAAAATACAAAGACAATTACTATATAGCTAAAAGAGAAAAAACGATGGTTATTTCTTTAGCCTGTGTTAAGCCTCCTTATGCGAGCTGTTTTTGCACATCGGTTGACGGGGAACCTGTTTCCTCAGACGGTGCGGATATTCTCCTGACAGATATCAGCTCCGACTACCTGGTTGAGTTTGTTACTCCCAAGGGAGAGGAGAAACTGACCAAGTATTTTGGCGATACAAAGGCGGATGCTGCCGCCGATACCAAGAAATCTGAAATTACGGCCAAAGCCAAAGCGGCAATTACGTCGAATATTCCCGCGCATGTTGTCAAACCGATTCTGGATAAGAATTTCGACAATCCTTTCTGGAACACAATTCACGGCAAATGTCTGGCTTGCGGCACCTGCACTTATTTGTGCCCCACTTGTCATTGTTTCGATATCAGTGACGAAGTCAAAGGCGCCGACGGTGTGCGCATCCGGTCGTGGGATTCCTGCATGTTCCCTATGTTTACCAAGGAAACATCTGGTCACAATCCAAGGTCTTCACAGAAGGAAAGATGGCGTCAGCGAGCCATGCACAAGTTCAAGTATTATGTGGATAATTTTAACGCGATTGCCTGTGTAGGCTGCGGCAGATGTGTGATGTATTGTCCCGTGAATATTGATATTCGAAAAATTGTTGAAGATATTTCAAAATTATAATTAGGGAGTTAGTAATGCAAAACCCGTATATACCTTATCCTGTTGTGGTGGATAAAATCATTACTGAGGTCGATACCAAAGACATCAAGACTTTTCGTTTTAAGTTCGTGAACCCGGAAGACGAAACAAAATACAGCTATATTCCCGGACAATTCGGCGAACTTTCCATTTACGGCAAAGGCGAATCGCCCATCGGCATTGCCTCATCCCCGACGCAAAAAGGCTATGTGGAATTCACCGTTCAAAAGGCCGGTGTGGTAACATCAGCGCTTCATGAAATGGAAGAAGGCACCATGATGGGTCTCCGCGGTCCGTTAGGCAATTCCTGGCCGCTGCAATTTCTGGAAGGAAAGAATATTGTAATTGTCGGCGGCGGTTTTGCTTTTACCACACTGCGGTCTTTAATCAATTACATGATTTACGGCGACAACCGCAAACGCTTCGGCAAAATCACGATTATTTACGGAGCGCGAAATCCCGGGCTTTTGCTTTATAAAGATGAATTAACCGAATGGGGAAAAAGAGATGATTTGAATCTCAATGTTACAGTGGATAAGGGTGACGCCACCTGGAAGGGCAAGGAAGGTTTTGTGCCCGCGGTATGCAAGGAAGTTGCTCCCAGCAAGGAAAACGCTGTGGCTGTGATCTGCGGGCCTCCCGTGATGATCCGCTTTACCCTGCCGGTATTTTTTGATCTGGGGTTCTCCAAGGGAAATATTATCACTTCTCTGGAAATGAGGATGAAGTGCGGTATCGGCAAGTGCGGCCGCTGCAATGTAGGCAGTAAATATGTCTGCAAAGATGGTCCGGTATTTTCATTGGCAGAATTGGATAAGTTGACACCGGAATACTAGAATCCCCAATTCTTTAAAAAATTATTTTTAGGGAACCTTTGGGTTCCCTTTTTTTTAAGTTTTCGGAGTGCTATCTATATAATGGTTTTTGTCAAGTTAGAATATGTGCTTTCTTATTTCCTGTGTCAGCAAATCCATGAGAAATCAATCCCGCGGTTTGGAATTCTCAGGATGGAGCCGGCGGAGGAATGCAGTGTAATCCGCGGGAGGTCGCTTTATTGTGGGAGCCTCCGGCTCCTGCCGGAGGGGGCTCCACTAATTTCTAATTAATGACTTATAAATGACGGGAGATTCCTGATGTCACAAGCAGTTACACCATATTTGGAAATGTCTCAGGCGATTATGGAGGCAGGTGGCGAGGCGCTGAAAAAATGTTATCAGTGCGGAACCTGCACAGGCACTTGTCCCTGGACTCCAATAACCCATTTCAATATCCGTAAGCTTGTCCGTTTTGGCCAGTTGGGGATTGACGGCATTGAGGAATACATGTGGGGTTGCTCCACATGTAAATTCTGTGTTGACCGGTGCCCTCGCGGCGTGGATATTATCGACGTAGTTACGGCGATAAGAAATGTTTACAGCGGCGGTGGTATGCTGCCGCCGAGCCTCCGGGCCTTTGTCGGCAGCATGTCGGCCAGAGGTAATCCCTGGTCAGGAGATCAGGGAAGTCGTAACGACTGGGCCAAAGAAAAATATCCGCTGTTTTCTGAAGATAAGGAATACCTGTTCTGGACTTGCTGCACTGTTTGTTACGATCCCCGCAATGTCCGCTTGGCCGGAGCCGCTGCCGGAATATTGAATCAAGCAGGAATAAGCTGGGGGCTGCCGCAGGTGGAAGTAAATTGCTGTGGCGAAAGTTTGAAAAAGGTTGGTGACCTGGAATTGTTTGAAAGACTGAAAAATAATAATCTTCAATATTTCAATAAAAAAGGTATCACAAAAATAATTGCTGTTTCACCTCACTGCCTTACTTCTTTTAAAAAGGATTACGGCGAGGATTATGAGGTTGTGCACCTAAGTGAGTTGATGGCCAGCCTCGTTAAGGAAGGAAAGCTGATTCCCAAAAAAGATTTTAGCGGCGTCAAAGTAACCTATCATGATCCCTGTTATTTGGGAAGACACAACGGTATTTATGATGCGCCGCGGGAAGTGCTGAAATCCATTCCGGGATTGGCTTTTGTTGAAATGGGACGCAGTCGCGAACAAAGCATGTGCTGCGGCGGCGGCGGCGGCGGATTATGGATGGAAAAGATCAAAGGTGAGCGCCTGAGCGATCTGAGAATAGAAGAGGCGCTGTCCACGGGAGCGAATGTTTTGGCAACGGCCTGTCCGTATTGCATTACCATGTTTGAAGACAGCATACGAACACTCAATGCCGATGATAAAATCAAAGTAATGGATATAAGTGAACTTTTCCTGGAGAGCCTGGAAATAAATATTGACGAGCCGGTGTCTGACGTTTGCGCCACTAATTAGAACAAGGGGTTGCAACCCCTTGTTCTCAAGGGCGTAAGGTAAATTACAGTGAAGTATTAGGGAGATACTATGAGCAGAATTGGTGTTTTTGTTTGCCACTGCGGTTTAAATATTGCGAAAACAGTTAAGGTAAGCGAGCTTGCGGAATTTGCCGCGACTCTGCCGGACGTTGTTGTTGCCAGAGATTATAAGTTCATGTGTTCCACGCCGGGACAGGAGATGATCCAGCACGATATCAAAAAATACAACCTCGACCGCGTGATTGTCACGGCCTGTTCTCCGTTGATGCACGAAAATACATTCCGTAAAGTTATCGAAAACGCCGGTTTGAATCAATACCTCCTGACCATTGTTAATATCCGCGAGCAGGTTTCCTGGGTAACCAGTGATAGTGAAGAAGGTTCAGCAAAAGCCAAAGCGCTCTTAAACGGCGCGGTTTATCGCGCGCGGCTTCTTGCGCCGCTCACCTCGCGTGTCATTGACGTCAATCCCGATGTCCTGGTTATCGGAGCGGGCATCGCGGGAATTCAGGCCGCGCTGGAACTGGCCAACACCGGTAAAAAGGTTTATCTGGTGGAAAAAAACTCCACCATCGGCGGGCACATGGCCCAGTTTGATAAAACATTCCCGACATTGGATTGTTCCGCCTGTATTCTCACTCCCAAAATGGATAATGTTTTGCAGCACAAAAACATTTCGATGCTTACCTATTGTGAGGTTACCGAAGTAAAAGGGTATGTGGGCAATTTTGATATTACCATCAAGCAGAAGGCGCGTTATGTGGATCACGATAAGTGTAATGCGTGTCTGGCCTGTACGGAGAAGTGTCCCGGCAAGGGCATATCCGAATGGGATGAATCGCTTGTGAAAAGAAAGGCTATTTATATTCCTTTCCCGCAGGCAGTGCCGCAAAAGCCCATTATTGATAAAAAAGCGTGCACTTTTTTTCTCAAAGGCAAGTGCCGTCTTTGTGAGAAAGTCTGTGAACAGAAGGCTATCAATTTTGAACAGCCGGATACTTTTGTTAATGTCAAAGTTGGAGCCGTTGTTGTGGCTACCGGCTATGACCTTATGGATACAACGCCACTGGTTCAATACGGTTACGGCAAGTATCCCGGTGTTTATAACGCGCTGGAAGTGGAAAGACTTTTCAATTCCGCAGGCCCAACTGCTGGCAAAGTGACGCTGCGCGATGGCAAGGAACCACAGTCTATCGCCATTCTGCACTGCATCGGCAGCCGCGATAAAAATTATCATGAGCATTGCAGCCGCGTCTGCTGCATGTATTCGCTTAAGTTTGCGCATCTTTTCAAGGAAAAAACATCAGCAGATGTTTATCAGCTCTATATCGATATGAGAGCGGCGGGAAAAGGATACGAAGAGTTTTATAACCGGCTTTTGGAAGAAAATGTTAAATTCATTAGAGGCAAAGGGGCGCGTGTCTCAGAGAGCACAGAGGAAACGGGACGTTTGATTGTCGAGGCGGAAGATACGATCACCGGCAAATTCATGAAGCTGCCTGTAGACATGGTAGTGCTTTCACCGGCTATTGTTCCGCGGGCTGATTCCAGAGATATCGGGCGGCTTTTCAATATCAGTACTGATAAGCAGGGATTCTTTATGGAGAGGCATCCGAAGCTTGCGCCTCTTTCCACAATGTCGGAAGGCATTTTCATTGCCGGCGTCTGCCATGGGCCCAAAGATATTCCGGATACAGTCGCCCAGGCGCAGGGCGCGGCCGCAGAAGCACTGACCATTGTTGTGAAGGATAAAATGGAACTGGAAGCCACCACGGCTATAGTCAATCCGGCTTCGTGCTGTGGTTGTCAGAACTGTGTCCGTGTATGTCCTTACGGCGCGCCCGGGTTTAACTATGAAAAGTGTGTTTCGGAAATTAATGAGGCTCTGTGCAAGGGGTGCGGGCTTTGTGCGTCCGTCTGTCCGGCATCAGCAATTATTGCGCGGCACTTTACTAACGAACAGGTATTGGCGGAAATGGAAGGTTTAATGGAGTTTTAGTATGGCGTTTGAAAAAGCTCATATGCATCGTTGCGCTTCATTATTCGTCACTGCGACCTACGAAAAAGTAGGTCTCATTCCTCATGATTCGCGCGCCTTGCCTCTGAAGCTTTTTGAAACGCCATATTGTAAGTATGTCGTTGCGGCGTATGAGAAAATACGCCTCACTCCGAAGGCCTTGTGCGCCGCGCATCTGGGACACTTTTGAACGACATACAATAAATGTAGATGGTTTTGTTTTAGAGAAAGGAAATTATTTTCATGGAATTTGAACCGAAAATATTGGGCATAGCCTGTAACTGGTGCACATACACAGGGGCGGATCTGGCCGGAACAACCAGGTTGGAGTATCCTCCAAACGTCAGAGTTGTCCGGGTAATGTGCTCAAGCCGGATAAATCCTTCTTTTATATTTAGGGCGTTTCAGTTAGGCGCCGATGGCGTTCTGGTCGGCGGCTGCCATCCCGGTGATTGTCACTATAATACCGGGAATCTTTACGCCAGAAGAAGACTGGCTACTGCCAAAAAGATATTGGAATTCGCTGGTATTGAACCGGGCAGATTAAGAGTGGAATGGATTTCCGCTTCCGAGGGCAACAAATTTGCGGAAGTGGTTGAAGAGTTTACAACTCAGATAAAAAATCTCGGACCTCAGATAAAGTTAAAGATACAAGAGCCATAAACGGACAAAAGATGCGAGTGGGGAGCCGCTTTATAGTAAACACTGGGAGAAAATATGATTCGCTTTAAGCAAATCGAAGAGAGACTAAAAAAGGAAGCAAAAAGGCTTTTAGAATCAGGGGCTGTTGCCGTGGTATTGGCTTATGAGAAAGGCTACGATGAAAAACATCCAATGCCCTATGCCGCAAAAAACGTTGCTGATGTTGAAAATATAGTCTTCAATGAATATTGCAATTATAATATGGCCAGATACCTTGTGCGTTATCCGCAGGGAACAAAGATTGCCATAGCCGTCAAAGCTGCGGATAGCCGCGCGGTCATCCAGTTAATTCAGGAGGAAAAGGTTAAAAGAGAATATCTGGTGCTTCTGGGCATTCCTGTGCAAGGAATGAAAAACCCCAAGACCGGGGAAGTGATTGACAGCAAAACAACCTGTGGCATGCATAATCCTGTATTGTACGATATTTTGTTGGGTGATGAGGTACACGGGCATAAGATTGTTTCGCCATATGATGTTCTGGTTCAATATGAAGCGATGGATAAAGATGCACGCTGGGAATTCTGGAAGAAGGAATTGGATAAATGTATCCGTTGTTATGCCTGCCGTAAAGCTTGCCCCATGTGTTATTGCGATCCCTGCTTCATTGACCAGAGCAAACCGAAATGGGCGGATAAGGCGCCGCAGTCTTCCGGTAATATGATGTATCACTTGACCAGATTCCATCATCTGGCCGGACGTTGTATTGATTGCGGTGAATGTTCGCGTGCCTGTCCGGTGAATATTCCGCTGTACCTTTTCCACAAGAAAGTGGCCAAGGAATGCGAGGAGATGTTTAACCAGAGGGCCGGGATGAGTATAGAAGATAAGCCCGTCCTGATTGATTTCAGGGTTGAAGATTCCGACAAAATATTGGAATAACGAAGGAGCGGTTTGTGTTGAAAAAAATTGCAATAGAACAAATATCCCAACTGACAGCCGTGTTGATGGATATGGGGACGCTTCTGGCTCCCGTCAAGGAAATCTCCGGCCATAACTTTATGGAGATTGTCGACCCCAAGCAGGTTGATCTTGATTTTTATAATACCATCATGAGTCCGAAGGGCGCATTTTTCCCTCACAAGGAAGATTTTGTAAAATATAAAATAGGGAAACCATTATCTGCGGCCGAACCGGTTTTATTTAATATGAAACCGGCATTTCTGTTCGGCGTGCGTCCATGTGATGTTAAAAGTTTTGAGATCATGGACATACATTTTAATGACGGTGGGATCATTGATCCTTACTGGCATCACAGAAGAGAATCCACAACCATTTTCGGTTATGCCTTTGATCTGGACAAGCCCGTTGAACCGGCCGATTTCTATAATACACTGGGCATTTATGCCGCCGATCCCGAAGGCAGCGATATCTTCATGGTGAAAAAAGAAAAAGAGTTACTGCTTAAAAGCATAACACACAAAGGTGAAAAACTTCTGGCCCATCTGAGTGTTCTTTCCAGTGCGACATCTGCTAATGAGAAATATTTTGAAGAATATATCAAACGAGGCAAAGAGTATAAAACACGCTTCACCCGCGTGGATCCCGAAGCAGTTGCCTTGGAATTAGAGGATGTTTTCGACAATACCGATTTCTGGAAAAAGATATCTTCCGCCTGTCTGAGCTGCGGCGTCTGTACTTTTGTTTGTCCGACCTGTTACTGTTTTGATATTTGTGATGACACTCTGTTTGGCAAGGGAACAAGGCGCAGAGTTTGGGATGCCTGCATGTTTACTGATTTTACTGTGGAAGCGAGCGGTCATAATCCCAGAACACAGGTTTATCAGCGGTTAAGACAGAAATTTTGCCACAAATATTCATTTCATATCAGAAAATATGGCGTAATTTCCTGTGTCGGCTGCGGCCGCTGTATACGCTACTGCCCGGTCAATATCGACATATTTACTTTTGTTGATATAGCCACTAAAGCGAAATGGTATAAACGATTGTAACTTCGATAATTGATAAAAGGTGGGGAAAATTAGTATTTAAATTTGACATTATATAATTAATATGTAAAAAAATTTGCTTATTGCCTAAGGGAACGGCATCATACATCGCACCCCTTTCAATGATACCCGATTTCCAAAGGCAAGGCGCAAAAATACTGAAAAAATATGCCTACTTTTTGCGTAGGTTGCAGTTACCCTGCCCCAGGCTAAGGCCCTGGGGCAGGGTATAGTTTATCGTGCATGTACCGGGTAAATTCCGCATATGCGTAACCCGGCGTATAACTTTATGGTCACACCCATACCGGGGGACTTTTTACGAAATTGTCAAAAGAGAATCACGGGTATGAACCCCTTTTATACGGGATAATTAGACTAACAAACTTCTATTCGCTTCGCTTTTGAAGTTTGAGTCTCATTACAATAGTCCCACTTAGCTTCGCACGTGGGATAATTCAACTAACAGAGATTACTGCACTGCGCTTGTAATATCTGAGTTTCATTAAATTGGAGTTTTAACAATAAATGATGCGCAACAATCCTTATATTCCCATGCCGGTTGAGATCGCGAAGATCATCAATGAAGTTGACACCAACGATATCAAAACGTTTCGGTTCACCTTCCTGCACAAAAAAGACGAAATCAATTTTAAATATTTGCCCGGGCAATTTGCTGAGTTGTCCATTTACGGTAAGGGAGAATCGCCTATAGGTATCGCTTCATCGCCCACGCATCCGGGTTATGTTGAATTTACCGTGCAAAGAGCCGGTGCTGTCGTGCCGGGTCTGGTTACCTCCGCGCTGCATGACATGGATGAAGGCGCGCAAGTCGGCATTCGCGGCCCCTTGGGGAATTCCTGGCCAATTGAATTTCTGGAGGGGAAAAATATTGTTGTGGTCGGCGGCGGGTTTGCCTTTACCACGCTGCGATCACTCGTCAACTACATGCTCCATAAAGATAACCGCTCCCGATTCGGTGGGATAACAGTGATCTATGGCGCCAGAACTCCCGGATTGCTTTTGTATAAGGATGAGCTGGCCGCGTGGGAAAAAAGAGACGATATTAAGACTATTATTACGGTGGATAAAGGCGATAAAAGCTGGAAAGGGCAGCAAGGTTTTGTCCCTGCTGTTTGTAAAGAAGTTGCTCCATCGCCGGTAAATACAGTGGCCTTGATCTGCGGGCCGCCGATCATGATCAAATTTACATTGCCGGTATTTTTCGATCTCGGTTTATCTAAGAAAAACATTATCACTTCTCTGGAAATGAAAATGAAGTGCGGTATCGGCAAGTGCGGACGCTGCAATATCGGCAGCAAGTATATTTGTAAGGACGGTCCAGTTTTTTCATTAGCGGAGTTGGACAGTCTGAGCAGAGATTATTAATTTTATATAATAGAGGAGAGACGAAGTTTGAATAAAATTATTGAAAAAGTAAACTTGTCCGAAAGAGTCATCAAAATGGTGCTGGAAGCTCCAATCATTGCGCAAAAGAGAAAGGCCGGACAGTTCATTGTTTTGAAAATTAATGAAAAGGGCGAGCGTATTCCTCTTACCATCGTGGATTCCGATGCGCAAAAAGGGACTATCACCATCATTTTTCAAATTGTGGGGAAAACGACGGCGCAACTGGACGGACTGAAGATAGGAGATTCACTTCAAGATGTCCTGGGGCCGTTGGGCAATCCGACGGAAATTGAAAATTACGGCCGGGTTGTTTGCATTGGCGGCGGTGTTGGAATCGGTGTTATTTATCCACTGGCAGTCGCTTTGAAGAAAGCCGGCAACAGAGTAGTTTCGATACTCGGATCACGCACAAAAGATTTGCTCATTCTGGAGAAAGAAATGAGAGAGAATTCTAATAGTATGATCATCACTACCGACGACGGCAGTTATGGAGTTCACGGTTTTGTAAGCTCCGTATTTCAGGTGGGAATGATTGACCAGGGTTTAAAGGTTGATCGCGTGTATGCTATTGGTCCGGTGCCGATGATGAAAGCGGTTTGCGATATAACCAAACCGCATGGGATAAAAACAATAGTAAGCTTAAACTCGATTATGGTTGACGCGACGGGAATGTGCGGGGCTTGCCGGGTTAGTGTAGCGGGAAAAACAAAGTTTGCCTGTGTTGACGGTCCCGAATTTGACGGCCACGAAGTTGATTTTAAATTGCTAGCCGACCGCCTGAGAATGTATTGCGACCAGGAGCGTGAGGCTTATGAAAAACATAAGTGTGGCTGCGATGGAAACTAAAGAGACGAAAGAAAAAAAAGAAAAAGTGCCGCGACAAAAAATGCCGGAGCAGGATCCGAAAAAAAGAATTATTAATTTTGAAGAGGTTCCCTTGGGATATTCCGAAGCAACGGTGATCATCGAAGCGAAGCGCTGTATCCAGTGCAAGAAACCGGGCTGTATCGGCGGATGTCCCGTTGATGTCAAGATTCCCGAGTTTATCAAAGATATTTCGGAAGGCCGTTTTATTGAAGCGGCCTGGAAATTAAAGGAAACAAACGGCCTGCCTGCTGTCTGCGGCCGTGTCTGCCCACAGGAAGATCAGTGCGAAAAAGAATGTATCTTGGGCAAAAAAGGCGAACCGGTCGCCATCGGCCGCCTGGAGCGCTTTGCCGCGGATTATGAACGAACTGCCGGAAAGATTTCGATACCGCCTTCTGTAAAATCCAACGGCAAAAAAGTCGCCATCGCTGGCGCCGGTCCTGCGGGCCTAACCATCGCGGGCGATCTGGTCAAGCTGGGTTACGATGTTACCATTTATGAAGCCCTGCACAAGGCTGGCGGCGTGCTGGTTTACGGCATTCCGGAATTTCGTCTGCCCAAGGCGATTGTCGAAGCGGAAGTGGAATATCTGAAAAAACTAGGCGTAAAAATAGAAACCAATTTCGTCATCGGCCGCACGAAAACGATTGATGAGCTTTTTGCCGAGGGATTCAACGCCGTCTTTATCGGCGTTGGCGCGGGAGCTCCCGTGTTTATGAACATTCCCGGCGAAAATTTAAACGGCATATATTCAGCCAATGAATATCTGACGCGCTCCAATCTGATGAAGGCTTATTTATTTCCCGAATACGACACGCCGATTATCCGCGGCAAAAAAGTTGCCGTTATCGGCGGCGGCAACGTGGCGATGGATTCCGTGCGTACGGCATTGCGGCTCGGCGCCGAAAGAGCGATGATCATTTACCGCCGCACCGAAGTGGAAATGCCCGCCCGTAAAGAAGAAGTCCATCACGCGCAGGAAGAAGGCGTGGAATTTTTAATGCTGCATAATCCGGTGGAGTATATCGGCAACGAAACCGGATGGGTAACCGGCATGAAGTGCATCAAAATGGAACTGGGCGAACCGGACACTTCGGGACGAAGAAGCCCCATGCCCATCAAAGACTCCGAATTCGTGATTGATGTGGATACCGTTATTGTGGCCGTGGGTACGATGGCCAATCCGATTGTTCCGGCGACCACGTCCAATCTGGAAACAAATAAACGGGGCTACATCGTAACTAAAGATGAATCGGGAATTACAAGCCGCGAAGGTATTTATGCCGGAGGCGATATTGTCACCGGTTCGGCGACGGTTATTCTGGCGATGGGCGCTGGCCGCAAGGCGGCCAATGCGATACACGAATACCTTTCCAAAAATAATTAATACCCATTCGCTTTCTTTGGCTAACTTTGTTGGCTGCGTTGTCGGCTTCCTCAACGTATGTATAATACGCCTCGTTGCCTCCTCCTTGCCGCCGCGTTATACTTTGAAAGCGAAATGGTATTTATTGAAATTGTCCGGCTTGCAGACTATTTCGTAATCCTCATATGTCATGGCGGTGAGTCAACGCCCCGAACAAAGCGTGTGGGGTCACGACAGTGAACATGGCAATCTTGTATCAATTAATTCATCATCAATCCAATCGCCCGATATAAAAAATAAATTCCAAACCCGATCAGGAATATTCCGGCAAATAAAGAAATGCGGCGTATAATTTTTTCATTGATGATTTTCTTACCCCAATGCAATGCCGCCGCCAGAAAGAATACCCACAAAAAGCAGCCAAGCAAAATGGAAAGACAGGAGAAAAATGCGGAAATATTTATATGTGTGATTGTTTGCGCGGCAAGCAGCGCTCCGAAAACGCCGGTCCACCAGACAATAGTCATCGGGCTGGAGATCGCCAAGACGTAACCGGTAACAAATGAGCTATGAAACAATCGACTGTTGGTGTGTTTCGTATTTGATATTTTATGTTGGTTGGTAGTGGAAAAGAAATCTCTGGCGCTCAACACTCCTAAATAAATCAAAATAAAGCTTCCCGCAATGCCCAGGAAAATTTTCATGAAAGCAAAATTCAAAAAAGAAGTTAGGCCGAAAAATATTAAAATCAGATAGGTGGTATCGGCGCACATTGCGCCTGCGCCCGTGAGAAATGCCTGTTTAAATCCGGAATTAAGGCCGCGTTTGATGATCTCCAGATTTACGGGCCCAATCGGCGCCGCAAGAGTTAACCCTAAAAGTATGTTTTGTAGTAAAGAATATCTTTCCAAAATAAACTCACTTTTTAATATTTTGTTTGTTTTTCAGACGCACATAACCTATAACATGGCAAGCTTCTATTAACAATATTTCAATGATCATCATGAAATAAAAACAGCCTTAATATCTTTTTATCATTGATTTTTTATGAATATTGCTCTAGCGTTCAATAATTATTTTCAGAGGAATAGGACATGAAATATACAAAAACGCCGCTTTGCCATGGCTATGCCAACCAGTTCCTGACCATTGATTTAGGAAGCGGCAAAATCAATCCACAGCCGCTGGATCTGCAAGTTCGTGATTTTTTCATTGGCGGCAGAGGCTTGGGTCTGTATCTGCTGCACACAAAAATCAATGCCAGAACAATGGCCAGCGATGCGGAAAATCCTCTTATCTTTTCTCCGGGGCCACTGGGCGGCATTCCGCAATTTCCGGGAACCAGCAAATGCATGGCTATTTCATTGTCGCCTCTGACGCACATTCCGGGTGTATCAAATTTTGGCGGACATTTCGGCGCTTATCTGAAATACGCCGGTTTTGATGCTCTGGAGATCACAGGGATTGGCGAAAAGAATACCATGATTGTGATCGATGGGTTTAAAAATAAAATATCCATAACCAAAGCTCCGGCGATGGATCAGGTCTTCGATCTGGAAAAAGCCATTGTCGATCAGTTTCTTCATGCCGGTCATGAAAAGAAAGATATAGTCTTTTTGACCACAGGCGTCGGCGCGGCCAATACCACTTATGGTTGTATCAACAGCCATTACTATGATGCCGTAAAACCTGTGGATGGAACAAAAGGGTTATTCAGGACCAAGCAGGCGGGCCGCACCGGTTTGGGCACTGTCATGATGCACAAGAACATTCGGGCAATCGTTGTATTAGCAGGTTATCCCCACGGCGAGAATCCCTATGGCGCGGCGGATTGGGACAAAGTTAAACAATCAGGAATAAAACTTCACAAGATTGTCAAGGATGTCGATCCTCAATCACTTCAGATGCACCGCAAGGGCTCAGCCGGCCTGATCTCTTTTATGAATAAGGAAAATTACCAATCGTTGCCCGTGAACAATTATCAGTACGGGTCTCACCCGCAGGCGGAACAAATCTGCGGCAAAACCTATGCCGAACATTTTTTTGATCATCGGGGCATGGATGGCTGCTTTCCCGGCTGCAATCTAAGATGCACCAAGGGAGGCTGGGTAACACTGGTTTCAGGTGAGCACAAAGGTCAGAAAGTCTGGGTGGATGGCCCCGAATATGAAACAGCCGCCGGTTTCGGTTCCAATCTAGGTATGTGGAATCCGGAATTTATCATGGAGGCCAACTGGCATTGCGACAATTACGGCATCGATACAATCACCACAGCAGTCATCATGGCCTTTCTGATGGAATGTTATCAGCGGGAGTACCTTGTCCAGGAAGATACAGATGGTTTTAGCCTTGCCTGGGGTAATGAGTCCTCAGCATTATCTTTTATCCACCAGATTGCCCGCAAGGAAACTCAGTTAGCAAAAGTTGCTGGCCTGGGTATGATTGAACTCATCGACTGGGTAGCCAAAAAATATGCGGCAAGAACCGGCAAGCCCAACCCCATAAAGGAACTGGATCAGTTTGCCATGCACACCAAAGGTCTGCCGTTTTCTCTTTACCGGACGCACCGGTCATTATCAATGCAGGCCTCATACGCGGCCGCCAGCGACATCGGCGCGCATCATGCCGCCGCCTGGCTCATTAAGGTTGACTTGCTTGGAGCATTTGCAACACTTCAGGATCGGGCAAAAGCGCTAATTACTTATCCGCGCGTGCGTTTGGGCAATGACAATCTGGGTTTGTGCAAACTCCCGTGGGTGGATGTGTTCAATCCGGATTCCGGCAATCGCCAGAATACGGATATCTACATCAATCCCGCCTCTCAGGAAATCTACGCCGATTTCTACAACGGCATGCTGGGCGCCAATATGACCTGGGAGAAGATATTCGAGCAGACAGACCGCGATATTAATTTACAGCGGGTAATGAACGTGATGGCTTACGAGAACAAGACCGGCGAACATGACTGGATTCCGGACAGGGCGATTGGTCCCACGGAAGATATCCTTTATGAGAAAGAAAAAGATTATAACGATCAGCAACTAAGCATTATTCTGAGTAAACCGCTTATTGACATTCAAAAAATGAAAACCGCCGAAAAGCGGGAAATCCTGATGCAGCATAGAAAAGAAGAATTAAGAAAATTGATCGGTGTATATTACGCACAGCGCGGCTGGAGCTCCACCGGAATTCCGAAAGTCGAAACTCTCAAGCAAATCGGTCTGTGGAATTTCTTAAGCGATGAAGCCCGAACAAAAGTCGCCGCGATGAACGGACAGTAATTCAACTATAATTCCGTTTATTATAGAACCCTGCAGGACATCAATAAAGAGGCGCTCCCGGCGCCAGCCGTGGGACAAATGCGCCGTCACCCGCGGGAGGTCGCGTTATTATAAGGAGCCTTGGATCTCCACTAAATTTCTTTCTTATTACGAAAAACGTCAATAATAATTTATTTGATTTTCATCAAATATTATCGTACAAAATACGAAAATCAAAAAACAGTAAAGGATGCATCTGTTTATTTATATAAAGGACATATCTGGCGCAGCTATACTGGCCAATGAATTCAAACGTAATATGTTTTAACGATGAATGCGGAGGAAATCATGAATGAATTAATACAAGTGATACAACATGGGAAGGTTGTGGAAGTTGCTTTGAATCGGCCCAAATTATTTAACGCGTTCAATCTGGAAATGATTTCGGAATTGGCAACTGTTTTAACTAGGATGGCTGTGGACAGTTCTGTGAAAGGTATAGCCATTACGGGAAGAGGAGAAGCTTTTTGTACTGGAGGAGATCTTAAATGGGCTGTTCATTTTTCTGATAAGCCCGGTTCTTCATTCTACAAGTTGGCTTCACAATTACATATAGCCGTTCTTGAAATACGGCGGATGAATAAACCTGTTGTGGCCGCCATTAACGGTCCTGCAGCAGGAGCGGGTTTTACCCTGGCATTGGCGTGCGATTTTCGAATCATGGAACAAGCGGCAGTTCTCAAACAGGCATACACCTCAAGCGGTCTTAGTATTGAAGGAGGCGGCACATATACGTTGCCGAGAATTGTCGGATTTGCCCGTGCCTTGGAAATTGCCGCGTTCGACAGACCTATATCGGCAAAACAAGCATTGAAATTGGGGTTGGCAACCAAGGTAGTTAAAGATGGGACGGCTTTGAAAGAGGCAATTGATATGTTGGATCAATTGGCAAAGGGTTCACTTCATTCTTTTAGCTGGTCAAAACGATTGCTTAATGAATCTTTCATCAATGGATTTGAAACGCATTTAGAATTAGAAAGAGAAGGACTTGCTGACTGTGCAGACCATCCTGATGGATGGGAAGGATTGCATGCTTTCATTGAAAAGCGTAAACCTGTCTTCAATCGTTAGTAAATCCAGAAAACTTTTTTTGTTTCCTTCCGGCTCAATGCGGTGCGCCGGAAGGCAAAGCGGATTTATGAAATTTCTTCAATACCAAGCGGATATTTTGACAAAAGCTCACAGCCATCTTTCGTGATGACAATATCATTTTCATAGCGGAACCCGATATTCTCTTCAGGCGCTGCATACTGCATCGCGCAGACGACCATTTCATTTTCCTGATAAACGTGGTCCTGGTCAGTCCAGTAGGGAAGATCGGGATTGACGATTGCGCCTATCCGCCACTCGTCACCGAAAAGACCGATGCCGTGTTCACAGGCAGGCTGAATAAAATCGCCGCATCCGCGCCCCTCCGCGAAATCCATCATCATTGCGGCCAGCGTTCCGGGAGTGGTTCCCGCATGATAATTATCAATAACTTTCTGAACAATCGCGACAAAATTATCCGCGTGCCAGCGCTGACGTTTTGTCGCGGGTCCGATCAAATAATTGTGCGCGTGGTCACCTAGCGCAAGTTTAAACATCGCGTGAAAATCCAGCATCAGCGGCTCACCTGCTTTAATCTCTTTGGTTGTTGGAGGCGTACACGCGCCTAAGCCCGTGCGGATTCCGCTGGAAATTTCGTTGAGCCCTGCAAAGTTCCACTCAGACACACTACCTGCTCTGCGCATGGCCAGCGCGGCGATGCCGGCAATTACTGTTTCAGTCATTCCTTTGTATCCGCCATTTTCCAACGCAGCCCGCGCTGCCTTATGTCCTTCGTCAGCAATAAGCGAAGCGGTACGGAAACGTTCAATGGTGCCCTTGTCTTTGATAAGAGAAAGAGCATCAATAATGTCGTGTGAGTTTAACCATTTGAAACCGGGAAGCGCGTCTTTAAAGTGTGTGTATTCCCAGTGTGTTAGATTTCCTTCCGCCGTGTAGGAGGAAATTCCATCCTCGTAACCAATGCGTCCTTTTTTAATGCCAATTTCTTCT
>Ga0209777_10004164_pt1 | contig 17302 bp, 26 predicted proteins | sample FrelakmetHBP12HB_FD_187147 | JGI IMG/M metagenome (GOLD analysis project Ga0209777, IMG submission 187147) | Freshwater lake sediment microbial communities from the University of Notre Dame, USA, for methane emissions studies -HBP12 HB (SPAdes)... | ecosystem: Environmental > Aquatic >...
AGAATATGCGGAAAAATCACATGAACTCGACAAATTGAAAGATCAACTTGCAATTTCCAATAATAGAACTGCCTGTGCAGAAGGGAAGTTGAAAAAACTCGTTGCGAAAAAGTTGGCTATGGAACTTGCTATCAGGGCTTATCCCCATCTTTCATTTAAGATTAAGAAACCGCTAAATGAAGTTGCAGAAGAAATTTATCAATTCTTAAAAGAAAAGTAAAATGATACTCGCAGATAAAATACTCGCTAATCAATCATTGAAAGTTTGGGAATATAGAATGTTATTCGGCAAATTAGACAATATTAAAACTTTAACTGATAGTGAAATCAAAAGTCTTTCGATATTACAAGCCATGAGAGAAATCGCTTGGTTATCCTACGTGGAATCGGAAAGAAGTTATGCGGTTGCCGTTAATAGACCACCATCCAATTCCAAAGATTTAAGAATAGAATTTGAAGAATGGTGGAATAAACAAGTTGTATAATCAAATAACAGAAACAGTATGAGCTATAAACTTAAATCAGTATCAGGGGTTAACTTTGCAGGATTTGAAGAAATTACGTGCAATTTTGACGAGAACCTCACATACCTAACTGGCCCCAACGGGTCAAGTAAAACCTCTGCCGGAGTTAATCTACTATGGGTCACATTACAAGGATATGGCGAAAAAGCCCAAAATAAGGACACTAACCCTATCATTGGTCAGCGGTGGATGGTAATAGGGAATAAATCCAAGACTGCAAAGACAAGTGTAGTATTACGTGATACCGTTAATAACTATGATATTGTCGTTAAGCGGAAGATAACTCAAACGGGGACAGAATTATCATTTGAAGGTGGTGATGGTGTTGTACTCGACCAGAAGTTTCTGAACGATATATTCAATCTCTTTCTTGTCAGCCCTAAAAGGTTTATTCAATTAAGTCCTAAAGATCAGGCTATTTCACTTGGCATTGATCTGTCCCTGTACGATAAACAGTTAAAGGAACTCAAAGAGAACTATACATTACTGAATAGGGATTTAAAGGGGATAGGTACAATAATCCCTGTACAAGCAGTAGAACCTATTGATGTTTCAGCATTAGTAGAAGAAAAGAAAAGACGGGAAGAGTATAACACAATACAGATTAATAATGCTAAACTTCTTGAAGATGCGAATACAGCACTCGATGGATTGAATAGGGATATTGAGGAAACTCAAGGTTTCCACAAGGAACTTTCCGGTGTTATGGATGTTATAACCCATAGTGAAATGGTTTTAGAATCCACCCAATCTTTTATCAAACCTATCTATCTTCAAATATCAACCAAGTTAGATGAATTAAGGGGGAACCAACTATTGCTTGCAGAAAAAGTACATAAGGGGGCAACATATCTTAAAACCATTGTAACCCCCAAATCCCTACTTCTCATAACAGAACTTGAAACCCAAATAGCAGATGCAAGTTATATCAACGTATCAGCAAGTAAATATCAAGACTACATTAAACTAAGAGATAAGAAGGCTAAACTTGAAAAAGAACTTGAATCGAATAAGAATAAGCAGGATGAAGTGTCGGCTAACCGGATAGAAAAAATCAAATCGTTCAATCTTCCGTTTCAGGACTTGTCGATAGAGGATGATGGTAGTCTTATGTTACAAGGAAGATACCTGCAAGACCAATATTGGTCAGTTGGCGAGCTTACCATGATTATCCCTATGCTAATTATCTCTGCTATGAAATCATCTGGCAGGGAGTGTGAGTTTCCATTCGTTTATTGCGAAAATTTCTCTTTATTAGATGAAGAAAACCAACAAAAGATTATTGAGTTTTTTAAAGCTAATGGGATACAATGTGTGTTAGAAGTTGTAAGTGTCAAGCCAACAGGTAAGCCTCACGAGATATTCCTCAAAGACAATGTAATAGTATCAGAAACCTAAAAACATAACCCATGTCAGACAAACCAATGACCGCAATTCAGGCACTATCAAGCCTACCTCCTGCAACGAAAGAAGCACAAAAACAGTATGCTGCAAAGCTAAAGGAAGAAATACTTAGTGGACTCTTTAACCCTCTAAATGCCCATATATTTTTAAAGTCAATTTCCGAGACATTAAAAGAAGTCCTTGACGACAAAGAGGTGAAAGATTATGTTCTTGAAGAAGCCCGTAAGCATAACGAAAAGACTTTTGAATTTGGGGGCGCAAAAATAACCATTACAAATAGACCTTCCTACGATTATTCCGGTTGTAATGATCCTGTTTATAATGCTTTGGTTGCTGACATGGACAAAATCAAAGAGCAACTTAAAATAAGGGAAGCTATATTGAAAAGTGGGGTTAATCAGGATACCGGAGAGACCTTCGCCCCCATCAAAGTAACCAACTCTGAATCACTTACTATCAAAATTCAATAGTTATGGCTGGACTCAAGCATAAGGTCGGTGATTTAGTCACGATAAAATCAAAATTGTGGTTCACAAAAAACAAGGATAGTCAGGATCGTGTCCTGTGTGGTAACGAAGTCTTTATCAGTATGATGGCAGAACATTGTGGAAAGACTACTACTGTGACAAAAGTTAATGAAGACTCCTATGACCTTGCTGTTGATCACGGACGCTTCTTTTTTAATGATGAGATGTTAGAGCCATGAGTGACAAGAAATCAGCAAGGTGGGGTAGTCTGCCTGATAACTTAAAAGACAGGGTTGTGGTATCAGAACATTATGAATTTCATGCCCCTAATCTGCCATACGAACCGGATACTGTTACTCTTGAATTTGCCCCAATAAGTATTATCTTTGATATTACTCCCCGCCCCGCACCCCGTATGGTCAGATCGGATAAGTGGAAGAAAAGACCAGTAACCGAAAAGTGTTTTGCTTGGAGAAATGAACTTCGCCTAATGGCTAATGAAAAAGGATATAAACTATCTCAGGAATTGGATATTATTTTTATTTTCCCAATGCCGAAATCATGGTCTAAAAAGAAAAAGAATGCCACCGATGGTTGCCCACACATGCAAAGACCCGACTTAGATAATCTTATTAAAAACTGGCAGGACACTTTTACTGACGAAGATGGATATGTTTATAAAATCAAGGCACTTAAACTTTGGGGAAGAAAAGGACAAATAATCATAAATTCATAATATGAAATTCTGTCAGCATAGCGGATGTTCAAATCCCGTTTTTTCACATCGGTTCTGTTCGTGGCATCAGCGTGAAAGAACCGATAAGGCATATCTGACCTCATTAGAGAAGCGTACAGCGAAGAATAAACAAAAGATGAAGGATTCTATCAAAAAGGCATATAACCCCGTCCCACGTGTTCCTACGGGCGAATTAGCACTATTCAGGTCAATTTGGGCAACTCGCCCTCATATTTCTTTCATTTCAGGCAGGGAAATAGAGTTTTTTCACCCTATCCATTTTGCCCATGTACTTCCGAAGGGGAAGAATAAGTATCCTCTCTTTAAGTTGTACGATAAGAATGTCGTGATTTTAACCGAAAGAGAACACACCTTATATGATCAAGGGACGATGCAATCAAGGGCACAATATTCCGAAGAATGTTTGGACGAAGGGTTTGTATGCGACTGGCAAAAGCTGTTTACATTAAGAGATGAACTCAAAAAAGAGTACGAAAAATTATAACTATGTTAAACGATGAACTTTATAAGGTAATATGTGTCAGGTTAAGGGAATTTTCCTTAGAACCAGAGTGTATAATTATGCACCCCGAAACCTGTAAAAAACTTATGGTCGAAATAGGTGTTAATAATTCTTCTGATTATGAGAAAATATCTAATCTTAAATATCAGGGGATACCAATATACCGTAGTTTAGACATACCGGAAGGTGAATTTAAAGTTTGTTAATTATGTGGGTAGCGGATCATCCTAAATCGAAATTAAAGGACTTAACGGTATTAACCCGAAAAGACTTGATGAAAGGAAACAAGTCAGTGATACCTGCTGTATTTTTTGTCCATACCTATTATTCGGATAGCGTAGAAGAACATTCTGCTGAACCAGGATATGACTTCAGTCGTTGGGATCAATGGCTTAATGAGGGGAGAATATACATAGAGAAGAAAAAGGAAATTAACGAAGACTTATTGGTGTGATAAATGAAGAAACAACTATTATATATCATGGTTAAGATCGAACCCGAAAACTTGCCTATTTTTGAAACTAAAGAACAGGAAGATGAATATAGGGATCGGATAAATAAAGAAATCAAGGAAAAACTTAAACATGATAACTTGGTAATTAACCTTGCATGGAAAACCTTAAAATAATTAACCCTTAAATAACAGCAACAATGGAAAAGATAAAAAGTAAGGAAGAAGTATTAAAAACCCGAAGGAGATTTGTTAGTGTAGGTGGATTGGGATATTATTTTGAAGATGAGGTTCTTTCTGCTATGGAAGAATACAAAAACCAATCTGTTGTCAAACCAATGACAGAGAAAGACTGGGACGACCTTTATAGAAAATTCTGTAATGCTAAAGGGATAAAACCATTTACAATTAATGTTCTCGATGAATTAGGAATATTTGATTGGCTTGAAGCAGAATTTAAAGAACGTGAGTCTTTTCTTCTCAATTCACAGGAACCAAAGAAATCAAGTTTACAGGAACTAATGAATAGTGTCTGTGAATGGTCAGATGCTACTTTTGGGAATGGTCAGCGAACAATTCCCATCCTATTTCATTTAAAGAAAGAAGTTGATGAACTTATTGAAGCCGTAAGGCAAGATGAAAGAATGGAGGGGGAATTTAATATTTCCGCATTGAAGGAATTTGCAGATGCCTTTATGCTATTGATTGACGCTTGTAATCATCATGGATTTACTGCTGAAAATCTAATGACTGCAACAAAAGGGAAACTCGAAATCAATAAACAAAGAAAATGGGGTAATCCTGATGAGAATGGAGTTGTAGAACATATTAAGGATTCACAGGAACCAAAACAAGAAAGGGGAGAAGACAAATGAGTATATTACTTGACGATATGGCTGTTAACACTCCACAAGACCACTATAGTACCTGCAGACAGCAAATAAACAGTTTATGGTATATTGCTAAACCCGAACCTTCACATAGTTGTAAAGCTATCATCTTGAGGATTAGTGACGCTATAAGAGTATTAAAAGGAAAATCTTTTGCAGTACATTATAAAATTGATGAATAGAATTTATCACTTAACAAACAATATCATGGAAAATACAATAGAAAATGCAGAAAAATGGTTGCGGAATAGTGATCTGCCAGAAAAAAACAATTTAACTCTTGAACAACTTGCAACAGTTTGTATTAGATATGCTTCTGCCGTTCAGGAAAAGCAAGTAAAGGAACTACCTACAGATGAAATGATCGAAGAATTGGCAAACCATATCTACCCTCAATATGAAGAACCTGCAAACGAGATAGAGGTTAAAATGAATCAAAATCAACAACATTGCAGAATTGGATTTATAAGAGGATTTGTTTATGCTATTGACAATTTCATGCCAAAGATTACAAGGGAAGAGTTGGTAAAATTTATTCAAGCATATCATAATTTCTCTGCAAAGAATTATCGTGATTTAAAGAACGAGATGTCCGATGAACAATTTATTTCTGAATATTTATCCTTACCAAACCAACCAAAAGAAAAATGAAAATCTCAATATTCATGCCGGTTTATAACGGTGAGAAGTATCTGGAAGCATCCATAAAATCAATCATGTTTCAAACTTTTAAGGATTTTGAACTTGTTTGTGTTGATGATGGTTCTACTGATGAGAGTTGGGAAATAATGCGAATGCTGAAATTTAGAGAATTAAGAATAAAAACATTTCGAAAACCTCATGGCGGTAATGTTCCTAAGTCGTGGAATTTCGTTCTACCTTACCTCAAGGGCGATTTTATAATGTATATGTCGCAGGATGACTTTATGAGCGAAGATAACCTTGAAAAACTTATTCAAAGGCAAAAAGAAACGGGTGCTGATTGTGTGTTGCCCGATATGATCTGGCATAATTCAAACAGAGAACCATTAATAGGGGACAGGGATATTATCCTAACAGGCAAAGAGGCATTCAAACTATCCCTTAACTGGCAGATACATGGGTTTGGACTTTGGGAACGGGAACTTTTCAACGATATTCACTTTATTGAATCAGCATGGGATTCAGATGAGCTTGTAACAAGGAAACTATTCCTAAAATGTAAGAAAGTTGCTTTTTGCGATGGAAAATTCTTTTATAATCAGTCTGAAAATTCAATAACAAGACTGAGAAAACCAACCCTTTTTACAAAACTATTACTTTGGAAATTAATACTTTTAAACTTATGAAAACAAAACTTTCAATCTTAATCTTATTGCTGTCAGTAACAGCATGCGTACCTGCACCAGCGCAATCAAAAATAGACACTTTACAAGTGTTTAAAGTGGGCATAGGTAAATCCCTTGACCAATACCTTAAAGTGTGCTACAATGATTCCAGCGAGGTTATGGCACAATATTACCTTAAAGGTAAGGATACTCTCGCCTGTGATGTCAAACAAGCACCACCAGCAGGAACTATTAATCTTTACCGAAAAAAGATATGGATTCACAAACAATTTGATCTTAACGAATATTTCGGGTGGGTTTATTTTGAGTATAAACGTAAAAAGTAAAAGACAATGTTAAGACTTTATGATAAAAACGGCGGTTATTCTGGATGGATTTCCGATGATCCTAAGTTGTATGAACTTAAACGACTAACTATCCCAATGCTTGTAAGATTAGCAAGTAATAAACGTGGATTTAAAAACACAATCATAGATTTTATACTTAAAAAACCGAAGAAATGAAAGTAGCGAAAATGATTGTAGCTGTATTGACAGGATTTTGCAAAAGACTTTAAAAAGGATATGCAGGAACTTGTCGATAAGAACGATAGTGGTATTACAAGTATATCCTTTCAAACGGGTAACGAAAAACCTATAATAATAGCAGAAAAACAAACCTCAAAACCAAAACAGATGAAAACAACAAAAATACAGTGTGAATGTATCTTAACGGATAGCGATAAATTGGCGTTATCAAAGGAGTTGTCAGAACATATTACAAGTCAGGCAAGAGCAGAAGATAACCTAAAGGCTTTTAATACCCAAAAGAAAGCAGAGATAAGTGGTCATGTGGCACATATAAACCGTATTGCAGGACTTCTTAATAGCGGACGTGAATACCGTGATGTACTTTGTGAGATCGTTATGGATCAGAAGAAAGACGAAGTAGTATGGATACGTCAGGATACTATGGAAATCACAAAAAGATATTCCCCTATTCCCGAAAATATGCGTCAGGAAGAACTTGAATTAAACCCGTAATCCATGAAAACCCTTTGGCAGATAATAGGTAAAATGACAGAACCGATAATAAGTAATTTAAGTCCTTTTGAACAAGGGGAATGTACTATCTGTATTCCATTCCCAGATGAAGGAACTATTGTTATTGATTTTTATTGGTCGGCAGATGTCGCCATTGGGCAAAAGAGCCATGATCCATTAGTACCAGACGATCCTGGCTTCCTGATTTGCACTTCTTTCAGGGTTAATAGGGTGCTGAATTACGATATTGAAGGCAGTGAGTTCCCGGTTCGGGTTACTGACGAAATCACCCAACTGTTTATACAATTTATAAAAGATTATGAACTTATTAACGTAGACGAATACGATTTATGATGGAAGAACTGCGGATTAAAATACTAAAGGACAAACTCAACAGTGATCTTTACGTTGAGAAAGCTGTTCTCGAAGCCTTGATAGAGGAATCGCAAAGTACCTTTGTAATGCAGGCTCTTATTGTTATCAGTAAGACTAAAATCAGGGTACTTGAGGATTTGTTAAAAAATATTTCCGAAAAAACTTGACTTTTGTGTTTTAATAATGTATATTTGCAGTTCAATGTTGTGGATGGCGACACCCACACACTCCCTGCCGGAAATGTCCAGCCTTATACCTGGAACCCGCCCGAAAGCGGGATAAATCAAACCGGGAATTGCGCATAAACCCGGATTATTCACTTAAAAAGAAAAGCCACTCAAACGGGTGGCTTTTTGATTTCATCTACTTTAGCATATAGTTACGGCCCAGGAGTGAGCGGTTCGTCCGTTATAATCGGTTCTTCTTTTTCAATCTCAATACATGAAAGTAGTTTTGTTATCCATGCAAGATTATTGATGAAATGCTCACGAGGAGTATTGATTATGGTCGAGTGGCAAAGGGATTCTATCGCCATTTTACCCTCATTGTCTGTAATGATTTTCATGCTGTTTCTGTTTTTAAGGTGCTGGATAATATGCTGCTATAACCCAAGAAAAAAGGGCATGGTCAGCGTAAACTTTTAATCCGGTGTTGATACCCGGAAGTGAGTATGATGTAGCCGTACCACCATGTCCATTAGTAATTGCCCCGACTATTTTTCCAAGGTTAGCCCCCCATTGTAAAAATTCAACAACAAAACCATCTGCAACATTAGCAGGATCAGGAAGGGTTACATCGTTCTCCCCTGCGGTAGTATCAATAATAATGCTATTTGGTAGTTGAGAAGGGATAGAGGTATAATCGGTAGATGTTATAAGGATAGTCTTGCTTAATATTTTAGCTACCCCAAGGTTATCTGCTTTATAGGTTCCTAACTTTAATGCGCCCGTAGTCTTGTCAAAGACAGCCACAACGTCATTTGCCCCGGTAGCACCTATGATCTTTGCAGGAGTTATGCTTACAACTGATGAATCCGTAACCCTATTAGTCATATTGAGTGTAGCCATCTCTAATGCACCAGTAGAAGCATTAGTATGAAGGAATGCGTCTTTTGTTGAACCTATGGCTATCTTTGAATAGGCAGATGAAGCATAGAGTAATATAGAGTCACCCGAAGGTACTGTTCCGCCTAATACCTGTGTCATAAAATCCTTAAAAGATAGGTAATAGACATTACCATCAGAACCATGTATCAGGCTGTTATTTATCGTCACTCCACCACCCGGAGGAGCAGTAGGCTTGATATAAACAGAACCATCAAAATAAGCGTCATCATGTACAGTAAACTCATAACCTGCATGTGGTACACCCCTGACAGCTATATTACCATTGGCATAAGTACCATCCCATCCTAAGTATATATTGCCATAAGCCCCGCCATTAACCCCCGCACCACCTAAAAGGTATAATGCGCCACCTACTTTAGAAGCTGAAGCGTGTTGTCCTGCACCACCTGAAACAGTCAATGAAGCACCGTTATTCCCTGTATATTGAAGTGGATTGATATAAGTATTAGTTGCGGCTTTTAAGAGTAAGGAGTCGGCAGTCACATCACCACCTGACATATCGAGGTCATCCCCTGCATTGGTAGGTGTTAATGTCGTGCTTGTACGGGTAAATAAAGAACTTCCTAATAAGAGTGATGCTAATGCCTTTTTAGGTTTGTTGCTGTCTGCAACGTCAACTATCGTAACAAAGTCGGTAGTGGCTATGGTAGCCTTTGCTGTCAGTGAGGTGGGATCGAAGTCAAATTGATAGTCGAGTCGATAAGTCTTATCTACCGCAGTCACCTTGATACCTTGATAAGACTGACTTCCGGGTGTCACGAGTTCAGTATTGGAAGCCCCATAGGTCATTACAGGCAGTTGGGCAGGTACTACTACCCCTGCACCTGCACGAGCCTTAGACACAGCCGTAGTAGCCAACAGGACTACACCCTGTTGGGTTGTTGTCGCCAAGTCGCCGGATTCTGTCTTAAAACAAACAGAGTCTAAAAGGTCAGCAAAAGTGTTTTTTGTCGGTATGTTATTAGGGTTGAATTTAACCCCTGCCGAGGTAAATGGTGAGTCAAAGAAATAGGCTCTTGTACGTTGTGCCATTGTATGTAGTATTAATTACCGTTGTCCACTTATTATTTTGGGTGGTTTAGCTCTCACTTGTCCTATTCTCTGTATCTTAATCCTTGGGTTTGCGAAACTCATTCGATAACTTTTATTACCCAAAAATCCGAAGCAAGGTTTTCGTTTGTAAGGTATTCGTAAGGCATTTCGCAGTAACCCCCTAATCCCCAATCCGACCCCCAGCTATTTCTTACGATAAAACGCCCTGTAACATCCGAGTATCCACAACATAAAACCGCATGACCGCCTTGTACTCGTTCATCTTTGCTTGGCATAGGTACAATTCCAGTCTTTGCTACTTCATCGGATTCAAAGGATTCATAGACCGAGAACCCGAATATAAAAGGAAATCCCGAAGCCAGACACACCCACATCTGATTTGAGTGTTGTAAGATACTGTTATACTCCAATGATTGATGCTTCTTGGCTTCTTTATAAGCGATATGAGGGGGTTTTACCTTGAACTTGGCAATATCATACCCCCACATGGTTTCAGGACATACACCTTTCTTATTTACAGTCTTGATGCCATCCCTGACGGAAGCACCGCTATCAGAATTTACGGTATGTTCCTGTACCCTGACATTAAAATACATAAATAACCTTGAAGGCATAAACGGGGTATACCCTTGCTTCATTTGGTCAAACTCGTGTGCACCTGCTATGGCATTTAAAACACAGGAACCGAGGTCGCCCTGGTCGTACACCGGAGGACAAAGCCCACGAAGATCAACCTCCGGGGGTAATGCCTCAACAATTTCAGGTTTAGCCATAAATGGTATATCCCTGTGGTCGGGCAACTGCGGTATCCAGCCGTATTTCCTTTGAGATGTTATCCTCATGGCTTTAGCATTGAAACCTGCCCATTGGAATTGGTAAACAGTGCTTTCAGAAGATAAACTCCGAAATAGGAAACGATAATTCCTATCAATACAATCCAATCAGTTGTTGATTTGAATTGGGATTTGATAAAGAAAAGGATTACCGGAGCCAATGCCGAGCCTGCTGTGACCTTTAACCCTGACCAAAAGTCCTTCCAGTTGATAGAACCCCACGGGTTTTGGTCTAATTGCGGAGGTTTGGCGATATATCCGCCGATACCTGTTACGATTGCTGAAAGAAGCATCTGCCAGTCTGCTCCGGTAGGATGACCACCGTTTGCGAACATAGCAATAATCGTTGATAATATCAAGGAACCTAATACCCATATAAGCCCCTTAATCCATTTTGATGTTGCTGTCATAACTTTATTCTTTTGCGGGTGTACAATAAGTAGTTATCAGGTTTTGCAGGATCGTTTCGATTATTGAAATGACCCATTTTACAATGACATTGTTTATCAATGCTTTTGCAGCATCGAGAACTGTTAGTCCTGCCGGGCCAAACTCACAGAGAATGTCTGTTGCATTTACCGTTGCTCCATCAGGCGTTACAACTGTTGCTGATTCATCGACAGAAACATTTTTGCCGATAATTAGTTCTTCAAATTTAATTGCTTCCATTGTTTTTGATTTTAAGTTAATACTGAACTATTTTATTAAAGTGTACCAAACATTAAGTGTAAGGGTATCCTGTGTCCCTACAAAGATATAAAGTGATAACTGCCCAAAGGGGAAGCTATATACTTCACGGAACTTCACAATCCCCGATGTCGCTTTCATGGAGTCAGCGGTAGCACCAGTATAGTTACTCCATGTTGATGTAGGTGTCACCGTGCCTATGCCCGTTGCATCCATACCTGTTTCCTGCGGTATCATATAGGTGTGTTTGGTGAAGTCCTTATGTGCTGAATATTCAGCCCAAATACCCCAATGCCAGTCAGGACGAGCACCAGTGATAGGTGATCCATTTAGGTTGATAGGGACACGGTATGTACCTGCTGTCAGCGTTTTATTCTTGACAGGATGACCTGCCGAATATGACTGGCTGAACCCGATAGTAACGATTAAACAAAATAAAAGTGTGAGAATCTTTTTCATTGGTTTGAGATTTTGAAGGGGTTTGTGGAACCTTCGATAGCCATAAAGCCTATTCCCTGACTATTATCAGTTCCTATTGGCATATATACTGCGAATAAGTCATTAAGCATCTTACCGTCAATAAGGCATCTGAGCTGTTTTTTTATCTTGTCTAAACAGAATAATATCGAATAATCAGTCCCAATCTTTCCTTGTGTTGTGTCCAATTCCTTACGCTGTTGCATAATATCAAGGTAGAACTGAAGGTCTGATAAGAGTGATAGTTTTTTCAGGTCACGGCTCTTTTTGCCAAACAGGTGAGCAGAAGCAACTCCGCCAAACAGGTCTACCGCAAGTGGTTCGGCTATTCGCCAATAATTCATCGCTAATATTTCACGAGTTGTCATCTTAACAGTCTATATCAAGTTTCTCATGTCCACACAATCCGCACCTGTCAGTTATCATCTTTAACTTGTCTATCATCTGCCCTATATCACTTAATAAATCTGATTGAGAAGTAGTTATCGGGTAAATGCCTATGAACTGGCTACGGTCTAAATTAACCATTTGATTGATAGTAGTTATGAGTTCCCGTATCATGTGCATATCATGTAACTTGGCTTTCAGTTCGTCACAGTCATCACAAGGGTTGTCACAATGACAGATAGTATATTTAAAGAGTTTTACATAACAAGCGTTGGCTTGGCAGACTTCGAGGATAGGTATGTAGACGAATATCCAGTCTAAAGGAACAAGCATCTGCCCCTGACCTGTGACATAAGCTATTTCTACCTGATAAGAGCCGTCACCCCACTCAGTAAGGTCTATTGGTATATCCTTATCGGTTATGTCTGTTGATTCATAGAGTACAGTACCATCGTAATTAATAAGTCTTACCCTTGCTACCGTACAGGAAAGATTAACATGGATATTCCATTTAAGGCAGTCAGTTTTGGTAAGAACAAAAGAATCGGTATCAATATAGACTACTGATTCGGCGTAATATGCAGGTGTTGAGAGGTTATAAATATCCTGTACCGTGATATTGGTATAAGTTGCACCTCCGTCAAAGGTAAAGGTAGCACCTACAATTAACGGTGCCCAGTTGATAGTATCAAGGGCAGGATTGTTGGCATACCCGGTAGAAGGGTTTAGCGTTGTGTTGCCGATCAGAATATAAAAGTACCCATTCCACCATACTATTGCACCCTGACTTAAATCCACATTATTATTGACATTCCACGCATAGAACCATAATCCTACTATGTTATAAGTGTCCTGTGCCAGTGCAGATACGTTCCATGAAGTATAATTACTCTGATCTAAGTTAAAATTTGAAACAAAGTCATCTGTTGACCAGAACATCATTATACCGAACAGATCACGTTGTCCTGTGGTATAAGTTGTTATATCCGTTATCTTTAGATAGCCGTTTACAGAAGCATCAAGGGATAACTGCGGTATGATTGCGGGAGGTGTCATAGTTTTGCAAAATTAATACAATTTGTTAATCATTTCAATATTACGGTGAAGTTATTGATCCTTTTACTCTCCTGATACCGCTTACAAAGCCTACGGATTGTGTCATAGTGTTAAAATTCTTTTGTCCCATGGCTATCTCCGCTACCTTTAAAGTGGTACTTATCATAGGTACAGGATTTTTCAACCATTCAATACCGGAAGTACCTAACATCATGTCTGCATAATAATAGGAGAACCTCTTTTGATCTCTCTTTGACATATTAGGGGTTATCCAATATATCAATGCTGATAAAGCACCCGTATATAATACACTTGCCATAAGATTTTGCCTTACTCGTGGGTCTTGTCCTTTCCACCATTTAGCAAATTCTTCGGGGGTAAAACTCTTTGCAGCCATAAGGTTATTAAGGGCTTTTCTTAAACTTTGAAATTGCCCCTCTTGGTGTCTTAACTCTACATCCGCCACCCATTCATTAGTGGCTTTATCAAGGTGAGGTACAATACTACCTCCGGCAACAGAATCAAATCCCCTTCCACCCATGCCCATGTTTTGCAAACGTGGGAACCAGAAGTTCTTAAACATAGATACCATCTGACCCCACCACCTATTACCCATTAGCCCCCTACTTGCATCATCTATGCTTGGATAAACAAACTGATTAGAATACCATTTATATTGATTATTAATCATATAATCATCATCACCACGATCAGGGTACTTATCCGTAGGTTTCATTTCCTCCGTTTCCCTCATCCTTTTTACAAGTGCGTCATACATCGCTTTCTGTTCGGGGGTCTGTGAACCGTCAGGATTGAAATAACGCTTATCTTTCAGTCTATTCCATACTAACCCATTTTTATCAAGAGAATAAGCCTTCCAAGCACCGTTATGAACCATCATAGATATAAGAGCATGAACCCTTAACGTCATATCAGCCCACTGTTCGGAGATCATATTAAGTCCCCTCTTCATAATATCCTTTCTTGTCGATATATTTTGAGAAGGATATTGGGTAAGTGACGCTTCGTTGGCATTGATGTATTTAAACTTGTCTGCTATGTTAAATATTAATCTTGGATGGGTAAACATTAGACCAAAGGCAGTCATCCAGTCGGGTAATCCGGGGAAAAGTTTATCTGCCTGTTCTTTGGGGATGCCCAATTCAGCCATGGAGTTAGCGGCCGCACGTATCATTGAGTTAAACATACCACTTATAGTAACCTTTGTGGCAACGATAGGTTTACCTGCCAATGTAATACCTTTCAAGGCTGCCATAGTTACACGTGCAGCAGTATTTATTTCAATCTTTTGCCCTCCGGGAAGTTCTATACTACTGAAATTAGCATCCTTGTCGGCATTTTCCCTGTTTACATAACGGTTTACATATTCACCTATAATCTTCACCGTATTTGATAGTCCGGCACCCGTGGCAATTTTGTATGCTGCCAAAAGTGCTTCTTGTGTATTATGCTCAGGTATAAATTCCCTGCCAATCATTTCATCTCTGGCACCCTTTAATATAAAGTATTCGCCTGTTCTTTCAGTATTATGCGAAAACCCCAAATTAGCCTCCGGGTCAAAGAGTTCGAGGTGCGAGGTAGCACCATCATCAACAAGCGATAATCCCATCTTCTCATAAACAGCAACGGGGTCTTTCATTTGTTGATTGAAACTTCCAAACAATTTCTTTAAGCCTTCATCACCTATCATATCTGCAAACTGTTCTTCCGGTCTGGTTACATTCTGTTTCCACTTCTCAACACCTTGCCCCAACTTCCCTTTCATTATAAGGTTGCTGGCAGACAGGTCGCTAATAGGTACGTGTCCCGACATACCTCTGCTATACATATCATCAAATTGCTTTTCTGCCATCTCACGGGTATAGGTAGGATTACCCATGTCGTCATGTATGCTATCGCCGTCATTAAGCATGTGATCCCAATAGATGTTATCTATACCCCTCTCCCTGAACTGTTCTAACATGACCTTGTTAAGTTGAAGTTCGGCAGGGGTCAGGTCTTTGGCTTCAGGATCGCCTTCCTGAATTAATAAGTTACTTCTCACCTGTACATGGTCGCCCTTAGCATATCTCTTACCTTCATACACCAAGTCTTTTGCTGCAATAGCATCTACCTTTTTATAGGTATGGTCAAGTATTTCATTACCTATGTCTGAAACAAGGGATTTGAGAAAGGTAGGTAAATGTGATTTCTGCCAATCATTAGAAACATCGGATAGCAGGTCTTTTACCTTATCGTGATATTCACTATATTTTCTTATAGTCATGGCAATAGACTTCTCCATAGCCAAGAATTGTGCCTGAACAAAATTACTCTGTATCCCTGCTATCGGGCTTGTGAAGTTTATCTTTTTTACGTCTATCTCCTCTGCCCTGTTAAGGACACCACCCCAATAAGGATGTTTCAATGCGTTAAGATTAGCACTTATAAGTTGATAGATAGGATCATTAAATCTCATGGTTGGGTCAGTGATCTCTTTGTCTAAGTCCCGTTGCCATGCGGTTAAACCATTCTTCAAATCATCGGGGGTAGCATCAGGATCGAGAAAGGCATTATATTTTGTTAATAATCCTTTAGCATTTTCATCATAGTCTAAATAATCAGATGTAGTTTCTTTGGCAAAGGTTAAATAGTTCTGTAATTGTTCCATCCAGGGTGTACCAAAGATCTTTACGTCTGCACGTTTGTTTTCTATCAGCCCTTTTATCGTGTTATCCCCGACATTAGCCATAAACTCTCTTTGTCCCTTTAGCACATCGAGAAGTTTATTAACATCATCAATATTAGTTATTTGATAGGGTTTTATTTTATTAGGCAGGATTTGTATTACCGATAACCTCCTGAATGTAGCGTCCATACCTAATGCCTGCATACCCAATAAGAGTTTACGGTTAGAATACAGTCTGTCGTTCCACCCTGTCGGGCCACCTGCTTTACGATAAGCCTTGTCATCCATCAGGCTCCCAAATATGTTGTGCCTGTTACCGGGTACGGCTTCTTCGCCCTGACCATAAGAGGTAATATCAAGTAACGAAATATCGGGTTTGCCGTCTTTGTAGCCATGAATTATGACTATCGGGTTATAACCCTCCATGCCGTCTTTAAATAATCCCCTTACAATAGGATTAGAATGATTAGGCAGTTCGTCATACCTTAATACATCCAATGCGCCATGACCTATACCCGTTAAGTTTACAAGTTCATTGACAACGGGGAAGGAATATTTCTTACCTACCGTATCACCAAATAAGTCGTAAGCCGTCTTAGCCTTGCCGTTTCGTGAATCTTCAAGTGCCAAAGGACTGTTAAGATATTCTATCCAGTTTTTACAGGCATCCGAAATCTTAGTATCAAGTATCTGATAACGTGGCACTATCTTTTTCTGAATTTCCTTTTTTAAATCCTCATCAGTGGTACTCTTTAACCTTTCATATTCAATCCCTTTAGTCGGGGACATATAGATATAATTCCCTTGTTCGTCCTGTCCCTTATCTTTGACGGTTTTAAATATTAAGTCTGTTAATGATTCCTCATCCATGTGAGAATAACGCAAAGAATCGTTGTGTTCAGGGGCTAATGTACGCACTATATCGGATAGTCCAAAAATCCTGTTATCCCTTTGTTCCCCGCCAATGTTATTGATAATCTTCATCTCATCAGGGGAGAAATGGAAGGTTTTACCGTTGAATATCTGGTCAGTGAAGTCTTTATAGAATTTATCTAAATTAGGGCTTACTTCAATATTTAATCCTAAAGCTGATTTTATTCCGTCCCATAACCTCGTTACAAAGTCTTTTACGCCATCATATAAGCGTTGTACGAAGTTTTTATCCTCTGGCGGTATCTTTATATCACTTTCTGATAAAAAGCGTTCTACGGCTTCAATAGACCTTAATCCGCCTATTGTGGACATCACCTCATCTATATGTTGAGAGTTATTT
>Ga0209777_10004165_pt1 | contig 17298 bp, 9 predicted proteins | sample FrelakmetHBP12HB_FD_187147 | JGI IMG/M metagenome (GOLD analysis project Ga0209777, IMG submission 187147) | Freshwater lake sediment microbial communities from the University of Notre Dame, USA, for methane emissions studies -HBP12 HB (SPAdes)... | ecosystem: Environmental > Aquatic >...
CATGGGGACAATAAAGGACTTATCATGCCTCCAGAGGTCGCTCCACTTCAAGTCGTGATTATCCCTATCATTTTCAAAGGAAAAGAAACCAGCGTGCTTGAAGCATGCAAAACAGTACAGGCAAATCTGCTTCATGCTGGAGTACGATCCTACATCGATGACCGAGAAATCACCCCAGGAAATAAGTATTATGAATGGGAGTTAAAAGGAGTACCACTTAGGGTTGAAATCGGGCCGAAAGACATCGAAAAAAATGAACTCACCCTCGTACGACGAGATACCGGTAAAAAGATACCAGTCCTGCTCAAAGAAGCAGCCAAAGCAATACAAGACGAGCTTCAGGCGCTTGCTCAGACCCTGTATGCAAACGCAGAGAAACTGTTAGAAGAAAATATGCATTGCGTTTTGACAATTGAGGAAGCTAAGGAGAAAACAGGGGTTGTAACACTCCCTTGGTGCGGCAACAAAGACTGCGCGCTCAAAATCGAAAATGTTTTAGAGGGAAATACGTTAGGGGAACCAATTGATAACGCAGCATGCACCAATCACTGTCCGGTGTGCGGCGCGCCTGCGAAAACATGGATGAGATTCGCAAAATCATATTGAGGTGAACAAAAACATGGCTGGAAAAATCGTTGGATTTCTACGAGAATATACGCTAGCATTTAGTATCTTGATCATTATCCCAGGAATTATATTCATATTCATGGGGTTAATCTATTTATTTTTCATCAAGATTGCAGAATCAACCACTTCAATTCTTCATTTCATTAAAGACCCGCTTGGCGTTTGGAATGACTATATTCTGGTCGCAGGACTCATCATTTTTGGAATTGGAGTATACTATCTCTACAGTTACTCGAAACAACGAAAGTTTGTCCTCGATGAATTAAAAACAGATAAACGATCAGAAATCCTCAAAAAACGAAGTAAACTCGAATCAACAGTAAAACATCTCCCATCAAAATACCAACGCATGCTGACAGAAAAAGAAGACGAGCTCAACATTCGGTAGTATAGGATTCATGGCTGAGAAACCGTCTCATCTCACTTTTTACGTCGTACTTGTTGAACCAAAGAACCCTGGGAACGTGGGCGCGGTTGCCAGGGCGATGATGAATTTTGATGTTGAAAAACTAATATTGGTAAATCCGTGTGAGCTCGATAATGTGTGTTATGCGCGGGCGATGCATGCGACAACAATCCTTGATAATGCAAAAACATTTTCTTCATTTAAGGATGCTGTAAAAGATCTTGATTACTTGGTAGCAACATCATCAATTGAATCAAAGACAGATAAACGACACCTCAGGAACCCTGTGCTTCTTGAGGAGTTCTCAGAAAAAATATTCGAAGTATCCGGGAATGTTGGGCTTGTCTTCGGCAGGGAAGATTACGGGTTGTTCAATGAAGAAATCGCTACCTGCGATATAATGGTGAAGATTCCAACAAGCGAATCATATCTATCTCTGAACCTTTCTCATGCAGTAACAGTGGTCCTGTACTCGATTTACCTTAAAAAAGCGACAATTCCAAAGCGGCGCAGACCCATGGGGTCTGTAGAAAAAGAAAAACTCTACGAATTCTTCGCACAACTCCTGGATAGTATTGACTATCCAGCCCATAAAAAAGAGCATACGAAAATTATGTTCAAGCGGATCATGGGCCGCGCCATGCCATCGATATGGGAGTACCATACACTCATGGGCGTCTTCAGTAAGACACTTGGAAAAATCAAAAGAAAACAACGGAAAAAATAAATATTTAAATGGTCTCAATATCAAAATACACTTTACTATGTTTTAAAGCGGTGTGGACTTTATCTGCAAAAAAGATCAACTCATTAATATCTGCTTTTTCTTTTCCCCAGTCAAAAACGAAATCATAATTCCCCTTCGTCGCCTGAAACCCCATGTTCATTAACTGGTTTTTTATCTCAGAAGGGGATGGCCCTTCGCTATTGAACATGATATGGAGATATGTCTTCATATTTTCACGTCAAAATAAGAATTCATTCGAGGTATTAAATCATTACGATACCAAGAAAGGATACAAATATCATAGAATATCCGAATTTTAGGAAAATGGGATTGGAGCAAACGAAAGACTAAACACAATAAGGATGAGCACCCCTAGGAGGATTCGTTTAGAGTCAAGTCGTGTGATTTCATTTAACGGTGGTTGATGCTGGGTGCCGATAAAGAGTAAAATAAGGATTGCAAAAATAAGCCAACCGGTATAAAGAAAACTTAATGCGACAAGGACAAAAATAACAATCCAACTCACGTATTTATGCTTCTCTTTTAAGAAGGCCCGTGCAATATGACCTCCATCGAGCTGCCCTGCGGGTAACAGGTTCACCGCAGTAAGAAAAATACCGACCCATCCAGCAAATAATGTGGGATGTATCTGAAAACTTTCGGGTAGCGTAAACAGACGGGCAATTCCTTGGAGGAGTAATGGAGGAGACATGACGATATTTCCTGTTGTTGTCAACGGGAGTGGGTTCTGTTGGGTGAGGAAAAATCCGATAAAGGTTACAGGGATTGCGACAAGAAACCCACAAATCGGACCAGCGATACCGATATCTAGTAACGCTTTTCTGTCAGGGATGGGCTCTCGTGTTGAGATTAATGCCCCAAATGTTCCAAGGATAAACGGTGGCGGAAGCGGTATGAAATAAGGCAAGGATGCATCGACATGATGTTTTTTTGATGCATAATAATGACCCATTTCATGAACACCAAGAATTAAGAGTAAAGGAACTGAAAAATATACGAAACCTTGCCAGAGGTACGTAAATGAGAGCATGTTAATCCAATCAACTTGATAAATATCAACCCACTGAAGAGAACCAGCGAGCGTGGTGGTAAATACGGTTGCGATTAGGAGAATCACATTGATCCATACAGATTTTTTCTTCTTACTTTGTGGTTTTTTCACGATATACAATATATGTTCACCATGTTCAAACCGAATCATTGGAATATATCCTTTATCGGAGAGAACGATACGAAGTGATTCAAACTTCTCTTCTAGTGCTTCTTCATCGATACGGCAGAAAAAAGCGACAGTGTTAAGGTTCGACTTCATATCATAAAAAGGGAATCGAGAGCCGACCTCTCGCTGTAATAATTCAACGTCGAACGGAGGTTCGACAGGGATTTGCACAAAATCGTTCGATTCGTCTGGCATGACGTCTGCCCGGATACCGTAGTTGTTTTATAAAACCTTCGCAGAAATAGTACCACCACAAGGAACACCGCTTTCCATCTTAAGTAAAACAGAAGGTATATAAATTTCGTTCTCTATTCATAGATTAACGGATGGGTAAAAAACTCTATAAATGCACTACATAACATGATGAGAATAAAGTCTACATAAGATCTCTATATCAACGCAAGAACTTCATCCGAATGAGCATAATGAGTGGCACGGAGGGGACACTCATTCAGAGAATACTAACAATGAAATCTCTCATCGGAAATCTGCTTTTCGCAGCGGTCTTATTGTTAATTGCAACAAGATTCCTCTCTGTTTTTACCGGATCGTTCTTCCCAGTAGATATCGTCACTTCGGATTCAATGAGTCCGTCTTTGATGCAAGGGGATCTGATTGCTTGGACACCTGCAAGAATACAAGACGTTCATGTAGGGGATGTCGTGGTGTTCAAGAGCTGGTTAAGCTGGCCGGACCAGAAACTTATTGTCCATCGGGTTGTTGAGGTACGAACCGAGTTTGGTAAACCAGCGCTTATTACGAAGGGAGACGCTAATAATTATACTGATCAAGCAGGGGCACATGTACCTGAGCCGTATATCATCGAAAAAAACTTCGTTGGAAAAGCACTCACTATTGGGAATCAACCCTTGAAGGTCCCGTTTATTGGGTTGATTGGTATGTGGATCAACGATGGTTTTAAACTCCTCTCACAACCGTCTGCTTCAAAAGGAACAGCTTCCTCGGTTGGGGTTTTTACTCCGTTGATTATTTCAGTAATCCTCCTTGTTATCTCTCTATTTATTCTCCCTGAACGAGCGAAAACCTTTCGAGAAAAGATTCGGTTAAATATCTTTGGACCTCAATCGTTAAGTGTGAAAAATTCCTTTTTGTTCTTCTTAAGTATTTTTGTTATCTTTTTTATTGCTATTCATCTCTTCGCGTACGACTCTGTTTCTGCGACAGCAGGAGTTGGTGAATTCCCGGAAAAAAGCAGTTTTGAACTAGGTTCCTTAGGACCAGGACAAACAAGCATCCCTCGATCGTTACCAGTGATGAATCCAAGTATCCTCCCCGTCAAAGGTGTTTTGTTCGGGAGAGGACAATTAGCATCCTTCATCAATCGTGATATATTTACGATTCAGACGGGAAAAGTCATAGAGATGAATGTCACCGCAACAGCACCGAATGGGACTGCGAACGGAACCTTTGCAGGAGACATTATGATTTATTCTTCTCCGGTGTGGATGATGTTCCCTGATCCGTTTATGAAAGACATTTGTCGATGGAACGGAGAAGCATCGGTCTATATTCTTGATATCCTCTCAGCGTGTATTTTCACTGCACTTACAATTTCATTAATCCTGTTTATTGCATTTATTGAAAATAAATATCAGTTAATGGAAATCAATCTCTCCTGGCATTATGCCCCAAAAACATTGTTGAAAAAAGGAATCAGAAAGAGTGCATCTTTGGGGGCGAAAAAGATAAAACGAGGTTTAATACAAAGAGTAGGGTGGCTAAGTGGATTAAACCTTGCGACCTTTGATATCAAACCTATCATCATCGGATCTATCCTAGTCGTGCCCTTATTACTTCTCTTGAATAGTGAACTCCTTGCAATGGTAATCGCTTCTCTTTTTGCAGGTATTGTTGCCTATTTCCTAAGTTGTAGAGTTCGAAAAAAGATTGTGCTTGCATCGGTTGTTGCAATGATTATCTCGATCGTCTTTCTTTCAATTAAAACCAATTATCAGGTCATGCTCCAAGGGAAATCTCTTATCGAATCACTTGGGCTGGGTATGGGAGCAATGGGTATTTATCTGCTCGCTCTTGCATTTTTCCTTATCCCCTTATCATTCATTTCATGGTATCTGACACATAAACTCCGAAATGTTAAAGAACGAAAAGATCCATTACTGATATTGGAGGGTAGATGCGACCTATAAAAGAGGAAGGGATGCGTTAGATGACTTTTTTCAAGAAGAAAGAAACAGAAAATAACGATGCTTTAAAGAACGAAGAGAAAACATCAGACGCTTCTCCAAAAGTAAAAAAGAAGATTCATATTGGTTTTGGCCATAAATCAGCACACCAACACCAACAAAAAACCTCACAGAAAACGACTGCTGTTCAGGATACCGAACAGACACCACCGCATCTGGATAATATCTCTAATCAAGAGAATATACCTCCGCATGAAGAAAATTTAGACTTGTTTTTAGAAGAAGCAACTCATAAAGAACATGACAGAAAAGAAGACATCCTGAACACAGAAACCACAACCGAAAAGGAATGGTCAGCGGCAAAACGAAAAGCATTCACCCAAAAAGACATGAAAGGAAAACAAGTCTATCTGGAGGATACCGGGGAAAAGATCGGGACGGTGGTTGACGCAGTAGTTGATACAGAGAAAAACCTGATCGGCTATAAAGTTAAAGACAATAAATCAGAGACTATCCTAAGTTTTCCCCTTGATCAATTTGATGAGGATAAAAACGGGTTGATTTTTATCCCCAGCTGGTACATGAAAGGTCTCCAAACCATAGAGAAACTTGAATTTAAAGATAGAATAACCCCTGAGTTGATTTGGTTAATTAAAGATAATACTGTCTCAACAGAGGAGCTGTATAGCATCTTTGTAAAACATGATGATAAAATAGCAAACTACATTGAAGAAGCAGTTGCTCTCCGAGAACTCGTGAATAATCGTTTAAGAATATTAGAAAAAGAACGACTCAGCCTAAAAGAGGCGCTGATGGATATCACCGAGAAACGACTCATCAATGATATTGAGAGAAGGGAATTCTCGGAAATTGTTATGGAACATCGGCGAAAAGTCAATGTCGTCGATATTAACATAAAAAAATGTAAAGATCTCCTTGACCGGTTACACCACACCTCATTTGGTTTACTGAGTACAAATATTGCCGCAACTGTTGAAAAAGAAGAACACCAAAGAGCAACCCATCCTTTAGAAGATTGGAAAAATACAACACCTCGAGAGAACGTCAGAGAAGATCCCTTTAAGGGAAAATATTTTGAATTGAAAAATCGATATGAGAAACTCCAAGAAGGATATAACGAGTTGAAAATCGCAGTGGAGAAATTACTGAACAAAAACGAACTGTACTAACCGGTCATAATGGTTCTTGAGAATATTATATAAAAAAATTAAAAAGATTAATAGGATGATACTGTATATTAGTATCATACAATTACTCTAACAGCGATATATATGATTGGGGTGAGGGGTAATTATGTCCGAGGATGATTATTCAAATACCAGTAGCGAAAAAAATGACCATACTGATGACGGGTTCTCCTATCATATGAGCAATCTTCAATTCATTACAAATAAAAAAGGAGAAATTATCGATATCAGTGACGCATTCTGTCAAAAAGTCGGGCGTCAAAAACAAGATTTTCTTGGAGTCCCATTTGAGGATACAGGGATTCTGACTGAAGAATCACGTAAAAAAGTCATGTATCGAAACGTCTCTCGATTAGTTGGGAAAGAAAAACCTTTTTTCACCCTTGATGTAAAAACAAAAGAGGGGAGTATATTATCTCTTGAGATTGATACAAAACCCTATTTGAAACATGGAGAAGTTGTCGGAGAAATTGGGATTGTTCAAAGAATCCTCTCAGAGAATGGAAATCCGAAGAAGGAGGAATCATCTTCTTTAAAACTACAAAAAAATTTGCTTGGTGAGCCTCGCATGGACTCTGAAAGTATACCGCAGAATCGGACGAATGGAAACAATCATCGTGAAACAGAATTTAATTCCATTCAAGATGATCTTCATAAAAAAGAACTCCATAGAATTAATGAACGACTCCATAGACAAATGACTGAACTTGAGGAAAAAGCTTATGAAATCCAACGATTACAAGAAGGACTTGAGCGAACAGAACAGAAATTACGAATGAGGACGAAAGAAATAGACGATGTCAAACAGCATCTGATGGAAAGCCGAGTTACACTCGAAGAGAAAGAGTATCGAGTGCAGCAACTTCAATCCGATCTTGATCAAAAGATAAGGGAAAACCTAGTGAAAAACGAAGAACTTATCAAAATAAAAACCGAAGCGAAAAACTATCAAGCAGAAATCGAAAAAGAGCGAAAAAAACTCGATGAAATGAACGTAACCCTGGAAAAAAGACAACATGAAATCGACACATTGACAGAATCATTGGAATTAAAAGAGAAAACTATTGAAGAAGAAAAGAAACAGTTCATCACGGTTCAAATCAATTTAAATGAAAAAATTAGCGAAATAGAACGAATACAAGGTGATTTCAAGGGGAAACAAAACGAGGTTACTGCTAGGGAAGAAGACCTCAGAATACGAACGATCACGATAGCAGAAAAAGAAAATGAAATTCAACAGATAAAAACAGCACTCCAGGAGAAAATCTCGCAGTTGGAACAGAAAGAAACAGAACTAACCCACAAACAAGAAAGAATTCTACAGGTCGAAGCAGAACTTACGCAACAACAACAAATACTGACTGAACGAAACCTTGAAATCGAAACATTAAAAAATGAACTTGAAAATGAAAAGAATCATCCAAGTAAACGAGAATTAAAAGAAGCACGAAAAGAATTAGGACAAATCAGATCGGAGCTTGATGAAAACCTCCTTAAACTCAACAGATTACAACAGGAACTCGAAGAAAAACAACGCCTTCTTGGAGAAACCCAACAAGCTGTAGAACAAAAAGAAGAAGAACTCCAAAAATCAAGACAAGTAATCATTGAAAAAAACAACGCTCTCAGCGAAATAACATTGAATCTGGAGCATAGAGCTGAGGAAATCGAGGATTTTACAAAGAAACTACAGAATAGAGACCGATATATAACATATCAAAATGATGTGATAGACCGGAAAAATGTTGAAAATACTGAAAAACAAAAACAACTCGAGGAAATTCAAAAAGAATTAGAGAAAAATACAGAGATTTTAACACGCGCTCATCAGGAATTAACAGCTCGAAATGAAGAGGTTACTCAATTACAGACGGCGTTCCAAAACGAACGAAAAACGTTAGATACTCTCTTTACTGAATTAGAAGGAACGAAAACCATACTTCAGGAACACCAGACGACATTACAACAAAAAATACAGAAGATCGATGAATTAAAAGAAGAGGTGGATAGAAAACAACAAGAAATTGATGGTTTAAATCATGATCTTCAAATCCGAAACGACATTATCAGAAACATAAAAAATCAATTAACAGAAAAACAAGTGAGTCTTGTTGAAAAAACAAAAAATGAAGAACAGCTTCAAACAGAGATCGTTACCGTACGAACAGAGTTATTTACTCGAATAAATGATATAGCTTTACGAAACACGGAACTGCAAAAAAAACATGAAGAAATAATGCAACTTCATGGAGAGGTAGACACACTTCGTAAAGATCTTGATGAACGATATAACCAACTGCGAAAACAAAGTAGCGATATTACATCTTTACAGAAAGAAATACAGACAACGCAAAAGGAGATAGTCTCAAAAAATAAAACCATTGAAGATTTAGAAGAAAAACTCGAAGAGGGACACAAACAACTTGCGACAAAGTCACAATGGATTGAGAAGTTACAGGCAGATATTACACAGATACAAAAAGACATGAAAAAACAGGAGGAAGCGGTAAAAGCAAGAGGAATCGCACTTGAAGTAAAAGACACTGTGGTAATACATCTTCAAAATGAGCTCGACAAGAAAAACGAGGAATTACAGAAGAGACGAATGGAAATCAATGACATCACCCAAAATGTAGAAAGTCTTGAAAAAGAGATTGAATCACGAAGTAAAATTATTGATGATTTGGAAAAACAACTCGCAAACAAACAATCATGTTTAATAGAAAAATCACAGCTCGTTGAAGAGTTACAGAAAAAAATTATTGAAAAAGAAGATATTGCGGAAACACTCCATTTCGAGGTTGAAACGAGAAATACCATTATAGATGAAATCCGTAGACAGCTCCTGGATAATCAATCCCTACTGGCGGAAAACAATCATATGACGACCCAGTTGAAAGATGAGCTTGACTGGAGTCGAACTCTTCTTGCAGAAACACGGGATGAACTTGAGAAACAAAAGCAGGAGTTCGACGCGAAAAACGATGAACTCATACAAAAAGAAGCAGAATTAATCAATATTCAAGGTGTCGTAGAATCATTACGAATTGAACTGGAAACCAGAAATACCCTTTTAGAGGATATAGAACGGCAATTAGCAGACCGACAAACGCTTTTAATTGAAAAAACACAACTAGTTGAGCAAATACAAATAGAGTTAGACACACGAAATCATGATTTTCATATCATAGAAGATCAACTAAAGGAGAAACAACGGGAATCAATAACTCTTCAAGAAGAAATCGAAGGGAAAAACAAAATTATTCAAGATATCAGCGGTGAGTTAGCAGAGAAGCAGACGTGGATTGTTGAAAATAATCTGTTTACGGAACAGTTAAGCAGGGAACTTGAGCAGAACAAAAGAGTTCTGAACAAGATGCAAGAAGATCTTGAGAAGAAAAACGAAGAATTAGCCACAGTCGGTATCGAATTCCAAGATGCAAAGGATAAGATTACAGAACTTCAAGAGAAAATAGCAACACGAAACAGGATTATTGAGACCATTGAAGGACAACTCGAAGAGCGACAAGCATTGGTTCTGGAAAATACTCGACGAACTGAGTCATTACAACAACAGCTTGAAGAAAAAGAACAAGAAATCACCCTCGGGAAACAAGATTTTAACAAAATACAAGACGAACTAGAATCCCTTCATCTTGAGGTTGAAACAAGAAATAATGTCATAGAAGAAATCAGAAAACAGGTAACTGAAAATCAAACAAGTCTTATTGAACAAGCAACTCAAGTAGATCATCTTAGAAATGAACTCCAAGAAAGCAGGCAGCTTCTTGGTGAAACAACGGTGAAACTAGAGAAAAATCAACATGATTTATATGAGAAGGAGAATGAACTTGGTACACAAGGTTTACAACTTGAAGAAGTATGCGCAGAAATTGATAGATTACGAGAAGAAATCGACTCGCGAAGCAAAATCATCGAAGATTTAGAAGAACAACTTGAACAGCACCAAACACATCTGATAGAAAAAACTCAACTCACAGAACATCTCCAAGGGGAACTAGAACGAAAGGATGAAGAATTAACCAAGAAACAAAACGAGATGGAAGAGATACATCATATAAATGAGAAATTAGAACAAGACAATGAAACAAGAAACACCCTTATTTCAGACATAGAACAACAACTCACAGAAAAATCAAGATTAACTAAATCTCTACAAGAAGAAATCATACAAAAGAACGAAGAACTCAAACAACAACAAAATGAAATACAAATAATACACCAAGAAATAAACAAATTACAACAAGACAATGAAACAAGAAACACCCTTATTTCAGACATAGAACAACAACTCACAGAAAAATCAAGATTAACTAAATCTCTACAAGAAGAAATCATACAAAAGAACGAAGAACTCAAACAACAACAAAATGAAATACAAATAATACACCAAGAAATAAACAAATTACAACAAGACAATGAAACAAAAAACATCTATATAAACAACATTGAGAAACAGATCCAAGATAAAAGCACGTTAACTGAACAGCTTCAAAAAGAACTAGATGCACGCGATGAAAAATTACATTTCACTGTCCTCCAGTTGGAGCAAAAAAACCATGAAATATCTGTCATTAAATCAGAATTAGAGGATCGATTACATGATTTAGAGTATAGAAATAATGAATTAAATAAAAAAGATGTAGAGATTGTACAATTACAGGTAGAAATCGAAAGAACATTACAGGATGTAAATGAAAAGAATGAACAATTTATCAAAAATAAACAGGAGTTGCAAGAAAGAGAAAACGAATTGAAACAGATGAGAACGGATGCTGAAAAGAAGTGGATGAATTTTGTTCTAACCAATTTAGAACTTAAAGATAGCCGTGAGCAAATATCAGAGCTTACTCTTCATTTGGATCAACAACAACAACTGCTTCTTGACGCACAAACCCAACTTGAAAACAGAAACCAGGACATAAAGGTAATTAAAGAAGAACTTGGGGGAAAAATAGAAACACTCGAGGGAGAGATAAAAACACGAGGTAGTTTAATCGAGGATATGGAAGAACAACTCGCAGAACGACAGATGCGGTTTGTAGAAAAAACACAGATGATAGAAACACTTCAAACAGAGTTATCGACAAGAAATGACGGCCTGGAACACCGTATTCAGGAACTTAATGAGAAACAAGAAATCATTGATTCGTTACGATCAGAAATGATGTCAAGAAATCAAATCATTGAGGAAATTGGGAAACAACTTACTGAAAAACAAACAATGCTTTTAGAGAACACCCTCCACATGGAGCAATTACGGGATTCACTTGAACATAAACAACGTGGACTGGCTGAGATGGAAGTTGAAATTGGAATAAAAAATAATGAGTTGAATGTCGGTAGATTACTAAATGAACAAAAAGATAATGAACTCCACCGCATTCAAACTGAGCTGGATGGACAAAAAAGAGATTTAGAGATATCAATTATTGATATAAAAAATAATCAGGAAACAATCCATGAACTCGAAACAACTGTAGAGAAAAATCAGGAGGAACTCAAATCCTACTGTCAAGTAATCAAACAAAAAAACAATGACTTACACCAAATACAAACAGAACTAGAAGGAAAAATAAAAGACCTAGAATACTCAACACAGGAACTGAATAATAAAAAAGAACACATACAAGAACTCCAAACAGATTTACAGAAAAACCAGGATGAACTACGTTCTGTAAAAAATGAAATCGAACAAAAAAACAATGATTTAGACCAAATACAAACAGAACTAGAAGGAAAAATAAAAGACCTAGAGCATACCACACAAGAACTGAGGACCAAAAAAGAAATCGTACAAGACCTCGAAATAGAAATAGAGAAAAATCATCAAGAAATCAGTCAGCTTTCTGGCATCATGAATCATTCGGAAGAGGAGTCACGACAGGCACGATTCATTTTTGAAAATATGAAAAACGCTATCCCCTCCGCAGTTATTATGATTAATAAAGACAATGCGATCACAAACATAAACAGAAAAGGAGAGGAACTCCTTGGCATTGACTCTCAAAGGATTATCGGTAAAAAAATCTTCGAGTTTGAACTCCTAAAAGAACCGAGACTAACAGACGCAGTAGGTTCTTCGCAGAATGAGAAAAAACAAGTTACCGTCAACTCTATTTCTCTTGCCGATCGATATGGAAAGAAAATCTTAACAGACATTTCACACATCCCGCTCCTGAACGAAAGAGGAGAATTTGAAGGATCAATTATACGGATAGATGATATTACGACCGTAGCAGAATTAAATGCAGATCTGGAACGAAATCAAGAAGATCTTCAATCATTAAGAACTAGATTCCAAGAGGTTCATAAGAGACTCAGCTTGGTTGATAATGAAATAGATGTAACTAATGAAGAACTACGGGAGAGAAAATTGAAAATAGAGTCTCAGAATAATGAAATAACCGAATTGAAAGATCAGATTGACGAGAAACAAGAAGAACTTAATGCGAGAGAGACTGAACTACGAACAAAGAGTGGGGAGATAGAGGAAAAAACCAAGGATATTCAAGAAATGAAAAGTACCATAGAGCAGGTCAACACCGAAATTATGGAAAAAAGTGAAGAACTTCAGCAACTCAGAGCAGAGATTGTAACAAAGGATAAAGAATTAGACGGGAAAGCTAGTAATATAGAGATACTAACCTCAGAGATTCACAGTACAAAACAGGGCCTCGCAAAATACCAACAAGACCTCGAACAACTTCAACAGGAGTTTTTAATTAAAAATTCGGACCTGATTAAAAAAGACGAGGAAGTTACACATCTTCAATCAATGCTCGATGAGCGAGCTTCTGAACTAAAGCAGCTATCACAACAGTATGAAACAAAGAACGACGACAATGTTCAATTGCAAATAAAATTAGCAAAACGAACGGAAGATATCAACAAAACAACAGAAGAATTACAACTTCTGAAACAACAGATAAAAGAAAAAAGCAATGAATTAAGTCAATTACAAAAGGATCTACAAAAAATTCATCAAGAAGTCGAAATGAAGAACCTTGCTATTGTTGACCACACAAAACACCTTGAAGAACGAACAGAGGAACTCAAGGCGAGTAAATCAGCATTGAACTGGTTTAAAGTAGAACTAGATGACAAACAAAACGAATTGCAGATGCGAGAAAAGGACATTGAAACAAAAACTCGAGAGATCGAAGAATTCACTCATCAACTCGTAGAACAACAAAGAATAATTGATGAAAAAACACAAACAATCGAGCGCTTCCAGGGTGAAGTACAACAACAACAGCAGGCATTACAAGGAAAAACAGAGGAACTGACCAGCAGGGAAGTAGATATTAATCAACTACAAAAGAAAGTTGATGACCGACAAAAAGAGGTTGAATTTAGAACTAACGAATTGAAAATAAAAAAAGACCAGATACAAAAATTGCAGACAGATCTGCAACTACGGATCCATGAAGTCGAGATGAGAAACGAGGAAGTAAATGCCATTAAGGTGGAACTGGAACAGAAGGTCAATGATATTCAATTGATGAAAAACGAGCAAGAGAGATTAAATTTCTTTTTCCAAAAGATGAAGAATGCTATCCCTGCCTCAATCATCATCACAGATAAAGATAATACCATTATAAATTGGAATAAAAAAGCTGAGGATCTTTTCGGGGAAACACTTGACCATGCGAAAGGAGCGGATATGTTCAGCTTTGAGTTAATGGAAAAAGAGCGATTACGCGAAGCATGGTCGCAGTCTCAGAAGGAGAAAAAACCTGTGACAATAAAATCTATTTCCCTGAAAGATCAACAAGGGAACAGATATCTGACGAACATTCAGCACATACCACTGCTTGATAGCACAGGAGAACTTCTCGGATCAATCATGATTATTGTTGATGTGAGCGATGTCGCAGAGGTTCAATCACGATTGGAACAATCAGAAGAAGAGTTACGAAGTGTAGAAACTAGGTTCCAGGAGAATATCACACGGTTGAAAGTTCTTGATATGGAGAAAAACGCGGTGTCTGGTGAGCTGATGAAAATGAAGTCGGAGTTTGAAGGGAGAACTGGAGAAATGACTCATTTCCATATGGCGGTAGATGAAAAACAAAAGGAATTAGAAACAATAAATGAATCAATAGCATTGAAATCGAATGAATTACAGATGGTGACGATAAAACTTGAGGGTATTAAATCAGTATTGGATATGCTCGAAACTGAAAAACAAAAGAGGTTCGATTCTGAAAAACCGGTATCGATCCCTAATGACTCTTGGAAGGAAAAGATAAAAATCTATGATGAAATTGATAAATGTCTGAACATCGCTGACAATGGATTAAAAACGAAAAAATTAAAGGATGATGAATTAAAATAAATCGGATTATTCATAGAGAGTAACCACGTGTGAGGTCGGGAGTGGCGCTTCGATAGTCACTGTTCGTTCCATCCCTGGCGAGGGAAGAAGAGTGATCTGGAGGGTGCTATCTTTGTTCATCATACTATCCTCCGGGAGTTTAATGATTATAAACACGGTATCTGTATTTTTATTCATAACATGATTTGTTGTCATTGAAGCATCATCGTCAATGACCGGTACGAGTGTAAAGCTATCTTCTTTAATGGTGTTCCAGAGGGGATGGTCAAAGAGGGAGTATGCCCCAAGGGGGTTACTGTTGCCATCGTAGTTGAGAAGGTGGAGTTGTTCTCCGTTTGATATTTTTATGATTAGGTCAGTGAGATCGACTGTACCAGAGACAAGAGGTTGAATCAAGATAGCGATTTTTTGTATTTTTTGTTCTCCTTGTATTGTCTGATATTTTCCCACAATGTCCTTTATTTGAAGATAGGAGGTAAGCTCATCAACCACCTCATTTGTTATGTGGTTAAGGTCTGTATCTGAGACGTTTGTCGTATTCTTCATAATCACTGAAGCGGAGACTGCTCCTATCAGGATGAAACCGATGAGGAGTATTCCGGTTACGAGCCCAAGATTTCCTTTATTGTTCATGGTATCCCTAGTTTTCTTCATAGGGCCCTTGATTTGGATTATATATAAGCCTTGTTATACAATTGTTATCTATCTGGATTAATCTCCGTTATTGATATGTAAATTTTTTGAAAATAAATTGTTAGTCGATAATGTGAGTTTTTTTCTATTTTTTAGGAAGTAGGCATGAGAAGAAATACGTTAGGAACAAAAAGTAACGGTGTGATTTTTTCACTTTGGTTGTTCACCGCCAAAGTTTTATATAATGTTATTTGCGAACATGTTACATGGAAATTGTTGCCATGGATATAAATGGCACGAATTGAAAGGAAAAGAAGGTGAAAAAATGGAAAAGCGATATATGGAAAGGCTAGTGGGAAGATACTGTAAGATCGTCACGAAAGAACCTGGTGAAGAACGAGCAAATGTGGTCACAGGTATCCTAGAAGATGTTGACTACAAAGATGGATTTATTTTAGTAGATTCTTCACAAGGATTAGGCTGTTTACGAATCGATACTATCATCGCAATAAAACCTGGAAATAAACATAGAATTGAGAAAAAAACAAAGCAAAAAGATGACGAAGCTGATGTTGGTATCGGAGTCCTAATTGTTTTCATCGCAATGGTATTAGTTGCTGCTGTCGCAGCAAGCGTTATTATGCAAACCGCAGAATCGCTACAACAAAGAGCATACGCAGTAGGAAAACAAACCATCAGAGATGTGTCAAGCGGTCTCCGTATCATTGGTGTCACGGGATACACAGATGGCGCAAAAACAAAACTTGAATATATGGCAATCGCAATCACACCAAGAGCAGGATCCTATGATATCGATCTCAACAAAACCCTGTTATATCTCCAATTGGACAACTTTACTGTGTTAAATCTAAATACAAACTGTAAAAATGATTCGGTGGCAGAAGGCGGAATATTCCGCACATGCAATCTTAGCCGATTAAATGCGACAAACTATGGGGTCATTGCAATCCACGACGCAGACCACTCTATTTTCAATAGTAACGGTCTGAGTACATCAGATCAAGCCATGCTCATCATCAACCTCACCGCTACATTCAAAGAAACCGGTGGTCTCATGGCAGGTGAGACCTTAGAAGGAAAACTCGTCCCCGAAGTCGGAGCCGCAGGCATTTTCGTGGTAAACGCACCTAACGCGTTTAAATACCGAGTCGCCGAACTCTAATCGAAGAATATCATTAAAACACGGAGAGTTATTCTCTCCTGTTTCTTTCTTTTTTTCTATTGTGATACTCCTATAAACTATTTATTTCTTCGTATTTTTTTACAAACAGCAGAATTTTTTCCTCGGTATATCCTCCTGTTACCGTTTTTATTCAAAGAGAGAGAACAGATACGAATTGTAAATGGTATTTTGTCAACTTAAGGGTTTTTACAGATTGTCGTTCCAACGGCGTAGCTTTTTATATAGTGAGCGAAGAACAGATACGTGTGAACAAATACCATGCTCTCATGGGGCATGGGGAAAGGAACGAAGGTGAAAGGAAATGGAAAGAAAGTATATGGAAAGGCTAGTGGGAAGATACTGTAAGATCGTCACGAAAGAACCCGGCGATAGTCGAGTTAGCGTCGTGACCGGCATTCTTGAAGATATTGACTACAAAGATGGTTTTATAATGATTGATTCTGAGCAAGGCCTCGGATGTCTCAGTATTAATACCGTCATAGCGATAAAACCAGGCAACAGCAGCCAGAGAATGAAAAAGAAAGCACATCGGAAAGACGATGAAGCTGATGTCGGTATCGGCGTCTTAATCGTTTTCATTGCCATGGTATTAGTTGCTGCTGTCGCAGCAAGCGTTATTATGCAAACCGCAGAATCGCTACAACAAAGAGCATACGCAGTAGGAAAACAAACCATCAGAGATGTATCAAGTGGTATACGTATCATTGGTGTTACTGGATACACAGA
>Ga0209777_10004166_pt1 | contig 17292 bp, 16 predicted proteins | sample FrelakmetHBP12HB_FD_187147 | JGI IMG/M metagenome (GOLD analysis project Ga0209777, IMG submission 187147) | Freshwater lake sediment microbial communities from the University of Notre Dame, USA, for methane emissions studies -HBP12 HB (SPAdes)... | ecosystem: Environmental > Aquatic >...
CGGCCGTATCGAAGCGCGGGTTCGGAGCTTACCGCCCTTCGATACGCCTTCGGCTACTCAGGGCTAACGGCAGTTCCCGCAAGACTGAACTCACTCTCGTTGTAGCTTCCAGACCTGCAGGCGCGGCCTGCCTCTGCCGATGATTGGATTGATTATCGACAGTAGGAGTCTCACATGACACGCATTGGATTGGTGATGATTACGGTGATCGGTCTTTGCACTTGCGGCGCCGCGCTCGGGCAGAGTTGGAATTCACAAAGTTCCAGTGGCATCGTGCGAGTGAACTGGATACTTCAGGACCAGGATTATACGATCAAGCTCACAAATCCGGCCGATTCCGGCGTTCTTGCCTGGAGTCTCGAACCGTTCAATATCCCGACGCCGATTGCTGCGACGGCTCCGGACGGATGGATTTGGAGCGCCGGCAGTTGGAGTTCCTTTGAGATTGCCGGCAACCCCACCAAGTACGACGTTGGCGGTCCGGCGATCGAGCCTGGGGAAAGCTCGACATTTACATTCAAAATAGGCGCGTCGACCGCGCCGGTCAACAAGGGCGGACCGGCAAACGGCCTGCCCGCGTTCATTGTTCACGTGGGGGCAGTCAGCGGCAACGATGGGTCGAAATGGGAGATACGCAAGACCGCCGTTGGCAACACGTGGTACGATGCTCCCACAACGTCGCGTGAACCGGTGATTATCCCCGAGCCCCAAAGTTGGCTCACAGTTTTTTGGGGAATTTTTGTGCTCTCCTGTTTAAGGCTCAAGCGGGCAGGGGTATAGTGAATTAGACTCGCCCAAGTCATCCTGCCTGAGGCCCTCGGCTAGTGATAGCCGTGGGCCTCAGTGCCGTACGGAGTCATAGTTCCAACCGGCCGAAGCGGCCCTCGGTGGGGTTCAGAGCCTCTCGGATTCGGGCGTAGGCTTCGTTGAGTGACCCGAGGATCTCCGCTGCCCTTTTTTCCTCCTCCGAGCCGGCGGGAAAACGTTTGGGGTCCGCTCGAGACGCAAGCCTACGCCAGGCCGCTTCCACCTGAGTAAGCCCCGCGGTCGCGTCCAACCCCAGCAGCCGGAAGTCCGGGGCCAGTTTGTCCAGCGGCGTGATTCGCCTGGGCGTGGCGGCGGCGGGCCGGTCGAGGCTGCCTATCCTCTCCAGAGCCTTGGCGAGTTCATCACGCGCCTGTCTGCTCGATTGCGCCGTCCGAAGCCCTTCATCGGCCGCGATCGCGCCGAGCTTGTCATTAGCCGTGGCAATGTAACTTCTCACTACCAGCGATAGTCTCTTGAGGATTTCCATGGTGATAGTCTATTGTCCCGAATTCCCGAGCGTGAGCATCTCGCCGATGCTCTGCTCGAGGCTCGCGGCCGATGTGCTCAACCCGCCGAGTTGAGTCCTAAGTTCCGTGTTGGCCGCCACCCAGTCGGCTATGTCCGTCGATTTGATGCGCACCAGCCTGGCCCGCAGTTCCGAAAACGCGCTTTCGATCGCGTCGAGCTGCGCGAGCACGCGCCCGGAGGCCAGCTCTATGGCCTGATACTCCTCCAGTTCCTTCTGCTTGCACGCCAGTGATGAGTTTGTCTCGGACAGGCTGACCGGGTCGGTTTCGGACTGCATCTTAGCCTGCAGGGCCTGGATTCGCGATTCGATCTCGGCCTTGCCCGTGCGGCTCAGATAGCGCCGAAGTTCTCTATGCCGCTGGGCCACGGCGAGGGCCCGGTCGACGAGTTCATCGGTCTGCTGGGCTGTATCGCTCAGTCCGGCCGCAACGGCATCCACCGTCGAACCGGCGATATCGGCGGCTATCTCGCCCTGCAGCTTGACGATGGCCTTCATCTTGAGCCGGCTTTCCACGTCAAGCTCCTCGATGCGAAACGTGCGGTTCATGCGGTCGGCCGCCCGGGATTGTTCGCGGGCCTGACCAATGGCCGCGCGGATGAAAGCCTCGTCTCGGAGTTTCGCGGATGCGTATATCCCGACCAGAATGACCGCGCCGACGAGCACAAGGATGCCGAGGCCGTCACGGGTCAGCAGCGCGAACAGCACGCCGACCGTAAGCAGCCCCACAGCCAGCGGCGTGCGCGCGGCCCGTCCAAGCGCCAACTTGAGGTTCCGCCAACTCGATCCCGACATTTACTAAGCGCCCGGCTCCGTGTTTTCCTGTTGCGCCGGAGCCTGTGTCTCGGTCGACGGCTGGGGAGCGGGTTCGCTCGTCCCGAGCTTCGATTCGAGTTCGGCCAGTTCGCTCTCGACGTCACGGGCCTGACCCACCTGCACGGTCTGCTGGGCCGCGGGGGCCGACATGCCCATCTTGGCTTCGAGTTCCTCCAGGGCCTTCTCGGCCATCGCGTCGCGAGTATCGTCCTGCAGATTGGCGATCTTCGCCTGGATGCTTGCCTGGGCAAGCTCCGCCCTTGCCGAAGCCTCGGACTGAGCCGTGCGGATCTTCTCGCCGGCCCTCTCCCACGCCGAAGACTCATCCTCGAACGTCAGGCCGTTGAGGGCCTTGTCGATCTCGATCTGGATCTGAGCCTGCTTCCACTGGGCCTTCTTAGCGAGAGCTTCGGCGGTCCGCTGGCGGACGGTTTCTTCCTGCCTGCGAATCGCGACCTTGATTGCTTCGGACGCCTCGACAGCCTGATCGTAGCTGGTCTTGGTCTGGTTCATCGTCTCTTCAAAGGTCATTTTCTCGCTCAGGATGCGGCGGGCGAGATCCCGATCGCCATTCTTGACGGCCATCTCCGCCTGTGCCTGCAGTGTGTCCACGCGTTTTTGCTGCTCGTCGAGCATGGCCTTCAGGTTGTTCTTCTGCGTGATGGCTGTCACGGCTCGCTGTCGATTGGCGGCCATGTTCGCGCGCATCTCTCGTGCCGCTTCCTGGAGCAGCACTTCGGGGTCTTCCATTTGGTCGAGCTTGCCCAACAGCAGCGCTCTCAGGTAGCGCCAGATTCTTCCAAACATATTTTGCCTCCCATTGTCATACCCGGTGTAACTATTGCCTGCGTATAATACGCGCACCACTACATCAATGATTCGAGAACGGCGGCGGTTTTCCTGCGAGAACCGATACTATATTGTCTATTCATTGCGATAATTAGCTCATTGGCAAGGTTCTTGCTTGCAATATCATTGGTAATGCTCAGCTTTTATATCGAGGAGAATTCCCCTGATGATTCAAAGGATCGGGCTTGCGGCGATGTTACTGGTCCTGACATGGACCGGGTTACCGGCATTCGCGGGCATTATCTATGACGGCGACGGCAGGATGGGCAATGGTCCCGCGCTTCGTGACGGCACGTCCGCGGTCTGGGCGGCCCCCAGGTTCAGAATCGCTACCGAAGCGTATGCCACATCGTTCAGCGTGGCCGTGGCCCGGGCGATGGGACCGGTGGACGCGGGCTTTGACTGCTGGCTGACATCGGACCAGTATTTGCCGCGCGAGTTCGCGCTTGCCTCGTGGACGGTAGTCCCGACCAGCGTCACGATCAAAGAATACAAGTCTCCGATTGACATGGCCCCTGTTTTTATCAAGTCCGACGAGTGGTATTACATAATCGTCGCGCCGACGAGCCCAGACTTCTATGGGGCTGTCTCGCTGAGCCCCAATGGCTATCTGGGCATTGTCAGCGGCGACTATGGGCAGACCTGGGCATACACCCCGCAGCCGCTCTGGGTCAGGGTGGAGGGTGATTTCGTTCCCGAGCCGTCCGGGCTGTGCCTCGTGCTGCCGGGCGCGATCTGGGTGATTATCGGTCATCGCCGCCTCCAATCCAAAATCCCTAATCCAAAATCTAAAATCACTTGATGTTTCGGCATTTCAATGCCGTAACCCCCCGGCTCGGCGGGAGCCTCGCCCTCCCGTCCCCAATCCAAAATCCAAAATCCCCAATCCAAAATCTAAAATTCCTTGACGTGCCTTGCCGGCTCGCGATAACATAGCCACGGCACATCCGCAAAGGAGCTATCGAACACATGCGAACAATTCTAGTGATTCCGGCTATCATAGCCGCCATGACGATCGCTGGCTGCGGCAAAAAGCAATCCGCCACGCCCAGCCAGGAGGTCACAACCGCATCCGGCCTCAAGTATAAAGACGAGAAAGTGGGCGATGGAAAGGAAGTGATCGCGGGTGACACGGTGAAGGTGGACTACAAGGGCTGGCTCGACAACGGCACCGTCTTCGATACGTCCAAGAAACCCGGCCGCGAGCCGTTCAGCTTCACGGTTGGAGCTGGTTCTGTCATCAAGGGCTGGGACGAAGGCTTGGTCGGCATGAAAGTCGGCGGCGTCCGCGAGCTGACTGTCCCCGCCAGCCTCGGCTACGGCGATCAGGACATGGGCCAAATTCCGCCGAATTCCACACTGCATTTCAGCGTGGAGCTTTTGGAGATTATGAAGTAGGGATCAGCACGCGGGATTCGAATTGTTCAGAGGATTGTTCGCTTATATATAGAGTTGAACATTGAACTTTGACTGAGCCGGATGTGATGTTTGTGATGTTTCGGCATTTCAATGCCGAAACCCCCGGCCCAGCGGCAGCCTCGCCCTCCCCAACCCGTAACGCGCAACCGGCAGCTCTCTAATAAACATCCCCCACGCTCGTGTCCTGCCCCTGACCGAACGGGCCGACGCCGAACTGCTTGAATAGAGGGAACGCCTTGATTCTCATGTAGAACATCAAGCTCTGGTCCTTATAGAACCCCGTCTGGTTGGTATAAACCAGCGAAGCCTCCCAACAGTGCAGGTCGCGAGTGATCATCAGGTTCCGGTAATCGAATGTGTTGTTGAACCCGTTGTAGCCCGCCGCAAGCTGTAATCGGGTCCTGCTGCCGGCATACATGTCCAACTGCGGCTTGATCTGGGCGAACTTCTTCTGCACCGCGTCATAACGCGTTCCGAAGTCGAATCTGAACTTTTCGCCCGATCTCACCCGGATTTGGTTCACTATCGCCCGCCACTGCCCCCGGTTCAGGTCGTAACCAGCCGATGTGTAGAACAGCAGGTTCTTGGTCGGGGCAATTGACATCCTGAGCGTCGCGTCCTGCCAGGGGAACTGCTTCTGGGCGAAGTTGTAGCCGGACAGGATATTGAGCTTGAAGCGGTCGGTTTCCTTCAGGTCGATGCCGGCATTGAGGTTGTTGTATTTGGCTATGTAGTCGAACCTGAAAGGTGTGAACCCTCTCGGCTGCTGCAGCCTGTAGGACAGATTGAATGTCGAAGATCGCCCGATTTTCTTGGACAAACTTGCATTGGCATCGATGGAGTACTGCGCGGTGTTGTCGGTGTAGAAGTACTGCCTGAGACCCGCGCCAGAGCTCATTGCCCATGAGTCAGTCAGGCTGTGTTTCGTCACCGGAGTGTTCAGCTCGAGATAGGACCTGCCGAGGCTGGTGTTCGCGGGCAGCTCGTCATACTGTCCGAAACTGACCTTGAGCTGAGCGGGCACGCCGAGTAGTGTCCTGCCCAGCCTCGCGGAGTCGGTCACCAGGGCCAACTCCGGCAGCTTCTCGATTCCGGCGAACCTTCCGCCGCCGACAAACGATTCCGCGCTCAGGTCATTGAGCTTCTGCGCCGACAGCGTCCAATCGAATGATTTCTCCTTGCGCGAAACAGCCGCCTGCGATTGCAGTCGGGCCGTGGACGGTATCCCGGTCCCTCCGAATGATGAGTATGCGAGGCCGGCGTCCAGCAGCATGTTGTTGGCGAAAGTCTGCCGGTGGACCAGATCGCCGTTGAGTCGGCGGGTCTGGGTAACCACATCGTCGATACCCTGATTAATCGTCAGCGACGTGTTATTCCCCGCCACATTTCTGGTCAGCGTGAGCTGGTTATTGAGCGATTTGCTGGTCGGCGCGTAGACGTAGTAATTGTCGCGCAGGTTGGATGAAAGCTGCAGTTGCACATCACCGAACCGCTGCCTGTGGTTCAGACGGCCGGTGAGCGTGGACTGATGGGTCACCTCGTCGCTGAGGCGGTACAGCTCGAAGTCCCCGTTCCCGTTCTTGAACTGGTAGTTGTTGCGGGTGCCGGTCCCAATGCCCTTCTTGCTCATTAAATCCAACAGCAGGAACCCGGACTGCGTGGCCGTGCCGGTATAGGCATAGGAGGACTTGACGAAGAACCCTTCCTCGGCGGACTGGCCGAAGCGGGGGATGATACTCGGGTTCTGCCCGAGGTTCCGCAGCGGGATCACGATATAGGGCAACGTGAGCAGCTTGTGCCCCAGCGCGTAGGCTGTCACGTGCCGCAGGACGATGCGCCGTTCGGGATATACGGAGATCGAGCGCGATTCAAGAAGATAGTGCGGCTTCGACAGGTTGCAGGTCGTTGTCTGGGAATCAAGCGCCGTGATGGACGTCCGGCCGACTCCATCCACCTCCGCACCCGCCGCGAACACCGGGGCCAGCAGGTAGCCCCTGGCGTACTGCGGCTCGATTGTCGTGGACGCCTTGCGCAATACCCACTCGCGGGTGCGCAGGTTCAGGGTCAGGCTTTCGCCGTGGACTTCCTCGCCTTCAATGCGAAACACAACAGCGCCTTCGAATGTGGCGATATTGGAGATGTAGTCTATTTGCCCGCTTTGGGCTGTGGTCAGCGTGTTGCGATATCGCGCGGTGATTCCGCCTTCGCCGGTAGTCAACGCCGGCTTGCCCTCGGGCGTGAACGTTGTCTTCCAGTTCCCCGTGGACAGCTCCACGAAGTTGTCACCCGTATCGATCACCGGCGGCTGGACCGGCGGCGTGCAGCCTGTGGGCGGTTCGGATGGCGCGACCGGTTCGGCGGGGATTGTGATAGGCGTCAGAATAGTGGGCCGCGTGAGGATTTCACCAGGCGTGGGCGAGGTGGCGCCTGTCCCACCAGTGACTGCCACCGGGGAGACGATCACCGGGGGCGTCTCCGGCCCAGACGCCGTCGGCGGGGTTTGAGCAGGCGCACCGACGCACCCACAGGCCAGAATCAGTGCCGGCGTCACGCGCGACAAGAAGATAAGAATGGAAGAATGCTTCATCATCATCCATGGATTCTTCTTGCGCGTCTATTCCACCTTCCACATTAGGAACACGCCGATAACCGTGAATATGATTACCTCGCTCCAGCCGGCCAAAAACGGGTTCAGAGCGCCGGTCTCGGCGAGCTTTCGGCTGAAAACGAAGACGTTCCAGTAAAAGAACAGCACCATTATGCCGATGAGCATGCCCATGAAGCTGCCGCTCTTGCCGGACTTGAGGCTCAGAGGCGCGACACAGAACAGCAGCACAAGCGAGCACAAAGGCAGCGCGAGCTTGAAATTGAGTTCGACATTATAGCTTCTGGCCTGCTGCCCCCAGCCCATTTTGCTCATCTGGTCCACCTGCCGGCGCAGTTCGGTGATGGTCATCGCCCCCGGTACTTTCTGCTGCCCCTCGATGAATTCCCCCATCGCGTGCCGGATGTCCATCTTGAACTTGTCGAAACGTACCGCAAGCTGAGGGTCGCCGTCATCGCCGATATGATATGTAACACCGTTCCAGAGCGTCCAGACAAGGTCCTTTTCGGTCGCGGTCTTGGCCGTGGTCAACGAGGCGTACGGGTGATCGTAGGGCAGTTCGTAGATCAGGAGGTCATGCAGTTTGACGGTCTCCCCAGCCCGCTCGACCGCATTTACGTAGAAGCAGTAATTGTCGACCCTGAAGAATACCTGGGACTGAATGGGCGGAGGACCGGCAGCGAAAAACAGCCTGCGCTGGACCTTGGCGCTCTGGTCCTGCGCCCAGACGGTCACTTTTTCCTGGAAGAGATAGGCCGTCAGGCTGATCAGGCATCCCACGGCGAATACCGGCAGGAAGATGCGCGTCACCCGAATGCCGGCCATGCGCATCATCGTGATCTCGGAATCGCGTGCCAGCCTCGAAATCGCCAGCGAGCAGCCGAAAAGCGCGCCCGACGGCAGCGCGATCATAACCCAGTAGGGCAACTGGAGGACGATCCAGTACAGCAGATCGGGCCAATACTTCATCTTGGCTACGATGAAGTCGATGTTATTGTAGATGATAGTGCCGATGAGCAGGACCAGCACGATCGAGAATCCCGCTACAAACGGAACCATCATCTCACGAGCTACGTATTTATCCAGTGTCTTCATAGTCGGGCCTGGAACGATTATATCACAGGTCTTGGGTTTTAGGAGAGCAGAAGGCGGAAAGCAGAAGGCAGAGAGCAGAGAGCAGAAAGCAGAAAGCAGAAAGCAGAGAGCGAAGCCTCCAAGGATGTCATTCCGAATGAATATGAGGAATCTGCTTTTCCTTCCCTTCCTGCCCTTCCTAAGACCTAAGACCTGAGCCCTAACATCTACTTCGTGATTTGCGCCTGCCTGCCCGTTAGGCTATAATTGTCCGAGGGAATTTTCGTTATGATACATCTCCAAGACGTGTCCGTTGAGTTCAACAACGGTGTGCGGGCACTCAGCGATGTCAGCGTGTCAGTGGGCAAGGGCGACTTCGCATTTATAGTGGGCTCCACGGGCAGCGGCAAGTCCACCCTTCTCAGGCTTATCTACAGGGACCTTGTGCCCAGCACCGGGACGGTGGTCGTGGATGGGGACAACGTGACCGGCATGAAATCCACGGTGGTGCCGTTTCTCAGGCGGAAACTGGGCGTGGTGTATCAAGACTTCAAACTGCTTCCCCAGAAGAACGTGTGGGAGAACCTCGCGTTCGCGCTGCGGGTAATCGGGACGAAGCCCAGGGAGGTCCGCAAGCGGATCGGGGAAGCGCTGGAGTTGGTCGGGCTTGCCCATCGCTGCGATTCCTTTCCGAACCAGTTGTCCGGGGGCGAGCAGCAGCGGGCGGCGATAGCGAGAGCCCTGATCAACTACCCCACCGTTCTCATTGCCGACGAGCCTACCGGAAACCTCGATCCCACGACCTCATGGGACATCATGCAGCTTCTCGAACAGATCAATGTCCGAGGGACAACTATCCTGTGCGCCACCCACGACAACCAAATGGTGGACCGAATGAAGAAGCGGGTCATTCAGCTTGAGGCCGGAAGAGTGGTCCGCGACGAAAACAAGGGCACGTATCAATACAGTGAATCTTAGGAACATCGAATTTCTCATAGAGGAGGCATTCACGGGCATCGTGCGCAACGGCCTGATGGCGTTCGCGTCGATATCGACCGTTGCGCTGTCATTGGGCGTGCTGGGGGCGTTCGTCCTCACGGCTCTGAGTGCGAACCACTTCGCGGCGGCTCAAGTAGGGCAGTTCCAGTTGGCTGTTTTCCTGGAGCGTGACATTGGAGAACCTCAGGCTCACTTGATCGCGGATAACATCGGAAAGCTGGACGGAGTCGCGTCGGTGGACCTGCGCGACAGGGATAGGGAATGGGCCGATTTCAAACGCCAACAGCCGGGGATCGATTCCGCCGGTCTGCAGGGCAATCCGCTGCCCGAGGCTGTGAACGTCCGGGCCACCGCACCTGACCTGCTGCCGGGGCTGGCGGTCAAGATCCGCGCATTCGACGGCGTGCAGAGGGTGAAAGGCTGGGAGGATTTCGCCCGGGTAGTCACTTTATTCCGGGCGCTCCGGGCGATAAGCATCGCGGGCGCGATCATCCTCTTGGTGACCACGGCGTTCGTCATCAGCAATGCCATCCGCCTCACGCTCTATGCCAGGCGGCGTGAGATACGCATTATGCAGCTTGTGGGCGCCACGAACCAGACCATCAGGATTCCCCTGGTCATCGAAGGCATAGTCTTCGGCGCGGCCGGCTCACTAGTCGCGTTTGTGCTCCTGCGGGTCTGTGGCACTTATGTCCTTTACTCCGCCCAGGACGTGATTCCGGTGTTTTCTCAGTTCTCAAGCGGGCTGGGCTCGGGTGATCTGGCGCTGGGGCTTATTATCGCCGGCATGGTGATCGGCGCGATAGGGAGTCTGGTTTCGATCAGACGGTTCCTTAGGGATTAGCCGGCCGATCGAAGTGTTGAGGAGAACTCATGGTTCATTCGAGGACGGGACAGTGGCTGACGGGGCTTATGGCGGTGGTTGCCATGTTGGCCGCGTTTCAGGTGAGCGCCCCGGCGGCCAGGAAGTCCAAGACGAACCTGAAATCCAAGCTCCAGGCCAACGAGCAGAAACAGAAGGCCTTGAAGCACCAGATACACATCAAGGCGATGCAGGCCAAGGACGTTACAGGCCAGCTTTCCCGCGTCGAACTCCAGCTCGAACAGGCCCAGTCGAACCTCGCTCAGAACAAGCTCAAGCTCCTAAGCGCTCAGGACATACTTCAGCGGACCATCGAACGGCTGGATCGCACCAAGAAGCAGCTCAAGAGGCGGCAGGACCTGCTGGAGAGGCGGGTCGTCGACATTTACGAGGGCGATGACATCCAGTATGTCAACGTCGTGCTGGGTTCAACGAACATGTGGACATTCCTGACCCGTGCGTATTACATGCAGGCTATCCTCGATTCCGACACGGCGCTCATCCACCAGGTCCAGGCGGATAAGAAGCAAATAGAGGCCGACGAGCGCCAGCAGGCTCAGACCGTTGCCAGTATAGCGAATCTGCAGGTCAGCCTCGAAGACCAGCGCAACCAGGTTGCCGATTTGGCCGATACCAGGCAGCAGCAGTTGGACCAGATCGAGAACAGCAAGGACCTGCTGGAATCCGCTCTCAATGAGATGGAGGCCGAGTCCAACCGAATCGAGAGCGAGATCAAGCAGTTCCAGAACACACCGACGGGCCGGCTGTGGGCGGGCAGGACTCTGGTAGGCGGCCTGGTGATGCCGGTGAGCGGGCAAATCACCTCGCCATTCGGATACCGTTACCATCCTATCCTCCATCGCATGAGACTGCACACGGGCGTGGATATTGCTGTTCCTGTCGGGACTCCGGTTCACTGCGCGGCTGATGGCTATGTCAGCAAGGCGTGCCGGACCGCTACGTACGGCTGTGAGGTGGTTGTAGTACACGGAAGCAACATACAGACCATGTACGGCCACAACTCGCGGCTGTGCTGTCACCGTGGGGAGACTGTCAAGAAAGGCCAGGTCATTGCCATTTCCGGCAAAGAAGGATTGTCCACTGGCCCGCACGTCCACTTCGAAAAGCGCGTCAACGGCGCTCCGGTGAATCCGTTGTAGATAGAGTCCGGTGTTAAGGCCTAGTTTCGGGAAAAGGGTTTCCCGAAACAACTGTTGAAGTAGCTGTCAGCCGTCAGCTATGAGTAGTGAGGCGTCGTGACCAAGGCATGCCTCTGTTCTCGGCATTCCACCATTTGCCCAAAAAATAGTTGGGCCAGTTTGCGCTTGAAACCCAAATCATGGGGTATACTAGATTAAGGGATGAAAGGCTCCCAGCCTGGGCCTAAAGGGGGCGAAATGCTATGAGAACTGCCAGAGCTTCGTTACTGATTCTTGCGGCGGTTTTGGCTGCATCGGGGCTTGCCTGGGCAGACACCGCCAACCCGGCTCCAGCCGGCGTCAAAACGATGGTGAACATACAACTATCCGACGCGCCGGTGGTCGATGGAATCCGGGCGTTGTTCCAGGATACCGGCTTCAACTATGCCGTCCAACCCGGCGTTAAGGGCAGGATAGTGGACATGACGCTCAAGGCGATTACGTTCGATCAGGCGCTCAAGGCGTTCATGGACGCTGCCGGTCTGACGTATATCATCGATGAGGAAGGCACGTATATAATCGGCCCCGCCAAGACCACGAGCACCACACGGGTGGTGATGGGGACCTCGAAGCCGGCCCCAGTGACCGATCAGAGCGCGACAGCGCAGACCACTTCCGACACAGCCGCTGTTCCGAGCCAGGCTGATCTCGCCGCACAGCAGGCTTCGTTGGTCCCGTACCCACAGTACAATCCCTACCCATACCAGATTGCTCCGGGAGTGAACATGGCGCCGAGCCCTTATGGGTCCATCTATTACGGGCCCGGAGGCATTGGGATAGTGGATAGTGGCAGCTACTACCCGCCGTTTACCTTGGGCGGTCCCGGCTATGGTGGATACGGAAACGGGTATGGTTATGGCTATAACTATGGCTGGCCTCCGTATACCATAGGCGGCGGCATGCCGTATATCATGGGCAACAGCATAGGTCCTCCGCCTCCGTCCGGATGGGTGAGCCCCGAGATGGAGCGGCTGTGGAGGGCGCAATACGCGGGCCAATTGCGGCCTTACTTTGTCACTCCGTATTAGCGTGTGCTGATAGTATCAGTTTTAGAGAGGCTTCCTTATGCAGGCGGCCTCTCTTTTTGTTGCTATGCTTGAGCTTGTTTGTCTAAAGAATAAATATTGCGATAACTTAATGCCCGTTGCTTTACATGCCGTGGACACCGTGCTAGAATGAGTTTACAAAGTTCTCCATGCGTGCGCCTGGCTCGCGCGCGAGCAAGTGCGATGGATTGGAGTGAGTTCAGTCTTGCGGGAACTTCCGTTAGCCCTGAGTAGTCCTGAGCGAAGTCGAAGGGCATATCGAAGGGCGGTGAGCTGTGCACCCGCGCTTCGATACGGCCGACAGACCCGGCCTACTCAGCGCTGACGGCGGTGGCGGTACCCACATTCCCGGAGAACTGAACAGTCTCGTGAACTGGGCCGCGTCAGGCGGCGGCATTTCCCCAGGGGGTATTAGAAGTTGAAGGTAGTTGAAATCCTCTTCTATGACAGTAATCGTGTCAAGCTCGTTGTGGAGATGCCAGACCCCAACTGCTACTCCACCAAGCACGCCCCCCATATACCCAAGCTCCTATTCAAGCTGTTTCCCCACCTCGCGCGGCATCGCTGCGAGAACGAAAACGGATATTCCTTTCGCCGCGAGTGTCAAAGCACGGAAATCCCTCATCTCTTCGAGCATCTGATAATCGAATTGCAGGGACAGGTCATCAAGGGGGCGCCGCTCAAGGGCGAAACCCAGTGGAACTGGAGAGTGGACCCCAGGGGACGCTTTCACGTGTACGTCGAGTATGAAAACGAGATCCTCGTGCTCGGGGCAATACGGGTCGCGGAGAAGATCATCCAGGCTCTCGACAGCCGCAAAGTCGATGGGATAGACGTCGATGACGAGATAAACCAGCTTCGAGAGTTATACAAACTCAGCGAACGCTACCGGGTGAAAGCCGCCGCGCCCGTCGAAGCCGGGCTGGAGCCGGCGGTTCTCAATTATGAATTGTGAATTATGAATTATGAATGAAGGGAGGGGCTGGGAGTAGGATTACGGCCCAGAGTTTCGGGAAAAGGGTCTGCCGAGACAACCGGCAAGGGAGGGCCAGGCTCCCGCCGAGCCGCACCTCTTTGCATATACAGAGCGCCCTCACCCCAGCCCTCCCTTCGACTCTGCTCAGGACAGGCTCCCCCAGGAGAGGGGGTCGATGCGCCGCCCACGCCAAACCACGATCCCATCCCAGTATAATTACCAGGTTTTCGGCCCGCTCACGCTCGGTCGCCAAAATATCCTGAAAATACCACTTGACAAATTCGCGGGGGGGGGGGGGGTACATTACTATAAGCTTATCTGTTTCATAATTCGGGCCGTAAGCGGGCAATAGACGCCGCGCGGTCAAACCACGACACTTGGGAGGAAGAAGGATGAGAAAGGTATCCGCGATCGCGGCAGCGCTTGCGCTGTTGGGCTTGGGCATTGCTGCTCAGGCAATCACCATCGAGACCGTCGCCGTTGGTGACAAAGGCAACGCGGGAGACACCCGGGTAATGACGTGGGATGGCACCACGGGCTACGGGGCGGTAAGCTACAACTACAACATCGGCAAGTATGAAGTGACCGCCGGTCAGTACACCGCATTTCTCAATGCCGTGGCAGCCACCGACACATACCGGCTGTACAACACGGGCATGTCAAATGCCAGTAATGGCTGCGGGATCACGCGGAGCGGCACCGCAGGTAGCTACAGATACTCGGTGGCAAACGACTTTGTCAACCGCCCCGTGAATAACGTGAACTATTGGCACTCCTGCCGGTTTGCTAACTGGCTCTGTAACGGCCAGCCCACTGGCGCGGAGAACGCCTCCACCACCGAACGCGGTGCGTACACTCTGGACGGTTACAATGGCCAGGACGGCCGCAACATCCAGCGCAACGCCGGAGCGACGTGGGCAGTGACAAGCGAGGACGAGTGGTATAAAGCCGCTTACTACAAGGGTGGCGGAACGAACGCGGGCTACTGGCTGTATCCCACCATGAGCAATGCTGCTCCAGCCAACCAGGTGCTGGCGACAGACCCCGGCAATAGCGCCAACTACTACATCAACAACTACAGCATCGGTAGCCCTTACTACCGAACCATCGTCGGTGAGTTCGAGAACTCGGCGAGCGCCTACGGCACATTCGACCAGGGCGGCAATGTGTGGGAGTGGACCGAGGGCAAACGATATGACCCGGAGGACCATTTACACATTGACTATACCCGTGCCATCCGCGGCGGTTCGTTCGCCAGCAGCGCCACGCTCCTCCAGGCATCGGACCGCGAGGGTTCCAACCCGTACGGCTGGAACAGCGAGTCCGGGTTTCGCGTTGTCGGATTTGCTGCTGTTCCTGAGCCGTCATCACTTATTGCGTTGCTTGGTGGTGTGATTGGACTCTTGGGCATTAGAAGACGCAGGGGATAGCCCCCTGCCCTTTGGCCCTTTTACTATTTTGCCCGCCGCAGCGCAACCGAAGGCGGGGATACGGTCTATCTCCTCTCCTGGGCGAGAGGATCAAGGTGAGGGCGCTTTGTCACTTCGGAGATACGCTGCCCCCTCACCCCAGCCCTCTCCCCCAGGAGAGGGAGCAAGTGGTGCCAGGATTACGGCCTTCCCTTCCCCAACTCATAACTCAAAACTCACAACTCACAACTCATAACTTCCCTCCCGTGATTCCCGCTTCCATCTCCTCCCGCGTCCAAATGTGCGGGCGGCCGTCGATGTGGACCTTATAGGTCTTGCCGCGCAGGCCGCCGAAGACGATCCGGCGGTGGTTGTCGCCGTTGGGGTGGGGGATGAAGTCCAGCCGCACCTCGCCTCCGGCGAAATCCAGAAGCCTTATCATCGCCCCCGACGCGCACGCTCCCCATTTCCTTCCGACGTGCACGTATACGGAGCCATACTCGGCCAGAATCGATTCCGCGCAGTCGTTGATGGCTGCCTGGGAGGCTCCGTCCAAACCTCGGGCGGCCAATGCGGCCTTCAATGCCGCCGTGCCGCGCTCGAAGTAGTAGGGATCGCCGGTCAGCGCGCCGTAACGCATCGCGCATCGGGCAAACTCGGCCGCAAGCGCCGCATCGGGATACCAGCCTCTGTTCGATTCAGCCACCATGCCGGGTTCGATAGTGTCCCGCCGCCACGGGATCCGCCACACGCTCTGCAGCAGGCAGGCCTGGTCCAGCGCTTCGAGACCGCGGGCAAGGTAATGGCGATTTCCGGTGGATTCGTATTGTCGCAGGAAATCGAGCGCGGGTTGGAGAATGCTCCTGCCCGTGTGGACCCGCATTCCCGTGTGATAGTCCGGCCTGATCCCGCCGGTGCTCGCGGTGGGGATCGCCTGGTATTGGCGCGGCGGCCGCGATCTTATCGCTTGCGAGCCGTAAATCGACCACAGGAACCGCGATACTCTTCGGTATGCCGGGGGGCCGTCCGCGCTGACAAGCAGATAGTAGGCGTAAGAGAGCTTCGGCGGGTCGAGGCGGCGGGACATGGTCGCATCGTGACGACAGAAGAGGCCGTCTTCGGTCAGTTCGTAAGCGCACAGGCCATAAGAAAGAAGCGGGGCAGCCAGGAGGCCGTTTGTCAGGTCTAGGTCCAGCGCGGCCGGCATGGGTCGGAATGAGTCCAGCGAGCGAAGGTCCGGCACTATCGCGGCCGCGCGGGACTGATGCTGGACGACGATCGCGGGGGAGGCGAACGCGTGGTCGCCGATTAGCTGGTCCCTGCCGGGTCGAAGAATCGGAGCCCACACGTAGTCCAGCGGCTTGGAGTTGGCAATGGGATCGATGCCCGGCAGGAATGCGAAAGCGCTCATGAAATACTCGACAAGCGGGTTGTCCTCTTCCGGCTGAATGGTATCATCCACCGAGATATGGATGTAGTCCGTGTTGCTTTCGAGTGTGATGTCACAGTTTACGGCGTGAAGTTGGACATCGCCCGACAATCTGACTCGCACGCGTTGTTGGTTGTGCTCGGTTATTTCGGCCTGGGAGTAGACCATGCGAAGGGATTCGCGGCACACTCCATAAAGATGTGGCCTGTCTCCGGCGATCATCGGGGAGGCGCAAGCTCTATGGTCGCTTGCCGGGATGAGGTTCTTGTGCAATGACGAGAGCACTGGCCTGAATTGGCCGGCGCGGTCTATTGCGTGGAATTCCTGGACATAGCCGCCGTCTCGCACGTAAAGCCGGAGCATGACGCGGCCATTGTCGATGTCCAGGTTTGCCCCATTCCGATGTACGATGAGGTCCCCTGATTCGCAAGCCATTGTAATACTTCCATCATGCAAAATAGCACAACTCAGCCCTATTAGTCTATGGATGATGTGCAGAGTTACTGTGAAATCTTCGACAAATTGTTACAAGTAGCCGTTGAGTCAGGGCTGTTCGCCTGAGTCTTCGCCGGGAGAATTCCTGCTTATGGCTGCCGGAATTTAGTGGTGATTTTTTCCCCAAACAATTTTGTGCCTACCTCGTTGACATGGTATATATAGTGTGCTAATATACGCTGTACCGCTAGATATGGGGCCTAGAGAGCCATCTAATGAAGTGTCCGTTTTGTGGTTACCAGGACGACAAAGTGCTTAGCTCGCGCAGCGTGAGGGCGGGCGAGGCGATAAGACGCCGCCGTGAATGTCTGGGCTGCGGCCGCAGATACACAACATTTGAACAAATTGAGGAGATGCGGGTGATGGTGGTCAAGCGCGACCAGCGCCGCGAGCCGTTCGACCGCAATAAGGTCCTCAAGGGGATGGTGGTGGCCTGCGAAAAGCGCCCGGTGGGCATGGATATTCTCGACGGCATTGCCGATGATATAGAGCGCGCGGTCTATGATTCCGGCGCGAGCGAGATAGAGTCGGCCCAGATCGGCGAGATGGTGGCCGACGCGCTTCGGACGGTGGACCAGGTCGCATATATAAGGTTTGCCTCGGTCTACAGGCAGTTCGAGGACATCGGGCAGTTCAAGGAAATCGTCGAGGGCCTCGGCGTGCGGCGGAAACGATCGGGCAAGTAATACACGATTCAAGAGAACAGCGTAGGAGTTCAGTTTCCCGGGAATCTAGAACCGCGCTAGTCCTGAGTAGCCAGCGTAGCGGCGTATCGAAGGAC
>Ga0209777_10004167_pt1 | contig 17288 bp, 12 predicted proteins | sample FrelakmetHBP12HB_FD_187147 | JGI IMG/M metagenome (GOLD analysis project Ga0209777, IMG submission 187147) | Freshwater lake sediment microbial communities from the University of Notre Dame, USA, for methane emissions studies -HBP12 HB (SPAdes)... | ecosystem: Environmental > Aquatic >...
CGTTGTAGGCTGCCCCTTCCTGCTCCCCATATACAGGGCTCTCGGAGCTGTCCATGTCCAGGATGACCCTCTGATGCCGGGTTCGCATCATGGCCCGATCGACCCATGCAGCATTCAGTTGCTCCAGCCCCTTCTGGTTCTCCTTGGTAACAAGCACTTCGGTCTCAAACCGGCTCAGGGTGTTGGTGCTGGCCGCCTGCTTCTCCATGGCCCGCCGTCCAACCACCGCCTGCATAGCGGGATCCCTGGTCAGCCTCACCGCATCGTTGGTGTCCTCGTATCCCCCAGGCGGCTGTACACAGACTGCCGCAACAGCGGCACCAGCTCATGCTGCACATTCCTCCCCCCTCGTGTCTCCCGCAGATAGGTTGGCGCCACCTCCGTCAATCCCAGTGCCCCGTCCAGTTCCCGACAGCCCAGCATCCGAGGTGATCCTGGCCCCGTGGAACTCCAGCCTCAGCCGCTTGTCGAATCGAAGCTTCAGTGCCTCCCGGGTCTTTTCACCCATTGGGTTCCTCCAGCCAGCCCCTTGCCGTGAAGCTAAACACAGGGGCTTTTGAAGCTATTCTAGCATATGTTGCGCTTATGGGCACCCTTTGATATGGGAAATCCAGCATTATAGTGGCGATAGCGGTGTTGGTGCCTATCTTCCTCTTTCCAGCGGCGCTCGTGTGGTATGTGAACGTCACTGGCATATTTGAGGTCATGAAGACCAGACATGAGCGGCAGAAGGAGAGGACCGTCAACGCGGAGAAGGTTATAGTGGTGACAGATAACACATTACGCTGGGTGGACTTTGGTACGGCATCAGCCTGCCCCGAGGCAGGTGACTGTGCCGGCAGCAAGGAGGCGAAATGAACTATATTCGCGTTATTGTTCCTATTCTCGGCATCTGTGTTCTAACAGCTGGCTGTGTCTATCTTGCAATATAGCTGACTGGTCTTGTTCCCGATAGTGAATGGGCGTCTTTAATTAAGGGTCTTCTTGTGGTAGGCATAATCATAGGCGCTCTGATGACGGTTGCCTGGTCAGCGTATTTCAGCCTGGTAGTCAGGAGACTGGTGAAAGATCAGTATCTAGGAGCCTGTCCGAGTAATAGCCTTAGCCAGCCATTGGAGGTATAATCGGGGCAAAGCTAAATGAGGAGATAAATATGAGCAAGACCTTTCGGCCCTATGACCCCGGCCAGATATTCCTTATGCCAGCATCATTGCAGGAATGGCTGCCCAAAGGTCATCTGGGCTACTTCATCTCGGACGTGGTGGACTATCTGGATCTGTCGTCGATAATGGAGCGTTACGCCGAAGAGGAGCGTGGCTATCCACACTATCCACAAAGAAAGAGGTCATTATTGTTATCTCTCCAGGCTCATTCTTCGATTAGAAAAGAGTCTTTAATGCTTATTCGCTCAGAATGAGTCGAGCGGCTCGCAATCCTGAAAGTGCCACTGCGGGTACGCCGCCACCGGGCATAGTCCAATGCCCCGCCAGATAAAGATTGGAAATGGGTGTCTTTTGCTCCAGCCTCTTTAGAAACATCTGGGGGGAGAAAGCCCATCCCATGGCAGCGCCCAGGGAATTCAGGGTGTACCTTTCGTAGGTCAAAGGTGTAGCAGCATCCTGAACTACGATATTTTGGGAAAGGCCCGGTATGAGCTTCTCGGCCTTAGCAATCAGTTGCGTGGCAAACCTTTCCTTCTCTTCCCGCCAGCTTTTCCCTGTCAGATAATAGGGTGCCATGGTCATAATAATCACAACATGCTTACCCGGCGGCGCAAGGCTGGGGTCAATCAAGGTGGGGATTGCTATCCCAAAACAGGGGATGGCAAGCTCACCCTTCAATAAACGATTCCACTCCTTTGTATTATCGTAGATCTCGTAAACTATGGTCTCCGGGGCATCAACACCTGTCGTCCTGGGGTCAATATCTACACCCAGGTATACATAGAAGGATGACAAGCTGATTTCGAGCCGATTTAATGTTTTGACAAAATCTTTGGGCAGGTTCTCTTCGCCTACCAGGTTCAGGAAAGTGGCTCTTGCTGCTATATTAGAGACAACTCGCCCTGCCTGAATCCGTTTTCCTTTTCTCGTTTCGATGCCTGCGGCCTTACCGTTTTCCAGAATAATCTTATCCACGAAGGTCTTGTATTCTATCTCGCCCCTATGGCTTTTGAGGACTCGGACAAGGGTGTCTGGCACTTTCTGAATCCCTCCCATGGGATAGTAATAACCCCGAAGCTGCTCGGTGACCACTAGGGCAGCGTAATCTATCGCTGAGTTATTCCAGGGGGGATACCAGAGATGCCAGTTGGCGTTGACAAGGGCTCTCAATTTGGTATCTTTAATGTGCTCATCGACTAAATCCTGAAACGAACTTCCCTTGTATTTCGCCAGCAAAGGGGACAGGGTCGGGAGCCGCTTGACATCTTCATAAATCGCCTTTATTGTGTCGAAAAGGTTGATTATACCTTTCTTCTCTTTAGGGAACAGTTCCTTTAACTGCTTGGGAAAATCTTCCATATCCCTGCTGCTGTCAATTGTCAGGCCCGGGAAAACAAAGCGCTGGAACTGCTCTTTGAACTCAAATTTCCTTTCTATTTCCAGAGCGGATAAAACTCTCTGGAAAGCCCCGCTCTCCTTGCCACCCGTCAGGTGCAGGACTCCGGCATCGAACTTAAAACCCTTTCTGGAGAAGGAGGTACAACAGCCGCCGGGCATATAGTGCTGCTCAAATACCTTAACCTTCTTTCCCTTCTTTGCCAGATAGGCTGCGCAGGTCAAACCCCCTATCCCGGCTCCTATCACCACTACGTCGTACTCTTCGTCGAAATGTCTATTTTGCTTTGTCACTTCAGTTCCCTTTCGTCTTCAGTGTAGATACCCACGGGCAAAGCCCGTGGAACTCTGCCCTTCGGGTTATTAGATTTTTTGTCCTGCAAGGAATCCTGAAGCCATAGCTTCCATAAGCTTGGCGGGCTCGCTGCAATCACCCACGATATGAAGCTCAGGGGCCTTTCCTTTAAATTCCTGAGCAAGGCTGGTATCAGGTATTATCCCCACTTTAACAACCGTATCAGCTTCGATGAATTCTGTTGAACCAGGGTAGCTTATCTTTACACCTTTGTTGGTTATCTCCGTTACCTTGGTCTCTCTGAACATCTTCGCCCCGGCCTCTTTTAGTTTTTTCAAAAACACCCACCTGTGGGTGATTTCGATGTCGGACCCCAGTCGTTTGGACTCCTCCACAATGGTCACTTTCTTCCCTCGTTCTGCCAGCGTTTCCCCAAGCTCGCATCCTGCGAAGTTACCGCCCACTACGACAACGCGTTTGCCGAAGGGAAAGTTGAATCTCAGAAGCCATCTTATAACCGAGGGATTATAAAAGTACTTTAAAAGAAGGGCAGCCAGGTAGGAGACGGTCCTCTTAAATAAGCCACCTTTTTTCATGGCGTGGCCACTGAATACAGCTTGCACATCTCCTCTATCAAGTAGTATGTCGCTGCTGCTGCCCGGCACGTTGAGCGGAGAAGGGGCACCTCCCACTGCCAGTACAATTGCATCCGGCTTGACTTTGTCAACCAGCGCAGGTGTGACTCTAGTATTCAGCCTGACCTCGATGGGCAGCTTCTCGATTTCTCTCGTTATGTAGTCGAGTGCCGGTTTAATGCGCCTGTTGGTTATCGATGCCAGCAGCAATGCTCCGCCCAGCCTTGAATTCTGGTCGTACAGAGTAACCTTGTGCCCTCTAAGAGAGGCTATACGTGCTGCCTCCATCCCTCCTGGCCCCCCACCTACGATAAGCACCTTCTTACTTTTAGCTGCCGCCTTTTCTAAGGGGTATTCTGCCTCTCTCCCCATTCTGGCGTTGACGCTGCAATAAACAGGCGGATTATCTACTGCCGAGATACAGCGGCAACAGTTTATACATGGTCTGATGTCCTTGAGACGGCCCTTTTGTGCCTTATTGGGCATATCTGGGTCAGCGACTACTGCTCTTGCCATATACACCAGGTCTGCCTTGCCTTCGGCCAGAACTCGCTCCGCAACCAGTGGGTCTTGAATTTGGGTGCCTGCAGCTATAGGTATATTGACTGCTTTTTTGACCCCCTCAGCGAGATAAACCCATGCCCCCTGGGGCACCCACGTCTGTATTATGGGAACAGTGGCATAGTGCCAGCCTGACATTACATCTATCTCTGCTACACCTGCTTTTTCCAGCATGCGAGCCATTTGTTTGGTATCTTCAAGGGCGTATCCCTTTGGCTCCATCAAATCGGCACCGCTGACTCTGCAAGTTATGGGATAATCCTTGCCCGTTTTCTTCTGGATGTTTTCTATGATTTCCAACAGTAATCGCATTCTGTTTTCCAGACTGCCTCCGTATCGGTCTGTCCGTTCGTTGGTTATGGAGGACAGGAACTGAGATACCATGTAGCTGACTGAGGCTATGACCTCGACAGCCTCGAAGCCGGCCTGCTTAGCCCTGCGGGCTCCATCTCCAAAAGCCTCCACCATTTGGTAAATTTCATCAATGGTGACGGCCTTAGGCATAGTTGGCTCGTAAGGCCCACCCAGGCGGAAGGCAGTGCCTGGTTTCCCAGTGGGTGTGTTGCCAGATGGGCTTATGTACTGTACGGGACCATCCCCGAATGCCCAACTGTAACCCACGCCCATCTGGGCATAGACCTTTGCTCCATTGACGTGGATTACATCGACCAGCTCTTTAAGTCCGGGGATGAAACGGTCATGGTATATTCCATAAAGAGGGCCTCTCATCAACCTGGTTGTGGTGCAGCTTATCCCGATGAGCGCCACACCGCCCTTGGCCCGCTCGGCATAGCAAGCCTTTGTTTGCTCGCACACTGTGCCCTCTTCTCTGAGGGCTATGCCCATAGCAGGCAGCTTTATTCTGTTTTTCAGCTCCATGTTCCCGATTTTAATTGGCTCGAACAGTTTAATCAGTTTCATCACCTGTTTCCCCCTATCTTCTTGTAGAACAATTTAATGCACCTGGTAGTGTGATGTCAGACTCACACCACACTGCGAAATGATGTGGCCTGCCCCCACCAACGATACCACTTGTTAAGTTAGTCCCGGCACTAGAATAGCCTCAGGAGCTGGTGGCTTGTAACGCAACGAGCTATGCGGCCGGAACTGATTATATTGCTTCCTCCAGTCGGCAATCAATACCTTAGCCTCGGTCAGTGTGGTAAAGATTTCGCGGTTGAGCAGTTCATCCCTCAATTTGCCGTTGAATGACTAGATATACCCGTTCTCCCAGGGGCTGCCTGGCTCGATGAAGAGCGTCTTTACACCCAGCCGACTTAACCATCTCCTGACCTCCCTCGCGGTAAACTCTGGGCTATTATCGGAGCGGATGTGACCTGCCCACCAACAATCGGTCCAGCGAAAATGTTAGCAAAATTCATTTGGGCTAAGAAATCGACTTATTGCCTTACACACAGAAGGCCGTAGGCCCGAGAACCACATCGTCCCTCTTTCTGCCCATGCTATTGCACATTTTAGCGTTCTGTTATTTCCGCAATCTTCCTGCTTATTGCCCCGCAGAGCAACCTATTTTCAGATGCGTGGCTCCCCACTGCTCCCTTGAGGGATTTAGTCCAGTTGAGTACAATGTGGACTGCACCCCTATGACTGGACAGATAAGGTTAGGAGAGTCTGGTGGGGTAGGCCATTAACCTCCTGAATAAGCAGTAGCTCCTCGAAGTCATTGGGTGAGCGATAGCCAAGCGCCGAATGAAGCCTCTTCTGATTATAGACCTCCTCAATGAAATAAGGTAGCCTGTTCATCACGTCATCAAATGTCTCATACTCATACAGGTACACCTCCTCGTATTTCAGCGTTTTGAAAAAGCTCTCCATCCTGGCGTTCTCATAGGGGTTCCCCGTCCGCGCCATGCTGATCTTAAACCCGTGGCTCTTGAGCTCTTCCACGTATTCACCCGAGGCATACTGCACTCCCTGGTCTGAGTGGTGAATAACACCGGAACCAGGCTGACGCTCAGCTATAGCTATTCTCAACGCCTTCAGTGTCAGCGCAGTATCCAGACCAGTAGAGACAGCATAGCCAATCACCCGACGGGAAAGAGCATCCAGGATCGCCGCCAGGTAGACAAAGCCTGTCTTGATACGGATATAGGTGATATCCGAAAGCCATACCTGGTTTAAGCGGTTGATAGCCATCCCCTTTATCAGATTGGAGTACCTGGGGAAACGGTGCCTCGAGTCTGTGGTCTTCACCCACTTCCGCTTGACCTGGCAAAGGAGGTCGCTTTCCCGCATTAGCCTGAGCACCTTCTTGTGGTTTATCTGGCAACCTTCATGCTTTAGCTGATGGGTAACTCGACGGTATCCATAGCGGGGAAACTCAAGGCAGATGGCCTCAATCTTGTCCCTTAAGTCAGCCTCAGCTTTCATCTGCTCGGGATCCTTACCCCTTGGATTATAGTAGAAACTACTCCTGGCTAGATTCACCAGGCCACACCCTTGTCGGACATTTCTGATGACATGCTTGAACCGGCCGACGACTTCCCGTTTCTTTGAGATTGGCTGAGACTGTGCTGGAGCCCCTTTTTTAGGAACTCGTTCTCCAGGGTGAGCTTACCCACCAGCCGCTCCAGCTTCTCTATCCTGTCCCGGAGAGCACCTTCCTCGGTAGGCTCATTATTGAACTTGCCTCTGCTGTATTGCCTTTTCCAGTGGTAAAGCAGACTTGGGCTGATGTTGTAACGGCGGCAGAGCTGGGCGGGGCGGCTTTCGCCGCTCATCAGTTCTTCTACCACCTGCCTCTTGAATTCAATACTGTAACTTCTCTTATTTCTCATGGCAGGGTCCATTCTCTCCTCATTATATGCTACCTGACCCTACCAAACCTTCCTAACCCATTGTGTCCAGTTTCAGGGGTCCACTCCAATGAGTCTTCAATGGGTCCAAAGGGGTTACTACCAATCACTAGCAATTTATCAATTGAGGGTAGAAATGATAAACGCCGCAGATTATAGGTCTTACAGTTCATCAAGCCAAAGAGGATGTTCTATTTGAGCAGGAAGAATGCTCTCCATGGTCAAGACAGGGCTTCTCCGCAACGATCAACAATGGCCCTAGCTGCAGATTACGATCCATACCTCTCTCACCCTCGGGAGAGCGTGTTAATGCGATGGCGGTTTTTAGCCGTGGCTATGCTACGTTACCGATATAATTGGACAAAGTTGTGAACGCTAGACTTATGATGGCCATTCTCACCAACGTGCTGGGCGAAGCTGTAATTGTTGCTGTCATAATATGGGGATTGCCGAGATGGGGTATTCATATACCCCTGTATGGCCTCATTCTCACCTGCGTAGCCTTTGCAGTATATGGAGTAGTCTCCTTCCTCATAGGCAGCCGCACTCTAAGGAGAAAGCCACTACCGGGTCTTACGACAATGGTAGGCATTGAAGGGCGGGTCGTGAGCCGATTAGCTCCAGAATGTTTTGTAAGAATTGGAGGCGAACTCTGGAACGCCAGAGCCGAAAACGGCAGTATTGATGTGGGCGCAGATGTGATAGTGGTTCGCCAGTCTGGATTGAAGGTGGTGGTCCGTCGGAAACAGTCAGATGATTCCCGTAAGCCCGAAACCCAATCCCAGTTTCCTCATATCTGATTAGCAGTCTCACAGGTAACAAATGTCCATTTTGTGACAAACTCACGCCAAAGCTGAGTACTAATAATATCCAGACCGCTAAACAATCTTTTTATGTATCGTACTCCCGCATGGTTTGCGGGTTGAGCTGAGCTTTTTTCTCTGATTGCAAAAATAATTGCATCTTTTCCGAAGAAGGCGTTTGCGAAAGATAGCTTCCTATCACCAGGCCTATCAGGGAAGCTAAAACACCAATAAAAGCCGGTTCCAGGATGGATTGTAGCGTAGTTGAAAGATTGGGAAGCACCATAAATGTCCAAAGAGCCGAAACACCCGCTCCCGCTATAGAAGATGCTAAAGCGCCAGTAGCAGTAGCCCTTTTCCAATAGAAGGCTGCCAGGACGGGAAGGAATGTGGCGGGAATAATAATACGGAAAGTCAACTCGGTTAAAGAGATAATATTGGGAAGTAGACTTGCGAAGACCAATCCGGCCACACCCATCAGAGCGCTTATTAACCTCATCCGGTTAATGCTGACTTTAGTTTTAGGCCACAGACCTCTGATAAGTAAGGTGGACGAAACTATCTGGAAGATAACCACCGCAATAGCACTTCCACCCAGCATAGCAATAGCGACAAAACCTCTCAGTCCAGGGGCTAGAGTACCGGACAGAGTCGGAATGGCTGCTTCAGGGTCGATATTAGGGAAAATGACCTGAGCACTCAGTCCGATGAACGCGGCGGCCAGTCCCATCAGGATCATCAATATTGCGGCGAACCCCAATCCAACTTTCGCCGTGCGTACGCTCTTGGCTGAAAACAACATCTGATAAATATCGGCAGCTACCCACATGCTAATGATCAGATATAAACTAGAACCTGACCCGGAGAGTTCTGTTGCAGTTCAGGTGATTCGCAGAATGTTTACTATGGCACTGAAAGATAGTGGCTGCAAGGAAATCGCTAAAGCCTTAAACAAAGAAGGCATCCGTACCAGTACCGGGCAGCGCTGGGGCAGGACAACAGTGCACAAGGTTCTGACGAACGAAGCTTACTGCGGTACCCTCGTATGGGGTGGCAGGCCTGGACATCCAGCCATCCACAGTGGTGACCCTCCAGTCAGGGTTGAGAATGCCTGGCCAGCTATTATTGATAAAGACGTCTTTAGGCAGATACAGAGAAAAATGGCCGCAAAGAGGCCCGAGGTAATCCACCCGCGCACCATACCAAGCTCTTACCTTCTGAGTGGTCTCCTCTACTGCTCTTGTGGACACTCCATGATAGGCCGAAGTGCCAAGTCGTGCCATTATCATTACTACGTTTGTAATGGAGGCTACAAACAGGGGAGAGACGCCTGCGATGCCAGAGGGCTACCGAAGGATTGGCTGGAGCATGTGGTTATCGAGCAGGTCCAAGACAAGGTGCTGAATCACGAGTGGCTGGAAGAGTTGGTCAGACTCGTCAATGAGGAGCTTGATTCCGCTCACGGTATTCTCAGGGACAGGTTGGATACCATTGATGCTGAGTTAAATGATGTGAGCAAGAGGTTATCCAAGCTGTACGACGCCTTGGAAACAGGCAAACTGAGCCTCGATGACCTGGCTTCCAGAATCAAGGAGCTAAGAACAAGACATGATGAACTAGGCAAAGCGAAGATTCAGTTAGAGGCTGAAATGGCAGCACAAGGAGCAACACATGTAGATGCGGAGATTGTAAAATCATATGCTGAAGATTTGAAGAACCTTCTTGGCGAAGCCGACATCACTGAGAGTAAATCTTTCCTGCATTCATTCATTAAGCGCATCGAAATAGACAAGAGCGAGGCTGTGATCCACTATAATCTACCAGTCCCTCCGCACCGGACCGATATGCAATCAGCAGCAGTTCTGCCTATTGATAATCATGGTGGAGCTGGGGGGGTTCGAACCCCCTACCTCTTGAATGCCATTCAAGCGCTCTCCCAAATGAGCTACAGCCCCACCTGCTAATATGTTACTATAAAAAGCTGAGCCAATCAACACATTCGGCCACCCACCCTCGGGTTGCGCCACCTCACAGGATAAAGTAGAATACTAAGGATTATCACCCGGGGGAGGGGCTATGGAGAAGTATCGCACCGAGCAAATCCGCAACGTCGTCTTGCTTTCTCACACCAATGCTGGCAAGACTTCGCTCTGCGAGAATATGCTGTTCCAGGCTAAGGCAATCAGCAGGCTGGGCAAAGTGGACGAGGGCACCACAACCTCAGACTACGAGCCCGAGGAGACCAAGCGCAAGATCAGCATTAACCTCTCCCTGCTTCCCTTTGAGTGGAATAAGACCAAAGTCAACCTGATTGATTCACCGGGTTATCCCGATTTCGTAGGAGAAGTCAAGGCCTCACTGCGCGCCGCCGACGGTGCAGTGGTCGTCGTTTCCGCAGCCTCTGGGGTAGAGGTGGGGACCGAGCTAGTCTGGAAATACGCCGACGATAGAGCGCTTCCCCGAATCCTTTTTGTGAATAAGATCGACCGCGAGAACGCTGATTTCTTTAAGACGGTGGAGCAGTTGCAGAGCAAGTTCGGCAGGAAATGCGTGCCTATTCAGTTGCCAATAGGCGCTGAGAGCAAATTTGAAGGGGTGGTAGACCTGATTAGCAAGGCTGCCAAGCCACCACAGTCCCTCGCCGACAAAGTAGCCGCCTTTCGCGAGAGACTGGTAGAATCCGTAGCTGAGACTGATGACAACCTTATCGCTAAATACCTCGAGGGAACTGAGCTAGCCGAGGATGAGATCCGCCGTGCCCTGCGGGCAGCGACGATTAACGGCAAGCTGGTGCCAGTTCTAGCTGGCTCTGCTTTGCAAAGCAAGGGCATTGCCGAGCTAATCGAGTCCATATTAAACTACCTCCCCTCGCCTAAGGACAAGGGTAAGACCACAGCCAAAAATGCTCAGACTCAGCAAGACGAGGAGATTGAACCCGATGAGTCAGCGCCCCTCGCCGCACTGGTGTTCAAAACTACTGCCGACCCCTATGTCGGAAAACTCACCTACCTCAGGGTCTATAGCGGCGTCATTAAAAGCGACTCTAGCGTCTGGAACGCCACCAAAAAACGGGCCGAGCGCATCGGCCAGCTTTATATGATACGGGGCAAATCTCAGGAGCCCGTACCTCAGATTACTGCCGGAGATATCGGCGCAGTAGCCAAACTGGCAGAGACGGGGACCAGCGATACTCTTTGTAGCAAAGACCATCCTCTGTCTCTCGCCCCCGTTGAGTTCCCCCCCCCCTCGCTGAGCGTTGCCGTCCACCCCAAGACCAAAGCAGACCTGGATAAGCTGGGAAGCTCTTTAACCAGGCTAACCGAAGAGGACCTTACCCTCGCTGTTCGCAAAGACCTTGACACCGCAGAGACCGTCCTCTCGGGCATGGGGGAGTCTCATTTCGAGGTGTCCGCGGAGAAGATGAAGCGCAAATTCGGCGTCGAGGTGAGGATCGAGCCTCCCAAGATACCCTATAGAGAGACAATCACCATGCCGGTAGAGGCAGAATATAAGCACAAGAAGCAGACCGGCGGACATGGTCAGTATGGACATGTCTGGCTCAGGCTCGAACCACTGCCTCGAGGCAGCGGCGCTGAGTTCACGGCAAAGGTTGTAGGTGGCTCTGTGCCCAAGAACTATATCCCCGCTGTGGAAAAGGGAGTCAATGAGGGATTGAAGGAAGGTGGATTAGCCGGTTATCCCATAACCGACATGAAGGTAACGCTATTCGATGGAAGCTACCACGCAGTGGATTCCTCGGAGATATCCTTCAAGATCGCCGCCTCCTACGCTCTGAAGAAAGGAATGTCACAGGGACAGCCGGTACTGCTGGAGCCGATAATGAACGTGCACATCACCATTCCCGATAACTTCACCGGTGATGTCATGAGCGACCTCAACAGCAAGCGAGCCAGGGTAATGGGCATGTCTCCCGGCGGTGGGATCAATCACATAGATGCCCAGGCCCCGCTGGCGGAAATGCTGAGATACGCTACCGACCTGAGAGCGATCACACAAGGACGCGGCACCTACACCATGGAGTACAGCCACTACGAACAGGTGCCACCACACGTTGTCCAGAAGATAATTGCGGAATCGAAGAAGGAACCTGAGAAAGCTTAAGCTTCGGCTTTTTTGATGGAGATTTTGAGGAAGCGGCGCTTGCCCACCTGAACGATGCTGCCGCTGGGTATATCTACAGTAGTGTTGTTGATTTTCTCCCCATTTATCTCAATTGCGCCCTGAGCAATGAGCCGCTTGATCTCGCCCCGACTCTTGACCAGTCCTTTTTCAAGCAAGGCTTTGGTGATGTCTAGGCGATAGATACCACCGACTAGTTCAAACGCAATACCCGTGTACTGCTCCATTTTTTCCGGCGCTTCTCCACTCTGCACCACTTTCTCGAAGTGAGACTCCGCATCCCTGGCAGCACCAGCGCTGTGGAACTGGCCCACTATCTCCCGGGCGAGGCGTTTCTTGAGTATCATGGGGTTGACCGACTGCGCTGAAAGCTGCTGTTTGAACTCGGCAAGCTCTTTATCAGAAACGTCGGTGAGCAGCTCGAAGTAGTCCATGAGCAGGTCGTCGGGGATAGACATCACCTTGCCGTACATGTCATTGGGCGGATCGTCCACACCTATGTAGTTGCCCAGGCTTTTGCTCATCTTCTGCTGGCCGTCTGTGCCCACCAGCAGAGGCACCAGAAAGACCTGCTGCCGGGGCTGACCTATCATCTGCTGAAGCTCTCTGCCCATGAGACAGTTGAATTTCTGGTCGATGCCACCGAACTCAACATCAGCTTGAATAGCCACGGAGTCGTAGGCTTGAAGCAGAGGATACAACAGCTCGGTGATAGCGATGGGACGCCCGGCGGCGTACCTCTTGCTGAAGTCTTCCCGCGCCAGAAGCTGCGCTACGGTGAATTTGCTGGTAAGCCTGATAACATCAGCCAGGTTGAACTTGCCAAACCATTCGCTCTGCCAGCGGACCTCAGTCTTTTCCTTATCCACTACCTTGAAGAACTGCTGCATGTAGGTCTCGGCATTAGCTCGCACTTCTTCAGCAGAAAGCATGGGGCGCGTCTGAGACATCCCGCTGGGGTCGCCGATCTGCGCAGTCCAGTCGCCGACGATAACCACAACCTGGTGCCCCAGCTCCTGAAGCTGACGCAGCTTCCTCATACCAACCACATGCCCCAGGTGAATGTCGGGGCGGCTGGGGTCGAAGCCCATCTTCAGCCGCAGCTTCTTGCCCGATTCAAGCAGGCGCACCAACTCTTCCTCTACTATAATCTCAGCAACGCCGCGCTTCAGTATGGAGACAGGGAATTTACCGGACATGTTTTGCTCCCGCTGAGGGCTTTTTCAGAATGAGAGCGTTTACAAACGTCTCTTCAACCCCCTTTACCCCCCAATCTTGGGGGACTTTTCGGTTTGGGGGATACCCCCAAACCCCTGGCATCCGCCATAGGCGGACCCTCTGCACTCCCCTGCTTAGAAACACCCTCTTTGAGTATCAACCTTGCTTGCTCAACGTCTTTCTTAATCTGAGCTGCCAGCTCCTCCGGCCCGGCGAACTTCATCTCAGGGCGCAGGCGCTCCACAAGCTCAATGGTCAGCTTCTGACCGTAGAGGTCTCCAGCAAAATCGAGAATATGTACTTCTACAGTGCGCTCGCCTTTGCCAAAGGTCGGCTTGACCCCGATATTGGTCACCGATTGATGAACTTCATCGCCAACGCGCGCCAGCGTAGCATAGACGCCATCCTCGGGCATAGCCTGCTCATGGTCAAACTGTATATTCGCCGTGGGGAAGCCTAAAACATGGCCTCGCTCCGCTCCACCCCCCACAGGCCCTTTGAGGCTGAAATATCGACCCAGCAGCTTGGTGGTTGTCTTCATATCGCCGCGAGCCAGAGCCTCCCTCACAGCAGTGCTGCTGACCAGTGAGCCTTCTACTATCAGAGGCTTCACTACTTCAACCGTGAAGCCAAGCTCCTGGCCCAAGGATTCGAGGGCAGCGGCATTCCCCTCCCTGCCCCGGCCCAGGGCAAAGTTGGGGCCAATCACAAGGCCGCGCATCTTAAGATACCTCTTGAGATAGAGGACAAACTCTCGAGCGCTGAGTGCAGCAACTTCAGTAGTAAAGGTAAGAGGAACAACCAGATCAACCCCCAAACTTTTGAGAAGAGCGGCTCGCTCCTCGAGGGTGGTCAAGCGGGCCAGCCTGGTCCGAGGTAACAACACAGCTTTTGGATTACTGTTGAAGGTCACCACGCCGCTCAGGAAATTACCCTCAGCAGCTCGCTGAGTCAGCTTCTTTATGAGATGTCGATGACCCAGATGAACGCCATCGAAAACCCCAATAGTAAGCAGGGCTTCGCGTTCAGGGGTAAAGGTTGACAGCTCTGAGACTAGTTGCACTTTCACTGACTTAAAGCAAAACTTAACAAGCTTGTATTTTAGGGCAATCTGCGAATTACGTCAAGGAAAGGATGAGGAGGGTTGTTATTAATCACTTTTCAGCCCCCTCTAACTCCCCCAATCTTGGGGGAATTGGGGGTTTGGGGGATACCCCCAAACCCCCTAGCAGAGAGGCTACGCCCCTCTGCACTCCTCAGTCGTTCAACGACCTCGAATTGTGAAGGACCAGTCCTTCTTACGAAGGAGGGCTTTGCCCTTTGCGTTCACCGACTCAGGTTTCCCCTATGGTGTGAGCTTGACACAAGCTGGGGTGCTTGTTAAGATAATATAGTAGGGCTTTTCGGTGATGAAGCTCGATTTTATTTGGCTGATAAATATAGAGGCTTGTCAGGACTAGATAGTTGAGTATCTGACATAGCCTCTATTCTTGATAATCAATAGAGGAAGGAGCAACAAAACAGTGGGTGCAATCGAAAAATTCCAGGAAGTGTTGGCTACCCGACACCAGTATGCCCAGGATTGGAAGAAGAAGCATAACGGCAAGGCTATCGGCTGGCTTTGCAGCTATTCTCCGGTGGAGATCATGTATGCCGCGGGCATGCTGCCTGTGCGAATACTGGGCAGCCACGAAGTGCAGGACGTTACCGACCGTTATCTTTTCCCCACGGTCTGCCCGTTCTCCCGCGACGCCCTGGCACAAGGTTTAAAAGGAAGATACAGCTACCTGGACGGCATTACCATGGCACGAACATGCTCCCACGTCCAGGGCACGTACGATAACTGGAAAAACTATATCCCCACCCCCTTCAAGTACTACGTATGGCAGCCAAACCATCTGCAAAGCCCGAGGGCAAAACCCCTGATGGTGCAGGAATATAAAGGATTCATGGCAGCGCTGGAGAAATTCACAGGTCAAAAAATAACAGATAAAGATTTGGAAAAAGCGATAGAGCTATACAACACAAACCGCAGGCTGATGAAGCAGGTCTATGAGTTCAGAAAGCAGGAAATGCCGCCCATCACCGGGGCTGAGTGCATGGAGATGGTCGTTGCCAGCCAGTTGATGGATGTGGGGGAGCACAACAAGCTGCTGGAAGAGTTGCTAAAGGAATTGCCTCATAGAAAGCTCAGCCGCGAACCAGGGGTCCGACTGATGATGATAGGCAGCGAGATGGATGACATAGTGTTCGTCAAGATGATGGAGACACTTAACTGCACTGTCGTCATAGATGAACACTGCACCGGAAGCCGCTATTTCTGGGATGAGGTGAAGCCCGGGAAAGACCCCGTGGCAGCCATCGCAGCCCGCTATGTCGACCGCTGGCAATGTCCTGCCGTGGCCGCTGAATTCAAACCCAGGGCCGACCGCATACTGAAACATGCCAAGGACTGGAATGTTCAGGGCGCTCTCGTCTACCAGCAGAAGTTCTGCGACCCGCATGAGTTCGATATCCCTAGTCTCCTCAAAATGTTCAAGGATAATAATATTGCCACCCTTGTACTCGAGTTCGACGTCACCATCCCCTTCGGTCAGTTCCGCACCAGAATCGAGGCCTTCCTCGAGATACTCGAGCTGGAGCTGGTGTAACAAATAAGACCATTACGTTAAACTAAATGGAGGCGAACGATAATGACAACTGTGACAAAATACAAGACCGCGCCTTTGAAATGCTGGCAAAAAGGCAAGGAACTAAGGCTTGAGGCTTACAGGGATTTAGCTACAGGACATGAGCAGGGAAAACTCCTGGTCCTGGGCTGCGCTGCAACCCCTTATGGAATGCTTGCAGGACTAGGGGACTTCGTATTCCTGGCTGGAGAACCATATGGAGCCAGCGTGGCAGCCGACCCGCCTGTCTCTATTCCTGCGATGGAGACTTATGAAGCCAGAGGGTATGCCCGTGATATGTGCGGCTACATGCGCAACTTCCTGGGCACCATGTTCCAAGACAAGTACTACTTCACAGGGGGCCCGTTCCCTAAATTCGACTTCGCCTGGAGCGTTCGTCACTGCCCGGCTGGCCATCCCAAGTGGCACCAGATTGTGTCCGAGTACCAGGGTATTCCCATGAACTATATCGATGACGAAACAATGCTGGCTATCGATGGTGACCAAGAGGCCAGAATAAACTATGTGGCAGGCCAGTACCTGGACAGCATCGAATGGATGGAGAAGATCACCAAGAGAAAATACGACGATGAAAAAGGCATCGAGGCGATGCGCAACTATTTCATCAACGAAGGGCTATGGGGAGAAATAAACCTGCTCAACGGCGCCATCCCCGCCCCTCTAGATATCAAGAGCATGTTCGCTCTGATGCCCATCTCTATGCTGAGAAGGCATGAAAAGGTTGCCATCGAGTTCCTTACCGAGCTCAGGGACGAGTTGAAAGACCGCATCGCCAATAAGATCGCGGCTGTTCCAAACGAGAAATATAGAATGTGCATGCTCACGCCACCGCCATGGAGCTTCCTCAAGGTATTCCGCTATCTCGAGAACTATGGAGTTGTCTTCATCGGCACTTATGTATACCTAATTAACTCAGGAGAAGTTAAGTTCCTATATGATAAGGGCACGGTAATACCAGCTACAGTTCCCGAGAAGCGGCCTGGCTGGCCCGTAATGAAGAACAGAGAGGACCTGTGCAGGACCGTAGCACGCTGGCGGGCTGAGCACCCGTTCCAGTCGCACCTGGAAACGAGGAAAAAGGAATACGTCATCATGTTCAAACACTGGAAGGCAAACGCATATCTGTTGCTGATAAATCGTGGCTGCGTGCCCATGACTACCAGCATGTACGACTTCCAGCGTGACCTCAACAAACAGGGCATTCCAACATCAATGTTCGAAGGTAACTTCGCTGACTGCAGGGATATCGATGAGACAGGAGTGCTCGACCGCCTGGAGACCTTCCTCGAAGGACAAGGGATACAAAAGATACAAGACTTGTGATACCGAGTAGCTATCATCAAGGAATGAAGCAATAGCAATGAGGTGAGAGCGAAATGATAACAGCAGGCATCGACTTGGGGGCCAAAACAATAAAGGTGGTTATCGTCAAAGATAACAAAGTCGTGGCCCGCAGCATAAACCCAACCGGCTTCGAGCCAGTGCAAACAGCCGAGAAAACCCTTGAGGAGGCAATTAAACAAGCCGGCATATCGCGGGGTGATATTAAGAAGATCTTTACTACTGGCGCCG